>JAEIGA010000782.1_pt1 | contig 47435 bp, 48 predicted proteins | sample 9270691 | NCBI WGS metagenome assembly JAEIGA01 (sample SAMN17057246, study PRJNA624740) | gut metagenome | biome: biome; isolation source: fecal sample | host: Bos grunniens | place: China: Xizang | collected 2019
TTAATAAAAATTTTTGCTATATAACTTTTAGAAAAAGAAATTACACTTAGTGTCTGTTTTTGTCGGCTGCAAAAAAGTGTAAAGCAGCGTCCGTTTTGAGTGTAAAGTAAAGTCGTGGAACAAGTTCCGTATTTTAAGTATTTAGTGTTTGTGGTTTTGAATATTATTAGGCTGCTTTTTTAAAAGCTGGTGTGGAAAGGATTCCGTATTTATAGTAAGTATTATGCAAGGACCTAGTGTCCTAAGTCCCTGTGTTAATAGTTACTATACTATTGTTACATAGTATGTATAAGTATCTATGATGTCGCTACCTAAGCCTTCTTCAAAGCCTTCTTCTACTAGCTCTATATGTACTAGTGGATTTAGGTAATGTAGCCATAACGAATTATCTCTTGATAATGTTAAGTCAAACTCTTTACCATTTAGGTATAATGTGTCGCAGAATCCTAATTTAGATATTAGGTCTACTAGTCTGATTACTCGAGACATTATTCATCACCTCCTTCTCTACCATAGAATCTATTTAGACTATTTTCTAATGCTATGTATTGTGCTAATCTGTATTGTACTTTGTTGATATGTTCATAAGCTGCTACTAGTTGTTCTAGTTCTTCTGGTCTTAGTATCTTGTCTGTGAATTCTTGTAGTAATGTTTTGCTACAGAAGTTGTAACTTTGTTCTGCATTCTTTCTATACTCTTGATAACTGTTGTAGTCTATCATTAGTTTAGTTAGTGCTCTTGTTGCTGTCATTGTTGCATCTCCTTTCTTAATTGTCTTTGTAGTCTTTCCTACTGTCTTATTTGTTTTTGTTGCCATACTATCACATCCTTCTTTTTGCTTTGCCTATGGCTGGCTGACGAGGTGTTTTGAATTTTATTCAGGTTTACCCCGGGGTCGGGCTTGAATTTGGCTCAACTCACTGGGTTTATATATCCGTAAAGCCTATATGTGTGTGTGTATGGCTTTAATAAATCACCAATTCATTCATCTTTTACAAAAATTCCCCACATTCTTTCTACACTATCTGACTACCCTGTGGTATAATAGACCCAAGGAGGAAATAAACATGGAAACAAAACTTACCCAACACCTTACTATAGGTGTGACTGAATCAGGTGAAGCTGCTATCTCAGCCAGCCCAAGCCTAGACTGTGCAACTGCATTCCAATTAGTTGGTACTCTTGCACTACACTTACTTAACGCCTACTATAAAGTAGCCGAGACTGACCTTACAGTTAATCACAACTCAGGTGCAACACCTAAAGAGGCAAAGCTATCTGAATCAGAATTAGCTGCAGCCCTTACAGGTATTAAGGAATCTATGTATGACGCTATGGATTCAGTGTTCTCAAATGTTCTGTATAACTTCTATCCATCATCTGCAAAGTATGAATTAGAAGATGAAGCTATCTTAGAGTTAACTAATCAAAAGATTAAAGAACGCTATGAGCAACTTACAGATGAAGAGAAGAAGTTATATACAGCTTCGTATGCTAAGATGAGAGAATACATAGCTAGTAGAATGAAGGTAGAAGATGACAACGCTACAGGAAGCGAAGCAGAAGAGGCTTAATACTCAAGAATTTGAAGAGCGTCTTACTAAAGATATTGACGAGGTTCTTGCTGAGAATGCTCCAAGGGTTCAAGCTGTAGACCTCGACGAGGCTCTATCGACCACGCCGGACTACTACATTAACCCTAGCTACTCAGAACAGACTCGCTCAGTACTAGACCTTATATATAACCAGCAACGATGTCCGAGATGTAACGCACCGCTTATTCAGACACTGTCTATATCAGGTGCGCCATCTACGGACTGGCTTGAATGTTCGAACACCGTATGTAATACATTCGTAGATACTTACCATCCGATGGCTCACCAAGCATCAGTTCACCAAGACCCACACAGAATTATTGGGAACTTCGGTAGCTACGGTACAGGTAAAACGAAAACATCTGAGAAAGAAATTGAGAAACATATTTTCATTACACCTAATGCAAACATTTTATTAGGTGCAAACATCACGTCTCAGTATGAACAGACACTACTACGTGACTTTGAAAAGAGTTTCCCAATAGCGTTTATGGAGTCACGCTCTATGCAAAAAGGATACATTGACTTCATCAACGGGGCTCGTCTTATGTTACGTCCATTCGACGACCCAGACAAACTACGTTCTAACAACTACTCACTAGTAGTTATGCTTGAGGCATCTGAGATTAATGCAGATGCATTCCATCAGTTGAAGACACGTCTTCGTAACACCGCTGCCACTAACGGTAAGTATGACTGGCGTAAACTGATATGTGAATCCAACCCGGACTCAGGCTGGATTAGAACCGATGTGTTACTAGTATCAGATGTAATATACCAACACGGGAAGTTTGCAAGAGAGGACTACTCCAAACAGTTAGACCCATTAGCTAAGGACGTATCTATTGCAACTCACGTAGCATCTACAGATGTTAATCATTACCTACCACCTGACTACATTGCAGTTAACTCACGTAATAAACCAGACTGGTGGGTTAAGAGATTCCTTCACGGTTCATTCAGTTTCGCAGAGGGATTAGTTTATCCACATGCACTTAACTGCGTAGTTAAAACTCCACGAGACCCAGAGGGTAACCCACTTACGCCAAAGCACTTCCCAGACTGGCGAGTACTTGTTGCCCACGACTACGGACTTATGGATGAAGCTACATTCGTTTATGCTGCTGTAGATAAAAAGCGAAACAAGTTAATCGTTTATAAAGTAGACCACACTAACAATGCGCCACTGAAAACCTTAGCGACCTTATTCAAAGAGGGCACTAAGGACATCAGCTTTGGTCAGATGTATACAACCCCAATCATCGACCCAAAGAATAACAAGCGTGACTACGATAAGAAGGACTTAATCTCACATTACCAAGACTACGGTATTACATTTAAGCCAGGTCATGTTAATGTTGAGGCTAGAATTATTAGATTGAATGATTACATAGAATCTGGTAACCTAGAGATATGGGATTGTTGTACATTCTTGATTGACGAACTTAAGGATTACAAGTTTAAAACTAAGTCACTAGATGATAAAGAGTCTAAGAATAAACCAATAGACGCAAAGAACCACTCGATAAATGCTTTAGAGTGGATAGGAATGGAGTTGCCAGCCAATCCTAACATGCTTTCACTTACAGGTTACGATGAATACGGGCGTCCAATCGCAGAAGAAGCTGAGAAACTTAAGCAGAAAGCTAACCAATCATGGCAATTAGATGATAACAATTATCAAAATACAGAATTATATGACCAGACTACAGCGTTTGGTTTAGATATAGGATGGTGATAACATGGAAAATTTAATATTTTTTATAGTAGGCATGCTACTTTCGTACCTAATTCTACAAAGACCGCTGCAAATTACCATACATCACAAGAATGAGAACGTGGTTAACCCTATTACCACTGAACAAATGGACGAATTTGAAAAAGCTATGCTTACAAAAGACCCTAAAAAGGATCAATTATATGAAGATTTCGAAAAAACAATTACAGAAATCGGGGATATTATGGGAGGAAGTGATAGATAATGGCGAGTAAAGCTGATAAAAAGAAAGTTAAAGACGTCTATGGTTCTGAATTACTACCTGAAGGTGTGTGTTTAGCAGACATCAAGGCTAGAATTAAGGACACAGACACAGCATACACTAAAGTTTTAGAGCGTATGCGTATGTTAGATGGTGCTGACCGTGGAAAATTGTGGCAAGTTATCAATGCTAAGTTCCCTAAGTACCAATTAACTCCAGATTCAAACTGGATAAACTACATTAAAGAAAATATTCTAGCATCTATCTACACAACAGGACGCTATGCGACACTAGTTCCTAAAAGTGCAGAAGATGTTAAGTATGTTACTGAGTTCAACTCAGCAATCGAGACTATTTGGGACAACATTAAGGCAGACTACTACCAATTCTTAGCTGGTGAGCGTGCTGCACTACTTAATATTGGTATCACTCAAGTAGGTTGGCGCAAGAATATCATAGGAGGGACATCAGGACACTGGTATAAAGGTGACATTGTATTCAAAAACATTGACCCAATGAAGTTTAGACGTGACCCTTATGCAGATGTGTTTGATAATTCTGAGTTCTGCTACTACTTTGATGACTACTCTATGCCAATTATTAGAACAAAAGAGTTGTATAAAGCTCGTATTAAAGAAATCGAAGCAGCTGTTGGTAAGATTGATGACAAGACTGTTACTGCTGAGGCAATCACTGCAGCTACTGACAGACAAAATAGAAATGATAGTAAGTCTAAGTATCACAAGCTTACATACTTCTACGTTATGTACGCTGCTGACGTTAAAGAAGGATACAAGATTGCAGAAGTTCACTTGTTAGATGACGAATACGTACTACATTGCAACCCTGACTTGAAGCCTAAGATGTTTCCATTTGCAATTTTATACTGTAACCACCCAGCAGGTGATATAGTTGGTGCTTCTGAACCAGCTAAAGCATTCCAATCTACAGTTTCTTACAACTTACTTAACTCAATCTATGCGACACACGCTTATAAAGCGCAACGTCCACCAAGATTCGTTAATGCAGGTTCAGGAATCAACTTAAGACAGTTTGCACAATACGGTAACGACGCTGATAAGACATTCATTGTTAATGGTGATGCGTCTAAAGCTGTACATTACGCAGAATTCCCTGCACTTCCACCAGAATTGTTACAACTTAAACAAGATTTAGGGCGTGACATCAAGGATTGCTCAGGAATCGACGAGATGTACGCAGGAAAGAACACAGGTTCTATCCAAACTACAGGTGGTATGGATGCTCTAACTGAGATGACTTCACAAAGAGATAACCAAAAGATATTCCTTTATGAAGAATACACTAAACGTTTAACAGAATTAGTTATTAACAACCTTGTTCACTTTGGTGACAAACGTATCTATACAGTTACAGACCCAATCACACAACAAACTAAAGATGTTGAGATTGATTTCCCAATGGTAGATGACGATATTAGATTCAGATATACATTAGATATTCAAACTTACTTACCACGTAATAAAGCTAGACTATCTGCTGTTGCTAATATGTTATTAGAGAAACAAGCTCAATACAAACCAGACCCAGAAATCATTACTGTTGAAGAATGGTTATTAATGCAAGACATTCCATTCAAGGATATGATATTCAAACGTATGGGAATCCAACGTAACACTCATATCACTGAACAAGTTGCTAAGACTTTAGAAATGTTTGCTGATTTAGTAGATGGTGGTATGTTACCTGATGAAGCTGTTGAAGCTGTAGCTAATCAGTTACAAGCTGACCAACAACAAACTACTTTAGGTAGCACAGCATCACAACAAGACATTGCTGGACTTGTTGGAGGTAGTCCACAAGCTGCTCAAGCAGGGGCTGGAGTACAAGACTTTGCACAACCAATGATGTAAGAAAAGGACATAAAGTCCTTTTTTGTTGACCTTCTGTCGAGTGGGTGTTATAATGAGTGTAGATAGGCATAGGCTCCGCTAGCCGTATAGCGTGTAGTCTATCTACCTCTGTGAACTCGGCAATCACAAAGATAAGGAGGATACACATGCCAGAAGATTATCAAACACTGCTTGCAGATTTAGGTGTAGATACATCTGCTCCACCAGCACAAGCTGATGCGACAGCCGTAGATACAACTGATTCTCAAACACAAACTGCTACTGTTGATAACACTGCTGCTGATAACACAACAACAGATACAGCTGACATAGCTACATCTACTGTTGATGATTTAGAAGAAGACAATGTTAACAGCAATGGCGAAGAGCAACGTCGTGCTAATGAAGCCTTCGCTGCTATGAGAGCTGAAAACTCTAAATACAAGAAATTCATGCAACATATAATGAAGGGTGCTAATTTCCAAGGCGATGAAGCTGCTTTCATGGAAGCTCTAACAGATGCTTCTTATAAAAGACAAGCTGCAAACCAAGGTGGTCAGGTAAGCCCTGAGATATTAAAACGTATGGATACGCTTGAATCGCAAAACAATTCTTTATTAGAAGCGCGTAACAGAGAGATGTTCGCAACTAACTTAAAGAATATGCAAACAAATCTTGGTCTAAGTGACAAAGATGTAAAAGAATTCGTTGATTATGCGATAAAGGAAAATATTGATTTGACTATACCAGGAACAAACTTTATGACTTTATACAGAGGTTTATTCTATGATAAACTGATGACTAGGACTGTAGAAAGCGAAAGACAAAAATGGATAGCACAAAGCAATAAAGCCGATAACGCAACAAACCCAGACGGGAAATCGGGTAAACAAGACCCAGCCCCAACAAATGTAAACACAATGGCAGAGTTCAATAGCCTATTACAATCCATTCCTACTAATAAGAAATAGATTTTTATTTTAGGAGGTAGATATTATGTTAAATGCTTTAAATCCAGTTGCTAATATTAATTCATTCATTGAATATTTTACAAATCATGGATACTCAATTAGACCTGAGTTATTCTATGACAAACAATTATTAGATACAATCCGTTTAGATGAATCACACTTTGTATTCTATAGATTAGCTAATACAACACCAATCCAAGGAAATGCTGAAAAATTACAAATCCGTAGATGGGCTCCATTACAAGCTCACACTGAACCATTAGCTGAAGGTGTTCCACCATTCTCAGATAAAGGTTCTATGGAAAGTTATGAAATCGGAACTTTCTCATACGGACGTTATATGGAATTTACTGATAGAGTAAACTTCGAAACTATTGACCCAGTAATTGCACACTATACAAAAGAGTATGCAATCGTTGCAATGGAAACTTTAGATTTACTTGCACGTGAAGCACTTACTACAGTTGCTCAAGCTGCATTCGCTAACTCTAAAGCTAACTTCGAATCACTTGAAATCGGTGACGTTCCTACATTAAATGACTTAAGAATCATTGCTTTATCTATGAAGAAACAATTAGTTAAACCTAGAAATGGAAATAGATACCATGTAATTGGTACTCCTGATTTCTTCTTCGATATGATTAGTGATCCACTTGTAGAAAAATACATGACTATCAATCAAAGCACTAAAGGATTCTACGATGATATGGGACCAATCCCAGCTATGTTCGGATTAGAATTCTATGAAACAATGCATATTGATGATAGTGGTGAATATACTACTGCTGATGAAACATACTTACGTGTGTTCAAAAACAATGGTGGAAGCTACGAATATCAAAACTTAACAGCTACTGCTGCTAGAGTTGAAGCTGAAGATAACTATGTAAGAGACTCTCGTACAGGTATGAAAGCTTCTTACATCCCAGGATTAACTAAATGGAATATTCCAGAAGGATTCAATGAACTTAAAGTTCACAGAATTTTCGTACTTGGAGCTGACTGTTTAACTAGAACAGAAATCGCAGGACAAGGTAACGCTAAGATGTACGTTAAACCTTTAGGTTCTGCTGGTGTATTAGACCCTATCGATCAAAGACAATCTATCGGATTTAAGATTAACAGTGTTGGATTCGGTTCAACACGTCCAGAAGCTGTGGTATGCTACTACTGTGTACCATCTCAAGCTAACTTAGTTTAGTATTAAATCAGATAGGAGGATTAAGTAATGGCTAAAAATGATATAACTTCTTTAGACGCTGCTCTAAATGAAGCCGCAAAAGAGACTGGCTCTGCTGCTACACCAGTAGCCGGAGCTACAGTAGATACTGTTGAAGCTAATGCTGCTCGTGCATACAATGCATTAGAAGCTAAGCGTAAGAGTTTAGTTACAGTTTATAGAGAGGAAAAGAAAGTACCAGTTACTATCTCACCATTCTATGCACCTTATTTAGGTAGAGTTGTAAGACAATCTGTTAACGGTATCATCGTTGATGTACCTGCTGATGGTAAGACTTACATGATTAACAAAACTCATGCAGACCAATTAGTATCAAAAATCAAGAGAATAGATGCCATGATTGCACGTCAAAAACGTGCTGGTGATGTTGCAAATAACTTTGAACATTCACCTGGTGAACTACATTTATAATAGGCAGGGAGCAATCCCTGCTTTTATTTTTACAAGGAGGTACATTATGGAAATAAAACAAATAGTAAATTATATTAACCGTTCCTTCATTGCTTCAGACTACCTTAGGGAACCTGATGTTTATTATTACATGGACTTAGTTATCGATGACATTAATGAAAGACTTCAAGCTAAGTTCCCAACTTTCACAGAGTGGAAGGATTTCGTTGCTGCTTGGAATGCACACGTAGCTGGACCTAATCCAATACCAGGCGGGACAGAAGAAGACACAGAGACAGAAGAGAGTACAGAGTCTGAAACAGAAGAACCTGTTGAAACAACGCACGTGCATCCGCATCCTGTTGTAGGTTATCCACATTTACCAATTTATCCAGGGCAACCACCACAACATCCAGGTATGTTCTTAAGGGACAATACTAAGTATGATGCATTCCCAGATAAATATTTACGTAGTGTTGTAGCTTTAGGTGCTGCTGTTAAATTCTATACAAGAGATGAAGAGGGAGAACAAATCGCTTTAGATTATCAAAACAGATATGAGATGGCGTTGTTCAAGATGGTTAGAGATTACCACAACCAAGTACCTTGGTATTTCCAAGAAAACACAGGAGGTTATATAGATTTCTCATATAACCGTGAACAAGGTCCTTGGGATCTAAATCCGAGAGGAGTTGTATTAGATGGCTATGACACAAGAGTTCTATAGACTTGGCGGACGTCTGCCACGCTATACAACTAAACTCAATGCATTCTCAAATGGAATGTATGAAACACAACAAATGATACCAGAAGGCTATGCAAAGTCTATGGTTAATTATGATATAGATGATACTGGGACTTGTATTAGACCTAGAGCTGGTCGTGAACTAATACAAACAATCCCATTTGATTCTAAAGTTTTAGGACCTGCGTCTATAACAGACTACATCTATGCGTACAATACAGATGAAACAGAGGTTACATCATTAAAAGATATAGTTTTATCTTATGGTTTATATACTAAATTAGATACTTTAGTTTCAGTAGATGCTGCTAAAGACACACGCCCTATTTATGTTGCATCAATGACGCGTGAAGTTGATGAGTCATTATATGATGCTGGTGACCAAGGAGATTGGATTCTTCGTCAAGAAGGCGCTAAGTACACAGAATTATATGATGAGTTCTGGGGACTTAGTTATGATAAAGATGAAGAACATTTCGATAAATTAGACAATCAAGACGTAGGTTATGTTATTGCTAGAACTGTAGATAATGCATACGCATTTGACAAACCTTTTGTGAGTAGTGTAGGTAGACCTATAGGTGCTTTAGTTAATAACGAACTTGTTACATTCTGTGGACCTAAGTTCACTGTTAAAGACTTCCCTAATACACCAAACCGAAGCGAGCTACTAAACTTCGGTAAACCAGAACTATCTAAATTAATCTTAGTTGAGACTCCTAATGGTACGGTTGTTAGACGTAGACCTATCACACCGCAAGTACTTAATCCATTAGAAGCAGGTAGTTCAGGTTATAACGTACTGTTGGCAGACCCTTATACCTTTGAAAATGAAGCAGGTGGTTCATTATCAGGTCTCGGAGTATTATTATATGCAGAAACTGACGGGAAATTAAATACTGTATTAGCTCCTAAAGTTGGTCAAACAGTTACATGTAGAGCATATTATCAATATCCCGCAGCTGGTGATTCTATCAAATACAAAATGGAAGTATTAGATTTATCTAATACAAATAGTGAGTGGGAAGTTGTTAAGGATTTTGGAGATGCTATAACTGCAGGACCATCAAACTATATTGACCAAGAGTATGTTATTAAATACACACGCTTTGTAGTTATGTTCACCTTACGTAAAGGAGATGATACAACTACAGATGCTACCGATGTATCACCACCAATAACAGCTAATACCGATAATAAGTACACTAAGTATGAAAACCAAACTTACGACCTTACTACTGGTACAGGTATGATAAGCTGGCAAGGTTGTGTAGGTGTCTATGGTGTTGAAAGTGCGAAAGATACTATCTTTTTCTCAGATGTAGAAAATCCAAGTTACTTTCCATTTCCATACAACATATTGCAATTCGATAATGAGATACTTGCAGTACACAACTACCTAGACTATTTATTAGTTGTTACTGTTGATTCGATTTGGTTAGTTACTGGTAATACTACAATTAGTACATCTACACAAAAACGTATATTAGCAAATATACATATACCAGAAATAGATGCTATTAACTTAGTTGTTCTTAAGGACCAAATCTTCTTTAAGACAGATACACAATTCTATGTACTAAAACCAAATCAATACACATCAGATGCAACAGACTTAAAGAATTATGTTAACTCAACTGCGATTGCAAATTTAACACAAACATTCACAGCGTCTATTGTAAGTTTACTAAATAGTGTCTATGTCTTAACTTGGCAACGTTTAACAGCTGAAGCCAGAACACAAATACGTTTCGAAGATTTCGATGTATATGATACACACAGTGTTGTTAAAGACTCAGAAGTACATTATATTTATAAAATTAAACCTAAACTTACAGGCGGTATTGAATTAGATTATTTAAACATGCACTTTGTATATAACACTTTAACTAGAAGCTGGCGTATGTATTTTGTAGCTATTGGTAATGAATCAGTAAACTATAACCCGATACTATACAAAAACAAACAGTCTGGTATATTCTGTGAATTCTTACCACGCTCCAATGCTGAAGGTGTTAGTAAGTTATATATTGTTAAACAAACTAGATCTGCTGTCACTGATGATATCGTAGATGAAGACTGGAACTTGACTAGTGAGTATAATAACTATCCATACTTAGATACTGGTAACGTAGCATTAGATGACACGTTCACTAAACGTTTTAGAGAAGTACAGTTCAACTTATACAATATGGAACAAGAAACAATCAGATTCTTCTCGGACTTTAAGTTAGATGGTCGTGAACGTATACATGCAACTAGTTATGAGTTGCAACACATTACTGATGTGAATGACCCAGACTATGGAGTTATTTATGTTACACCGGTTGAAAATACCAACGTCGATGCACAAACTGCTTCTGATGTTAATTCAGAAAAGTACGGTGTGATTGTGATGGCACCTATAGCACACACTAATGTAGACTTACAAGGTTCAACAGTTACAACTGAAGATGACGGTTGGTCTATTGATTTATCTAAATTCCCTGAGTTAAGTATGACTACAGTTAGATTTACATTACAAGGTAGAGGGCGTAGAGGTTCGCTACAATTATTAAACACAAGCCTTAAACGTTACGAGTTATCTAATATGAACTGGGTATATCGTACGATGAGTGCTAGATAGGAGGTTGACTATGGTTAATTACAAAGATTGGATTAAACTAGACCGAGATGAACAAGGTTTCATTTTCGTGCCTAGATTCGTTAAACAAGTATCTGATATGGAATACGGTAGTATTGTTACACATGAGAACTATAATGAGAAACTTAATCTTAATAGTACGCAAGGTGACTACAATACTGAAGTACTTCGTATATTATTTACTGAACGTGATGCTAAGAAAACATTCCGTATACCTTATTTAGACGATAGAATTGATACTGAATTTACAGCTATACAAGATACGCTTAAAGATTTCGACAACCGTATTACAACTGTAGATGAGTATACTAAGAAGTATGATAATGAAATATCAAACCTTAACACAGCAATCACTAATTTAATTACAGGCGATAACACAGTTGCTAAAGCAAATGTTGCTGATAAGGTTGCAGGTGTTGATGAGGCAGGTGTTCGTAAGTACTATGGTACTGATTTCGAAGGTGCTGTAGGTTATCACGATGTCCCAGCAGCTATATTCACAGGTGATCAAGTATCTGAACTAGACTTACTTGAAACATATTTCGTTCCAAATAATAACACAGTTACAGAAGCTATGCTAACTTCTGCAGTACGTGCAAAGCTTAATAAACAAGCAGTGTCTGATTATCCACTACTTACTAACAAACCTCAAATAGAAGGAGTTCTGTTAGAAGGTAATATTACTTTAGAACAAATAGGAGCACAACCTGCAGGAGAATACTTAACTGAGATTCCCGAAGACTATGTTACAAGTTCCGAATTAAGTACAGCGCTAGAGCCTTATGCTAAAGCTTCAGATGTATCAGATACATACGCAACTAAGACAGCATTAAACACATTAACAACAACTGTTAACAACAATGCGACAAATGCTAACAATAAATTTGCAGTGTGCTGCGTAGGTACTTTTACAGGTACTCCTAAAAAAGGTGACTTACTGGTGGTGTTATAATGGGTCGTTATGATAAAATAAAAGTATATGACGGTAGTGCGTGGGTTAAACCTACGCATCTACGTATATACAATGGCTCAGGTTATACTGATTTAGGTAAAGATGACAGTGATAATATTACACCATTATATGTATATGACGCTGACAAAAATCTCAAACGTATAACATTAAATAAAAAGATAAATACTGTTGCAGGTGAAAAGTACACCAGTGGTGCATGGAATATGTTACCTATTGATGGATACAACTGGAACTGGACTGGAGCTGCTATGGCAATAGAGTGTATGATACGTCGTACCGACAACTCAGATAAGAGAGTATTTTATGTAGGTAGAGCGGGTTACTTTTTAGAAGTGTATTGGTTAGCTGACGGACGTATACGTATAAATTCACAGTATGCTAATGGTACTGTCAGCACGTATTACAGTAGCAACTATATAAAGACAACTAATAGCTGGACCTACTTATACATATACACAGCACAGCAAGATAGAGATGGAAAAGGTACTGTTAATTGGGGAGGTACTGTTACTAATATATGGACGAATGCTTTCGAAGTAAGCGGTACTACCAATGTAGTTGGTTCATCTGGATTACATTTCAAAAGTGTATTCACCTGTCAGGGACGTAAGTACAACTTTGGTATTACACACTTTAGTAAAAACATGGAAACAATCTCAGGTTCCGACGGAAGTACATATCAAAACGTTAATCACGTAGATACATCCTACGAAACAACAACGTGGGAATAGAAAGGAGTGATACTATGATAGATAAAATTCCAATAAAAACCTTATTAGATCATGCTAAACAACCATTCATCCCATATACTACAGCTAAATCCGTAATGTGGGATGGTACTGATAAGACTTTATATGACGTAGTTATGGAAGGGGTACCTATGCCTGAGATAGTTACTGAATATTTACCTACATATCGAATTGAAGATAACAGTTCTGATAATCCTATAATATGGTCTGAGCAAAAGAAAGGAATTTATTTCTTTCCAGATTGGACTATGTATTATAAAATGACACCAGAAGACACTACTCGTAATACACGTATATTAGATTACAAAGTCTATAAAATGTATGATTATGTTGGACCTGAAGAAGGTAAACCGCACTTTATATATTTCGGAGATACTGGTATACGACGTTTCAACACACACACTTTATACAACGGTGGGTATGTTAGTGATGTATTAATACCTTCTAAACAAGCAGCATCTTGGACTATACAAGGTTCTACAATGTTTAACTACTTACCAACGTGTTACCAAACACCTACTCAGGATGCACATTTAACTACGAAGAAATATGTAGGTAGCGCTATTACAAGTGCAATAGAAGAAAACAACACAGGTCTTAACGCAGATATTATGGTTGCTATCAATGCTGCTAGTCGTGCTGAGGCTGCAGTTGAAAACGTAACAACACTTAAAAACAAGTTCACAACGAGACCTACAGATGCTAATATTACTGTAGAAGGTAATGGAGGTATGAGTAAATTCTTAGCAACTAGCACTATGACATCTCACAAACCAGCTATAGATTCTCACATTATGCATTTATTCTGGGATACTACAGATGGTTGGGATTGCCAAATAGCTGTTAATTGTGGTAGTACACCAGGTCTACAAATTAGAGGACAATCTAATGGGACTTGGGGTAGCTGGGTTACAATGGCTAAACAATCTGACGTAGATGCAAAACAAAAGAAAATAACTTACGGTACAGGTGATCCTTCTGGAGGTTCAGACGGAGATGTGTATCTTAAGTACACAGCTTAGGTAGGTGATGTAGATGGCTTTAAGATTAGCTGCAGGAAGTACTACTAATTATGGTGCAACTTGGATTAACAACTGTAGTCAAGGTTCTGCTGGAGGTACATACTACTATACTACTATTTACGGCGTATATTCCCGTTCAGAAACGCAAGAAGAAAATAATAAGAGTACCCTTATTATTACCATAGCAATAACAGCTTCAAGTACTTACGTGTGTAAAGGTAACTGGGTTGGTACGTTGTACGTATATGGTTACGACGCAGCTACAAACTCATATCCACAGTTATGCAAACAGTATTATAACGTTACACCTTCTGGTGGGGTTAGTAGTAACAACGACCCTGTTATCATGTATCAATTTGTTAAAGAAGTAACACATACTGACGATGGTCTATGGGCGGGGGACGTAACTGCTACTGGTTGTGATGGTCCTCCACAAAATTCAACAGCGTCAACCATAGGTAATACTACTATTGATTTACCACCAATAGACAGAACAGTTACATTATCTGCCGTTACTGCATCAAACCCTACAGAAAACACAGCTTCAGTAGCTTGGACTGCAAACAGAGTTTGTAACAAAGTTGAGTATCAAGTTAATAGTGGAAGCTGGGTTACAGCTAGTACTGCCGAAGCATCTAGCGGTACATTCACAGCTAGCGGTTTGAAAGAAGGTTCTTCAAACACAATCAATGTACGAATTACACGTAAAGCTAGTGGAAGAACAGCTACTAAATCAACAACAGTTACTACATTAGAAGGTAACAATATGCGTATGAAAATCAGCGGAAGCTGGAAGAAAGGGAAGGCGTATGTTAAAGTTAACGGAGCTTGGAAGAAAGCTACACCATACGTTAAGGTAAATGGTTCATGGAAGAAATCAACATCTTAATTGAAAAATATACTTGGCTGTTAGGCGTACTTGCTCTAATAGGTATAGAACTAGCTCCTATAAAAGTGAGTCCTATTAAATATGTGGGTAAACTTATAGGAATATGGCTCGGTATAAAAGAGATTGACGATAAAGTGAATACGCTTAAAAAAGAAGTAGATGCTAATGAACTAGATAGAATCAAGTATGAGATACTACAGTTCAGTGGTAGTTTACGTAATGGACTTAAACGTTCTGAAACTGATTATATGCATATTGAAGCAATCTTTACTAAATATAGAAGTAAAGGTGGTAACACTTATATAATGCACGAAATGGAATATATAAGAGAGTGCCATGATAAAGGAATGATACTATGAAACAATTATGTTGGAGTAAAATCATATTGGAGACATTCTTAGAAGAAAGTGGTATTAATGACAGAGTTAAACTCGGAGATGATAAAGCAAGAATACTTGAAGGTATTATGCGTACTCGAGTTGCAGGTTGGACTATAGTCAAACAAGCTCAAGAATTTCACATCTCTGAAGATACAGTTAATAAATACGTACGTGAGTTAAAAGAATTATATGACCAAACTCAAAAACACTCTGTAATACTTCCTATAAGAAAATCCTCCAAACGAGAAGATAAACTAGATAGACCTGAAACTATCTAGTTTTTCATAAACTTTTTATAAATAAAATATAAAAATTAATTACAGATTTCTTTTTATTTCTTTAGGTATAATAAAGCCATAAAGAGGTGATGTGGTATGAAAAATATTATTGCATGTCTATTCTTTATATTTTAGAAGGAGGTCTGTATTATGGCAGAATTTGCAAGCAAAGGCGTAGCTGGTTCTGGATTAGGACTAGGTATTGCGGGAACAGCATTAGGTTTACTTAATGGTGGTTTAAATAATATGTTTGGAGGATACGGAGGTTATAACGGTTATGGCGTTTATAACAATGTAGGGTGCTCAGCTAACACTAATGTTAATCGTTTTGAGTTAGAACAAGAAAGTAAGATAGCTAGATTAGAATCTGATATCGCTTTAAGAGACGCTAACATTTATAACGACCAAAAGATGTTAGAAATGTACAAATACTTTGACGGCGAAGTAAAACGTATCGATAAAACATTATGTGAACAAGCTGTGTATAATGCTACTCAAACAGGTGCTATTGGATGCATTCAAGGACAAGTAGCTCAATTACAAAGCCTAACTAAATTAATAGTTCCAAACACAAGCGTATGCCCAGGATGGGGTAATGTAACAATTACACCAACAACTACAACAGGAGCGTAGTAAATTATGTATCACTATCGTAGTGTTATTGAAGGTCTTACTAAATTCGTAGACCACGAACTAACTCCTAAAATGACTGGACTAAACAAATGGGTGTTTGGTACAGGTGCAGGTATTGTGGCAAATAAAGGAGAGCATGTATTCCATGCATTAAAAGACATTCCTTTATTACACACTTTGGAACTTATTGAAGAAGAGAATATAAACGTAACTTGTATCTATAAAGAATTATTAAGACAAGCCGAGAAGGGACCAATACATATAGAAATTCCAATGATTGGTACTATAACCCTAGATAAAACAGATGTAGAGAAGATGTATCGTTATATTATAGAGGACTAGGTCCTCTTTTATTTTGTAGCATTAATAGATAGTATGTGTTATAATTAGGCTAAAGGAGGAATGAATATGGAATATGTAGAATTAGTTAAAGAATACATCAGTCCAGAACTTCTTATACTTGTACCAGTGATGTACTTTATTGGTTTAGGTATCAAGAAAAGTAAACTAAAAGATAATCTAATTCCGTTACTATTAGGTGTCGTTAGTATTTTACTTACAGGTCTGTATTTATTCGCAACTATGGACTATAATAGTGTTAAGGAAGTTATGCTAGTAATTTTCTCAACACTTACACAAGGTGTTATTATAGCTGCATTGAGTGTATACTTTAATCAGTTATACAAACAGTTAAAGAAATAATGGGTTTTATTTACGACGAATTAATCTTAGAACGACGACTAAGATATTGCAAAGCAAATCACAAGTGGCTAGAGTACATAGTCACTAAACTGAAATTCAATAAACTAAGGAGGAATTTTTATGGCAAAAATTGGAAAGAAATTAAATGAGATTATTGACGAAGTTGTTGATAGTATCTTAGACAAACCAGAAGTAGAAGCAGCTATTGAAGAAACAGTTGACGCTGTTGTAGATGCTATTGTAGACGACGATGAACTTGCTGGTGAAATGCTAGAAGAGTTCACTGATGGAAGAGGTGAAGTAAATGAGTAAATCACCTTTAGCTACAGTATTTGTAGCAGCTGATCCATCAAACTATACTAAAGGAAGAAGTAAGGTTGTAACAGACATTACTATCCACCACATGGCTGGTAGATGCACTGCTCAAAGATGTGGAGAGTTCTGGCAAGACCCAGCTCGTAATGCATCATCTACTTACGGTATAGGTTACAATGGAGAAATCGGATGTTATTTAGATGAGAACGATACTCCATGGACAAACTCAAACTGGGATAGTAACTGTCGTTCAATTACTATTGAAGTTGCAAATGAATACAAAGGTGGAGATTGGAAAGTTACTGATGCTTCACTAAACAGCTTAATTAAATTAGTAGCTGACATTGCTAAACGTAGAGGTTTAGGTACTTTAGTTAAAGGTAAGAATGTTACATGGCATTCTATGTTCTCTAACACAAACTGTCCTGGACCATATTTATTATCTAAAATGGATTACATCGTAAGTGAAGCTAATAAATTAATTAATGGAAAACCAGAACCTACTCCAGAACCTGAAAAGTTAGATTTCAAAGTAGGAGACAAAGTATATATTGAAGGTCCATTATATGTATCTTCAAACGAAGCTGCAGCTTCTGGACACTGCAGTGGAAAAGTAACAGAAATAACAAGAGTAAAAGCAGGGGCAGCTCACCCTTATAATACGACTGGAGATTTAGGTTGGATGGATGCTAGTTCTGTTAAGGCTTATGAAGAGCCAGTTAAACCAGAACCTGTAAAACCAGAACCTGTAAAACCAGTAGTAACAGAAATCAGACCAGGTGATTCAGTTGTTGTTAACGGTGTTGGTAAATCAGATTCAGCAGGTAAGGCAGGTGCACGTAACACTAAGAACTTTACTAATAGAACTATGAAAGTTATTAGAGTTAAAAAAGGTGCTAACTATCCTTATGCTTGTAATCAATATAACGAAGGAAATCCAGAGGACATATCTAAAGTTACAGGTTGGTTCTCTGAAGCTTCAGTAAAGAAGGTATAATAGATGGCTATACTAAAAACTAATACAGCTGCTGGAGAAGCACAATTAGCTAAAGATTCTGCAGCTTATTATAATAAAAAGTCAGCAGACCAAGCAAAGAAAAATGCTACAAAAATAACAACACGTTACAGAACTGAGCGCGGAAATGAATATGATGTCTACCGTGACAAAAACGGTAAATACTTTATAGTAGACAAAAATAATACTATAAGTTATTTTACTAATAAAGATGCTATTGCTTTATTCGATAACGACGTAAACGTAACTACATCTAAAGCCACATACGCAACAGATTTAGCTGATTATAAAAATGACAAGAAAGTAACTGATGCTTACAACGATATTTATAGCGTACTAAAAGGTGCAACTACTAGTGGCGGTAACACTGCAGAAAGCTATTGGAAAGACTACGCTGAAAGAATGCGTAAACAGAATGAAGAGCTTACACGTGTACTATCTGCCGAAGAAGCTGCTGAAAAATTCAAAATAGATTATGACGAAGCAAAAACTTTAGAAGGTTACAATGAAGCTTCTAATAAAAAGTTTGATGAATTAGTTAATACGCAATCAGATTTACGTGAACAATCATTACGTAATAACGCGCAATATATAAAGCAAACAACAGATGCATATTTAGATGCGTATCGTAATGCTGCTCCAACTGCCACAGGTAGAGGTACATTAGCAGCTAACTTATTAAGCAATATGATTAATTCGTCTGATACACTATCTTATAATGATTATGGTATGAACCAATCAATCAACGCACTTGAAGAAGAGCGTAAAAAAGAATTAGAAAATAATAAAATGTTAGCTAAAGATTATTACACTAATCTAGGTCTTTATTTATCTACATTAACTGCCAATCAAAATGCAGCTAATGTAAAAGCAGCTGCAGCTAACATGGACAAATATGCAACAGAGTATGCTGCTAGTAGAGCGACTGCTGCTGCTAACGCTGCTGCTGCAGCTAGCAAGTATTCTGGTTTAGCCAACGCTACAAGCACTTATTCTCAATATAATGCTAATAGCGCATTGTCTAAATTATACCAATACTACAATATGTACTTGGCACAAACAGGTGGTAATACAAAAGAAGCTGATAGCATCTTTGTTAATAACCACTTAAATGGAAAAGGTTATTAAGGAGGTGTGTTAACATGGCTATAGGTACTATTATAGCGGTAATAGCAGCAGCTGCTGGAGTCACTCACGGATTGCAAACGCATGCATCTAAAGAATTTAAAAAAGCTACACGCGAAGATTTAGATGACGTGTATAGAGTTTACGCATACAATGCAAAACAAACTGGCGCTGATAAGATTAACACCAAAGATGCATTAGAGTGGCTACGCACTTATAACTATATCTCCACTGAAGACTACAACTTAGCTGTACAAGAGTATGAAGACTTTGAAAAACAATATAACGATTGGGACCCAGACTGGGTATATAATTTTTTATCTACTGGTAAAAAATTTAGTGCATTAAAGAAAGCGTATCAAAAGTTAAATGAACATTCAAACGTATTCGCTAAAGCCGCTAAGTTAACAGCAAACGATTTGAAAGGTGCCTTAAAAGGTCAATTCGAAGAAGCTGCTGGTAAAATACGTGACGTTGAAACACCTTCATATTTTGATACAGACTTCGCTAACGAAATACAAAATGCTGAACCTATGCATCTTATGACAGGTCAAGAGATGGCTGACCTACACGGTCTCGACTATGACCCAAACACTTATTACGATTTAATAAAACAGGGTACACAAGCAGACGTAGCTTATACAGATTATTTATCACGTCAAATGAACGAAGCATCTATGCTTGAAGATACTAAAAATGTTAATTCATATTTAGATAGCATACGAAATAGTAAAGCTGAAGCATTAGCATCAGGTGCAACTGCAGGTGCTCGTGCAGCACAAGAAGTATTAGCTCAACGTGAAAACATCAGCAATTACGCAAACAATCAATTAAATGTAGCTAATGAACGTTACAACACTGTAGAAGAAGCGTTGATAAATGACGCGAAAGCTAAACTTACTGCACGTGATTACTTCAACGGTATTGCACAAAGTTTAGCTACAGATGCTATGACACTATATGCTAACGATGCTGAACGCTATGCTGCTGAACAAAGTATGTACGCTAGTATTTTTGACGCTAACGAATACTTACGTCAAGAACGCATCAAAGCTAATGGCGAAATGGCTGGCGCTTATGCAGCACATCAAGCAGCTGTTAACGCTGCACGTGGTGGTCTAAAAGATCAAGAGACTGAGTTATCATTTATGATAGATCGTGTATTCGGAGCTAATAACAACAACCCAATTAAGGCGTTAGACCAATTAAATAAAATTATTCGTAAAGATACTTTAGGGTACTCGAGTTATTTTGATAACTACAACACGTACTATAAATAGAAAAGGAGGCGAACTGTATGGCGAATGTACCAATAAGTACTAGTTATTCAGGGTTAGGGGCGCCTTCTTTTTCTGCGCCTAAATTAAATGCGCCGACATTAAACGCCCCAACTCTTAATGCACCTACGCTTAATGCGCCTGGTTTAAAAATAAGACAACGTCTTGTTAAACCTAAGAGACGTCATGTAGCGGACATTGGTGATATTATTTTAGGTAACCCTATAACAGGTACAAAACAATTAAGAGAAACTTTAAAAGACAATGGGCTAGAGGACCTAGTCTATGTACCTTTATTAAACCGAGTTGTAGGATTAGGTCTTATGACTAAGGAACGTTTAATAGACCCACTTTCAGAAGGTAAGCCTGGTGTGGCTTTTATTAATACGTTAGAAACTTTCGGTAATACATTAGATATAATTGCCAACCCAGTCAAATCATTAATGCCTTGGGCTGGCGGCGGTACTTATGCAGACTTTTTAAAATCCATGGGTTGGATTGAAGATGAGTATAGAGAAATATACCAGTGGGATACAGGCTCTTGGATTGTTGATATTGCTGGCGAAGTTATATCAGATCCAGCTAACTGGTTCACGCTTGGTGGTAAACAATTAGTTAAAGAGGGTTCTGATTTATTAGTCACTTCAGCAAGAAATGTAATAAAAGAAACAGCACCAAAAATTACTGATGATGTTGCTGAAATAGTTACACGTAAATATATTAGACACATAACAGATAGTGCTGATGATGTTGCTATAAAAGTATTCAATGATTTACAAGATACTAAAAAATTCTATCAAGAACAACTTAATAGATTAACAGATAAAAAGGCAAAAGCACTAGTACGTAAAAACATTAGAGCTATAAACCAATTAACTGGACAACCAGACTTATTAAAAACAATGTATGATTCTATACAATCTACTAATGGTTACCGTTTATTCCGCAGTGCTAAACAAATGCAAACATTTGGTAAAACTTTAGATGACTCTGTTATGAAGTTAGCATTGGCTTCAACACCTCTAACAGCTGTAGGTGCGTTAACTTATAAGTATGCTCTTAGTCCTACATTTAAACACTTGTATAAATTATACGTCGATAATTTAAAAGACGGAGATGTACAAAAGGTATTAAATAATAGAGCTAGTGCGCTAAGAATGACACGTAAACAAATAGCTGCTACATCACGTGAACTACACTATAAAGAGTGGGAGCCTTTTATCAAGATACTTAAAGATGCGAATGTAACAGATGAGGCTTTAATAAATTTATATAAACAAGTTATTGATGAATATGCACACCGTGGATTTGATAGAACACAACTAGATGAAATATTCTTAGACCGTATAAAAACAGTAATACCTGTGTTAAATACAGACATTACAGATATACATATAAATACACAACTTAAAGATTTAGTTAGAGCTGTTGGTGAAGATGCGATTGTATTAGCTAATCATGAACAACGTATCACAGCTGCTTTAATTGAACAATTAGACAAGGATATAAATGACTTCTTCTTAGGTCCTAAACGTGCTGTAAAAACATCAAAACGATTCCAAAACTATAATGTTCTTGAGCGCCTCGATTATATTGATAGACGTTTACTTACAGTTAATGGCAAATATTATGGATTACGTAAGTTGGATTTATACATACGTGAAGCACATAAATTAAATCCCGAAGCTCTGGGTACTGTTATGGCTATACTAGATTATTTAGGTATAACTGTGAATAACAGTAAAGAAGTGTATAACCTAATGAAAGCTAAAGATTTAGATAAGTTACGTAGCGTAATCGAATTTGCTAAACAAGGTAGTGCTAGTACTAAAGCTATACTAAAAGAACAAGCAGAACTTATGAAATTTATAAACCGTGAACTACCAGATATACCTTTAGATTTAGATGATGGTGGAGATGCGATACGTAAATTCTTCCAAGAGAATACAGTCGTAAGTACACAAGATGTCGATGATTTAATACATAACTTAGCCAAAAATAGAGAAGGTTTAAAACAATTAAAAGCTGAACTTAAGAACATGACAATGTTTGATGAAGTATCCTACGTAAAAGAAAAAGTTGGAAAGAAAACTAAAACTATAAAAGTAATCAAACATAGACCACACGATTTAAAAAAACTAGATAGTTTAACAGAGTATTTAGGTTTTGACTTTGACTTTGAAGTTAGTACAGAGACCCTTATTAACGACATTATGAACTATGACGGACGTAAAACTTCGTACTCTAATCTAGCTACATTTAGAGCAAACATACTTGAGCTGCAACAAAGAGTACACACTTGGCGTAATGCTATATTAGATAATACGTTAAGAATAAAACCAGATGATGAAACTAAAAAATTAGTGTTTAATTTATATGAGTTGCTTAATGATACCATCACAGTAAAACGTATAACTAACCTTAATGACATCATGAATCTAACAGATGAAGTTTATCGTCTAACTGTAAGTGCGATGGGACGTTATGGTTTAATAGATTTAGAATTACAAGATCCAGCTATAGCTAAAGTATTCAATGAATTATCAAATGTAAAATCTGGCGTACGTTTGAACTTACAAAAAGTAATGCGTAAATTAGAGAAGACACCTCTTCGTCAAAATGCACTGTATATTGGAAAAATACTAACACGTATTGACGCACATAATGCTGTTGCGAGATTGCTTAATACTACACTTACATCGGAACAAATACCAGATGCAATTAAGAAGTATATGACCAGCGAATTATTTAATATTATATATGCTAATAAACACTTAAAAATAAGTGAAATTAATATAAATAAATTCGTTGATAAGTTTATGCGTGAATTCCAAAGAGACTGTGAAAAACAACTTTTAGAATTCATAGAAGACTGGGTTGCAAAATCAGATGTACAAATGGATGTATTAGATGATAGTCTTGCTGCTGAACTTGCAGACTTAGAAGCTAAACTACATTTCCAAGGTTTGGATGATATAGACTATTTAAGATACGACGAATTGAAACAGATGTTACCTTCTGATTTAAAACAAACGTACACAAAGAGACCTATAGAGTTTTATAAGACTTTCATGTCTGATTTAGAAAGTAACGTACATAAGGCTTTCAAAAAATATATAAAAGAACTAAACACAATCGGGCGTATTAACCACACTATGCCTAATGTATATCAACATCTTGACTCTGAGTCTATATGTTATATGGCAGCCTTAGGTTTAGACCGTACTGAGATTGTCGATGCTCTAAAAGCAGTGAATGCTAGTGATGTACAAATACAATCTGTTGAAACTTTTATTAACCAATTAGTCGGCGGTTCTTTAGACCCAGAGTTATTGAACTATAGCCGTGGGCTTGCTGAAGATATTGCTCTTCTTACTTCTGATGGTTCTACAAAAATGCGTAATAAAATTGATGCAGCTATTGAGCGTATGGATAGAGATGCAAAAGTATTAGTTGAAGACTCACTAAGTAAACATCTAAGACAAGCCTACAAAAATATAGATGCAATACAATCTGAATTATCTGGTGAAAAATTAGTACTTGGTAAACGTTGGTTATCCAAGACAGACTATCGTAACGTAAAAGCATGGACTACTTATGTAGAGTGTAATAAAGTTAGAGAGTTTATACGTACTAATTCTGCGTGGGAAAATGCATACGCTTGGTCTAATGCGAATCAATTTCTAAGTTTCAAAGTAGATATACGTCATGAGTTTTTAGATGCACACAGACTTAATGCTTATAGAAAAGTAGGCAACGAGTGGGTTGGAAGTATACGCTATAGTACACAGAACGTATCATTAAAGTTCTATGAATATTACAAACATGCTTACGATTATGTGTCTGAATTAGACTTTAATAATCCACAACTTATTGCAGATATGAGACAAACATTAGCAGATGTTTATAAGAACCCTGCACTTGGCGTAGCTCCGATTGACCCAGAAGCTTATTTTAAAACAGGTGCTTTTAAAGATGGTAATTATGTACCACCTATATCAGATGTTGAAGTACTTGCTTGGGCTAATGTGACACGTAAAAAGAGTTTTGATAAAGTTGCTGCAACTGATTACATGCGTCGTATGGAAATACTGCATGAACACAAAACCTTAAGTTTTAATGAACGTATTGATTACTATGCTGACCCGACAGCTGCTATAGCTAATCTTGAAGAAACTGTACAAGATGTGTTAATAACAGACCCACAACTGTACAGCCAATTTTATGACGAAGCTCCTAAAGATTATTTAGATATGTTGTATGGTACTGTTGAGCGTGATTTTAAAAATAGTTTAAAAGACATTGACTCTTTAAAAGAATATGAACACATGTTCTCTACACATATACAACAAAGTTTAGATTGGTTAAATAATGCACGTGTATTAGATGATTTAAAAATGGACGAACGCCTTGTTAAGGATGTTGTAAAAGATAAGAAAGCACGTACTGTATTAAAAGCATACGGTATTGATTTAGAAAAATCTAAAATGAATTCACCGGAAGTACTTAACTATTTATTCATAGAACGTACTGAGTGGTTCAATTACTCTATGAGCAAGTGGGATGCAAAACAATTACGTTCTTGGTTAGACCATAATACTGACGGTATGTTTATATATGTAGATGAAGTAGGTAATTATTTACTTAGATACACTGATGAAGCATTAGCTGAAGCTGGTTTAATCAGAGAGATGTTACCTGACGCACCTAATATATACGTAGTAAGAAGAACTGATAATAAGATTACTAACACAGCTTATGGTTATTTAGCACAAAAGTCTATATTCCCAGAGCAACAAAAGATTATTACAGACATGCTAAAGAAAAACAGAAACGCGTTTAACTGGACAGGCATGGACGTACCAGACCATTTATTTACAGGACAGTTGATGGATAACACAGCGTACGAAGTAATACGCCAACACGAATCAATCGCAAAAATACTAGGTGATGATGCGGAACAAAAACTGTATTCAAAAGTGGATAAAAATGGACGTAATACATTCCATACAAAAAATGATTCACGTCCAAATTTCAGCATTATAGGTTCGCCTTCGGCGTTCAACAAAGTACTTGAACTATGTGCTGATGATTTACAAATGAAAAATGTAGACTATTTTAAAAAGACAACTAATTTAATACAGTCTGTGTGGAGTGGGAACTTAGAATCAATACACAGAGGTAATGCAGTTAATAAATATGCACAGTTGTTCTTTAACGATGACTACTATATAGGTAACAAAATATTTAAACCTATTTTAGAAAATGCTACGGATGAACAATTACGTGATTTATTTCAACGTAACGGTTACAAAGCGGTTGTTCTAAAAGAAACTAGGTCTGGTAAATTAAAAGTATTTAAAGTCTTTATAGACAATCAAAAAGACTTACAAAATGCTATAGCTAATAAAGCTATCATAGTACCACATGAAGTGTATAGAAATATGGTGCTAACTATCAATAAAGATATTGTTGATTCTAAGCTACTTAATATGTATAAACGAACTATCGTAGGTACTTTTAAATCTATGTACTTAAATAACCTAGGATTCTTAATGCGTAACTGGTTAGACTCAGCTGTTTATAAAAATAACGCGTCTTACCATGGTGTCGCAGGTATGATGGATATGTTTAAATACGAGCATAAAGCTATGAAAATGCTTGAATGGCACGATGAAATACAACGTAAGGTATTTGCATTATCCGACGGTCAAACGTTTAATAGAAAGAACTTACGTAGGGTATTAGCTGACCTTACAGTGGAGCAACGTAAAACTTATTTAATTATTGATGCTTTTATAAATTCATCTGCATCTGGTGGACTATCTAAATCATTTGATGAATTCTTATTAAAACGTAATAAAGCTAATAGTGAGTTTATAGGTTATGCTTGGGAAGAGTGGTATCAATCACATGTATTGGACACACCAATCTTTAGTAAGATTCGTGACGCAAATAGTTTAATTGAACAGTCTTCAAGGTTTGGTTTATTCTTAGCTATGCTTGATGAAACTGGTGATTATTCTAAAGCAATTAGAGAAGTAATTAATACACACTTTGATTACTCTTTAAAAGAACCTGGTATTGAATTACTTGAACAATTCTTCTGGTTCTCTACATTCCCTATAAACAACTTCATGTACTATATAAATTATGGTATGGTTAGAAATCCAGATATGCTTAAACTACAAATGGATATGTTAGAGCAATCTTATAACGATGATGATAACTATACTTGGGAAGATGTACGTAATAGTGACTATTTAACTTATAATGCTATGACTGGTAATATTAGATTCTATTTATTTGGTAATGATAAAGATGATCCAACTAGTAGATTAATAGTAAAAACAGGTTCATCTGTATTGGATTTCTTTTCAATCATGTGCGACCCTATTGGACAAGCTAAAGATAGATTGAATCCATTCTTCTCTGTGTTATTAGGTTATGAAAAACCAGACCAATTATTACCTTGGACATCTTTAGTTAACAGAGGCGAACAGTTTATTAAAGGTAATCCAATCCCTAGTGTGTTTGCTACATTGTATCCTAAAAAAGAATACATGCAAAAACAGCCGACAGTTTATTCAAACTATACCGGCAGCTGGGGTTCATCAAAAAAATATTACCCTAGAGTTCGTACTTATTATCAAAAACAATATTATCCACAGTATCATAAACGTGTGTATATGAATCTAACTAACGTTAGTTATAAGTGGATGAAGACAACAAGAGGTAAAAAGATTTACTTCTACGATAATGGTAGTAGAATAATACGTGCTGCTGCTAAAATGCGTAGAGCTATGAGTAAAGCAAAAATGCCAAAAATGAAAGAGACTAGATATTAGTCTCTTTTTATTTTGTCTATATTATTTGCACATCTATTATAGATGTTGTTTATTACATACTCATCTCTAGGTATGTAGTATAGTTTGAATGTCCAAGACTCATCAAACATTGCAGCTAAGTAACCATACTCTGCGTTGACACCTGCAATCTCTTGTTGAACTTGTGTGTAATAGTACGCAGGTATTCCAAGTCTAGTTGCTTTACGTTTGATGTGTGATTCTAAATCCGTACCTTCTACATTCATAGGTACAACTTTAGCATCATTGAATGTAATTAGTTTATTGTAATACTTTTCTCCGTACTTACTAACTAATTTTGCTTCAACAGGTATTAATTCATTTTCTTTCAATGTCATAATACCATCGTAGTTAAGGCTTAATCCATCCACGTCGTTGAATTTAAACATGTCAATAGGTTTATGTATTGGCATACCTAATTGAGCCTCAGCCTTGGCTAAAATGATAGGTTCTAGGTCACGTCCTTTTTGTACGATTGGCTTCTTACCTACTTCTTTTTCTTCAGCTGTAAGATATTTAGCATTCTTTTCTTTAATTAAAGCATCCATGTTCTTGTAAAGATTAACTCCACAAAGCACAGATGAATCACTAGCTCCGAAATAATCTTTTCTTGCTAATGCATATTCTTCTTCTGATAGACTTTGTACGTCTTCAATAGCTACATCAAGTACTCCTTGTTGTATAATCATTTGTCTGATTTCTTCTGGTCTATACATTTCAGATACTCCTCTCGTTCAGCAAGGACTTCGCCTGTTAAATAGGCTAGTCCTCGTACTTCTTTTTCTAGTTTATCTTTTTCTAATTGTAGTGAAGACACTTTTGTTTCAAGTTCTTCACAACGTGTTTTGTAATACCATAATTGATTCTTGATTGGTTTATGTTCTTGTTGTAGTTTGGTATATCTATCTAATAAGATACCATAAGATAACATTATTTAATTAACCAAAGTATCATGAATAGTATATTTGAAAGGATTAATAATCCTGCGGCTGTAGTTGCTCTTTTAAAATCTTTAATTAGTTCTCTATTTAACCAAGCACTTGTAACTTCAGTTGCTTGATTAATAGCTTGTTCAGCTATATCTAAAGGAATGTTTTTATGTTTAGATATTAATTTTACATGTCCTGTAGGTCCAATTTCTACAAAGATTTCCTTTCTAATTTTTTCTTCTTTCTTAATTTTTACTGTTGCTGCTTTCTTAGTAGCAGTCTTTTTTTCTTTTACTTCCATGTGTTCCTCCTATATTTACTGTGGTATGTGCTATAGTGTACTGCGTGTCTGACACTATCTAATATATGATCTGAAACTTTAGTACCGTTAATACTATAGCTTAACCCATCTTTTTCTATTAATCTTTTGTGTAACAATATATTATTGTTCCATCTTGTTTTTACTTGTGCTGCCGTTTGTATATAAATAAACGAACCTCGTTTCCACACTTCGTATTTAATAATACCTAATAACTGTGGTGTTTCTAATCTTGAATTTACTTGAGCCTCAGCTCTATCACCGTATAGTAGATAGTCTTCTATAACTACATCTGGGTGATAACCAGCTAAGGAATCTATCAATGCAATGTGTGCATCCCAATATTGAAATTGACAACTATAATTACCTGCGTAGATAAAACCGAACTTAGCTATCTTTTGTTTTTCAATATCGTATAAGCACCAACCTGTAGTACCACTACCTTCTTTGTATGCACCACTTGGGTCTAAAGCTAAAACGTATCTACTGTTCATCAGCTTTCTCCTCAAGTACTCGGTAGTGTTGGCGTGCTGCTTTAAACTCACGGAAATTATTTACATGTCCCATAGATACTCGACAGTGTAATCTAATTTGTTCCACTAAGTTTAATACATCAGCCATTTCCTCAGCTACGTGTTCTTTTAGTTTAGTTGTATTTATATGTTTACGGGAGCGTTGAGCAGCTGCTAGTTCGTTAACAGCTAATTGTAGTTCAAGCACTTCTTCTGATAATTTCTTTTGTTGTGTTTCTAAACCATAATGTTCTATGGCTTCTTTTAAATAATTAGGCTTAAACAATTTCGTCTACCTCCTCTTTGTCTGCCCAGTTTGTAGTAGTGAATTCTAAGTCTGCGACTATAGGTACATAACTACCTTCAAACTTCTGCATGATTCTTTGAAATTCTTTTACGTGGTGTTCTTCACCCGGATATATCTCATAACTAATTTCATCATGTATCTGCATTTGCATACGTGATTTAAGATTATTAGCTTGGATATATTCATCAACCTCTTTAATTCTTTCTTTAAGTAAGTAGGCTCCACTACCTTGTACCAAACAGTTAATAAGTTTGTGTCCACTTAAACCGTAGTACTTTACTCCGAATAGATTAGATACATAAGGTGCAACCTTAACCATTTCGTAACAGTACTCATGGTACTTCTTTACTCCTGGGAATGCTTTATAGTATGCATCATCTATTCTGTGGATTGTTTCATCATCATAATCAGGGAACATGACTTTGATTCTACTGAATTGTGCTCCGTAGTTCTTAGCAAAGTTAACACGTTTACCAACTTTACCTCTTAACTTTTTGAACTCATCAGATTTAGTATCTATATCTGGGAACGCCACACTAGTTGTAGCAGCATGTACATCTGTAGCTGTCCACTCTTTAGATGGGTCTTCTTTTAGATACCAGTTCCAATCATAAGCATGTGCTATATGTTCTGGATTCTTATAATCGAAGTCCACTCTATCACATACACATTGGTAAGGCATGTACGCACGACATAGATTTAAATCTGGTTCACCTACTAAGATTGTATACAATGCTTGTAATCTAAGTTCTACTTGAGAGTAGTCTAAGTAAGCTATTCCTTTATAGTCATCTGATTTAACAATCATTTTACGTGGGTGGAATAACGGAGTACCATCCTCTCTATTAATTCCATACTTAGGAAATTGTTGAAAATCAGAAGTAACACGACCAGATACTGTACCAACTTGGTTTATCTGTGTGTATATTCTTTTATGTCCTTGGTCCATCTCACGTATAAATCTAAGTAGATATGTTGAATACCATTTCTCTAAAGTTCTTAGTTCTTGTACAAGTCCAATGAATCTAACAACTTCAGCATCAGGTGTCTTTGCTTTTAATTCATCATAGATTCTATTCAAATCTTCTTTACCTGTTGCAACTACAGGTAGATTATATTTAGTTAATAAGATTTCTTTTATCTTTGCGTGAGCTCCTACACTTATAGGTCCAACTAAATCATGTAGAGCTTTACGTTGTTGTCTAAGATATTCAGCTAAGTCTTTAGTTACTTCACGTACATAACCTTCATCTATTTGGAAACCACATGACTCCATTCTAACTAAAGCAGGTATCATAACTTCCTCACGTTCTAATGCATGCTCGTTACCACGTGCTGTAATAGCAGGTCTGCATTGTAGATATAATTCCATAGTCCAAACTATATCGTACATTGCATACTCTGTTACACGTGCTCTATCTAAAATGTTGTAAGGTATATCGTTTGATTCTACTCGACCTGTTGTCATGTTTCTTCTTATATCTTCAGGTATGTCGCAGTACCATTCTAAGTAAGCTGCTCGTACGTTCTCATCTAAAGTATCGACACTGTTTAAAACATCTTTAAAATAATCATCAATATATTGTAGTGTCCATCTTCTATCTATTTTATATAACGCTTCTTTTAAAATCTTATTGTATTGTTTTGACATTGCTGTACGCTCTGCCTTCACTATGTGCTCATGGTCTTTAGCACTTCGGTCTATGAATTTAGTTGCATACTCTTTAAGACCTAGTGGCGGTCCTCCATTCTCTGGAGTTAAAGCATCATGAGCTAATCGAATTAGAATCATTGTATCTATATAATGTATGTCATCAGGTGTTTCGACATTTATATTATTCAACATGTGTAAATCATATTTAATATTATGTCCGCAAAGACCTTGGTCTTTAGCTAATTTAGTTATGGCTACTGCTGTTTGTTCAAATAAGTTTTTATCTATATCTACATCAGCACAATACACGTATGCTGTTTCATTATCTGCTGAAAGAAATCCCCAAGGTAACAAGAAAGGAAGGTCGTATTTAATATTTAAACCTGTTGTTTCAGTGTCGAAAAATATTATACTGCCTTCCTTTTTATTTACTCTTTTGTATGTCTTTATAGCATCTAATAAATCTTGCATAGTCTTAATAGGTGTTAGTGCTATGTGTTTAATCTTACGCATCGTGTTCACCTACTCTATGTATAACACCCGCTCTGTTTATCTTAGACATTCCTAATCTAAACCTTTGAGTTGGGATTATATCATAGCCTTCAAATTGAATGAATAAACCTTGTGTTAATCTCTGCATGAACTTGTTGTATAACTCTGCATCAAGTCCAGTTGCAGCCATAAGGTTTTGTTTATTAGTACTACTTAATCTTTCTAATTGTAATAAGATACTTGGATTTTGGTTATATAACTCTTGGAGTAAGGCGATACCATCATCATCTATATTGTTATATAACTTTTCCATAGACACGTACTCTCTTAGTTTGAATGTACTGTTATCGTACGTATCAACTAAGTATGCAACAGCTGCATCAACATGTTCTTTAGTTACTATAATCTTCTCGTATGTATCATCAGTTGAAACTAAATAACCTGCAATAGCTATTGCCATACGTGCAACTTTCTTCCAAGCCTCAGTACCAAATATCTTTATGTGAGACTCGTAAGTTTCATTTAACTTATTACAATGGTCAAGAATATATTTACCTACTTCTTTATCTATGACTACTTGATCTGCAGTTCTACTCCACACCCATCGGATTCTAGTTTGATAAGCCTCTGGTTCGAATGGAGTTATAGGTTCCCAGAACGGGTCTATTGTTTTGTTACCTTGTTCTCCTAAGATTAGCATTAAATCATAACGTGCTATATCTTCTGGAGAACCAATTAATTCTACTAGTATATCAATACCATTAGGGTATGAATTAATAGGTTTAACTTTAGTGCCTGTGTTCTTTACGTTTGTTAAAGTAATCATACGAACTAATGCAGGTAAAGTAAGTGAACCACTTACACGTGCAATACGTACTTGATTACTACTACGTATATCTGTTAACTCTCTAACTAAGTTGCTGTTACATTTAGCTAATTCTTCGAAGATAACTAAACCTCTGTGATTCATTGGAATCAATCCAGCTCTAGTTTGATAGTTACCACTAACCTTAGTACTACCTCCAATGATACCTGGAATTGTAGCACTGTTACCAGCTAGTGAAGTGAATGCTCCTAGACCATATAACTTTTGTAGTGCTTCAGCTGTAGATGATTTACCTACACGTGACTCAGCTACTACTAATGTATCTAGGTATCCACGTACATTTTTAAATGCACCAAAGTTAAATTCTAAAACAGTGTGATAACTTAGATCTATAGCTTGTATTAAATGATTGTAACCATCGTACCCTATGAATGCTTTAGCCATCTCTGATAGCTTATTCAATCTTTCAGGTACATTCCCTTCTAAATCTTTAAATAAATTTAAATTACTTTTAACTTCTTCAGTAACTCTAAAGTTACTAACACTATCACAAGCTTCTTCTACGTCTAAGATAATCATAACAAGCTGTTGTCCTTTATAAGGATGCGGTACTAGTTTATATGTAATAAGATATTTCTTACCACTCTCTAATCTTTTCTTTAATACATAAGCTGTGAACTCAATAGTTGCTATGTCTTTAGATGTGGCTTCAAATAAATCTGTAACATTACATTGATAAACTGTATCCTTAGTTGGCTTCTCAACTTTAACTTCACGCTCGTACTTACTGATACCTAGTATCTCTCGTACGTTGTCACGTATCTGTGCTTCAGTGAAGTTATTGTCGATAAGTTTAAGAACATCTTGGCAAGTCATCTCTGATAATTCCCAAGTCTTTTCTTCTCCAACTAACATTTGATTATACTTAGGGTCACCAGAAGAGTTAAGTTTCTTTGCATAAATAGTTGTAGGTACAGGCATAGCCTTTTCAAATGTAGCAACTACTTGCACATTAGATTGAACTACTCTATTTATGTATTGTGGTTTACTAGCTTCAAGTAAAGATATAAGTGGGTGTCTCTTAAGTTGTTCTTCTTTAGCTTGTTCTCTAGTAAACACTGGGGACTCTAAGATATATCTTTGTAAGTCTTGTTTTGTTTTCTTATATTTAACGAAGAAGTCTGTTAGGTCTTCGCCGTGTCCTTCGCAAACTTCATGGAAGTTAGTAACTACTCTAACCTCTTGTGCTATTGGTGTAAGAAATGCAGCTAGAGCTTTTGCTCCAGATATACCAGCTTCATCATGGTCATAACAAATTGCTATCTTTCTATTTTTAAAAGGATTGATAATTTTTGGTAGAGCTTTTTCTCCACCTGTTAAAGTGATAGCATTGAAGCCATTGCTTCTTGTTACTGCCATGTCCTTTTCTCCTGCACAGATTACAGTCCATTTACTTTCAGGTGTGTTAACCCATAAGTCGAATGGGATTATTAATCCAGATGTAGTACCGTTACGGCTGCGAATCTTATTCGCTCTGTCTTGTGGTCTATAACTTCTTACATCTACAACTTTGTTATACATTAGTACTGGGAATCCAATCTCATCACCGAACTCTGTTCGTAAGTTAAGTGCTTCGATTACTTCTTCTGAAATACCTAGTGTGAGACATTTGTTTTTGATTTCATCAGATAGTGTTAATTGTTTCCAAGTATGTAAGTCTTCACGTGTTGTAAATAATTTGGATATCTTGATAGCTGATTCATAACTACAACCAAATAATTCAGATATGAACGCAGTTTCAGATAACCCTTTGTCACAAACCTTACAATGAAACAGACCTTTATCCAAGTTAATATGAGCACTTGGATTAGTTTCCTTGTATTCGAAACCTGACTCAGTATGATGTGGGAAGGGACAGCACACAGCTGTTTCCCTCTTACTGAAATCATACTCGTCAAAGTAGTGCTCAAAGAAACTACTCATATCTAAAAGTCTTCGCTATCTACATCTGCTTCGATTGCTTGGTTTACTTCAGGACTTGCTTGTACTGTAGCAGTAGGTGCAGGTGTTGCATCAACTGGGTAAATACCTTCGTTGTTACCTGAATAATCTAATGCACCGTAACCTCTATCGTTTACAGCTACATCAATAATTACTACTTTATCCTTAATTACTTTAGCTACATCTCTAAGTGTACCTTCACCACTTAGTGTAACTTTACAAGCGTTAAGAAGACGACCAAGTTTATATTGTAAGAATGGTTTATCACTATCGAAATAGTTTTCATTAACGAATCCACCATTATCAATTTTGAATGATACATTTAAATATTCATTATTAGAATCTTTACTTGTACGCATTTCTGTTTTGAATACTTTAGCTGTGTATCTACCATCAGCTACTGAATTTTGATTTGGTTTATCTTTTGGTAATGCATCAAAGTTCATCATTATTTATCCTCTCCTTTCTCAATGTTTAATATATCATTTAATACTTTAAACTTACGTTCATAGTATTTGATAACGCTACTCATTTCTCCTATTTTATTTTTATAATATTCGTTCATACCTTCAATGTCTTTAGTATGATGTTCTTCTAATCTTTTAATAGTAGCTTCATAATTTTCGATAGCTTTATCCTTAGCTTCGATTATCATTTTAATTTCAGCAGCTGATAATTCTTCAACAGGTTTCTCTTCAACAGGTACTGTTTCAACTTCAACTACTGGTTCTTGTAGTAACTCTACATGTTCATTATTTAAAGTACTCATATAAACTTCTCCTATTCTTCAGTTAATCTTTTATATAAATCTCTTAACAGTTCTATTGGCATGTCTTCAATCTTACCAGTGAATCCACTAGAATCTTTTAAGGATTTCCAAATTGATTTGCGTGTAGCATTATTACAGTACGCTTTAATGCGTTCTATTAAATCTTTCTTTTGTTGCTCAAATATAACTTCAGGATTTACTCCTTCATCTAAGTATGCTTTTAACTGTGCTAATAACTCAGCTGTTATTTCATACTCTTCTCCAGTTGTTAATATTGCATAACGTGATTTAACTACTTCAACTACTGGATTAGTACCATCCATATTACCTGGACTAACCATCTTTAATACTAAGTCTGGTTCGTATTTCAATCCGTCTTGTTGTACTTGTTGTTCACCTAATGAAACAACTTTATTCTTACCTCTAGTTTCATCGAACTCCATACCAAACTTTTCTTTTGTACGAACTGTAGAAATAACATGTGCTTTATCACAACGAATTAAATCACTAAGTAATTCTTTTTCTTTTCTATTTCTATCTGTTCCCCAGCTACGATAGTTATCTAAACCATTAGCTTGTGCTTCGGCAACTAAGTCAAGTAAACCACCTTTACGATTCCACATGTGTGAAATACTATCCATGATTATTACATCAGCTCCAGCATTCAATGCTTCGTTTCTTAAAGCTAGATAATTACTAGGAGCATAACCATCTTCCATAGTTAAATCTACTTTATTAAACTCACCGAACTGTTCACCTGTATGCATCTTGATTCCTTGGAATAAATCTAATGATCTGTTTTCAGTATCGATTGCATAGATTTTATCCCATTCATCTGTTAATGCTTTAGCTAATATTAATGCTAGTCCTGATTTACCAGAACCTTGTAGACCTTCAATCATTATAGATGCTTTTAACTTTTGTCTTGTTGCTTTTCTGAACTTATCCATTTACTCACCTCCTTCAACATTATCATTACGATGTGTACTTAAGAATGTTATCTTCTCAGCGAACACATACAATGTATCATTAATGGTTCTTATCGAACCCTTGACACCAATAATGTCTTGTACTCTTGTATAGTTATTCATATTAGTTGCTATGTTCTCAGTTGTTATACAAGTTATTCGGTCATCAATATTAGATGTACCAACTCTAGGGACTACTATCTCAAAGCAATATTGTCCTTCTTCTAGTCCTATTAATGTACGTGGCATAGTTAATATTTTACCTACGACTACAGTTTGATTTAACATTTACTTTACCTCCTTAATATAATTAATATAGTTGTTTATAATATCTACTTCACTAGCATTGTTCTCTAGCATCTGTAGTATATTAACTTCGTAAGAGTCAGCCATAACTAAATCTATAATCGTATGTCCTGTATTAAGTTTATCTTTTGTTGTTGCTACGAATCTATCTTCAGCCTGTTGTATATCTCCAATAGGCGGATACTTATCTGTAAAGATTGCAACATCAGCTGTGTCTAAGGTGATACCCTCTTTACCAGCTTTGATGTTTATCAGTAGTAAATTTATCTTACCACTTTGAAAATCATTTTTCAATTCTTCTCTTCGTGCTTTACTAGTTTCACCTATTATAAAGTTATCACAATTCAGTTCTTTACCTAGGTATTTCAACCATGTTGTGAAGTTAGAAAAGATTAAAACTTTTTTCTCTGGATAATCAGCTAAGTATTGTTTAATCCATTCAGCTTTAGGACTTTTACCTTTCAGTTCTAGTATACCTGGAGCTAAACAAATCTGTCTTATCTTCATTAACTTAGCTAGAATATTTACAGCATCAACTTCAGTTCCTTCTATTTCGAAGTACTCATTTAGTTCAGCTATATATTTTTCTTGCTCTTTAGTTAACGGTAACTTAACAACTTGTTTATCTTTCGCAGGCAACCAAGCCATAACCGACGAACGCAAACGGCGGGTAGAGATTACATTTAAAAATTCCTGTAACTCTTTATCTTTGTTGCGTTTGAATGTACCGATTACTTTATATTTACCACTAGCATTGTACTCTTCATACTGTGTAAAATAGTAATCAATGAATCTCCAATAGCCTGTAAAGATTGTTGGGTAAAGCCAGTGTAGTATACTGAATATCTCATGTTGTTTTCCTGGTGCTGGTGTACCTGATAGTGCTAATTTGTTTGGTATATTTTTTAAACTGAATAAAGCATCGGCTTGTTTTGATTTATGATTCTTAATTCTATGTGCTTCATCTAAAATAATTCCTTCAATGTCTTTATGTTTACGGATGTAAGCTAGGTCTCCTGTGATTTGTACTTCCTGTATGTCACCTCGTTCATCACGGATGATACGTTGTGTTTCTCTTAAGCATTCATAACTAATAATGAGTGCACCTTTAGTCCAGTTCTCTATTAGTTGTTTACGTTTAGCAGCAGGACCATCTACTACAATGGCAGGTAATCCTTCGAACCACCATCGATGGCATTCATCTGCCCATGTATATAAAGTAGATGCTGGTGCTACTATTAATAGTTTGCATACATCTTTTACTTTCATTGTAGATAATGCAGTTGGTGTCTTACCTGTACGTTGTTCATTAAAACATCCAGCTGATTTACGTGCAGCTAAGAACTTAACATCTTCCTTTTGATATTCTCTTAGATTATTTACTGATTCGTAATCAGGTAAAGTGTCTAATCTTTTTTGTTGTTTCTCTTTCAACATAACTATATCAATAGGTGATAACTTAAAGTAACGTAGTGTGTATGATGTTGTTGGAAATACCTCCTCACCTTTATCTTTACCTGTACCTACACCTAATAAACTATTATTAGTTGTTATTCGTATCGGAGTTATCATTTAGAATCACCACGTTTTCTGCATGTTGTTCCTCAGTGTTTAATGGAACTTGTGTGTATATAAATACAGGACCTTCTTTTCTTTCTGTACCTTTAGTTTGATTTAATAATGTGTTAAGTAATTGAGATTGACCTGTGTTCTTATTTGTTTCAACATCCTTTAACATTAATGCAACCTTAGATTTCTTTAACATATCTATTTCTTCAGCTACGAAAGCTGTTACTCTAGGGTCCATTAAGAATTGTTTCCAATCTATTGGTGATGTACCAGTTTGTTCAGCTAACTCATAGTGTGTCATATACAATGCATCATAACCTATGCCGTTGTATAAATCTTGTAGCTCAGTGAACAGGGGTTCATCCTCTCTAAATTTTATATCCATTATCTTACTCATGTTATACCTCCTTAAGTAAGTCTACTACCTTCATAAATTTGTAGACCTCATGATACATTGTATCACTTAAATGTTTTGTTATACCCTCATAAAGTTGAGAGTTTTCTTTTAGGTATTGCGACACTCTGTGTTGTGATGTTACTGATATACCTGTGAGTTCTTGTAAATCTCTATAAGATATACCTAATGCACGTGCTATATAAGTAACCTCTTCTCTATAAGTTCTTATAGTACTAGTGTCTTCTCTTATTTGTTTAACTAAATACTTTATTACTGAAGTATCTACATCGTTGAGAGTACAGAGTACTTCTATTAAATCTATAACTCTTACGTTGTATTGAAATGTTTGTATAAGATTTTTAATATAGTAATAAAATTTTATCTCTATAAATCTTTCTTCCATATCTACTCCTCCAAGACTTTATTATAAGAATAATGACCGGAGTGGTGGCGCCCTCGCATACCAGTCCGGGGATTATTATGTGTTGCGTCATCACGATGACACTACTGATATCATCTAGTAGTCTTAAACCGATTGTATGTATAGGTTGGTTTAAGCATTTACTCTTGAATTAACCTAATCTAATATCTGTTAAGATACTTTCTTTTAGGTCGTAGCTATATTTGTTGTGTATGTACTGTGTAAAACCTGTATAGTATGTAGGTTCTACATGTTCAAGCCATGCTAATAAACCTTGGAAATGTTGCAAGTCTTCAACACTCCATTTAATAGCATTAGTTTTATCCATGAAATAATTGTGAGCCATAGTCTTTAATACTTTTTTCTTTCTGTAACCTATGGTTGTGTCGTTGTTATTATTACACATAACACCTAAGTTCCAGTTTCTACCTGAGTTGGTAGCGAATCTAGTTTTAGTTTCATTAAACTGTAAAGGTGTATCTTTAAACACAATGTCTTTAATTGCACGCATAACTAACTCGTGATCGAATCTGAGTTTAGCTGATATGATTATGTCATCAGCGTATCTAGTATATACGTATCTTTGTTTAGGTATAAGTTCATCTTGAACTAAAAGGTTTAGCAATCTATTAATTTCAAAATCTATTGGTATCATTATTATGTTAGTTAATAGTGGTGATAAAGGTGTACCTTGTGGTAAGCCTCCATCAAGTATAGAATATTCAGCTAAACTTTGACAGAACCCTGGCATCATATCTTCTATAAATCCAAATGGATGTATTTGTTTTAGTTGTTTAATAATAAATTCAGTAGAACAACTACCAAAGAAATCTTTTAAGTCAGCTTTCAAAAACCAATTACTTTTATTATTAGTATGTTCATGCATAGCACCTACTACATCTCTGCCTTTAACGTAAGCCCAAGCAGAATCATGTGCAAGTACTTTCATATTGTGTATAAGTATGTTATTAATCGTGCGCATCTGTTTCATTAATGTTTCTTCAGGTGCGTTGATAGTTCTTAATCCTCCACTACGTTTAGGTATTTTAAAAGTATAGTATTGATTTTGTGGATGTGGATTACTGTTGATTATAGCTTTTATTGTACGTGCATCTTCAAGTACTCTACCATTGGCACGTGCAGGTTCTCGTTTAGTTGTCTTAGTTCTAACTAAACCTATATGTGTATCTGTATTAATCTCATTGAATTGTTCTGCAGCTATTTCATTACCTGAGAATAAATTATCAATTAAATTAGTTACAGTATTTTGTCTATTTGAAATTGTATTTCTTATAGCTTGTGTGTCTTTATAAGTGTAGTACATATATCTCCTTTCTCTTATATAAATAATACTTTAATAATAGTGATGAATCATATCCAGCGGATGGTCCTTCTGGAGGTGATGCGAATGAGTGTTACTGTTCAGGGTCGTGTGCATGAAGTGCTACATCAGGACCTTGGATTGTCATCTGAAGCTGCAGTCTCGACGCACTGATCATGTCTATCTCGTTCTAACTTTTTGTAACTTCTAATATAAATTGAGAAGCACCTTACGGTAATACTATTATTTATTATAAGTCATTATAATTTACTATCGTATGTGCGAAAGCATCAGTGAAGATTGCTTCTTTACATTTATTATCTCTAATTAAATTAATGAAATTAGATACAGTGAATGCAGCAGTAGATACTACTGTGCTGGCTACCGATAGTGTCGTACCACAAGCAGACACCGGAGTAGCTTCTTGTGCTTCTTCATCTGTGAATGACATTGAGTTCAAGAAGAAATTCTTTTGTGCTTTATTAGACCAGTCAGCTGCATAACTTTGTGCATCTGTTAATCTCATTCTTGTATCAAACATTGCTTTGATGTTTGGATTTAACTCATTGTTCTTAGCTATCTTATATCTAAGTTCAATACTATCTACACATAAGAATATATAACCTGCGATTGGTTGTGCTTTATATTCTCCATGTTTATTTATTTTTATTTGTGGATTAATATCCATTAATAAATCTTCTAATGCATCTACCTTAGGCATACCAATATGTCTATTAAAGTAAGCTTGATTAGCTATGTTCTTATCTTCAACAGTATCCATATCCCATACATGCATTTGTCTTACACCTAGTCTAGCTAATAGTTCTGCTACTCTTGAACCCATAGCACCTATACCAATGATATGTATAGGCGCATCGATTTGATTAAGTGGGTCAAAGAACTCTAGTGATTTACTTAAGTTCATATTACTTCTTTCCTTTCTTCTTATCTTTTTTACCTGTTACTGCTTCAACAGTTCTGTTTACATTACGATACCAAGCGTTCCATTCTTCATCGTCATCGTCAAAGCCATCATAATATGCTCTATTATATGACGGACGATACTTAGATGTGTTAGCTAACATACTACCTTCTGCACTACCAGTTATTGATTTATTAACTGCGAATGTAGTTGTTGGTTTACTTAGTTTCTTTTCAGCTTCTTCATACCAATTATTAATTTCAGTACCATCATCTAAGATTAGATGGATAGGTACTTCTGTGTATAATAAGTTGTTAGCTTTGTCATAGAATCTAATATGATATTCATTACGTTTGTTAGTAACTAAGATAATAAAGTAATCAGTTACTTGTGTTAATAAATCTTTATAAAAGTTTTCATCTACACCTGATGGTGTAACACCCATACTTACATGGCTGTGACCTTGAAATCTTTTACGATTAACTTGGTCTGTAGTTAAGCTCATTTCAAACTCAAACATTCTATCTTCATCTTGTTCACAAGTTGCACCTGATACTGTTTGAGGGTAAACTAAAATGTCATCGATGATATAAGTCTCAGGTAAGTTAGGCATCTTAGTAACTGTACCAAACCATCCTATTTCTGTGGATGTTTTATCTACTAAGTGGCGCATCTTAACGTAAGCATCACCGGTTATATAAACCGTAGGTTCAACCAAGTTTCTGTTAGACATATAATCTTCTAATAAAGATTTAATATCCACACGTACATCGATAGTATCTGTATTCATATATACAGTGCTATCATACTTCTCTACAAGCTTAGCTCTAATGTCATCCTTCATTGGTGCTAAGTCTATTAATTGTTTCTTCATACTTCACTCACCTCTATTGCTTCTACTGTTTCTTCTTCGTTAGGTTCAGCTGTTGCTTGTTCAAGAACCTTATCTATATAGATATCTTTAATACTGTATCTAGTTCCTTCTTCAGTTTCTAAACATTTAGCTGCTAAGAAATAACTTGATTCATAGTCACCAGGACTTTGAACATAGTGTGTGAATGTTTGTTTAAAGTTATTCATAACTGTACCATCTCTAAAGTTAAATGATTTAACTGCAGCAATAGCTAAGTTATTAAACATTAATAAGTCTTGGTCTGCATGTGCTTTAGCCATGTCAGCTCTGTAATCTCCTAAGCAACTATAGTATTGGAAGTGTGGATTATAGAAGCTGTCATATAATTTACATTGACTTGCATCTACACCTCGTGGTGCTTGGAAATTACCTGGGTCCATTGTATTAAAGTGGAATACAGATAACACATGTAACTTAAACTTTTGATTTATAAATACATCTTCAATAAATTCTTTGAATGGATGTGTATTTACATTCTTTAAGAAACATTCAACTTCATCTGTGTTGTAGTATTCTACTGGTGCAGAGATTACAATACCTAAACCATTATTACTTACAGCTACATCTACGATATTGTCGTAAGCTAGTGCTGCTTTGTATTCTTCGAATAGTTCTGCTTCACTGTCTTCAATATTTCTTAAAACTTTTTGTGCTTTATTATATTTATCTAATGCCCTCGTATAAGATTGAATATAATTCTCAGCTTCATCTTGTGCTCTTCCTAATTCACTACGTGCATTTGAAATTCTTTTTTGAATTAGCTTTTGAATGTTAGATGATAGTTTTAATTTCATTAATCTTTCTTGGTACTTTCTAATACCATTTAGTTTATCGAATAGTTCACTAACTTTTACATTAGATATTCTTTTAACTTGTGATCTTGCCACTAAAGATTTGAAGTATTCTATTTCCTCTTCGCAGAATAGTTCATTAAACTCTGGGAAGAATACAGGTATTAAACCTATAGTTAAAAACATATCTGACATCTGACTATGGTCACGCCAATCAGATATAATTAAAATCTCTTTACCAACTTTAGATACCTTAACTGCTATGTGTACATCTCTACCTAAACCTTCACGTTCTTGTGCTTGAGACATAGCTTTATTATATAGTTCTTGGATACCTGACTTTGGATTTATATATAAATCAGAGTCAATTAACTCTAATGTCTTTTCTATATTTGTTGTATATATTTTATTTATGTTTATTTTATTCTTAATTGCATCTCTATTATGCTCTTTAAAATACTCAATTATATTTGTTAGTGTTGCTTCAGATGAATTATCTGGATTCCATACTGCAGATGCTTGGCTTACATTTATTTCATTCATTACAAGTGGAAGCATTGCATCATAGATACAGATTGAACTGAAGTAACCGAATGCTCTATCATTTGGTGTAATTACATTTGCATCTAAATAAGTATGAGAGGTATTTAATAGAGAGCTATACTTATAACTTCTTAATGTTAACATTTAAATCTCCTTCCTTATATTATTAGTGAATAAAAGAGAGGACTTGCCTCTCTTCACTCATTTACTATCTAGCATTTGATGCTTTAACTACGGCAATTAACATACATTTTTCTGTGATATTTAAATCAGCTAATGTTCTATCCATGTCACCAGGTTTTAAACTAGCTCCATCTAGCATGATTTGTGCAACTGAATAATCAACTGCATTATCTTCTAAGATTGTACGGATAGATGTTCCTGCCGAATAATTCTTTTCATTTCTTTGTGTTGTTGTACCAACAATAACCTTTATCATATTTAACTCCTCCTATTATATTATCCTAAAAATTCAATATCATCTGATAAGTCATCAGCGTTTTCTAAGTATTCATTGATTTGTTCTTCAATAGCATTTACTTTAGTTAACACTGCAGTTAAGATGTTTTTGATTTTAGCTTCTTTAGCTTCATCATCTAAACTCATAATTTCTTCTGCGATCGTACCTAAAGATTTACCATCTTTGAATACAGCTCCATGAACAGTGAATGTATTATATTCTCCACTTGCTACTTCATATAGAACTTTGTCAGCTTCATACTCATCAACTAATTTTAAAATTGATGGTGCTAAGATACCAACCTTTTCTAAATTTTCATCAGTTAAAACTTCTGATGTGATGCTGATTCTGTCAGCTAAAACTTTTGCTTTTGCCATGTAACATGACCTCCTTTAATTATTATATTTATATTAACTACTGCTGTAGTAATACCGTAGGGGAAGGAGCCTTGGAGTTAATAAGGCTCGTTCATTGTCTATTAAATATACCCTCTAGTTAAAAAATGGTAGTCAGCTCAGGACTCGAACCTGAATGCATGAGGGTATTGAAGCCCTCGGCTTTACCATTAAGCTAACTGACTATGAGCAACGGTGTGCAATAGCCACACACCGAAGAATGTACATCTTAGTGTTAGTTTTAGTTATAACAATGAATTTAATATTAACTTTTTAAGATGTGTTCTGAGGTGAATTGAATAAGGTATTGTCTAACAACCGCTCCTTATTATAGCGACGACTACAAATGCAACTACACTGCGGATGGTTTTTTGTTTCGGTTTAAAAACTTTTCTTCTTTTGATTGGATGCAATGTCAGTAGACATTGTTGAGTTGTATAGTCTGTGCGACTTAAATGATATCCTGTATTGTGGTACAGTAAATGAATAATAAAGTCGTAGTCCTTTTCTGGTGTAGTCAGGACGCAGTAGCAATGAGACAGCATTGTTCTTTTGGAGGTGAACTGTGTTCTACCCTTGAATTATGAAAACATAATAATTAATATTTAGCTACTGCAAAGTATGCTATTACCTCTTAATACCGTGTGTTGTTTTGCCGTCTGCACACGTACACTGACGTCCTTGAACAAAAACAAGGGGGGTTCGGTCGGTACTTTGAGATTGAACTCTAACACCTATGAGAAATGGAGAACACAACGCATAGTGTAGTACCGGTGTTGCAGAGTATTACTCTGCGGATGTGATAGTATTTGTATTTAGTTTTCTTAATTCTTCTTCTAAATACATTCGGATTATTGGAATCAATTCGCTTAGCATTATTGTTTCATTAGTGTTCTTGAAGTTATAACCTAAAGCTGTAGAAAAATCTTCTATAGTATAGTCTTTTTGTATAACTTTAAGGTAAACTCTAACGCTACGCTCGATAGCAGCGGGCGTAGAAGCGATTTCATCTGCATATTCTTGATATAAATCTTGAAGTTTATCTCCTAATCTATATTTAGTAATGATGGCAGCAAGGTGTCTGCATCCTGTGCAGTACACTGCTCCGAATGTTCTTGCTAAATATTTATAGATAAATTCAAACTCTACAGTATCTTCTGTAAGAATATCTCTGTTAGTGTCCATTTATGTAAACCTCCTGTCTGATATGGTTTTATTATAGCACAAGACTCCTGAGTTAACAAGAGTCTTTTGCATTTTTGTATATCATATCTTCCAAGTATGTTACATCTCCGAAGTATTCTACTTCTTCTGGTTCTTCATACTCAACAGGAATATTATGTTCTTGATAATATTTTATCTGTTGATAGGCTTTGAACATATCTATTTTGTTATTGAAGTCCACTGATATGCCGTAGTATTTAGCATTAGCTGATAAGAATAATGTTAATTCTTCTTCAGGTATATCTATGAAGTGTAGTTCATATTCATCAGATAACTTCTTAGCCTTTTGCTTGGCAATATATTCTTTGCGATTATCTAAGTAAGCTTTATAAACTGGATGTTTCTTAGTTACTTGTTTAAGTGGGTCAGTATCTGATTGACAAGTGTACTTCCAATCTTCTAATGAATTCAGTGTGTATACTTTCTCATCTAACTTTAAAGTTATTGTATGTTTAAAGTATAATAGTTTTTCTATTAGATTTATTGTACTTGGGTACAATGTATTAAGTAAGAATCCTACTGATTCTTTAGGTTTAATGTATGGGTTGTCGTTGCTTCTAGCAATGCGATAACCTTTCTCTATATATTTATTAGTTTGCTCTTTGTCTAATTTGTATTCTGTTATTACTATCATTATTGATTCCTCCTATAAAAATTGAAAAAGCAGTATTATAACTCTACTGCTTCTTCGTCTTCAATGATTCTTGGTTCATGGAATGCTACATTCATTCTGTTGAAGTCTGTATTATATGCAAACCATACTTTAATATCTGTATCTTTAGCTGCATCTAATACATCTGCTAATGTAACTTCTTGGTCATTTAATCCTAATTGATTTCTGATTGCTGATGTTACATATTCAACTTGTTTAGGGAATATACAGTATGGATATTCTCTATCTGATAATTGTAATGTTACTCTAACATATCCTCCTTTATCATTGTTTTCTTCTTTGAAGCTTTTAACGCGTGCTTCTCTCATACCTGTTAAAGTTGGTAAAACTTTTGTGTTTAATAGACTCATTTTCATCAATCCTTTCTATGTCTATTTTATTAAGACTTATTTCAAATAAGCCTTTCACTAGCAGTGAAGGGCAGAGCTAACTACTCTTAACTACTACTGAAAGACCTACTCTTAGGTCATTTGTTAGTACTAATCTTATCACCTTATCCTATCTGGATTCCTACCTTGTGCCAGACGTATTATTACACTCATAAGATATCTAATATAAAATTGTCAAAGAACGTATTCTAATTTGCTTCAGCTGACGTAATGACTACACACTTTAGCGAAGCGTAGCAAGGGACAAGCTTGCGAGACGCCGTAGGGCAGCCCTTGCGAAGTAAGCAAGTGTGTAATAATGAAGTGGCTGGGGCAAATGGAATATGTTATTCAATATATTAAGATACTTGTGTGATATACGGGTTTTACAAGGCTAGTAACGGCTGCATCTCCGTAGTGAAAAACCAGGGCTCACCTAATGTATCTACACACACAAGTGTCATTCTGCAGTCTTCACCAGTCATTTTCTATGCGGCTCTAATGCACTAGGTGGATATCTAAATCAATCGTCCGCAGTGTAAAGTTGTAGTGGTGAAGAGTGTAAAGTTGAGGTGAGTAGTGGTTGGTCAATTTTTTTTTCGAAAAGTTATTAATAGGAAATGAAGTCCATTTTGGATACAAAATCCGTTTCATAATTGGATAGTGTAGAAATTTGTTTGTTAGTTAATGTAGAA
>JAEIGA010000783.1_pt1 | contig 47426 bp, 31 predicted proteins | sample 9270691 | NCBI WGS metagenome assembly JAEIGA01 (sample SAMN17057246, study PRJNA624740) | gut metagenome | biome: biome; isolation source: fecal sample | host: Bos grunniens | place: China: Xizang | collected 2019
GCCGATGGTACTGCCCCACCAGGTGGGAGAGTAGGAAGCCGCCGTTCTTCGACAGCCCGATTAGAGTAATCTAGTCGGGCTGTTTTGTTATATCCAGATTGGGATTATTTATACCGAACCGCATGACTATAACTTTAAGTATCTATACACCTTGACGAAGAATTGTAAGATTCTTTACCATCTTGTACTAGTTTTAATATCTTTTCCAGGAAAAAGTCGATACCTTGACAAAAACAAGGTTCTTTTTTAGTCAAGGTGTCTACAGGGGATGATAATAGCGACGTTGGCTCCCGATCCGACGACAAACCGAATACAATCAATTTGTTTGGATTGCTGAGGTGTGAGGAACCAATAGAGATTAAAAGAAGAAACTAGTTTCTTCTTTATACTTATCCAATGCTACAACTTAATCAGAGGCAGCGTAGCAGATTGATTCTTTGACTGGAGTTTTAATATGTAACGTCCTGGTGCAAAGTCAGATAGATCAAGTTGCGTGGCATTCTTCCTCTTAAGATAGTGGAATCCTTCATATACAACAGCTCCTAAGGCATTGTGAATTGTAACATTCGCATCAACATTCTCTGCAACTGCAATATTTAGAATATCTACTACTGGATTAGGATAAAGATTAGCTTCAATTTCACCAGATACCTCTTCAATACCTTCCTTGACTATGACTTTGAAGTCAAATTCAGAACTATCTCTCTCATCAGAAGCAATTACTTTCACTTCAACTTCGCCGTAAGCAACTGAAAGACAGTTTACTACAGATCCTTTTAGAGAAACAAGGGCGATATTTTTGCTTGATGCTTCAATTTTGTAAGTAAGCTCCTCTCCGTTATTATCTGTAATGTATTCATTAAGGTCAAAACTCTTGCTTACTCCAAGGTCACCAATCTTGATAGTAGGTAGTTCATCTATAAGCTCAGGCTTGCTGTTACTGAAGGTTTCGAGCTCAATAATATTCGAAAGGTCGGAGCAGTTTCCACTAAAATCGTAGCAGAAAATTCCTACATGGTATTTAACATCCTCTTCAAGAGATTTTACAGAAAGCGATATCTTCTCTCCAACATCCTTTCTTTCTCCATATACTGTGTATTTCTTGAAATTTCCGTCTTTCTTATTAAGGTCCTCCTTTGTTTTTGCAAGTCTGATCTCATATTTATATGCAATGAAGTCATCCTTGTCTCCAACAGCAGACCACTCAAGATCAATATTGTCAAAAGATGCTTTTCCAGTAAGATCCTGTACCTTATCAGGAGCAGTGTTGCTTCCTAAGGACATTGAACCATAAGCATTTACGAGTGGTCCAATCTCTTCTGCCTTCATAACAGTCTCGTATGTTGCTCCTCCAAGCAATCTTGCTTTAAGGTCTTCATTGGTAAATCCCGGGCCTCCATATTTTGAAATGATAAGGGCAGCAACTCCGCTGACATGAGGACAAGCCATTGAAGTTCCGACACTTGTACCATATGTGTCGTTAGGATAAGTACTTAGAATCCAGTCTCTCTTATCACTATCTACAGCAACTCCACCAGTTCCGGCGCTCACATTTCCACAGACGTAGAAGTTTCCTCCAGGTGCGCAGATATCAACCCATGAACCATAGTTGCTATATGGTGCGCGTTTTCCATCTGGGCCGATTGCTCCTACCGCAATGCAGTTCTCATAAGAGGCCGGATATCCGTAGCGATAACCCTCGTTTCCAGATGAGAAGAATACGACTCCACCCTTCATAGGACCTGTCTGGTTGCCATTTTCATCAATTCCAGCGTATTTTACGAAATAGTCGATTGCATCTTTTACAATTTGTGGTGTAGAGCCAAAGCGAGCTTCAGACTCACTACGATAAACAATTCCCCAACTGTTCTGAGAAATCACCGCTCCCATATCTGCTCCCCACTTGATCGCATTCGCATCCATGGCATATCTTTCGTCATCATCAGCCTTTGTAAGTCCTGCTGCATTTTCAAAAATCTGAGCGGAAAGCAGTTTTACACCTTCCTTGCCCTTTGCTGCATCCCCTCCTGCAACTGAACTCACTCCCTTTCCATTATTGTTCACAGCTCCAATGATACCGGCAATATGTGTTGCATGCTCGTTTGCCTCTACATCCTTAGAGTCAGTGCAGAAATTATATGAGTCAATCACAACTCCAGAGAGATCCTCGTGCTTTGTATCAATACCACCATCTACCACAGCTACAATAACATCCTTACTTCCGACAGTATAGTGTTTCCATACAGGAAGTACATTGATATCAGCGCGCTCAACAAATTTTTCGTGCAGATCACCATCATTGTACATATTCCACTGAATAGGGAACTGGGGATCGTTGAAATATGAATTCTGCTGGATTCTGAATACAGGTTCTGCTATTTCCACACCAGGAAAAGTGCTGAATTCTTCGCCAGCCTTAGTGTCGGTTGCAGAAAATTTAACCTTATACCATCTGTGAAGACCACTTTCCCTTGTTCTGGCTTCAAATTTACCAGCATGAGGGAAGACTCTTTCCATAGAAGTCACTCCCAAGTGAGCCACTAAGGAGTTCAATTCAGATGATTTGGTTGTTAGCAGTCCTTCAGCGAGATCCATTTCTACCTTTTCAGTCAGTTCTTCGCTAAGATAAATGTTCATTTCTCCTGGGATGCAGTTCTGCTGAACGGCATTATTTGAGATGTTTTCGTTCTGGATTTTCTCGAAACTGCAGGAAGCGAGACTCATCGCAGCAATTGCAGCAATTATTTTGGTGAGTTTTCTCATTATATATATTATAATAGGTGTATTTACCCCACAAACTTACATAAAATTCTCTTAAAAGGACCTTAAAATCCTCCATATATTTGCTATTTATGAGGTACTTTCGAATTGAAACTTGTTTATCTCCCAAAATTAGATTCGAAACTTAGTTCTTATCTGCTATATATGTCAGGAATTTCTATAAAAAGTGACCTATTTGAAGAAAATTCACTCTAAAATGAGAGAGTTTTAGAAATTTTACTAATTTTTTCTGCTTACAGATTGTAAGGTACTTTCCGATTAATGTTATGAATTCAAAGCATAAGGTAAAATTGCCTTATATTTTGTGTTTTTTGCACATAAAAACTATCAGTCATATAGTCATAATCAAGACTGAAAATGTTTGCATATTAGTTTTTAATTGGATATATTTGAATTAACACACTAACCGAAAATACCATTGCGAAAGCAATCTGTTTCGATATTATAACCGAACACTATTACTTATTATATTAACTAAATTACCAGCTTATGAAAAAAATCAAACTCTTTTTCATGGCCATCTTGGTGCTAATGACTACAAGTGTTGCATTTGCGCAGACACAGGAAGTCAAAGGAACAGTTTATGATGCAAACACAGACGAACCTATTCCGTTTGCGTCTATTCTTGTTAAAGGCACTCAGACTGGAGCAGCAACAGGTGCTGACGGTTCGTTCAGCGTAAAGGTAGAATCAAGAGAGACTGCTGTCTTGGTATTCAGCTTTGTAGGCTATAAGACTACTGAGGTTGAAGTAAGAGGTAGACTTACTATTGATTGCTCACTTGAGCCAGATGCAACTGCCCTTGAGGACGTTGTAGTCGTTGCTTACGGTTCTGCTAAGAGAGAGGCCGTGACAGGTTCTGTAACTTCAGTGAAAGGTGATAATCTAGCAGCAGCCCCTGTGACTTCTGTGGATAAGGCCCTTTCAGGAAAATTGGCAGGTGTGCAGGTAACTGCAACATCAGGTCAGCCAGGTGCATCATCTCAGATTCGTGTACGTGGTACATCATCAATTAACGCATCTAACGCACCTCTATGGGTTGTGGACGGTATTCCTGTAATTTCAGGTGGTACTGGTGAGATGACCAATACTTCTAACGGTATGGCAACTCTAAACCCTAACGATATCGAGTCTATTACAGTTCTTAAAGATGCTGCAGCTGCTGCAGTTTACGGTTCACGTGCTGCAAACGGTGTCATCCTTGTGACTACTAAGAGCGGTAAGGCAGGTAAGGCACAGTTCGACGCTCGCGTTAAGTTCGGTACTTCTTGGCTACAGAGCGACAGCGACTTCAGAATGATGAACGGTGCTGAGCTTCTTTCATACCAGAGAGATGCTGTCATCAACGCAGGTATGAACCCAGACGATCCTACATGTACTTACTATAGACCAATGTCTCTTCTTAACAATGAACTTACTAACTGGATGGACCACTTCACAAGACCTGGTATCCTTCAGGAGTATGAGATCAGCGCAAGAGGCGGTAACAGCAGAGGTACATATTTCTCATCTGTTTCTTATCACAAGAATCAGGGTGTATTCTACGGAATTGACTACTCTAAGCTTCAGGCTCGTGTAAATGCTGACTATAAGCTTCTTAAGAACCTTGAGTCAGGTGTTCGCGTGAACGTTGCTTACACAGAGCAGAACGACGTTCCTATGCAGAGCCTTTATTACTCAAATGCAGCTTGGGCAGGTTTGACACTTCTTCCTTGGATTCCTAAGTATAACGCTGATGGAAGCCACAATGTGAACATTCCTTCAAACTCAAACCAGAACCCACGTGCAACTGCTGAGTATGACGACCAGTGGAGCAAGGGATACAAGTTCAACGGAACTATGTTCCTACGTTGGGAGCCTATCAAGCACCTTGTTATCGAGACAAGAAACTCAGCTGAGGTTTCATTCTCACAGGATAGAAGATACTGGGATCCAAGAGCAAGAGGAACAGCATCTGATCCTACTCTTCAGACAACTAGAAGCCAGTATACTAACTTCACAACTTCTAACACAATCAACTACTCAAACGTATTCAACGGCTATCACTCTCTACGCGTTCTTGCAGGACATGAGGCTAATGCTTACAAATATGAGTATGAGTATGTATACGCTCCAGGCGTAGATCCTCAGATTCCTCATGCTAACACAGCTGACCAGTCTAAGGTAGAGGCTGAGGTAGGTTTCTCAAATGATGCTATGCTTTCATTCTTCGGTATCGCTGACTATAACTATGACAACAGATACTTCGTTCAGGCTACTATTCGTGAGGACGGTTCTTCACTATTCGGAGCAAAGAACAAATGGGGTCTATTCTGGTCAGGATCAGCATCTTGGAATATCCACAGCGAGTCTTGGATGAGCGATGCAACCTTCCTCGATATGCTTAAACTTCGTGCTAGCTACGGTTTGAACGGTAACAATGGTATCTCTCCTTATAAGGCATTTGGTGTTTATTCAACAACTCAGTATGCAGGTGTTGTAGGTATGCTTCCTTCACAGCCTTCAAATGACTACTTGTCATGGGAGAAGAATGCTACTTGGAATATCGGTATCGACTTCGGTTTCCTTAACAGAATCAGAGGTAATCTTGATGTTTACGAGCGTGTGACTAAGGATATGCTTCTTAGCAAGAAGGTTCCTCAGACTTCAGGTTTCAGCTCTAACTTTATGAATGCCGGTTCAATGAAGAACACAGGTGTTGAGCTACAGCTTGAGGGTGATATCATCGCAACAAGCGATATGCTTTGGACAGTTGGTGCTAACTTCGCTATCAACAGAACAGAGATCCTTGACCTTGCAGGTGATGAGAAGATTGAGAGCGGTAGCTTTGTACACCACGTAGTAGGTAAATCAATGTATAGCTACTATCTTCCAGATTACTACGGAGTTAACCCAACAAACGGAGAGGCTCTTTGGGTAACTGAGGACGGAACTCTTACAAACAACTATAGCAACGCTAGAAAGTACTACTGCGGTTCACCAGAGCCTAAGCTTCTTGGTGGTTTCAATACTACATTCGCATGGAAGGGTCTTTCACTTAGCGCATTCTTCGAGTTCAAGGCAGGTAACCACGTGCTTATCCTAAACGAGCACAGCTACTTGAACGCAGACGGTGGTCAGATGCAGATGAACCAGATGGCATCTTCACTTAACTACTGGAAGAAACCGGGTGATGTAGGTGTTAATCCTAAGCCAATCGCAGGTAACACAACTAACTCTGCAACTGCTCTTAGCGACAGATGGCTAGAGAGAGGAGACTACTTGAGAATTAAAGATGTAACTCTTTCTTACTCACTTCCTCAGGCAGTTGTCAAGAAGATGAATGTTAAAGGACTTCGTTTCTATGTGAGCGGTCTAAACCTTTACTGCTTCAACGATGTTAACTTCTGGGATCCAGAGCTTGGCGTAACAGGAGCAGGTGCAGGTATCTATCCTTTGACAAAATCATTTGTAGGTGGTATTGAGTTGTCATTCTAAAAGGAGGGAATTTTATGAAAAAAATTATCGCAATATCTTTGGTAGCAGTTTCTGCTCTTACAGGATGTCAGGGTTTCCTTACTGAGGAGCCAATCCTATCACAGAGTAACGAGTTGACACTTTCTACAATTGAGGGTGTAGACAAAGCTACTGCTGGTGCATACGCGCCTCTTGGAAGCACATCTTGGTATGGCAATGAGTTTGTCATCATGAACGAGATGAAGACTGCAAACGGAAAGAAATGGATTGGTTCTGATTGGGATTCAGGTCGTTGTCTTTCTTACTATAACATCAACTTCAATGAGAACAGCACATCATCTCTTTGGAGCGCTGCATACTATGTGATTTCAGCAGCAAATAACGTTCTTGCAAATGTTGAGGGTAAGGGTACTGAGGCTGATGTTAACAACCTTAAGGCTGAGGCACTTTTCCTACGTGCTCTTGCACACTTCGATCTAGTGAGAACTTTTGCAATGCCTTATAACCATACTGCAGATGCATCTCATCTAGGTGTTCCTGTAATCGTTGAGCCACAGGCTCCTTCTGCAACTCCTGCAAGAGCTAAGGTATCAGAGGTTTATACTCAGATTATTTCAGACCTAACAACAGCTGAGACTCTTATCGCAGCTGATTATGTAAGAGGTTTCAAGGATCCTAAGGCGTCAGTTACTAAAGAGGCTATCCAGGCACTTTTGAGCCGTGCTTACCTATACACTGAGAATTGGCAGAAGGCTGCTGACTATGCAGCAACAGTTATCAACAGCAAGAAGTTCACTCTTTGGACTGCTGCTGAACTTAAGGATGCTGCTTGCTACACAGTAGACGTTCCTACAGGTGGTGAGGTTATCTTCGAGATCTACGGTGATAAACTTAACTCTTACGATGGTTACCACGATGGTCTTACTCCTATGACTGGTCCTACAGGTTATGGTGATGCTGGTTGTTCAGCTGACCTTATCGGACTTTACGAGGCTACAGACGTACGTTCAACTCTATTCCAGGAGGAAGGTGGTTGCACTTGGACAGCTAAGTATAAAGGAAAAGGTAATGGTAAGCCAGATCAGAACAACGTAATCGTTCTTCGTCTTTCAGAGATGTACCTAAACCTTGCTGAGGCAGTGGCAAATGGTGCTAATGGTCACAATGGTGTTGCTGCTCTTGAGGCTATCGCAACATCTCGTGGAGCAACAGCACAGCCTTGTACTAAGGAGGGTGTATACGCAGAGAGAAACAAAGAGCTTGCATGGGAGGCTCACCTATGGTTTGACCTTGCAAGAACAGGAAGAGACATGACACGTGTTGACTTCATCGGAGCAGAGGATGCAAGAACAGTTGAGGCAGGAAGCTACAAATGGGCTATGCCAATCCCTATGAGAGAGACAGGTGTGAATCCAAACCTTGTTCAGAATGAGGGTTATTAATAGATAAAGGAGGACTAAAACATGAAAAATATATTTAAATATCTTGCTGGTGCAGCTGCTCTATTTGCTCTTGCATCATGTGACCTAAATAAGACTCCTGTTTTCGAGGATAGCGAATCATTCGCATCGTTTGACAAGACTTCAATCGTTGTTAATGAGGATGCAGGAAAGGTTCAGATTCCTGTAACAATCGCATCTAAGGATCCTAAGCAGGTAGCAGTTGCTTACCAGGCTGTAGACGGAACTGCAAAGGCTGGTGTAAACTTCTCACTAGTTGATGAGTCTGCAGTACTTAGCTTCGATGGTAAAACTCGTACAATGTATCTTGAGTTTGAGGTAAAGAATGTTCCTGGTGTTTACACAGGTGACGTTACTTTCACTTTTGAGCTTGTAAGCGCAGGTAACCTTAAACTTGGTGCAAACAAGACTTGTTCAGTAAGAATCGCTGACCTTGACCATCCTCTTGCAGCAATCCTTGGCGATTACACTGTTGCTGCTAAAGAGAACTGGGATGGTGATCTAACTTGGAATGCAACATTCTCTAAGGATGATTCAGATATTTCTGTTGTTTGGATCACAGGATTGAGCAACGACCAGTATTCTTCAACAACACCTATTTACGGTAACGTATCTGCAGATATGACAACTATCACTATTCCATTCGGTCAGACTTGTCCTGTGAACAGCACTTACCATGGTGTTCTTGTAGGTTTCGGACCATTCGATGGTAAGTTGTACTACGGAGCAGAAGGAAATATTGTCCTTACTAAGACAGATGCAGGTTGGGTTCAGTCAACATCTAATGATGAGGATGAAGAGAAATGGGGTTATGCTTGGTTGGCATACACAACATCTACAGGATCTCCATACTCATGGTTGACAGGATTCCACGCAGGAGTTGTCTTTACTAAGAAATAATCTTAAAAACTGACATTATGAAAAAGATATTAACATATTTCGCACTAATGGCGGCAGCTGTCTCTTGTAATCTTTACGGAGAGCCAGAAGAGTCGCTAAAGGCTGATGTTTCAGCAGGTGTAGAGGTAACTATCTCAGACGTGAAGGATTCTTCATTCGTAGTTACTGTTGCTCCTAAGGCTGAGGTGTCTTTCTACTCATACCTTGTTTCAACAACAAAGGCAACTCTTGATGCTTCAAACCTTTATGCTGTAAAGTATAAGGATCTTGCACAGGGATGTGTTCAGTGGACTTCAGAGTCACAGTCTAAGGTTATCACTATGGAGAACCTTATGCCTAACACTAAGTACTATGTGTACGCGGTAGCAGGTAGCAAGCAGGGTAACCTCAGCGAGGTTGTCGTTGCTGAGACTCAGACTTCAGATGCTCTTGTTCCTACACTTGTAAGCTACAAGGGAACTGATTCAACAATGGTTCTTACTTATTCTGAGAATGTCGCTAAGGCTGAGAACTGCAGCGTGACAGCAAGATACTTCGGTATCAACACTGCAGAGATCAAGACTAATACAGAGCTTGGTACAGCTGAGACAGTTGACGTTGTTGTAAGCGGTAAGACTGTTACAGTCAACTTCAAGAACCTTCCTGATGGTGCATACTACTCAGTAGACGTAGCTGCTGGTTCTTTCACAGACCTTGCAGGTAATCCAGTAGCAGGAGTTAAGAGCGGTTTCACAACTAATGCTAAGGGTCAGGTAGCTCCAGTAGGAGTATATGGAAGAAAGGATGTTGCTACATTCGCTCTTGCTCAGATGGAGGACAAGTCTTACTCTGATGCTAAGAAACTTTTCACAGTGAAGACTGCTTCTCATGCAATTGCAGCTGCTGATGATAAGGTTTCAGCTAAGGCTTCTATCATTTCAAGCGGTAAGGTGATTGCTTTGGATATGGTATACAAGACTCATTATATCCTTTCAAAAGTTGATGGAGCTGTAGCAGTAAGATTCCAGGTTCCTGAGGCTCCTGGTTTCGGTAACAATGTCAAGGTTGAGTTCCCAGAGGGTGCTTTCATTGACATCTACGGAAATGCAAGCGAGGCTTGGTCGCAGACAGTTCTTTTCGCATACGATTATAAACTTGAGGATATCTATGGATATTTCGTAGGAAATGCAACAAGTTACTACAATGGTGATGGTCTTACTATGATCGCTACTGAGGCTTCTGATGATGCAGAGAAGGGTAATGTGAAGATTACTAACTTCATGACATGGCCTTGTGCAATGTATGCTAACTTCGATCCTCAGGCTGGTACTCTTACTATTGAGGATTGGCAGCTAGTTTTCCAGGCAAGCGAGACAATGGCATTGATGTTTGCTACTAATTCTGATGCCGGAGAGCCACTTGTACTTCACATGTATAAGAAGGGAGTGTTGTCAGATCCTTCAATCTGGGCTGGACTTTACCTAAGCGCAGGTGCTGATTCAGGTTGGTACGATATCTACAGCGACATGACTCTTAACTGGCAGGCAGAGGATCCAATGGGTGGCGGAGTTGCTCCAGCAGCAGCGAAGACTCTTGCTCCAGCTAAAGTTGGTCCTAAGAAGTTCTAAGAAAGCATTTTATTAGAATATATTCAGAAGACGGCTCCTAATATGGGAGCTGTCTTTTTTTTACCGAAAACATTGTATATATTTACAACTTATTACATGAGAAACTTGAGATAATGAAAAGACTAATGCTAATAACTATTGCAATGCTGATGGTGTCGGTATTTGCATCTGCTCAGGAATATGAGCCTACAACCACTTGGCCATACGTTTATTCAGAGTTCATCGAAGGTGAACTTCAGATGACAGTAGGCAATCCAAAGAAGGCTAAGTATAATATACATCTTGGTACAGGTTCCTTGCATTTTATTGATGGTGAACTTATCAAACAGGCTTCTCCAATGGAGGTTTTCTCTGTGAAGATTGGTACTGATATGTATGTGAATGCAGGAGGTCGAATGATGAAGGTCTTGGCGAAGTCAGACAAAGGCGTTGTTGCTCTTGAGTCGACAGTGGATATTGCTACTCTGAATGCCACAGGTGGAGCATACGGTTCCTCATCTAATACTTTGTCAACCCAAGCCCTAAGTTCTCTTGAGGGAATTGGTGGAACAAGAACCAATATGAACCACATGGAACTTCGTAACTCCAAGAGAAGTGGTGAGATCCTGCCACTTATCAACAAGATGTATCTTGTTACAGAGGGCTATGTGGTTTTCGCGACAAAGAAGGATGTATCTCAACTTCCTTTCTTGGAGAAGGATGCGTTAAAGGCCTTTTTTAAGGCAAATCCTATCAAATGGAAGGACCCTCAATCTCTTCTGTTGGTAGTAGACTATATAGCAGATAATAACTAATAACTAACTGATATCCCCCTATGAAAATCAGAAATTTGCTTTTAATCCTCTCTTTTGCGGCATTTTCTTTCAGCTGTACAAGAGAGCAGCTTCCTCAGCAGGATGAGAATCCTATCGCTAAGGAGAGTAAGGCTTTGGTGGAAGGTGAAGCCGTTGTCTTGTTCAGTGATGAGATGATCGGTCTCATCGAGGGCGATCTTAACGAAGGAAAGGTGGTGACAAAGTCATCCGACCTGAATAATGCGGCTGAGTTCATGGGTATCAAGTCCATGACACGCCTTTTTCCTCATGCTGGAGAGTTTGAGGAGAGAACAAGAGCTGCAGGCCTTCATAAATGGTACAAGGTCGTTTATGATAAGAATACTTCCATATCAAAGGCATGTGAGGACTTGACTGCGGTTTCAGGAATTGAACTTGTTGAACCTGTCAGAAAAGTCAAGAGTACAGCAATCTTTAATGACCCAAAACTTTCTTCACAATGGCATTATAAGAACACGGGTGAACTGGACTCTTCGCATAAGGCAGGAGCTGATATAAATGTAACTCCAGTGTGGGAGAACTATACGACTGGTTCTGAAAAGGTTATTGTGGCAGTTGTGGATACCGGTATCGATAAGGATCATGAGGATCTTGCTGGTGCATACGCAGGCGGATATAACTTTGTTACAAATACAACAAAGGTTAATCCAAGTGAGCATGGTACCCATGTAGCAGGAACTATTGCTGCAATTAATAATAATGGAAAGGGCGTTTCAGGTGTTGCCGGAGGTAATGCAAAGGCTGGTATCAAGGGCGTAAGAGTTCTTTCTTGCCAGATGTTAGACGTAGACCCTAATGATCCGAGCAAGAGTCTTGGTGGAGATGAGGCGGCTGCTATCAAATGGGGAGCAGATAATGGTGCTGTCATCTCTCAGAATAGTTGGGGTTTTGTATATGAGAAGGTTGAGGATGCGAGAAAGGATAATATCCCAGCTCATCTTGCTGCAGCAATTGACTATTTTATTGCAAATGCCGGTCTGGATAAGAATGGAAATCAGGTAGGGCCTATGAAGGGAGGAGTTGTGATCTTTGCTTCAGGAAACGATGGTTGGGATGCAAACCCAATCTGTGAGTATGAACCGGTCATATCAGTCGGAGCAATCGCTCCTGATTTTACAAGAGCGTATTATTCAAACTATGGACCTTGGGTAGATATTGCTGCTCCAGGTGGATCTGCTGAATATGCAAATGGACAAATCATCAGCACTATTCCAGGTAATAAATATGCTGGACTGCAGGGAACTTCAATGGCTTGTCCTCATGTAAGTGGAGTTGCAGCCTTGGTGGTTTCTCAGTTTGGTGGTCCTGGTTTCACAAACGAGACGCTAAGATCTAAACTAATTAATGGCGCAAATAAAAATGTCTTATCTAAGAATGCACAGATCGGACCTCTTGTTGATGCACTTGGCGCTATGACATTTGGCGGAACAAAACCACCTCAGAAAGTTGCAACTTATGATGTTTCAGCCGTATCAAATACAGTGAACTTTACATTCAAGGTAACGTCAGATCCAGATGACAGAAAGGCATATGGTTATCTTGCTGTCGCTGCAAAAGATGCCTCAAAACTCCAGAACCTTGATTTTAAGAACCTTCCTCAGGATGTTGTTTCAGCAACGGAACTAGTTGGAGAAACAGAAGTAGATGAGCAGTTTACTATGTCTTTGACAGGACTTGAGTTTGAACAGAACTACTCAGTCGCTGTTGCTGCCTTTGATTATAACAGTAACTATTCGGGACTTTCTTCGGTTAAAACGATCAAGACCTTGCCTAACAACGCTCCAGTTGTTACTACTGACTATACAGGAAACTACAAGGTCAAGTCTCATGAGACCCTAAGAGTGAAGTTTGCTATTTCTGAGCCAGATGGTCATACTTATAAGGTTGAACTTGTACCTGGTTCCAAGGCCTTGTCAGGTCAGGCAGATCAGGAAGGTAGTTATAATATAACAGTTGTAGGTAATGCTGATGAACCTGGAACTTATAAGGCAGAACTCAAGGTTACTGATCAGTATGGTCTGGCAACTGTCATGGAAATTAGTTACCAACTTCTTGAGAATCAGGCACCAGTCATCATTAAGGATATTGAAGATATTATGATGACTGCTATGGGTGAGAAACTTTCCATCAATATGGATAACCACCTTAGCGACCCTGATGGTGAGCAGCTTAAGTATACTATCAATATTTCAAACAAGACAATCCTTCACATCAATCCTAAGGATAATGTCCTCCATGCAACAGCCTTGAGTTATGGTCTGACTGATGTTTCAATTATAGCAGAAGACTCAAGAGGACTACAGTGTATCTTGACATTCAAGGTGCTTGTCAAGGATCCGAACGAGCCATTCAAGGCATATCCAAATCCTGTTGTAGACTTCTTGAATATCAGCACAATGGAGATTGTGCCTACGAACATGAAGATCTATTCGAAGACTGGTCAGCTTCTTTTTGATGAGACTCAGGAAGTTGGAGCATTGCAACCGGCAAAGATTGATATGACAGGATTTGCACCAGGAACATATAACCTGAGAGTAGAGTTCGGAGGAACAGAATATAAGCAGACAATAATTAAACTATAACATATTAAAATGAGAAAATATATTTCAGCGCTGCTATTGTCGGCGATAATGCCAGTCATGGCAATGGCACAGGGTACATCACCAGAGGCCTCTTCAGCATCCGTAGCAATGCCATTTACAAGAATAAGCATGGATGCTCACTCTGCGGCAATGGCAGGAGCAACTCTAACAAATACAGGCTCAGTAGCCTTTGCTTCCTTCCTAAACCCGGCATCTGTGGCCTTTACTGAGAAAAAGTTCCAGGTGGGTGCTACATACCAGATGTACCAGCCTTCTCTATCTAAGAGCAATATTGCTGCCCTGGGTCTTTCAATGAATTTCAATAAGAAACTCGGAGTTACTGCTGGTTTCAGCATGCATGCAGCTCCAGCATACGACGTTCTTGACCAGTCAGGTGCGGTAAGCGGAAGCTTTGCTCCAAAGGATATTCAGGCGAATGTGGGAGTCTCTTATAGAGTCATCAAGATGCTGTCTGTGGGAGCAAATGTAAAGTACCTAAGCAGCAGTGTGGCAGAGGGATATAGTTATGGTGCTGTTTCATCAGACATCTTTGCTATGCTTAAACTTGGCGGACTCAAGGTTGCAGCAGGAGTTGCTTCACTTGGTTCGAATGTAAAATCTGAGTCAGGAGCAAGTTTCGGTCTTCCTACATCAGCTAAGGCTGGAGCAGGCTATACTCTAAGCTTTGGAAATAACAAGATTGAGGCTGAGGTTAATGCAGATTATTTCTTCTACGGTGGTTTTGCCGCCTCTATTGGTGGAGCATATTCATTCAACAATATGCTTACAGCAAGAGCAGGATACCACCTATCAGAGAATGGTATCCTGCCAAGTCATGCTTCTGTTGGAGCTGGAGTAAATCTTGCTGGAATCAAGTTGGATCTGGCTTACCTTCTTGGTTCTGCTGCTATGAATAATACTCTTCTTGCAACAGTATCATTTGCGTTCTAGAGTCTGGCCCCCGATAAACTCTCTAAGAATAGAGGTTGGAGGAATAGCTGCTATCTCATCAGGAGAAAGCGGAACGATATAATCCAAGAATTTCAAAAGTCTTACGGCTTCTGCATATGCAGGCGACGTAGGACTTATTCTTTTTAGAAGAGGTTCTGCATAATACTTGAGAAGAGGAAGCTCAAAGATCAAGGCAGAGTTGAAGACTGCATCTGCATTCTCCTGGAATGGGAAGATGTTCTTGTCTTCGCCACGGCGCACGCTATCCCATCTAAGAATTGTCTGCTCAGGGTTGATGCCTCTTGTGCGGTTGTCTCTGACCATTCTGCGAAGAAGACGGCTGTCTGCTGTCGAGATATTGTTATTCTCATCAAGAGAGAGTGATGTCAAGGCTGATGCATAGAGTCTGAACACTTTTGAAGGATCCACTCCAGGAATCATAGCCGGATTCAGGGCATGAATTCCCTCCATGATAAGGATGTCCTTATCCTCAAGAGTCATATAATTGCCCTCAAAAAAGCCCTGCCCCTGTTTGAAATCAAAGCGAGGAATCTCAACTGTCTTGCCCTCCAGAAGGTCATTAAGCTGCTGCCCGAGCAGTTCAAGATCCATAGCATATAAAGACTCGAAGTCATACTCGCCATTCTCATCCTTAGGTGTGCGACTGCGGTCAACAAAGTAATTATCAAGCTCGATTACTTTCGGATTAAGACCCAGAACCTTCAGGTGCAGGGCGAGTCTTAGCGAAGTGGATGTCTTGCCGCTGCTTGAAGGACCTGCAATGAAAACAATCTTAGTGGTGTTGCGCTGCTCATAAATCTTAGCCGCAATATCTGCATAAGCTACGCTATGACGAGTTTCAGCAAGATTGATGATGTCAACAATTCTGTTCTCCATCACAGCCTTATTCAAGGTTCCGACACCTGTTACTCCAAGAATTGAACACCAATCCGAATGCTTCTTAAGGGCCTTGGCAATCTTTCCCTGGTTCTTGATGGGGATAAGTTCAGATGCTTCCATTCGAAGAGGATATTGAAGGCAGAATCCCTCCTTGAAGTCGATGATCTCAAATGTCTTGAGGACTCCTGTAGAGCAGACAAGGTCGCCATAGAAGGTGTCAGCATGGCCATTTAACCAATGTATCTCCACCATCTCCCTGCCTCTTGTTTCAAGAAGCTTTGCCTTTTGAACCTGGTTGTTGCTGAGGAAGATTGACTTTGCCTCTTCAAAATGCACAATCTCCTTTGTTATAGGGTAGTCTGCCTCTACAATAGCCGTCATTCTTTCCTTTATTCTGGCAAGATCCTGCCAGCCAAGATGGTGGACAAGAGGTCTTCCGTCCTCAGAAAGCCTTGTCTCTCTAACCTCGCAGTAAAGTCCGCTAGGGAGGGAGTAGTCAATCACGAGCACCTTGCCCGGAAAGAGTTCATTTATAGTGGCTTGGAGGACAAAACAAAGCGAGCGGATATAATTTCTGCGCTCGTCTGGTAGGTAGTTGAAATTATCCATATTGTTATAATATTTCTTTTAGGAACGGTCCGGTAACTGACGCAGGATTGTCTGCTACTTCTTCTGGGGTACCTTCTGCTACAATCATGCCGCCATTCTTTCCTCCTTCAGGGCCCATATCGAAGAGGTAGTCAACGCTCTTGATCACGTCAAGATTGTGTTCGATGACAATGACAGTATTTCCCTGATCCACGAGTCTCTGAAGTACTCCCAGCAGAATCTCCACATCCTTGAAATGAAGACCTGTCGTAGGCTCGTCAAGAATATAGAGAGTGTTGCCTGTTCCAGGCTTCGCAAGTTCAGCAGCAAGCTTCATTCTTTGGCTCTCGCCTCCAGAAAGGGTGACTGCGGACTGACCGAGTCTGACATATCCAAGTCCGACATCCACCAGGGCCTTCAGCTTCATCGCAATCTTCGGGATATTCTTGAAGAACTCATAGGCCTCGCTGATAGGCATTTCAAGCACATCATTGATGTTCTTGCCCTTATATTTCACGGCAAGAGTGTCCTCCTTGTAACGTCGTCCACGACAATCCTTGCAGACCACATTCACTGACGGAAGGAAGTTCATTTCAATCACCTTGATTCCCGCTCCTTTACACTCCTCGCACCTTCCGCCTGCTACGTTGAACGAGAAACGTCCGGCCTTGAAGCCTCGTACCTTAGCGTCAGGAGTTGCCTCGAACAGGTCGCGGATGTCTCCGAACACGCCCGTAAAGGTGGCCGGATTGCTTCGTGGCGTCTTGCCGATGGCACTCTGGTCGATTTCGATGAGCTTGTCGATGTTCTTTATTCCTTCGGTGGACCCGTATGGGAGGGGTTGCATCTTTGCGCGGTAGAACTTGTTCTTCAGGATAGGCATCAAAGTCTCGTTGATGAGGCTGGATTTGCCGCTTCCGCTGACTCCGCTGATTCCGATGAACACTCCGAGCGGGATGTGTATGTCAATGTTCTTGAGGTTGTTGCCTTGTGCTCCACAGATGCTGAGGTAGTCTCCGCGAGGGATACGTCGCTGCGAAGGGGTTGCGATGCCCGTTGTCCCGCGCAAGTAGTCGCGGGTAATCGAATCCTTCACAATCTGGCATTCGTCCGCTACGGAATCATCATCACCAAGCACGGCAGAAAGCGGCGCGCTAAGGCATATTTCACCTCCTTCCGCACCCGCACCAGGGCCGACGTCCACCAGCCAGTCCGCTGCAAGCATAGTCTCGGCATCATGCTCCACCACCATCACGGAATTACCCTCGTCGCGCAGGTGCTTGAGGGAAGCGATCAGCTTGCGGTTGTCGCGCTGATGGAGACCGATACTAGGCTCATCAAGGATGTAAAGCACGTTCACGAGCTTCGAACCGATCTGGGTGGCAAGACGGATACGCTGACTCTCACCTCCGGAAAGGGAGGCAGTGGCGCGGTCGAGGGACAGGTAGTCCAGACCGACGTCTGTAAGAAAACTGACTCTCTCGCGAAGTTCCTTGAGTATGTCGCGTGCGATTGTCTTGGCCCTGTTGTCGAACTTGCCGTCGAGACTGTCGAACCATTCCTTCAGGCTGCTGATTTCCATTGCAGCGACATCTGAGATGGTCTTGTTGTCTATCTTGAAATAGGTAGTCTCCTTATTGAGGCGTGTTCCCTGACATTTCGGACAGGTAATCTTGTCTTCGATGTTGCTTACTATGCCTGAGAAGGCTGTCATTTCTGACATTGCTCCCTCACCCACGCGGAAAAGTTCGTCTGAACCGAAGATGATGAGGGAAATTGCCTCTTCCGGAATTTCTTCAATAGGGTCATATAGGGAGAAGTTGTATTTTCTTGCGATTGAACGCAGGATTTCAAACTTCTTTGTCTCTCGAACCTTGCCCAGAGGAGCGATTCCTCCTTCTGCAATCGAGAGGGATCTGTCTGGGATGATGGTATCTATGTTTACATCAACGATGGTTCCAAGACCCTTGCAGTGGGTGCAGTAGCCTTGAGGGGAGTTGAATGAAAACGAATGAGGGGCAGGCTCTGAAAGTGACAGACCTGTGTCCGGGCAGACAAGGTGCTTGGAGTAGTGATGGACCTGAGAGGTCTCGAGGTCAAGAACTGCAAGCGAACCTTTTCCGTAGTTGAGGGCGGAGATGACAGAGTCGCGGATGCGCTTGTCATTGCCTGGGGCAGGCTTGAGCCTGTCTACTACAAGCTCGATGAAGTGGGCCTTATATCTGTCAAGGGCTTCTACCTCATTGAGTTCGCAGATTTCTCCGTCGATCCTCATCTGGGTGTAGCCTCTTTTGCGGAACTGTTCGAAGAGTTCCTTGTAATGTCCTTTGCGTCCCTTTACGAGAGGTGAGAGCAGGTAGCATTTCCTGTTCTGGAAGTTCTCCATGATGAGGGAGACGATCTGCTCGTCGCTGTATCTGACCATTTCCTTGCCGGTGGCAGGGGAGTAGGCCTTTGAAGCCTTTGCGTAAAGGAGGCGAAGGAAGTCGTATATTTCTGTGATTGTGCCTACTGTCGAGCGGGGGTTGTTGCCCGTTGTCTTCTGTTCGATTGCGATGATGGGGCTGAGGCCTGTGATGTTCTCGACCTCAGGTTTCTCGAGTATGCCCATGAACTGCTTTGCGTAGGCGGATAGGGTGTCCATATAGCGTCGCTGGCCTTCGGCGTAGATGGTGTCGAAGGCTAGGGATGACTTGCCGCTGCCGCTGAGTCCGGTGATGACGACAAATTCATTGCGGGGGATTGAAAGGGACACGTTCTTGAGGTTGTGTGCCCTTGCTCCCTCGATATGGATGTACTCTTTTTCTTTCATTCTGGCTGTGTTAGTCCTCGTATGGCTCGTTGAAAGGCTGGAGGAAAGGGTTGGTGGTCCTTTCCTCAGCGATGCTGCTCTCCGGACCGTGTCCCGGGTGGATGTCGATGTCTCCGTCAAGCTCCATCAGTTTGGTGAAGATGCTCTCCATGAGCTCGTCGTAACTTGCATAGTTGTTGTCCGTGCGGCCGATTGTTCCTGCGAAGAGGGTGTCTCCTGTGAACATGAGCTTGTTCTCGCGGCTGAGGTAGCAGACTCCGCCTGGAGTGTGACCAGGGGTGTGGAGAACCTCGAAGCTGTCTTCGCCCAGAGTGATGGTCTGACCGTCCTGAATGTCCTCTGTCTCAAAGAGTTCTGGCTGCTTCAAACCGAAGATGCGGCAGAATTCCGAACTGGTGTTGAGGATGAGCTTGTCGGCAGGGTGCATGAGCACTGGGATGTTGTAGTGCTCTGAGCATTCTTTCACTCCGAAGATGTGGTCCGAGTGACCGTGTGTGAGGAGTATCTTGGTGGGAGTCAGCTTCTTAGACTCGATGAATCCATATAGTTCCTCTCTCTCTGCCTCGTTGTAGAAGCCAGGATCGATTATCGCACACTCGCCTGAATTCGACCAGACGATGGCGCAGCTTTCCTGAAAGCTGTTGAAAGGTATCTTTTTAATGCTTAACATTCAATTATTTTCTTTAATACTACAAAAATAAAAAAAAGAGTTATTATTTTTGCCTCTTGAAAGAACCAAAAAACAAAAAAATTATGCATATAGCTATAGCTGGAAACATCGGTAGCGGCAAGACTACTTTGACAAGAATGCTTGCTAATCACTATGGATGGACTCCAAAATATGAATCGGTGGATTTCAATCCGTATCTTGCGGATTTCTATGAGGATATGGAGAGATGGTCTTTTAATCTCCAGGTATATTTCCTTAATAAGCGTTTCAAGGATGTTGTGGATATCTCCAAGTTGGATGAGGTCATCATTCAGGACAGGACTATCTACGAGGATGCCAGAATCTTTGCGCCTAATCTTCACGGAATGGGACTTATGAGCACAAGAGATTTCGAGAACTACTCGGATCTTTTCGACCTTATGATGTCTTTGGTGAATCCGCCAGATCTTCTTATCTATCTCAAGTCTTCTATTCCTAATCTTGTCAGCCAGATCCAGAAGAGAGGACGTGATTATGAGAAGAGTATCAGAATCGACTATATCACAGGTCTTAACGAGAGATATAATAACTGGATAGACAACTATCCGCACAATCTGTTGGTGCTTGATGTTGACCGAATCAAATTCGAGAACAATCCGGAGCACTTCCAGGAGATCATTGACAAGATTGATGCAAACCTTTTCGGTCTTTTCAGCGATCAGAACAATAAGTAGAACTAATTTGCCGCATGCGGCAGTAACCAATTTTTAGCCTATGGCAGAAAGACTTACTATTATCCACTTTGTGGAGAAGTATACTCACAAGTATGCTAAGAATACCTTCCTATGGGAGAAGGTGGGAAATGACTGGACACAGACAACTTTTGAGCAGACAAGAGAAGAGGCATATAGGATTGCAGCTGGTTTTATGGCTCTTGGAGTTGAGAAGGGAGACAAGATGGCCCTTCTTTCTGAGGGAAGAAACATGTGGGTGATCGGAGAGCTTGGAATGCTTTACGCTGGAGCGGTGAATGTTCCGTTGTCAGTGAAACTTGAGGAGGCGAATGACCTTGTATTCCGAGTTAAGCACTCTGAGACCAAGATTGTGATGACTTCTAAGTCACAGCTTCCTAAGATTCGTGCTATCCTTCCTAACACTCCACTTGTGGAGAAGGTGATCGTGATGGACGAGCTTAGCGAGTATGCTGAGAATGAGATGTTTATCGGCGATCTTGCAAAACTTGGAGATGAGTATCTCAAGGAGCATGCAGAGGAGTTCAAGGCTCGATATGAGTCTGTTCAGCCTGATGATTACGCAAATATCAGCTATACTTCAGGAACAACAGCAGATCCTAAGGGTATCCTTTTGACACATAGAAACTATACTGCAAACGTTGAGCAGGCTCACTCAGTGATTTCATGTGAGGAGACAGACAGAATGCTTATCATTCTTCCTCTTGACCACTGCTTTGCACACGTGGCAGGTTTCTATACTCTTATGTCTTACGGTTCATCTTTCGCAACTGTTCCTGGCAACAGCCTAAGAAACATTCCTTCTACCATCCAGGCTATCAAGCCTACTATCATGCTTTCTGTCCCTTCACTTGCGAAGAGCTTCAAGAAGAGCATCGAGAGTGGAGTAAAGGCAAAGGGTAAGTTTGTTGAGTGGATGTATGAGACTGCACTTAAGAATGCTATCGCATATAATAAGGAGGGATATAACAAGGGAAGCGGACTAAGCTTCTGGAGAAAGCCTTTTGTTGCCTTGTTCGACAAGCTTGTATTCAAGAGCGTGCGTCAGGCCCTTGGAGGTGAGATGAGATTCTTCGTTGGTGGAGGAGCCCTTCTTGATATCGATCTTCAGAGATATTACTATGCAATCGGAATCCCTATGTTCCAGGGCTACGGTCTTTCTGAGGCAACTCCTATCATTTCTGCAAACTCAATGGAGAACCATATTCTTGGTTCATCAGGTTGCGTTGTCAAGCCTATGGAGATCAAGATCCTTGACGACAACGGTAAGGAACTTCCATACGGCGAACGTGGTGAGATCTGTATCAAGGGTGAGAACGTGATGGCAGGATATTGGAAGAACCCTAAGTCTACTGCTGATACAGTGATTGACGGCTGGCTTCATACAGGAGATATGGGTTATATGAGAGATGAGAAGTATCTATATGTAGTAGGTCGCTTCAAATGTCTTCTTATCGCTTCTGATGGAGAGAAATATAGCCCAGAGCTAATCGAGGAGTCTATCGGAGAAAACTCTAAATTCATTGACAACCTTATCCTTCACAACAGCCAGGATCCATATACAATCGCCCTTGTTGTTCCTCATAAGGACAATCTTAAGGCATGGGTTCAGTCAGAGAAACCAGGTCTTGATGTTGAGTCTCAGGAGGCTAAGGAGATGATGCTTCGCAAGATTCAGTCAGAGATTGATACATATCGCAAAGGTGGCAGCAACTATGGCGCCTTCCCAGAGAGATGGCTTCCAGCTGCAGTATGTGTTCTTCCAGAACCTTTCACTGAGCAGAATGGTATGATGAACAGTACAATGAAGGTTGTTCGTCGCGTTGCGGAGCAGGTGTATGCAGACCATATGGCCTTCGCTTACACTCCAGCAGGAAAAGAAATCGTAAACGAGAAGAACTTGGCTTCGCTTTAGTCATCGACCAGTTCTGAATTCATAACCATTAGGCAGATCCTTTCGGGTCTGCCTTTTTTTCGCTCTGCTCATCTCTGTGACCGACCTGTAAGAATGATGGTAAAGAAGAAGCCGGGTCCCTCCCCAAGGACCCGGCTTGTATATAAAACGAACTTAACAAATAGACACGAAAAAATTCTGATGTCCAAGGGCAAAGGTAATGATTTAAAATTAATAACCAAATTTTTTGTTAGAAAATTAAAGCATGATGCGTGTTTTGCTTATCAATGATTAAGTTTTGGCTGCTATTTGCTTACTGTTTATTTGTTTTGATTTTGGCGGTAAAACCTTTTTGTTTGTCTTAATTTTTTATATCTTAGTCTGCTTTTTTGCGCTTTTGCCATTTTGAGACTTATTTTTTGTCCACTTTATGGATTGGGAGAATGTGCCTTACAGGGTCTTGTAATGAGGTTTTACTTCCACATTCGTCCACTTTTATACATTATATACCTACGTATACGCGTATGTATGAAGTTTTGCTGATGTATATTTGTATGATTTATAAAGCGAAACAATTATTGCAATAACAAATTTATACATGAACAAGAAAATCATTTTCGGATTGTTAGCATCTGCAGCGCTTACGCTTTCTTGCGCTCAGCAGACTAAGACTAACGGACCAGTCTACCTTGACAACAATGCTCCAATCGAGGAGCGTGTTGAGGATGCACTTTCTCGTATGACTGTTGAGGAGAAAGTCGCTATGACTCATGCTCAGTCAAAGTTTTCTTCTCCAGGTGTTCCACGCCTTGGTATTCCTGAGGTATGGTGTACTGACGGCCCTCATGGAATCCGTCCGGAGGTAATGTGGGATGAGTGGGAGCAGGCAGCTTGGACAAATGACTCTTCTACTGCATTCCCAGCTCTTACTTGTCTTGCTGCAACATGGAATGAGGAGATGTCTCTTCTTTATGGACAGAGCATCGGTGAGGAGGCTCGCTACCGTAACAAGAATATCCTTCTTGGACCTGGAGTGAACATCTACCGTACTCCTTACAACGGACGTAACTTTGAGTACATGGGTGAGGATCCATACCTTTCAGGAAAGATGGTCGTTCCTTACATCAAGGGAGTTCAGCAGAATGCTGTTGCTGTCTGCGTAAAGCACTATGCGCTTAACAATAACGAGGTGAACAGACATACAACAAACGTTCATATCGACGACCGTACTCTTTATGAGATCTACCTTCCGGCCTTCAAGGCTGCTGTTCAGGAGGGTCAGGCATGGTCTATCATGGGTTCTTACAACCTTTACAAAGGACAGTGGAACTGTCACAACCAGTATATGCTCAACGACATCCTTAAGGGTGAGTGGGGCTTCGACGGCGTTGTAGTCAGCGACTGGGGTGGAGTTCATGATACAGATCAGTCAGTATACAATGGACTTGACCTTGAGTATGGTTCATGGACTAATGGTCTTACTATGGGTCGTAGTAACGCATACGCAAGCTACTTCCTTGCTGATGCATATCTTGAGGGTATCAAGTCTGGCAAATATGGCACAAAGGAGCTTGACGACAAGTGCCGCAGAATCCTAAGACTTATTTTCCGTACAACAATGAGCGCAAACCGTCCTTACGGCCGCTTTACTTGTCCAGAGCACTACGCTGCAGCAAGAAAGATCGGTGCTGAGGGTATCGTTCTTCTTAAGAATGATGGCGTTCTTCCTATCGATGTGAAGAAGGTTAAGAAGGTTCTTGTAGTTGGTGAGAATGCTGTCAAGATGATGACAGTAGGAGGTGGTAGCTCATCTTTGAAGGTGCAGCACGAGATTTCTCCTCTTGATGGTCTTAAGGCGCGCTTGAATGGCATTGCTGAGGTTGTTTACGAGAGAGGTTATGTTGGTGACGCTAGCGGTGAGTACAATGGTGTGACTACAGGTCAGGACCTAAGCGAGAGCAGAAGCGCTGCTAAACTTATCGCTGATGCTGTTGCTGCTGCAAAAACTGCAGACTATGTAATCTTTGTTGGTGGTCTTAATAAGAGTGCACACCAGGATTGCGAGGACTCTGACAGATTCAGCTATGGTCTTCCTTACAACCAGGATGCTGTTATCGAGGCTCTTGCTGAGGCTAACAAGAATCTTGTTGTTGTAAACATCAGCGGAAACGCTGTTGCAATGCCTTGGGTTGACAAGGTTCCTGCTATCGTTCAGGATTGGTATCTTGGTAGCGAGGCAGGTAACTCATTGGCTGATGTACTTGTAGGTGATGTGAACCCTTCAGGTAAACTTCCTTTCACTTTCCCTGTTGCATATGAGGATGGCCCTCTTAAGACTGTTGAGCAGTATCCAGGTGTTGACCAGGGTCGCACAGGTGGCGTAGAGGCTTATGATGTCCCTATTTTCGAGATGACATATTCAGAGGGTGTGTTCGTAGGATACCGCTGGTATGACACTAAGAATATCAAGCCATTGTTCGCATTCGGACATGGACTTAGCTATACTACATTTGAGTTCGGAGAGGCTAAGGTCAGCAAGGCTTCTATGACTCAGGATGGTGAGGTTACAGTAACTGTTGATGTCAAGAACACAGGTAAGGTTGCCGGTGCTGAGGTTGTTCAGCTTTACATCGCAGACCATGAGGCTTCTGTTGAGCGTCCTACTAAGGAGCTTAAGGGCTTCAGCAAGGTTTATCTTGAGCCAGGTCAGGCTGCACAGGTAAGCTTCACTATCAAGAAAGATGCTCTTAGCTTCTTTGATGCTCAGAAGCATGAGTGGGTTGCTGAGAAGGGTAAATTCTCTGCACTTGTGGGATCGGCTTCAGACAAGATCCTTGCTTCCGTAGATTTCGAGTTGAAATAAACACAACTTTATATTATTAATAATTTAATCAAACAAATTTCTACCTTATGAGAAAATATCTGGTTATAGCAATGTTGCTTATCAGCTCGGCTTTGTTCGCGCAGCAGCATTCTGTGAAAGGTACAGTGGTGGACCAGAACGGTTATCCGGTAATTGGAATGACTGTTATGGAGCAGGGTACCAGCAATGGTACTACCACAGACGTTGATGGTAACTACGTGCTTGTTGTTTCTTCACCAAAGGCAACACTCGAGTTCACATCACTTGGTTATGCAACTGTCGTTGAGGCAATCAATTCTCGCGGCGTTGTTAATGTAACTTCTGCTGAGGAGGCTATCGCCCTTGACGCAGTTGTAACTATCGGTTACGGTTCGGTTAAGAAGAAAGACTTGACTACTGCCGTTTCAACAATTTCTAACGAGGAAATGCAGCTTCGTCCTGTAACTGAGGCTTCTGGATTCATCCAGGGTAAGGTTGCCGGTGTAACTGTACAGCAGACAAGTGGTCTTCCTGGAGCAGGTATGACAGTGCGCGTTCGTGGTGCATCTTCTATCGCTTCATCAAACGACCCTCTATATGTTGTTGACGGTGTTCCAGTAGGTACTGGTAACTACGCTATCGCATACTTGTCACCTCAGGATATCGAGAGCATGCAGATCCTTAAGGATGCATCTTCAGCAGCTATCTACGGTTCTCGTGCAGCAAACGGTGTCGTTCTTATCACAACTAAGAAGGGTACTAAGAGCAAAGGTCCTCAGGTAACATTCAACGGTTCAGTTGGTCTTGCTAACGTAGCTAAGACATACGATGTACTTAATGTAGATCAGTATAGAGACCTTATGAACGAGTTGAACATGCTTACAGTTCCAGAGGGTGTGAAGGATGAGACTGACTGGTTCAAAGAGGCTTATACTACAGGTATCAACCAGAACTATCAGCTTTCTGTATCTAACGGTGACGAGAAGATGAGATACTACATCGGTGGAGGTTACTCAGACGAGCAGGGTATCATCAACGTAGCATACAACAAGCGTTTTAACATGAAGGCGAGCTTCGACTCAGACCTTTACAAATGGTTGAACGTTGGTGTTGATATGGCATTCTCACATTACAAGAACAACGGTATCATCTCTGGTACAGGTTCTAACCGTGCAGGTGTGGTTCTTTCAGTTATCAATACTCCTACATATGCTAAGCCTTGGAGCGAGAAAGCAGGTGAGGAGGGATGGTATTGGACAGAGTTCTACGGAGCTAACCTTACAACTCCTTCAGAGAATATGGCAAGAACTGAGAATAACTACACTCAGACAGACCGTCTTCTTCTAACTGGTTATGCAACTATCAAGTTCCATAAGACATTCAACTTCAAGTCTACTGTGTCAATGGACCGTAGATGGACTCACAGCTACTCATTCCTTGATCCTATCAAGACTTCTTATGGTAGAACTCAGCATGGTGAGGCTTCTTCTGCACGTGCAGACGATATGAGAATGGTGTACGATAACATCTTCACATATAACAATTCATTCGGTGGCAAGCACAACCTTGAGGTTATGGCAGGTACATCAGCTACAACTTCACGTTGGGAGAATCTTTCAGGTTCAAGAAGCCACTTCTCTCCTGACTACAACAACGTTATCTTCGGAATCAACGGTGGTAACAAGGGTGGTCTAAGAGGTCAGTCACAGGGCTTCTCAAGATGGGCAATCATGTCTTACCTTGGTCGTGCATCTTACAACTATGACAGCAAGTACTATCTTACTGTAAACTTCCGTGCGGACGGTTCGTCTAAGCTTGCTCCTGGTCACAAGTGGGGTTACTTCCCATCAGCTTCAGCTGCCTGGAGAATCTCAGGCGAGAGCTTCATGGAGGATGTTACTTGGATCAACGACTTGAAACTTCGTGTTGGTTGGGGTCAGCAGGGTAACCAGTCAGGTCTTGGTGACTATGCATGGGTACAGCAGTACAACACAAACTACTACGACTGGACTAATGCAGACAATGCAGATGCAACTCCTACTCTTGGTGGTAAGAGCAACATCGGTAACAAGGATCTAACTTGGGAGACTACTACTCAGACTAACGTGGGTATCGACTGGTCTATGTTCAAGAGCCGTCTTGTAGTTACATTGGATGGATACTACAAGTACACTAAGAACATGCTTATGAACGTTCCACTTCCTTCTCCATACCCAAGCATCTACCGTAACGAGGGTGAGATGTCTAACTGGGGTCTTGAGCTTGCTATCAGCTCTGTTAACATCGAGAACAAGGACTGGAGCTGGACTACAGATTTCAACATCTCAATGAACCGCAACAAACTTGAGAAACTTGCCCTTCAGCAGGTTTACTACTACACTCAGACATCTGAGGCTCTTAGTGAGTATGTAGTTAGAATGACTCCAGGTGAGTCTCTATCAAAGTTCTGGGGTTACAAGTCAAATGGTGTTGATCCTGAGACAGGTATGATCATGTACGAGGACTATAACAAGGACGGTAAGATCAACGTAGCGGATAAGCATTACATCGGTGACGCTAACCCTCTATTCACAGCTGGTCTTACAAACAACGTTTCTTGGAAGGGTCTTAGCCTAAGTGTCCTAATGACTTCATCAGTAGGAAATGACATCTACAACGCTTCTAAGATCGAGATGATCGGTATGTACACTGGTGGCAACCAGATTACTGACGTTCTTCGTCGTTGGAGAGTTCCTGGTCAGATCACTGACATTCCTAAGGCAGGTCAGCTTGACAACCTAAGAGCATCTACAAGATGGATCGAGGATGGTTCTTACTTGAAGATCAAGAACATTACTCTATCTTACAATATCACTTCTCCAAAGCTTAAGAAGGCAAATATCTCAAGAATTCAGCCTTACATCACTTTGGATAACATGATTACATTCACAAACTATACAGGTTATGACCCTGAGATGAGCCAGTACACAAGCGCAACAAGCATGGGTATCGACTGGGGTACATATCCTTGTGTGAAGACTGTATTGTTCGGTGTAAATGTTGATTTTTAATCGTCTAACAAGGAAAGAACATGAAAAAGATATTTAATACAATAGCAATTGCATCTCTTTTCGTTTTCGCTTCGTGTAATTTGGAGCTTTATCCGGAGACAGGCTATAACGAGGGAAATGTTGAGGTTCAGGAGGATGCTTCAGAGTCTCAGTATTCAACAAGAAAAGACATGGAGGGTCTTCGCAACTCTATGTACAACAGCTGGGTGAAGGATGTCCAGGAGAAAGGATATCTTGACTGGTTGGTATATGGAGAGTGTCGTGCTGACAACGCATACGGCGGAAACCCAGGAACCGGTGAGCTTATGGCTATCGAGGCTAACAAGCAGGACGGTGAGAACAAGAACGTAGACCGTGACTGGAACTGGTATCTTGGTCAGGTAAGCAACTGTAACAACATCATCTGTAATATCGACAGAATTCTTGCAGCTGACAACACAATGACTCAGAAAGAGCACGATCAGTGGCTTGCTGAGGCTTACTGCTGGAGATCTTGGAACCTGTTCCAGATGTCACAGCTTTGGGGTGATATTCCTCTAGTTAACACTATCCCACCAGCAATCACAGCTGATAATATCGAGGAGGTTTATAGCGAGTACTTCCCTGCAAGAGCTCCTATCGCTGACGTTTACGATCAGATCATCAAGGATCTTGAGTTTGCTACAAAGCACGCTCCTGAGGTTGACTCTGCAAACAAGTTCCTTTTCACTAAGGCTTTCGCTCATGGTATGCTTGCAAGAGTATATGCTGAGAAGACAGCAAGAAACTGGTCTAAGGTTGCTGAGCACTGTGCAGCTGTTGAGGCTATGGGTTACAAGCTTGTTGATGACTACGGTACAATGTGGGCATACGATGAGACTGATGCTACAAGAAATACATCTGAGTCTATCTTCGAGATCACATTTACAAGATCAAGCGGTCACTGGGTGTGGATGATGTTCCATAGAAACGCATACAACCCTAACGACAGCTACTCTTGGATCAAGTGGATCACTCCTTCACGCGACCTTATCGCTGCTTACGATAAGGAGGGTGATACTGAGAGAAAGAACGCTTGTATCGTTTACGACGAGTGTGTTTGGTCTAACTACTACCCTAACACTGAGTATCCTTTCATGCACAAGCTTCCTACTAACGCATCTTCTATCATCTTGATGCGTCTTGGTGAGATCTATCTTCTTCACGCAGAGGCTTTGGCCAAGACAGGTGATCTTAAGGGTGCAACAGAGTACGTGAACAAGATCCGTGAGCGTGCTGGTATTGAGAAGATCGCTCAGCCTGCTAACGAGGAGGCAATGATTGATGCAATCCTTCACGAGCGTCGTCTTGAGCTTGCATTCGAGGGTTTCCGTTTCTTCGACCTTATCCGTCACGACTTCAACAAAGCTAAGGAGATCCATGACAAGATGCCTACTGAGGACTCATACTGGAACCCAAGATTCCCTCTTTCTGAGGAGACTGTTCTTATGCCAGTGCCACAGGCAGCCATGGATAACAACCCAAGCCTTGTTCAGAACGCTGGATATTAATAGATCGAAACATGAAAGTATCTAAGATATTCCTATCAGGTATTCTCGCTTGTCTTTGCGCTTGCAACTGTACAACCGAGAAACCTGAGAATGATGGAAACGATAATAATGGAACAAAGCCTGAGGTTAATGTTCCTGTAAAGGATCTGGATGTTGTTTCATATACAACTAAGGGAGACCAGAGCGTACTTTTCAAGAAGGGAACCTTCAAGTTTGGAAAGACTGGCAGCATGGATCCTAACCAGATCAAGTATGACAAGACTAAACTTCTCAATCAGGAGATTGATGGTTTCGGACTAGCGGTTACAACTGCTGCCTGCCACAACCTTCTTAAGATGACTCAGGAGGATAGAACAGCCTTCCTTAAGGAGACTTTCTCTAAGACAGAGGGCGTCGGTTCAAGTCTTATCCGTGTAGCCATCGGAGCTTCTGACTTCTGTGTAGGTGAGGAGTATACATGGTGTGACAAGAAAGGTCTTGAGAACTTTGCGGTAGCAGAGGAGGATGAGAGACTTCTTTTCCCAATCCTTAAGGAGATCTATGCTATCAATCCTGATGTCAAGATCATCGGTTCTCCTTGGTCTTGTCCTATGTGGATGAAGGGTGGACAGAGCAGATATGAGGGTTACGACAAGGCGATTCTTGAGCAGGACTTCAATTCTTGGACAACAGGTCGTCTAAAACCATCTTGCTACCAGGCGTATGCTGACTACTTCGTTAAGTGGATTCAGACTATGGAGAAAGAGGGCTTCGATATCTACGGTGTAACAATGCAGAATGAGCCTCTTAACCATGGCAACTCAATGTCTATGTACATGCCATGGAAAGACCAGCTTGAGTTCATCAAAGTATTGGGTCCGACTCTTCAGAAGGCTAACCTTGACATTAAGATCATGCTTTTCGACCATAACTATAACTATGACGGAAAGTCAGATCAGGACGACTATCCTCTTCACATCTATGCAGATGCTGAGGCAGGAAAGTGGGCAGCTGGTTCTGCATGGCATGATTACGGCGGACAGCCGACTGAGCTTACTCAGATTCACGATGCATATCCTGAGAAAGGTATCTGGTTTACAGAGTCTTCTATCGGTACTTGGAACTATGATAAGGACGGAGTCGTAGGAGGAAACTTCCAGCATTGTCTTCTTCAGCAGTTCAATACCATCTTCATGGGAACTATGTCTCGCGGAGGAAAGGGTGTTGTATTCTGGAATCTTATGCTTGATGAGAACAGAGGTCCATACAGCCCTAAGCCAGGATCTTGCAAGACTTGCTACGGTGGTGTTACAATCTCATCAAAGGATTACAAGACCATCACTAAGAATACTCATTGGTATACAGTAGCTCACGCTTCTGCTGTCGTTAAGCCAGGTGCTAAGAGAATCGACCTTAGCGGAGCAGAAATGAATGGCTATCAGTGCCAGATGTTCCTTAACCCAGACAATACAGTTGGTGTCCTTCTTCTTAACGAGGGTTCAGAGGATAAGCAGCTAGTATTTGCTAACAGCAAGTTTACAGTTAAATACAAATTGCCAGCAAAGAGTATTGCTTCATTGATCTGGCAGGAATAATAAAAATAGATAAACGAATATGAAGAAATTTATCAAAATATCAGCATTAGCTCTTGCTGGACTTCTTTCGCTTGCTTGTGTGAAGACTCCTGAGTTTATCACAACAGAGAAAGGACCAGATATGACTATTACTGCTTCTGAGTCTGCCTTCATGGGTGACAGCATCAGATTCTCAGTAACAGTAAGTGACGAGGATTTTGCTCTTTCAACTGTAAAGGCAAACCTTCTTTTCGGTGAGACTGTAGTAAGCAACCTTACTATCAGAACAAAGGAGAACGGAACTTACACAGCTTCAATGCCAGTTCCACTTCTTGCTAAGATTCCAGATGGAAATGCTACTCTTGCATTTGCAGCACAGAACGTAGGTCTTGGTCTTACATATGATACTCTTGAGGTAGCAGTGAAGCGTCCTAACTTCGATCAGCTTACTCTAATTGAGGAGTCTGGCGCTACTCGTACAATCTCTAAGAAGGCAGATTACAAATATGAGCTTACTGCAAACCTTCCTTCACTTTACAAGGTTAGAATTGCAACTCCTGCTGTTACAGAGGATGGTAAGAAGATCGAACTTGGCTGGGCTTCTTCTAAGCTTGAGGTTGGAAATGAGAACTACATTCCTTACTCAGCTCAGATCGCTGGCGAGTACACTATCTACTTCGACCTTTTCACTCTTGAGGCAGGTCCATTCAAGTATGTGATCAGCAAGGATATTGACCTTTCTGAGTCTAAGAAATCAGCTTGCTATGATCTTTCTCAGAATATCGGTATCAAGGCTCCAGCAATTGCAGACTGGAAGGACTGGGATTTCGATCCTGACTTCTTCGTTAAGGATTCTGATGGCAATGTAATGTTCAACGCTGTTGACGGTCGCTACCGCTTTACTGCTGATTTTGCAAACGCTTATATTAGAGTTGAGCCAGTTGATGCTGAGGACAAGAACCTTTCTCTTCAGGATGATGGTACAGGTGCTGTCTGGATGATCGGATCTCAGTTCGGTAAACCAACAATCGGACCAGGTTGGAATACAACAGACGGAGCTTACGCATTTGCTCAGGTTTCTCCTAAGGTATACCAGATGTCTCTAAACGTAGGTAGCCAGCTTGGTAATGGTTTCTCACTTAAGCTATTCCACCAGAAAGGTTGGGGCGGCGAGTATACGCAGCCTAGCTATTCTTCATTCGATGGCATCGGTGTATTCAAGATGACAGAGTCTGGAAATATCGAGCTTGCTGATGGAGGTTCTCTTGCTGATGGTAAGGCATATCGCTTCACTCTTGATCTAACAGGAGGAAAAGAGGGTGCTATCCTTAAGGTTAAGGAGGTTGCTGCAACTGAGGGAGCTTCACTTGATATCAGAGTAAATGGCGAGAAGGCAGCTAAGATTTCTAAGACAGTTTATAGAGTTAAGAAGGTTGCTCTTAAGAAGGGTGATGCAATTTCATTCTCAGGAATTGATAAGCCAGAGGAGTGGTATGTTGATCCAGACCACTTCGTAATTGAGGGCGGCGCTCTTAAGTTCAACGCTGTTGAGGGTTACTACTCAATCGAGATGAACCTTACTGACAAGTATGTTACTGTAAGAAGAGTTGACTCAACTGGTGGCCCTGCTAAGTTTGCTGATGATGGTGCTCTTTACCTAATGGGATGGGGAGTTGGTCACCCAGTTATGAGCAAACAGCTTGCTTGGGATAGCGGTCAGCTTATTACTCTTGCAGAGGTTGAGGATGGACTATACTACTTCACTGGTGTAGCTGTTGAGGCTGACGATGAGACCACTGTTGGCGGACGTATCGCTATGACTCCACATGCAAGTGCTAACAATGATATGACTGTTTGTGTTTCAATGAAACTATTCGGTCAGGCTGGTTGGGGTACTGAGCAGGGAGATGTCGTTATCGGTGACTCTGCTAAGGCTCTTGGATGGTCGCTTCCTGGAAACATTGAGCTTATTGCTGCTGATAGCAAACTAGAGAAAGGTAAGACTTATAGATTTATTTTTGATCTAAGAGGTTCTTCTCTTGTTGATAGCAAATTTGCTGTTAAGTTTGACTGTGTTGAGGTTAAGTAATTCTTCCTTAATATCATAATTAAGACCGGTGTCCGTTTGGACATCGGTCTTTTTTTATATCTTTGTGAGTTATAAGTATTTGACCACATTTTATGAGATCGGCACTAACTACCATATTTCTATCTATTGCTTTGTGTGTGAGCGCATTAGCTAACTCTGCCAATGAATCTAAGGTGCTTCTCGAGAAATTGGACCAGGTCCTAAGTATGAGGTCGACCTACGATAATTACTTCCATGAAAGAGTTTCTGCCTTAAAAAGAATAAAAGGAGGTTTATCTGACGCAGATCAGATTTTTTCTCTTAACATGAATCTTGCCCAAGAGTATGTAATACATAGTCTTGATTCTACGCTTTTCTATCTTAGGGAAAATCACGTTATAGCAAAAAAGACGGGTAGTCTAAGCAAGAAACAGAAGACCGATATTTCTCTTGCCTATGTATATTCCAAAGCGGGCTTCCATCTGGAGGCTGTAGAGATATTGAGGTCTTACGACCCGGATAATCTTCCACAGGAGTTGAGATATGACTATTATAGAGCATATTATACTTTGTCAGCGGAACTTGTTGCCTATTCCCGCACTGAGGAAGACCATCGTGCTATCCAAGAGGAGTATCGTCAGCTCATGCTATCGACAATGGAAGAGGGTACGTATACTTGGTATAATCTGATGCGTGAGGATGCTCATATTCAGGGCAATTATGAGAAGGAGAGGGAATATGCCTTCAAGATGCTTGAGCTCTCGAAGGAGGGAAGTCAGCAGTATGCTGAAGCTGCATATTTTATTGCGATGACCTACTCTACTCAGAAGGACGGAGAGGGTTTTAACTGGCTTGTGCGTTCTGCCATCTCGGATGTAATGTCTTCTACAAGGGACTATCAGTCTCTTAATTCAATCTCGGAAATCCTGTTTGAGAAGGGTGAAATAGAGAAGGCCTTTAGATATGCTGCAGATTACTGCCTGCCAGACGCCCTTGCTTATAACGGAAAACTGAGACCTTGGCAGATATCTCTTTTCTTCCCGAAGATCGAGAAGGCTTATACGGAGAAGATTGTAGGTAAGACGGCCCAGTCAAAGAGATATCTTTCAATTATGTCTCTTCTTGCTGTTTTGCTGATTGTGACACTTGTCCTTATTGCTCTTCGCCAGCGTGTTCTTGTGCAGACACGAAATGAACTTCAGAATTCATTGACTCAGATCGATAAGCAGAATAAGTCCCTCAAGTCTGTCAATCAGAAACTTAAGACTTTGAATGAAAGACTCTCGGAGGCAGATAAGGTGAAGCGGGAGTATATTTCCCTGTTTTTAAGTATATTGTCAGAAAACATCAACACTTCAAGGCAGTATAAGAACCATGTGCTTAAGTATCTAAGAAGAGGTGCAGTGGCGCAGATTCAGGAGGAAATTGAGGCCTTGCCGCCAATAGACGATGATATCAACCAGTTCTACAAGATGTTCGACCAGACGTTCATCAACATGTATCCGGACTTTGTGGAGCGTTTTAATGAACTTCTTGCGGAAGGGGAGGCTATCTATCCTAAGGGAGACGATTTGCTTTCTCCAGAGCAGAGGATATTTGCTCTTGTCAAGCTTGGAATCTCAGACTCGAGCAGAATCGCAGCCTTGCTGCATTATTCAGCAAATACTATCTATAATTACAAGGCTAAGGTGAAGAACAAGGCCAAAGGGGATAGGGCGAGATTTGAAGAAGATGTAAAAAATATTTATAACCAAAATCTAAATCTATATGAATAAGCCAAAAAGACTAATGTCATTAGACGCATTGAGGGGTTTTGACATGCTCTTCATTATGGGTCTTTCTTCGCTAATCGTTGCGATCTGCGAATTGTTTCCAGGTGGGGCAGACTGTGCAGTGGCTCAGCAGATGAGTCATGTTAGCTGGCATGGACTAAGACACCATGACACTATCTTCCCATTGTTCCTCTTTGTTGCCGGAATTTCATTCCCATTCTCTTATGCAAATCAGCTTGCAAAGGGAATGTCAAGAAAAGACATCTACATCAAGATCTTCAAGAGAGGTTTCACTCTTTTCTTCCTTGGTCTTGTGTATAATGGTCTGTTTAAGTTTGATTTTGAGAACCTTAGAGTTGCCAGTGTTCTTGGCCGTATCGGCTTTGCGTGGATGTTTGCTGCTCTTTTGTTCATCAACTGCAATGTGAAGCAGCGCTCTATTATTGCTGCCGTTGTTCTTGTTGGCTACTGGTTGCTTCTAAGATTCGTTTCTGCTCCTGATGTACCTGGTGCTGATCCTTTCTCTTTTGAGGATAACCTTGTGGGCTATATTGACAGACTCTTCCTTCCTGGAAGAATCCTCAGCAAGACCTTCGATCCAGAGGGAATTCTAAGTACTCTTCCTGCGATTGTTACAGCAATGCTCGGTATGATGACAGGTGAGTTTGTAAAACAGCCAGACAGCAAGTTCTCAGGAAACAAGAAATCTCTATACATGTTCCTTGCAGCAGTGGCAATGCTTGTTGTGGGTCTTGTCTGGAGCACAGTTTTCCCTATCAACAAGAAACTTTGGACAAGTACATTCGTTCTTGTAGTAGGAGCATATTCTCTTGGAATGTTTGCTCTCTTCTACTACATCATTGATGTGAAGGGTTACCAGAAGTGGACTCTTTTCTTCAGAGTTGTAGGTCTTAATTCAATCACAATCTACTTGGCGCAGCGTATCTTCAGTTTCAGCTCAATCAATAGTTTCTTCTTCGGAGGAATCGCTAAACTGCTTCCAGATGCAATCGGCCATGTTGTTCTTGATGGTGGATATCTCTTTGTTTCTTGGTTGTTCTTGTACTTCTTGTATAAGAAAAATGTATTTTTGAAGGTCTAATAGGCTTTTATTTATAAAATTATAAGCGAAATCTGTCTTTTTTTGTAACTTAGACGCGCTTTTATGCGAAATAATAATTATTAACAACTAATACAATTCAAAATGACTAACAAAAAAGGTAATGTCCTAGCGATTGGAATCATGTTCTTCCTATTCGCAATGGTATCATTTGTAACAGGACTTCAGAACCCTATGGGTGTTATCGCTAAGGCCCAGTTCGGAGCAACAAACGCAATGTCACAGCTTGGTAACCTTGCTAACTTCATCGCTTATGCTTTCATGGGTCTTCCTGCAGGTTTCCTTCTTAAAGGAAAAGGTTACAAGTTTACAGCTCTTGCTGCTATCGTAGTAGGTTTTGTAGGTGTAGGTATTTCATATCTATCAGGCGTATTCGGAAGCTTCGCAGTTTATCTTCTAGGTGCTTTCGTTTCAGGTTTCTCAATGTGTATGCTTAACACAGTAGTTAACCCTATGCTTAACACTCTTGGTGGTGGTGGAAACAGAGGTAACCAGCTTATCCAGCTTGGTGGTTCTTGCAACTCTCTAAGTGCTACTATCGTTCCTGTGTTCGCAGGTTATCTTATTGGTGAGATCACTGGAAACACTCAGGTATCTGACGTTAACCCTGCTCTTTTCCTTGCAATGGGTATCTTCGCTCTTGCATTCCTTATCATCTTCTTCTCTTACATTCCTGAGCCAGAACTTGAGGCAGGTGAGAAGTCAGAGGAGAGCACAATGGAGAGCATCAAGGGTGCAGTTTCACATAAGAACCTTGTTTTCGGTATCATCGCCATCTTCCTATATGTAGGTGTTGAGGTTGGTATTCCTAACGTTATGAACCTTTACCTTACTGACGTAAACGGTCTTAACATTGCTACTGCAGTTGCAGGTTCATTCGTAGGTGCTTACTGGTTCCTGATGCTTGTAGGTCGCCTTGTAGGTAGCGCAATCGGTGGTAAGGTTTCAAGCCGCACTATGATGACAGTTGTAGCTTCTGCTGCTATCTGCTTCCTTCTATTGGCTATGTATCTTCCATCTTCACTTACAATCACATTGTTCGACGCTTCAGTTCCAGTTGGTGTTGCATTCTTCGTACTTTGCGGTCTTTGCACATCAGTTATGTGGGGAGCAATCTTCAATCTTGCTGTTGAGGGTCTTGGAAAGCACACTTCAATCGCATCAGGTCTATTCATGGTGATGGTTTGTGGTGGTGGTATCCTTCCATTCATCCAGGGTGCTGTTGCTGACGTAGTTGGTTACATCTCAAGCTACTGGGTAGCTATCGCAGGTCTTGCTTACATGCTTTGGTTTGCAGTTTCAGGATCAAAAGTTAAAAAAGCTTAATTATAAACACTTAAACATATTTCAATTATGAATTCACAGTTTGTAGTAGGTATTGATGTCGGAGGACAGACTACTAAGATGGGTGTTGTTGATGCAAGAGGAACTGTTCTTGCACAGACTGTAATCCGCACAGATACACACCACGAGGTTGAAAAATATATCGCTGAGGTTGGCGAGGCTCTTAGAAAGATTATCGCTGAGGCTGGTGCTGAGGGTAATATCCGTGGTATCGGAGTAGGAGCTCCTAACGCTAACTACTACACAGGTACAATCGAGAATGCTGTAAACCTTGTATGGGGTGGTACTCAGTCAATTCCTTTCGCAAAGCTTCTTTCAGAGGAGATGGGTGGTCTTCCAGTATCTCTTACTAATGACGCTAATGCTGCTGCTGTAGGTGAGATGACATACGGTGCTGCAAGAGGAATGAAGAACTTCATCATGATCACTCTTGGTACTGGTGTCGGTAGTGGTATCGTGATCAACGGTGAGGTTGTTTACGGACACGACGGTTTCGCTGGTGAGCTTGGTCACGTGACTGCAGTCCGCAACAACGGCCGCGCTTGTAACTGTGGTAAGACTGGATGTCTTGAGGCTTATGCTTCTGCTACTGGTGTTGCTCGTACAGCACGTGAGTGGCTAGAGCTTAGCGATGAGCCTTCTCTACTTCGCGGACTTGATACTATCTCTTCAAAGGATGTGTATGAGGCTGCATCTGAGGGTGATAAGCTTGCTCTTAAGATTTTCGAGTTCACTGGAAATATGCTTGGACGTACATTCGCTGACTTCATCGCATTCAGCTCTCCTGAGGCTATCGTTCTTTTCGGAGGTCTTGCACGTGCGAAGGAGTTCTTGACTCAGCCAATTCTTGATGGAATGAACAACAACGTTCTATCATTGTGGAAAAACAAGGTTGAGCTAGTGTACTCTCAGCTCAAGGAGTCTGATGCTGCTATCCTTGGCGCATCTGCACTTGCTTGGGAACTATAAGAATTAAGTTCTAAACGATATGGCCGGTTCTTTTTTCAAAGAGCCGGCTTTTTTATTTGTACCTATATGAGCAATTTTTTATCTTTGCTTAGATAAAAACTAATTACCGGTGAAAAGTCTAATTTCAATCCAAGATTTCAGCAAGGAGGAGATCCTCCATGTGCTTGAAACAGCCAAGGAGTTCGAGCAGAACAGAGTTCAGAACTTCCTTGAGGGCAAGGTCATTGCAAGTCTGTTTTTCGAGCCGTCAACAAGAACAAGACTAAGTTTCGAGACAGCCATCAACAGACTGGGTGCTAAGGTTATCGGTTTCTCTGATGCCACTAATACAAGCCAGAGCAAGGGAGAGACATTGAAGGACACGATCAAGATGGTGAACAACTATGTTGATATGATCATCATGAGACATCCTCTTGAGGGTAGTTCGCGTTATGCTTCTGAGGTTGCAGATGTTCCTGTCGTAAATGCAGGAGACGGTGCAAACCAGCATCCTTCCCAGACCCTGCTTGACCTTTATTCTATCCTTAAGACTCAGGGAAAACTTGAGGGCTTGAAAATCAATATGGTGGGCGACCTTAAATATGGCCGTACAACCCATTCTCTTCTTCAGGCGATGTCCCACTTCAACCCTACTTTTGTCTTTACAGCCCCAGATGCTCTGAAGATGCCTGTAGAGTATAAGGAGTTCCTTGATTCAAAGGGAATCAGATATATTGAGACAGACTCTCTTGAGGACCATCTTAACGATTGTGATATCCTCTATATGACAAGAGTTCAGCAGGAGAGATTTACAGATCCTATGGAGTATGAAAAGGTAAAGGATTGTTATAGACTTGAGGCTTCTATGCTTCATGATGTAAAGGACAATATGCGCATCCTTCATCCGCTTCCAAGAGTCAACGAGATCGACCAGGATGTTGATGAGACCAAGTTCGCTTACTACTTCACTCAGGCGGAGAATGGTCTATATGTCAGAATGGCCATCATTTCATATCTGCTGGGATATCGTCCAATGCTTTAATTTAGAAAATTATGAGTCAGTCACATAAAGAACTATTGGTGAGTGCAGTAGAGAACGGTACTGTGCTTGACCACATCCCAGCAAATAAGGTATACAAGGCTTTGGACATCCTCGACCTGAAGGATATCGAAAACCAGATCACCATCGGAATCAACCTTTCAAGCAAGTCCGACGGAAAGAAGGGAATCATCAAGATCGCAGACAAGTTCTTCGAGGATCACGAACTCAACATGCTCGCGCTGATTGCACCAAAAGCAACAGTGAACATCATCAAGGACTACAAGGTTGTTGAGAAGAAGACCCTATCCCTACCGGCAGAAGTTCACGGAATCGGAAGATGCAAGAACCCTAAGTGCGTAACCAACCATCAGCCTATCAAAACGCAATTCAAGTTGGTTAAAAGTCTTAATAAATCTGCACTTCTTTGCCATTTCTGTGAAAAAATTACAGAAATTGACAAGATATTCTAAATAATTATTACATTTGTTTAATTCTCCACCCGTGGGCGGAGAATATAATTATGTATCAACACTAAAAACATAGAATAATGAAAAAAGTACACGTTTTCAACGCCGGACCATGTGTTCTTCCGGATCAGGCTATTGAGAGAGCTATCGAGGCTTTGAAGGATTTCAAAGGTACAGGTATGTCAGTAATCGAGATTTCTCACAGAACAAAAGAGTGGGAGTCTGTAATGAACGACTGCCGCGCTTTGTGGAAAGAACTTCTTAACATTCCTGACACTCACGAGGTATTGTTCCTTGGTGGTGGTGCCAGCCTTGAGTTCCTTATGGTAGCAATGAACTTCCTTGAGAATAAGGCTGCTTATCTTGAGACTGGAGTTTGGGCTAAGAAAGCTTTGAAAGAGGCAAAAGGCATTGGAAATGCATATGCACTTGCATCTTCAGCTGACACTACATTCAACTACATCCCTAAGGGATACGAGATTCCAACTGACATCGACTACTTCCACATTACTACCAACAACACAATCTATGGTACTGAGATTCATGAGGATATCGACTGCCCAGTTCCACTTATCGCAGATATGTCATCTGACATCATGAGCCGTCCTGTAGATGTAAGCAAGTATACTCTTATCTATGGTGGTGCTCAGAAGAACGTAGGACCTGCTGGTGTTACTTTCGCTATCGTTAAGAAAGACGCTCTTGGAAAGGTTTCAAGATATATTCCGGCTATGCTTAACTACCAGACTCATATCGACGGCGAGTCAATGTATAATACTCCTCCAGTATTCCCTATCTTCGTGATGAAGGAGACTCTTCAGTGGCTTAAGGAGCAGGGTGGTGTTGAGGCTATCCAGAAGATCAACAAGGCTAAGGCTCAGATTCTTTACGATGAGATCGACCGCAACTCTATGTTCGTAGGAACAGCTGCTAAGGAGGACCGTTCACTTATGAACGTATGCTTCGTAATGGCTCCAGGCTATGAGACTCTTCAGGATGAGTTCATGGCATTCGCTAAGGAGAGAGGCATGGTAGGTATCAAGGGTCACAGATCAGTTGGCGGTTTCCGCGCATCTATCTACAACGCATGTCCAGTTGAGGATATCGAGGCCCTAGTAGCTTGCATGCAGGAGTTTGAGGCACTAAAGAAATAATTTACAGAACATGAAAATTCTTATCGCAACAGAGAAACCTTTTGCAGCAGCAGCTGTAGCTGGTATGAAAGAGATCGCAGTGGCTGCAGGTCACGAGGTGGTTCTTCTTGAGAAATACACTGCAAAAGAGGAGCTTTTGGCAGCAGTTGCTGACGTAGATGCTCTTATCGTCCGTTCAGATAAAGTTACTGCTGACGTAGTTGCAGCAGCTGACAACCTTAAGATCGTTGTTCGTGCAGGTGCAGGTTATGACAACCTTGACCTTCCATCATGCACAGAGCGTGGTGTTGTAGCAATGAACACTCCTGGCCAGAACTCAAACGCAGTTGCTGAGCTTGCTCTTGGTCTTATGGTGTACATGGCACGTAACCAGTTCAACCCAGGTACAGGTTCTGAGCTTAGCGGCAAGAAGATGGGTATCCAGGGCTTTGGTAACATCGGCCAGCTAGTAGCTAAGAAGGCTGTAGGTCTTGGAATGGAGGTAGTGGTTCTTGCTCCTAACCCTTCAGAGAAACACCAGGGTTGGAACACAGTTCCTACAATTGAGGAGCTTTACAGCACTTGCCACTATGTATCTGTAAACATCCCTGCAACTCCTGAGACTAAGGGAATGATCGGATACGACCTTCTTTCAAAGATGCCTAAGGGCGGTTGCCTTATCAACACAGCACGTAAGGAGATCGTATGTGAGGAAGGACTTGACAAGGCTCTTGCTGAGAGATCAGACCTTAAGTATGCTACTGACATCGCTCCAGCAACTTACGCTGAACTTAAGGAGAAATATGGAAAGCAGATCTTCGCTACTCCTAAGAAGCAGGGAGCAGAGACTGCAGAGGCAAACATGAACGCAGGTTTGGCAGCAATGAATCAGATTGTTGGCTACTTCGCTACAGGTTGCACTAAGTTCCAGGTAAATAAATAGTCAAACTGCGCCCGGTTCATTCCGGGCGTTTTTTTAAATAGATATAAAATGGTAAAGATACGCCCATTCGCAGCTGTACGTCCTCCTAAGCAGTTTGTTGAGGAAGTTGCTGCAAGACCCTACGACGTACTAAACTCACAGGAGGCAAAGGCTGAGGCAAAAGAGAAGTCATTGCTTCATATCACTAAACCAGAGATCGATTTCGATCCTATCATCGACGAGCACAGCCAGCCTGCATACGACAAGGCAGTGGAGAACTTCCAGTCATGGCAGCAGAAAGGTTGGCTTGTACAGGACGATAAGCCATACTACTATGTATATGCGCAGACAATGGACGGCCGCACACAGTACGGTCTTGTAATGTGCGCTCATACAGACGACTACGCAGAAGGAAACATCAAGAAGCACGAGCTTACAAGAAAGGATAAGGAAGAGGACCGTATGATTCACGTCCGCATCCAGAACGCTAACATCGAGCCAGTATTCTTCTCATATCCTGACAATGCAGAGGTAAACGCAATCGTTGACAGATACATCGCAGGCGAGCCTGAGTACGACTTTGTCGCTGAGGATGGTTTCGGCCACCACTTCTGGGTAATCAACGACCAGACTGATATCGACCGCATCACTGAGATCTTCGCTGAGATTCCTGCATTCTATGTGGCTGACGGCCACCACCGTACAGCAGCTGCTGCCCTTGTTGGAGCAGAGAAGAAGGCAAACAACCCTAACCACGTTGGCGACGAGGAGTATAACTACTTCATGACAGTAGCCTTCCCTGAGAGCCATCTTAAGATCATCGACTACAACCGCGTAGTTAAGGATCTTAACGGACTTACAGAGGAGCAGCTAGTTGAGGCTCTTAAAGAGGACTTCGAGGTTAAGGAAGAGGGAACAGAGATCTACAAGCCATCTTGTCTTCACGAGTTCTCAATGTACCTTGGCGGCAAATGGTATTCAATGGTTGCAAAAGAGGGAAGATACGACGATAACGACCCTATCGGCGTTCTTGACGTAACTATCCTTTCTGACCTTGTTCTTGACAAGATCTTGGGTATCAAGGATCTTCGTACTGACAAGAGAATTGATTTCGTAGGTGGTATCCGTGGACTTGGCGAACTTTCTCGCAGAGTAGACAACGGCGAGATGAAGGTAGCCTTCGCTCTATATCCGGTATCTATGAAACAGCTTGTTGATATCGCGGATTCAGGCAACATCATGCCTCCTAAGACCACTTGGTTCGAGCCTAAGCTCCGCAGCGGTCTCGCAATTCACAAACTCGACTAATCTGATTGAAGATTATAGATTTTTCCAGGCAATTGACTTATCTCTACCCCACCAAGTCAATTGCCTTTTTGCATAATGTCTTGAGTTTCTCTGGATGAGTTCAATTGCTCTGTCAAGAGTGGTGACAGGACCATCTCCTGGGGATGTGGGACCCCAACCCTCTGTGCTTACCTTTCCATCAAGGTAGTCAAACCAAGCGAACAGCTCCTTATATCCTACAGTCTGGAGCGCAGCCAGATCTCTGTATTCAACAAGGCCTCTGGCCTCTTCTACAAGACCATCTGCAACCATTTTATGAACACGACGGTTGATTCTGTCATAGAGTATATCCCTGTCTCGATTGAGACCAATCTTTTCAATTTCGAAATTACGCTTCTTCTGAGTGGAAGTCTTGAAGGAAGAGAACTTCCTTCCTGTCATAAGGCAGACTTCAAGAGCCCTCAGGACTCTCTGGCCGTTTGCAATATCGATAGTTTCATAACTTTCCGGATCCAAGGCCTTAAGTTCAATTCTAAGAGACTCAACTCCCTCTTCTTTCAGCCTTCTGCTTAGTTCTGCCCTTAAGGCTTGGTCTGCAGGTGGAAAGTCATCAAGCCCATTGCAGACAGCGTCAATATAAAACCCCGAACCACCTGCCATAATAAGGGTGTCGTGGCCCTCTTCAAATAGCCTGTTTATAAGTTCCAGAGCCTCCACCTCATACTTTCCTGCAGTATAGAGGTCGTGGATGCTATGGTCTTGAATAAAATAATGCTTCACAGCGGCTAACTGTGAAGCATCAGGGACTGCTGTCCCGATAGTCATTTCCTTATATATCTGACGAGAATCACAGTTGATAATAGGGGAACCATAGCTTTGTGCCAGGTCTATGCTGTAGTCGGTCTTTCCTACTCCTGTGGGGCCTAACAGTATTATCAGCTTTTTTGCCATTCTCGTCAATGTTGATTATTCTTCGTCGTAGAGTTCTTCTGTGTCGTCGTCTGCCTCTTCATCAGCAGCGTCATCTGCATCATAATCCTCGTCATCAAGGTCTTCAGGGTCTGCAGTAAGGCGTCTGCGCTTCTCGTCAGGAAGATCCTCAAATGCTACATATCCATTCTCGAACTCGATAGGATTTGGACCCTTAGTCTCAACAAGAAGAGGATAAAGAGCAGTCTTAGACTCCGGATACTCGCCCTCAAGAAGAGTCACGATAACGCTTTTCTTGTTGACTGTATCATAGAAATAGTCAAACGACACGACTCCAGTCTCGATAGTCTTTGCGATAGTCACATCGTCAATTGTGCCGTTGCCAAGATCGATAAGAGAATATCTTGCAGCAACCTGTCCGTTTTCTGAGTATGCCTTAAAAAGGATCATCTGATCCTGAGGGAAGTCCATATCTGCCCTCATCTGTTTGTGAAATGTATATAGGGTAGTAGAGTCCTTAACATCATAGACTCTTGCGAAACCCTTAATGCCGGGGAGTGATACTCTATACTTGAGAACCATAACTTACTGAATAGTCTTATTTTACGTTTAGTTTTTTTTCGAATCTGCAATAACATCATCGCTGATGCAATGTCAAAGATACAAATTATTTCGTAATTTTGTATTTGTATGTGCGAAATCAAAGATTCATATAATTCAATTGCCCGCGAGTCGGAGGGCCTTTTCAAGGACAATGGAAGCCGTTTCATTGCCCTTGCATATCCAGTGGAAACAGAAGAGCAGATAAAGGAGATAGTGGCAGGACTGAAAAAGGAATACTACGATGCCCGCCACCACTGCTACGCCTACCGCCTTGGCTACAAGGGCGACAAATTCCGCGCAAATGACGACGGAGAACCATCAGGTTCATCAGGTCGCCCCATCCTCGGACAGATCGACTCACTCGGACTAAGCGACATCCTCGTCGTGGTGGTGCGCTACTTCGGCGGCATCAAACTCGGCATACCAGGGCTCATCAGGGCGTATAAGACATCAACGGCAGATGCGCTTGAAAAGGCAGAGATTATTGAAAAAATAGCATCCAAGCACTATCGTCTATCCTTCGGCTACATGAATATGAACGACGTGATGAAGGTGATGAAGGACATGGGACTCGAGCAGAGAAATCAGGTCTTTGACATGGCCTGCAGCCTCGATACTACTGTTCGATTGTCTCTTGTAGATAACTTTTTGGAGCGTATCTCCAAGGTAGAGGGATGCTCAGCGGATGAGTTATAAATATTTTGCATATATTTGCCATATACGTGTATACTGATTATAAGAATAAAACTTCTATCCAATGAATAAAATCAGACCAGCCATCCTATTGGCAACCATCGTCCTGTCGGCCTTCGTCGCTTATGGACTATTTTCACTTCCATCTCCAAAGCCAGCAGATTATGATGGCTTTTCTTCAGCAAGGGTTGTAGAAGACTTGAAAGTCAAGTCTCAGGAACCTCACTCAATTATCCATCCGGAAAACCGTGCAAAGGTTAGAGATTATTTTGTGGAAAGACTTAGAGGTCTTGGAGCAGAACCAGTGCTTTACCACTATGAGAACTGCACAGGTCATAATTACAATTTTGACGCTACTAACATTTATGCAGAGTTTCCTCCTCTAAAAGCGGTTGAGGACACTACCTATATTATGTTTGTGGCCCACTATGACTCACGATATCCTCAGCCAGTGCTTGATAAGACTGTGGAATCTTTTGGAGCAGCAGATGATGGCTACGGAGTTGCAACTTCACTTGAGTGCCTTACTCAGGCTCTTAAGGTAAGAGAGAACTGGAATCAGGGTGTCAAGATTCTCTTTACTGATGCAGAGGAGGTGGGCATGGTCGGTATGAAGCAGGCATACGAGCACAATAGAGAACTCTTTGAAAATGTTGGTCTTATGGTCAATATCGAGTCAAGAGGAACTTACGGTCCGGCCTTGCTTTTTGAGACTTCTCCAAATAATGAAAAAATCATTGACTTCTATTCAGAGTTCTCTAATTATAAGTATACTTACTCTCTTACAACAGTTGTATACACCTTCCTTCCTAACTTTACTGATTTCACTATCGTGAGGGAGGACATCCCTGGAGTGAACTTCTCGACAATTGCTGATATCAATCACTATCACACAGATCTTGATAATATTAACACTATTTCTGAGGAGACAATCCAGCATTACGGAGAGCAGATCCTGCCAATGACATTGGAGTATCTTACTAATCCAAAATATGCGGATAAGGATTACTTCAAGGCTGATAGTGACCTTACATTCTGCACAATTCCTCTTGTGGGAATGTTCAAGTTTACAAAGGTTCAGTTCATTGTCCTTAATGTCATTGTCTTCCTTCTTTTCCTCCTCTCGTTCATGTTTGAGGCGCTTAGAGGTAGACTTGATATTGTGAAGGCCTTGAAGAGAGCCCTATACGTGCTTCTTGCTGCCCTAGGCGCCCTTGCTGTCGGTGAACTTGTCGCTTATGCCTGCGCTGCGATTGTCGGCACTCAGTTCAAGCCATTTGGTGTGGTTCGTGCGATCAGCTTTGACAATACTGCTATGGTTGTGCTCGTGGTTCTTATGGTTGCTGCAGCTCTTCTTGTTTACTTGAAGCTTCGCTCTGATGCTGTGAAGAAGACTGCCGGTTCGATGCGTGCGAATGCGGGTGCAAATGCTGCTGAGAAATGCGCTACAAACATGCTTTACGGTACGCTTGCACTGTTGGCTGTCCTTACGATGGTGATGACCTTTACTTTGGCGGAGAGCTTTATGTTCCTTATTCCACTTGGTGCGGCTGTGCTTGCGATGATCCTGTGGAGAACAACTGGGCTTAAGTTGTTCATCCCTCTTGCGATTGCCTTCATCCTTCTTCATGCGTTCTCTTTCTACTACGCACTGGCGATGGCCTTGACAATCGGTGCAATCGGAGCGGTGATGTTCCTTGCCTTCTTCGACGTGATGGTACTTATCCCGCTTTCGGATCTCTACCTGATCCACTTTACAAAAAAGAAATAAGTCCTAAAGTGATGTGACTCCAAATAAAATAAAGCTCGGTATTTTTTGATGTGACCCCCAAAAGTTGGACGGTTTAACATTATTAAGAGACTGACTTAGATTGGAACAGAGCTCGGTATTGCACCGGGCTCTTTCCTTTTAGCCTCAGTTTGATTCTATCATTATTGTAGTAGCGTATGTACTTAAC
>JAEIGA010000784.1_pt1 | contig 47362 bp, 65 predicted proteins | sample 9270691 | NCBI WGS metagenome assembly JAEIGA01 (sample SAMN17057246, study PRJNA624740) | gut metagenome | biome: biome; isolation source: fecal sample | host: Bos grunniens | place: China: Xizang | collected 2019
AAAAATTCTCCCAATAAATATTTTTATTTTTATTATATTATATATATACTAATACTAATAACTACTATAAAAAATAATTAAAATATAATTAATTAATATATTTTTAAATTAAAATAAAAAAAAATAAAATTTTGTAACAAGTAGAAAAAAATTTTTCAATATGTATATTTTCTATTCAAATAATATATTTTTAATATATATGATAAATATATTAATATATTAAATTTATATTTTAAATTTACAAATAAATAAATAATATATAAATAATATTTGTGTATTTTTTTGTGTATTATGTACACTAATACCAGGGGGTGGATTTGAAAAGGTTTATTATTTGGTACAAGGCTCGTGTGTATATTATATATTAATCTTTTCCTCTCTAATGAAAAAAATAAAAAAAATTGACTTTTTTAAAATAATGTGCTATTATAATGATGGTGATAAGATGAGTAATGAAGAGCTAAATGCTATCTTTGGTAGCATAGGTGATAATTTATCTGATATATTCGATAAAGATTCATCATTATATAGAGAAACATCTTTAGTTAATTCCATTAAGTCATCTAGTAAAGAGGACAGACTTGACCCACTTACTGTGGCACTGTCTGAGGCTACTCATTTAGGTGAACTTAAGGATAGATATACTTATTTAGCCAGTCTATATACAGAGGATATGCAGCACAATATATTTAAGAATCAGTTTGACCTGAATCGTGCATACCCAGGAGTTACTATAGATGAGTGGAATGACTTTTTGAATGATAGAATCGTAAGTGTATATATCAACAAACATAAAAGAACTCTTCTTAAAGCTGCTGCTGAGGATAACTTGTCCAATCCAACAGCTAAGAATAAGAGGGATAACTTACAGTTAATTAGAAATATAGAAGAACAGGAGAAATCTGAGAACAATAGGAATATTTGTATAATCAGAATACCTGATATATATGATGAAGCTGAGTAATATCAGCCATCAGGTATTGTAGGGCTGACAGCTACACTACTTGGTGGGTGCTATTAGTTGGCACTGGTTTTTAGTTCTTCATTTCTTAATATACTGCTTCTCGTAGGCAGTATGCAGGGTACTTCGTATACTCATACCTTGCATAGTGTCTATGAGGCACTAGTATTCCCCTGTGGAGTGATTCTTATAATTGTGAGCACTACTTAGTGGTAGTGCAGGGTAAGTACAAAAACTCGTGGGTAAATGGTTGGTTAGTAGGTGCCTAGGGAACGCCGAAAGTCCATATTGCAAGTAACAGTCCAATCGTACTTACCATGCAGTGCCACTAAGGCACTAAGTTGTTTGTTTTTATTGTTTTTATTTAACCTTTTCTGTAGTGCTGACTTAATTGTCAGTACATTGGATAATAAGTAAATTTTAAATAGAAGCTTGATATTATATCTAAAGGGTATAATTCCTTATTATCTAATGTAGTGCTAATTAACGGCACTCATCATTTATTCTTTCTTTATATGTTCGAGTACTGGTTACTAACCAGTACATTGGATAATATAGTGGCTCAATTGGTGGTGTCACGATTTAAAGTCGTGAGTGCAGGTTCGAATCCTGTCTATATTATCTGATGTAGTGCTTAGTAGTTGGGAGCACTCAGTAACTGTGTTTAAGAAAGGAGGATTCTCCTGTCTTTATTATTACTGCAGTTGCTGTCTTTGTTATTTTCTTTTTCAGATAGTGCTGCTTTTTAGCAGTACTCTGATACTGATAGGACTCCAAGTCTAAAATGATTTTATAAGCACCACTTACTTGTATAAAATTAAAAATATAAATATATGCACTCACTATTAGTGTCAGAGTAGTACTAAAAAGGGAGGTACGAAATGAAGAAAATATCAGAAGATAATACATTTTTAGTATATAAATGTCCCTATTGTGGTTCAGGAAAAATAACCATTAATAAGACAGGTGCTCATAAGTATGGATATTGTGATACTTGTGATGCAGCATATATACATTACATACCTCTACCACATCAGCTAGCCATGCATAAGGATAAACATAAAATTAAAATGCAACTTGGTGGTATGGGTAGTGCTAAATCTAATGGTGGTGTTATGGAAATTATAAACCATGCACTAAATGTTCCTTATGGACAAACAATTATGTTAGCACAAACATTAAAACAGCTAAGTAAGGCAATAATGCCAATTTTTGATGAGTATTTGCCTAGAAAATTCGTAGAAAAATGGACAGACACCAAAGCAGAAATAGAAATAGTCTTAACAAATGGTCATAAAATTACGGGATTTGCCAGTGATGATGAAGAAAAGTTTAGGTCTATGAATATTACTGCTTTTTTAATAGAAGAAGCATCAGGTATAAATCCAAAAATCTATCAAGAATGTGTGCGAAGATTAAGAAATGTTCATGGAATTATTAATGGGGTACCACATTTTGTTGGAATCTTATGTTCAAACCCATCTCAAGGGTTCATAAGAGACTTGCTTTTCACAGCAGACCACATAGAAGGTAGTGCTTCAATAGCAAAAACAGTGGAAATGTATGAGAAAAGAGTCACTAATAAGAATCCTGATTTAGCAGCTTTCTTATCTAGTTCAAGAGATAATCCATACTTACCACCTGGGTTTGTTCAATCAGTTATCAACTCATTAAAACCTGAAGAGGTTAGACTGTATGTAGACTGTATTATAGAATATGCAGAAGGTGCAGTATATCCAAAGATATTGAGTTACACATGTGACCCATTTGAAATACCTGATGAATGGGAAAGATTTGTAGCACATGACCCAGGAATCAACGACCCTGCTGCTATACTTTTAGGAGCAGTGAAACCTGAAACAGGAACTATATATTTTTATAGAGAATATTACAAGACTGACCAGGTTTTGTCACAAGTTGCTACTGCCTTTAAGGAAATGATAAAAGATATTCCTCAAGGATGCTTACATATACCACTTATAGACCCTTCTTCAGATAAGAGAAGTAAGACTACAGGTCGTACATATAAGCAACAATTACAACTTGAGCATGGAATTGTCACTAAAAAGGCAATAAATAATATAGAAGATGGTATTCAGAGAGTTAAAAACATGATGTATGATGGAAAGATTATATTTTTTAACTCATTAGTACATACTTTAAGAGAGGGTTGTGAATATAGATACCCAACTCAAGAAGAAAGAAACAAAAATAAGAACTTAGGTGAGAAACCTTTAGATAAAGATAATCACTTAATGGACTGTTTAAGATACATTTGTCAAGAATTGCCTTATGAATACTTAGATATTAGAAGAATGTCATTTGAAAACTATATGCAGTTCTTTGATAGAGAGAAAAATGAAAAGAAAATTAAGGAATCATTATCATTTACTGAGATGATAGATTTAATAAATAAAGAAAATGTGCTTGAATTTGCACAAAATAAAGAAAATTGTGTGGGAGGTTATACAATATGATAAAATACATAAAACTTTTGAAATGGTTACTAAAAAATAAGGAAAAATTGGAAAAACTTATTGAAACTAAGGAAAAGAAAGAACAAAATAAAGATGTTTCTTTAGCAGGTGTTCCTGACTTCCAATTACAATATATAAATGATATACTAGAAGAGAAAAAGTAGAAAGGTGGGCTCTAAATGTTAGAAGAAAATGAAAAATTAGAGAAAGAACTGATTAAATTAAGAGATGAAGCAGTAAATTTCAGAGCAGAAGCTAGAGATAATGAGTACATTACTAATATGGCACACTATGAAGGTTTGCAGTGGAATCTTGCAGAAAACAAAAATGATTCCCCATTTATGTGCAAAAGTGACATCAATCACTTAAAAAATGCCATAGATTTAAGATTAGGAAGTTTATTTGCTGAAAGCTATTATGGTCTATTAGAACCGTTAAGTCCTAATGATGTTGAAAACATTAAGACATTAAATATTCTTTATAGAAATGAGTGGAATAGACTTAATGCTGATGACAGAGTAGAAGCTGCCATTAAAGCAGGGTGTATTCAAGATAATGGGTACACTGAAATCACATTTGATGAAGGTGCTATCTTTGGTGGTACAGGAACTCGTAGAGAAGGTTCTATAGTATTAAAAGATTTAAGTACAAGTGATGTTTACTTAGACCCAAAAGCAGCTAACATAGATGAATGTGAATATTTAATTTGTAAATCTAAGAAAACTAAGTCTTGGATGAAAAGATATAAACCTGAATGGTTAGAAAAACTTAAAAAAGAAGATATAAAAGAGCAATTACTAACTGAGGGTGAAGAAGGTAATATTTATACAGGTAGAAATTATGGACAAAGTACAAGTGGTCTTTATGTAATAGATACTATGTATAGAAAGTATGCTGAAGAAATGGAAATTGATGTCTTAAATGACATTGGAGAACCCGTTATAAATGAAGAAACTGGTGAAACTTTAAAAGAAACTATCATAGTTACAAGAATTAAGGTGCATTATCTATCAGGAGCTGACTTACTTGGAACTGATGAGGAATATCCATTTGATGAGTTCCCAATAATTCCATTCCAATGGGAAGCAATACCACAAAGTCCTTATGGGATACCTTTAGTAAGAGGACTTACTACTCCACAAAAAGTTGCTAACTTAATAGAAAGTGCTGCTAATAATGTAGCAATGCATTACTCAACACCATCTTGGTTAGTTAGTGAAGAAAGTGGACTTGATATAAATAAAGTTGCAAAACTTGCAAGTGCTCTAGGAGTTGTTTGGAAAGTTAGTGGACCTGTAAGTGAGGCTATTAAGCAAATGGACTACCCTGAAGTTAATGAACAATTAATAGGTATTAAAAATAGTTTCGTTGACCATATACAAAACTATGCAGGTATAAACCAAGCATACATAGGTAATATAGGTACAGCAGGGTCAACTGCAGAAGGTACTAATGATGCTATCAATCGTGCTACTGTTATTGATAATGCACCTATAAAACAAATTGAGAAATATGTTGAAAAATTATCTCGTATGATTATTAAGTTTATGACAAGATACTATAAGAATCAAAAGATTTATATAAGAGATACTTTGAAAATGAAAAATGGGGCTTACTCATTTAAAGAGTTCTTAGTTGATGAAAATATGGAAAATATAAATTATGAGTTCACAGTTAAATTAGCAAGTCGTAGTAAATCTGATAAGAATAGACAATACAACTTATTAAAAGACTTATATCAAACTCAAAATCAATATAAAGACCCTAATAAAGTAATCAATATTCCTGATTTAGTACAAGCCGCTCAATTAGATAATTATGATGAAATGTTTAAGAGATATAGTGATATGAGTGATGAAGCATTTAATGAAAAAGCTGATTTAATAGTTCAAATTATGAACATAGGTGGAACAATTACCCCAAATGGAACTCCACTTATAACAGCAGAAGAAATGCAACAAGGTATTATAGATATACTTAATGATGATGGTGAGTTAACTGTTGTTGAAAATATATTCAAAACTTATGAAGAATATCAAACTGCTATAACTGAAATGAAAAATCAATTAGCAAATCAAGAACAACAACAATTAATAAATAATATTACTGCTCAAAATCAAAATCTTCAAAATAGTATGACACAAGGTGTTGAAAATATGAAAAATGAGCAACAAATAATAAATGAATTAAATATGTTAGGATTGTAGGAGGTGTGATATGAACAAATCATTTTTAGAAGCTTTAAAGAAATTAAAGGATAAACAAGACTTAATACAAGATGCTCAAAAAGAATTTATTACATCTTTAAAATCTATTGAATCTCAAATTGAAAATATAACAAAAAGACAAGATATAAAAGATGATGAAAATTTTAAAAAAGCATTAATGAGTATGTATTCTGATTTAGAAAGATACACAATCATTGATAATGAATGGCATTATAATGGTAAACCTACAGGAATTATAGCTGAAGGTAAAGATGGTAAAGATGGAGCTCCTGGTAAAGAAGGAGTTCCTGGAAAACCAGGCAAAGATGGTAAAGATGGAAAACCAGGCAAAGATGGTAAAGATGGAAAACCAGGAAAAGATGGTAAAGATGGTAAGATAGGTAAAGATGGAAAACCAGGAAAAGATGGCGAAACACCTACTATTAAAATAGGTAAAGTTGAAACATCTGATGAATATGGTGGTGCTAAAGCCTCTTTTAGAAAAGGTAAGAAAGAAAATGAGTATCTATTAGACCTTACTCTACCAAGGGGACCACAAGGTTTTATGGGATTTGATGCAACCATAAATGGTAAAAGTGCTATAGAAATTTTACCAGGTAACAACATAAGTGTTGTACAAGAAGGTAAAAAAGTATTTATTAATAGTTTAGTAAATCCATTTGAATTAAAAGTATTAAAAGAGTTACCTACTAAAAATATTTCAAGCAGTGCCATATATTTTACACCTTCTCCTGACCCTAAAGAAAAAGATGTTTTTATAGAATCTATTTATGTTAATAAAGGTACTGAAGAAGAACCTGTTTGGGATTGGGAAGAGCTTGGGAGTACAAAAATTGATTTATCAGGTTATGTACAAAAAAGTGATTTTAAGCTTGTAGAAAATGCAGATGGAGAAATAGGTTTAAGCATAACTTGGGAGGTTTAATATGAATATTAACACAAGAAATATGCCTTTTGTGGAATTTAATGGACAAGAAATGCCTTTTGTGAAATTCAATGGTGTTACAGTTTACGAGGCTTGGAAAAACCTAATTGCTAGTGGAGTTCCACCTTTAACTCTAACTAAATGTAAAGGTAAAAGTAAATTGCCTAGTGAATATCAAGAAGTAGAATATATAGAAAGTACAGGTACACAATATATTGATACAGGACATGTAGTTCAAGAATATGATGAATTAGAATTAGCATATCAACTTACTTCCCTTGAAAAACTATTAGATAAAGTAATTGTAGGTTGTAATAGAGATAATTCTTCAAAAGGGCAATTATGGGTTGAAACATATAATCAAATAAATAGATGGTATGCACGTTTTGGTTCTTCAAATAGTGTAAACGCTGAAAGTACAACAGACCAATATGAAGGTATTTTAAAATTAAAAAAAGAGAGTTTAGAAATAAATGGTAAAACTATACTTACTCCTTTATTTGAAGGCTTACCAACTACACCTCTTAACATTTTTGGTGCAAAAGTTTTAGCAGACAACAATGAATTAATGGGTGCTTATGTTAGAATAAGTTATTTAAAGATAACAAGAAATTCAGAAATTATAAGACATTTTATTCCTTGTTATCGAAAATCAGACAATGTTATAGGTATGTATGATACAGTAACTGATACATTTTATACAAACCAAGGTACAGGAACTTTATTAAAAGGGAAAAACCTTCCTGATGGTGTAGACTTAGTAGATTATAAGATATTTGGAAATAGTATACAAGGTGAAAATATGGTTACTTATCCTTATTTTTCCCAAAATGGTTTTTCAAGTAATGGTATAACTTTTACAATAAATAGTGATAAGAGTATTACTGCTAATGGAACAGCAACAGCAGATGCTTACTTTCAAATTGGTAGTATTACTTTTGAAGCCAACAAAACATATATCATTCATAAAGCACCAAAAGGAGCAAGTTCTACTACTTACTCTCTATTATTAAATGGTGTCAAAAGAGTTGTTGAAAATGATGAATATGTAACATTAACGGAAGAAAAAACAGGAGTGTTCTATGTATTGATACATAAAGGAAATACACTTGATAACATCACATTCTACCCAAGAATAGTAGAAGGACCTACACCAGAAGCACCACTTGAAGTTGAAAGTGTTGGAGAAAAAACAAAGAATTTGTTCCAAGGTATTTCTATAGTTGGTGGAAGTAATACAACATACACCAACGGAACTATAACTCAAAAAATTGCAGATACTAGTACTGGTGTACAGTTTAAACTTCAAGCGTATAAAAATTTATCTTTTCTTTATCATATTGTTTCTAAAACAATAACTAATTTAGGAGTATTTTATTTGAATTTTACAAAAGAAGATACATTTAATCAAATTTGTTTTGGCTTAAATGGCACTGCTAGAGATACAACAATTATTATAGATGTTTCTACATTAGAAAATGGAAAAACATATACTATAAGTGCTAATATGTTAAATATTACGCAAGGAACTGTTAGTTGGAACAATACACAAATAGAAGAAGGAAACACACTAACTGAATACGAGCCTTATGGTTATAGAATACCAGTTAAAGTAAGAGGTAAAAACCTTTTAGACTTATCTGAAATTCATGGAAAAAGTTATACATCAAATGGAGCAACTATGAGTGTCGGAGAAGATGGTGGCATTAGTGTAAGTGGAACACCAACAGGATATATAGGCACAAACATAAGTAATAAACCAAATTTAAAAGGAATTACAACTTTTTCAATATTAGGAGATTTTACTAATATTGCTTGGCAAGTTGTATTAAGAGATAAAAGCAACAATATTTTGTTAGATTTTACATTAGGGGGAGCTTATCGAACAGAAACTATTAATATGGATAATTATCAAACTTATGACAATATTATGCATTATATAAAAAGGAATGCCAATAATGTACAAATGAGAGGTACTGCTTATCTCCAAATCGAAGAAGGTAGTGGAACTAAGGATTATGAGCCTTACAAAGGTGAAAAAACAACAAACATATATCTAAGTGAACCTTTAAGAAAAATAGATGATTATGCAGATTATATAGACTTTGATAATAAAAAAGTTATTAGAAATGTAGAAAAACTTGTATTAAACGGTAGTGAATATTGGTATTCATCAGTAGAGAATGGAAAACGAAGGGCATTCTTGAATGGGCGTTCAAGTGTAGGAAAAAATATTGTATTAAGTGATAAGTATGTTAAAGATACTGTTAATTATGCGTATCCTGATATTAATAAAATAATGGTAAATGGTGCTGGTTCAGTTATTATGGGTTTAGACAATAACGTATTTCCAGACGTTGAAACTTATAAAACTTGGTTAAAAACCAACAATGTAGATGTATATTTACCACTAGCAACACCAACAGAAGAACCAATAGAACTACCAAATATACCAACATTTAAAGGCACAACTATATTAGAGGCAGGTGCAAACATACAACCTAGTAATATGGAAGTCGTTTATAAAGGAAAGAGGTGAGAAAATGGAATTAACTGAAATTTTAAGTTTAGTAACATTCGCAGTAACATTAATTTGTGGATTTATTACTAAAAAAATACCTAGCATTTCCAACAAGATAATACCAATACAAAATTTAGCAATAGGTGTTATTATAGCAATAATAGAATGGATAATAACTAAAGATTTTTCGACTGCAATAGCATTAAGTGGTTTATTAGCAGGTGGAAGTTATGATATAATTCATAATTTGAATAAAATGAGAGGTGAATAATATGGAAAAAGCAGTCTTAATGATGGACTACTTGAATGTAACTCAAGGGGCATTTAATAATTTTTCTCATAAAGGTGATTGTGCTTTAGATATTGCTGGAAAAGATTCAGGAAGAGATGATTTAAGAGCCCCATTCACAGGTACTGTAAAAAGAACTTATAGTAACTGCAACGCTGTTTGGTTGGAATCCAATAAAAAAGTAAAATATGCTGATGGAACAGAGGATTATATGACATTATTGGTATGCCACGATAATAGTATTACTAGCCTTCCTGTTGGTAAGGTTATCAAACAAGGAGATGTCTTTTATCAAGAAGGAACGAAAGGTTATGCAACAGGTAATCATATTCACTTAACAATCAGTAAAGGAAAATTTACAGGAAGTGGATGGCATCAAAATGAGTATGGTACATGGGTAGCTAATAATCAATATTCTGTACATAAAGGGTTGTTTTTAGATAGTAAAACAAAAGTAATTAATGATGGGGGCTACAAATGGGTTAAAACTGATAAATTTACAATAGATGAAGTGACTCCAAAAGTTGAAAGGGATGATAGTATGGAACAAGTAGAAGTATTAGTGGAACAACTAAGAGTTAGAAAAGAACCAAATTTAAAAGGTGAAGTTATAGGGTATGCTGCCATAGGTTTCTATAATGTATTAGACAAAAAAGAAGCAGATGGTTATTTATGGGTTAAAATAGCAGACAATCAATGGATAGCTAGCAATGATAAAGATGGATGGACTAAAATCTATACATCAAAAGATTATAAAAAGTTATATGAAGATACTTTAGCAAAAAACAAAGCTTTAGAATCAGAAGTAAATACTTTAAAATCAAAAATAGATAAAGCAATTAAAGATTTGGCATAAAAGAAGGGTAAACCTTCTTTTTGTGTATCTTGTACAATGTTATTGACAAAATGTTAAAAATGTGGTAATCTATAGATAGAGTTATGATACTGACTCCCATAATACAAAGTCTGACCGAAAAGACATTAAAAAAGAACGAGAAAGGATGTATAGCTATGGAAAATGTATTTGAAGAATTGTTAGGAGAGAGTACAACTGCTAACGAAAATGAAACAGTTGCTGATGAATCATTTGACCATTCTTATGATTTAACTAATGAAGATTTAGGAGAAGATGAGAATTTAGATGATGAAACTGATGCACAAGATGATAATTCTAATGATGAGGCTCAACCTGTTAATGCAACAAATGCTGCATTTGCACAAATGAGAACTCAAAATAAGGAATATCAAAATAAGATTTCTGAATTTGAAAATCTTGCTAAAAGTTTAGGTATGAAGGATGCTGATGAGTTCCTTACTAAAGCTAAACAAGCACAAGTTCAAAGAGAGGCAAAACAAAAAGGAATACCTTTAGAAGTTGCTCAAGAACTTGAGGAAATGAGAAATTTAAGAGATGAAATCCACGCTGAAAGAGAAGAAGCAGAGTTAAAGGCTAAAGAAAGTAATTTTGTATCTAATTTGCGTACTTTTGTTAGTGATAATAAACTATCAGAAGCAGCTGTAGATAAATTAAGCCAAGATTTAGAAAAGGATGGATTTGATGTAAACAGTCTTATGGGTATGCCTGTGGCTGCATTAAATAGAATCCTTAGTTCCTATGTTGGTACAAGTTACCAAAAGAATTTGGAAAGAAAAAATACTATTCGTAAAGAATTGCCTATTAATCAATCTTCGAGAGTTGATGTTGATTCTCTAAATAAAGAAATCGACAAATTAGCTAGAGAACTAGCAGGAAAATAATATATTTAAAATAGGAAGGTGATTTATATGTTAAATACTCTAACATCAGTTAGAACACAAACACCTGGATTAGCTAACGAAAAAATTGACAATAATATATTGTTAAGAGCATTAGCTTACAGTATGTCAGACCATGTATTATATAATTTAGGTGATAAACAAAGTGTAAAAAGAAATGCTGGAACTAACAAAGTTCAATTCAGAGGTTACAAACCACTGCCTGTTGCTGACAACAGACACATCATTACTGAAGGTGTAAACCCTGAAGGTATGAAAGTAGGAGCTAGAACTGTAGCAGGTACTGTAGCAGTTTATGGTGCTTACATTGAAGTTACAAGACAAGTTGAAACTTATAACTTAGACCAATTATTAGTAGAATATGGACCATTAATCGTAAATCATGCAAGTGAAACATTAGAATTAGTTACTCGTGATGCTATAGAAGATGATGGAGGAAATTACTATGTTGTAGACAAAGGAACTGCTTCTCCATCAGAAGATGCTATCAAAGAAACTAACATCTTAACTTTAGATGTATGTCGTTTAGTAGCTAATCAAATGAAAGTTTCTCGTAGAAGAGGACATAAAAAAGCAGGATTTGGTAAATATATAGTAGTTACTTCAACTGAAGGTATGCAAGACTTACTAGATGATGAAGCATTACTAAAAAGAGCAATGGTACCAGGAAATACTAATAAACCAGTAATGGATAATGGACTTGAAAGTTATGATGTTTATAACCTAAGATTTATGGAATATAATTATCCTGTAATTAAAGAAAACACAGCAGGAGTTTCAATTTATCATACTTATGTATTTGGTGAAAATGCATTTGCTGTAATGAATTTAGCATCTGCAGGAATTGAAATGAAAAGATTTGGGTTTGAACCTAAAAAAGGTGACAACTTAGGACAAATTGCTTCATTAGGATGGATTACAATGGGATATGGTGCACAAGTACTTGACCCAATAGCTTGTACAATAGTTAGTCATGCTGTTTCTAACCCATTAACAAGACCTACAGATATTTATGCAGCTCAAGATTAATTAAAATAGGAGGTAATTAATATGGCAACAAATACGACTAAATCTGTATTTAAAGATAGCAAAGCCTCTGATGCTGATTTATCAGTAAAGGCTATGCAAGAAAATAAGGCTTTAGTAAAAGAAAAAAGAATACCATTTAAATGTGATGTAGCATACAATGCTTTATATCCAAATGGTTTTGAGTCTACATGTCAAGGTATACACATATTTTTAGTATTTGATAATAGAACAGTAGAGCTTCCAGAATTTATAGTAAATTATGTAAAAGCTAAAATTGAAAAGAAAGCCCTATCTACTCTTGATAAAAAAGCTAGAAATGCTAGTAAAAAACAAGAATATCTTGGTATGGAATATGTAGGATAAGACAAGGCTATCTTTGGATAGCCTTCTTTTTATTATAGTTAGGAGGTAGAAAATATGAATTTAACTGATATAGTAGAAAACTCTAATTATGTAACAGATGAGGAATTAAATGACAATAATTTAGTAGGTATGGCAAACTCTGCTATTGCTGAAGTAAATAGTAAATGTTCTACGAATTTACCATTCTTTGTTCAAGAAAACGTGTCTACTACTCCTTATAATGCTATTACACCATCATGGGTTTTAAGACTTATTGAACCTTACTTGTCATATAGTATAGCAGCTAATGACACAAACTCTAATGATAGGGATTTTCATTATAATAGGTTCTTACAAGCTATTATTGAATTTAAAGAAAGAGGTTTAAATAGTATACTTCTTGTTGACCCTACAACAGGTTTAGAAACGGGGTATGCAGGTGACTCAAGTAATATGGCTATTATAGATGCTAGTGAAGTCACTATGCACTGGAAAGGGTGGTTTTAATGGCAACTGACCAATCACTAAAAGGTGGACCTAATAAAATATATAGTGTTATTAATAATTTTAATAAGGGTATTGATAGAAAAACTGCTGATGATGTTGCAGTGGATTCATCATTTAGGGAGTTAGTGAACTTTTACAACGCATCTGAAGGTTATTTGTCTAAAAGACCAGCTATTTACAATTCTAACTTATTAGACTTTGTAAAAAGACTTGTTAATGGTGAATATTCTGATAAATTTAGTATAGTAAATAACAGATTTGGGGAAAATAAATCAACTGTTATAGAAAGATTAACTGATTTCTACAATACTATATTACTATGTAAAAAGAAATCAGTAAAACACACAAGTCCATCTGAAACTAGAACTTTTAAGATAGATAAGATTGTAGGCTTACAAATAATAAATAATAATAAGTTTTTAGAAGCATTACAAGATTACGAGCTTATTTTAAATGGTGAATACTCACATAAAGTTGGCTCAAGTAATATTGAATTTGGAGCTATAATTGTAGCAGGTGGTTTTAGTGCTATAGATAGTAATGGGGTAGACACTAAGAAGTTATGTGGTTTTTACATAACTAGAATGGTTATCAAAATGACCTATATAACAGGTCAAGGCTATGAAATGAGTCTTGAAATAGATTCAGTAGACCCAACAATATCATCATCTCCAAAAAGAAGATGGTTATATTATCCTGATAATTATAAATTTTCTGTAACTTTAACAGATGAACAACAATATATACAAAGTATTGATGAATATATTCCATTAAATAGTATAGATATAGCAAATTATAATGGGTATTCCTACATACCAACAGGAAAGAACTATTTAATAAAAATAGACCAAAATCCTGAACAAAAGAATGTTAATGAAAAATACCCAAAAGAAGCTAATTTATTTCAAATTATTGGTGGAGATGATAAAGAAAATGTTTATGAACCAACAGCTATTGAACTAACTCAGATAGGTTTTAATATTTTAGCTGATGACCCACTAAAGTACTATAAAAAAGGGACAGGAAGTGTCAATAAAATTAAAGGTGTATTTTATAGTATTGATATGAGTAAAAATGGTATATCATTCCAGCAACCTGTAAACACTGCTCCTTACAATGGTACATTTAACATACATGTTGTAAAAACAGGAGAAGGGACACTTAGCGACCCTGAGTATAGACCTAATAATGGTGAATTAGATGTTGAGAAAAATGCTTATAAAAAATTACCTGGTAAATGGGATTCTAGTAAAACAGTATATATATGTGATGGTATAGATAGTGGTCAAAGCTTTGAGCTAAAATTTAAATTAGATACTGATGAATTTATAACTTATATTTCTTCAGGCTCAACAAATGTTGATGAAACAGGGTACATAAGTGATATAAGTAAATTAGTATTATCATCTACTCGTTTAAAAGTTATAGGAAATCAATTAGTTCTTTATGGTGGACATGGTTATATGTTCTTTAGTGAATATGATGTGTTTGAGTACTTCCCAAATTATAACTATATTTATATAGCAAGTGAAATAGGGGAAGAATCAATAACAAGTATTAACTATTTTAGGCAATATTATGCAATATTCACTAATAAGAGAATTAAAAAGATGGTGGGCACATTTGGAGCTTCAGACTTTGGTATCTATCCACTTAATGACTTTGTTGGATGCGCTAATGGTAGAACGGTTAGAGCAATAGGAAGCAATCTGCTTTTCTTAGGTAATGATGGTATCTATCAATTAAAACAAGGTTACTTAGGAGAAGGTACTGAAAATGTTGAAAAAATTGATATTTTATTAGGAAATGATTTAACTCTTAATAATGTAATTCAAGCATTTACTATGAATAGTAACTATATTATTGTAAAAAATGATGGGTTTACCTGGATGATTTATAACACAAATACTATGGCTTTCTATGAATATAATCTTGAATCTTTTTCAGGACAGGTGTATAATGGTGATAGTATAGATATAAATATGACAAAGAAAACATTACCTTTCTATTCAATATTTGAATCTAGTGTTTATGATGCCAATGGAGATTTCTTAGTAGTACCTATGTATAATTATAAATATAGTGATGATTTTAAATCTTTTGAAAATGAAAGCATGGACTTAATGCTATTTAGATTTTCTGATTTAGAGTTTTTAGATTATGAAGATAGACATAAAGATGGTGAAGGTTTTATATCTAGTTTTGAAACACACTATATGAATATGGGGTACCCAACAAATACTAAAAAATTTAAAGAGCTTTATATAAAACTTAAGAATGCTTCAGGTCATGCAATACCTCTTTATATAACAGTTTGGGTTGATGATAAAGTTGTTTTAAGTCCTGAGGATTACAAAATAGTGCACGATAAAGAAACTAATACATATTACTATGTTTTACTTGCTGAGAGTAATTATGAACTTAATACAAGTAAAGCATTAGGTGAGTTTACTTTAGGTGTTGATGCACTTGGTGAAAAAACTATACAACAAATAAAAGTTAAAGTAGGAGAAAAAGGTAGAGCTATCAAAATTAAGTTAAGTGATGGCTACAATGATACAACTGAACTTGCTAAAGAAGATGCTAATTTTTTAGGACTTCCTATTAGAAATAGAAATATTTACGATTTCTCAATATCTTCTATAGGTATTGTATATAAAGTTAAGAAAGTTAAGGAGGGATAGTACATGGCTAATTTAGTTATTAAAAAGAACTTTGTAGATGGTGATAAGTTATTTGCTCAACAGTTGAACAATAATTTTGAAACTATTGAGAAAGCAATTAATGATGGTAATAAAATAGTATGGCAAGATGGTACTGAAGTTAAGTTTAAGAGATATGTTACTAATGACATAGACAGCTTGCCAGTTTTGGATGGTTCAATAATATATGATACTGCAAAAGGTAGGCAGTATATAGACTATAAAGGACAAAGAATCCAAGTAGGTAGTGCAGGAAGAGAAGTTATTATACAAGAAGCACAACCTACCGAGGAAGATAATAAGATATGGATAGATTCTGATGTGATTAACACTATGGGGACTGAAATAATGAATGAACATAGTGACAGCAAAATTATGGGTTATAGTGCTAACTATTTAAATGAGAGATTAGTTAAAGTTAGTCCAACAGAACCAACAACAGGTGAAGAAGTATGGGTACAAAAAAGTAATAATCTGTTTGATAAAAATAAATGTAGCATAGTACAAGATAGTGTTGCTCTTGATATTTCAGAATTAGTTATAGGAAAGACATATACATTTTCAACTAATATTAGTGTTAAAAGTTTTAAAATTTCAAATTATGCAAATGGTTATAATTCAGTTAATAAAGATGATGAAAATGGATTTACTACCTTTACTTTTACTATGGCAAGGAACTCAAATATGCCAGAAGGGATAAAGCAATATCTATTTTTAGCAATATCAGCTCCATATCAATGGATTAGTGATATAGCACAATTAAATGGTTACAACATTCAAATAGAAGAAGGAAATACAGCAACTTCTTATGAAGAATATGTAGATAAAAAAATCTATACAAAAAATAATAATGGAGTTTATGAAGAATTTTGTAAAGAAACAGTAGAAACAGATTGGTTTAATATTGAATTTCAAAATACATACAGCAAGTTAGAGGGGAATTATGATGAATTTCAGTATAAAAAAATAAATAATCAAGTTTTCTTGCGTGGAATGATAACAAATACAGTTGTGCCAAGCTCTGTAGAACAAGCAGTAGTTGGTACTTTGCCAACAGGAGTTAGACCTCAAAAAGTTGTTTATGTTTTAGGTGACCAAGTTCATACACCAGTTGAATGTAGTATAGATTCTAACGGTGATATACGTGTATTTAATACAACAGCAAATAAATGGGTTAGTTTGGCTGGTATTAGTTTCTTTATTGATTAAGAAAGTAGGTGAATTAGTATGAAATATAAAGACCCAATAACAGGTGAATATAAAACAATACACATGAAAACAAGTGACACATTACCTGTCGGAACTATAGTAAGTTTTGAAGGTGATGAAATACCTGAAGGTTATGAAGAAGTAGTAGGTGAAGAGGCTAGAGTTGTAATAAGCACAACAGAACCTACAACAGGTGAAGAAGTATGGATACAAAAAGGGAAGAATTTATTTAATAAAAAGAAGGCACTTATAGGTTATGAATTGGTTAGTAATGAAGCAGGTATACAAGCAAATGCAGAATGGTATGTTTCGGACTTCATATCAGTTACGCCAGGAGTTACTTATTTTCTAAGTGGTAAAACATCAGGAACCAATAATATCTTTTATGATGTAGATAAGAACAAGATAGATGGTATAGGTGCAACAACAGGTGCGCTGTTGGTACCAGATGGTATTAAATACATGAGGTTCAATGGTAAGCTATCAGAAATAGATACCGTTCAATTAGAACAAGGGACTACAGCAACTTCTTATGAACCATACGTAGATAAAAAAATCTTTGTAAAAAATGATAATGGAGTTTATGAAGAATTTTATAAAAGTGACATTGTAGAAAGTGGAAGCAATGAAAATGGAAAGTGGATTAAATATGCAGATGGTAGAATGGAGTGTTACGGAAGATTTGGGGTTGAGATGTCAATAACATCTGAATTTTCTTTGTTTGGAGGAACAGGGCACTACTACATACTTCCGACTAGAAATTTTCCACAAGCATTTACGCAACTGGACTGTTTTGTTATGAATTTAGAAATTTCTCAAAACCGATATGGTTTGCTACTTATGACAACTGGAACCTCTGCAAGTTTGACAAAAACAGCATCTTACCTAGTTGTATCTCCATCCCCAGTTAATAATGATTTTGTTGTATTCGATTTTCATGCAATAGGAAGATGGAAGTAGGTGAACAAGCTATGAGAATAAAAAAGATATTAGATACAATAGGTGTGGTTGGAAATGTTTTAAATAAAACATCAAACAGCAAAATACACACTTATAGTTGTGATTATTTAAATAAAAAGATACTTAGCATGGAAGGAAAATGGACCCCTTCTATAGGTGCCTATAATGAAGATACCCCTAATGTTTCATACATACACCGTAGAGGATTCTACAAAAAAATTGGTAACTTAATTTTTGTTGAATTTTATATAAGAGGTAAAATTTCTGAATTAAATGGGAGTGCTAATTATGCTATCATTACAGGCTTACCTTTTGCTGCACATGGGGACTCCTATTTAGGACAGCAAACTTTAACAAAAGGAGTTGTTTATAATTTTCTTGCTGATGAAATAGATGTTACACTTTGTCTTGAATCCAACATAATACGCATTATGAAGGAACAAGGTAAATCATCAGCTTCTATGCAAGTAACTCCATCAGATGGTTACTTCGAAATAGGTGGAAGTGGCTGCTTTATAATAGAATAAGAGGTGTTTTATGATTAATGAAATTCTTTTAAAAACAATTCTTACTGTTGTAGGCTTTTGTGTAACAGGATTGCTCGGATTCTTGGTAGCTCAAGTAAAACAGTATAGAAAAAGAGAAAAAGAAGAAAAAGAAGAAAGAGAATTACTCAAGAATGGACTAAAAATGCTTTTACAAAGTAACTTGACCAATGTATTTTATGTACATAGTGCACTTGGTCAAATAGAAGATTACAAACTAAAGAATTGGTATAATGAATTAAAAGAATATTATGCATTAGGAGGAAATGACTATATGCATGTTCTCGAGGACAAGATGTCAAAATTAAAAATAATACATACTGATATTTTAGTTAAATAAGGAGATGAAGATATGAAAAACAATATAGTAAATGTGCCATACATCCTTTATGAAAAGGAAATGAGTACTAAAACTACAATAATAAAAATGCTTATAGGTGTTACACTTACTTTAGTGATAATTCTTGCTTTAACTTTATTTATGTTTATGAAAATTCTTGAAAATTATGATTATGTTAGTTATGCTCAAGATGGACATGGACAAAATAACATAAATACAGGAACTCAAGGAGATGTCACAAATGGGGCAACGACTATTCACAGCAACTAAAAAAGATAGGAGTAAAGTCAAAGGAGTAGCCATTAGGAGAAATGATGGTACTAAGAATAATCTTACACTTAAAGATGTCTTTATGGCTGCTTTCTTTAATAAACCTTTACCAAATGGGAAAAGCAAGAGTAAAAATAAATCCAAATCTACTAGATAAACCTAGAACGAGTTGGGAGAAAATAATTGATGAGTACATCAAGAATGAAGATGATAGATACATTGCAACAAGATACTATTTAGATGGAATCTCACAATTAGATATTGCTGAGGAATTAGTTGGTGAAAATGATAAACCTAAATCAGCAAGTTATATGAAAAGACATATAGCAAAAGTTAGAGAAATAATCCTAAAGCATAGTAATGAACTTTAGATGAACCCTAAGTGCACTTCAGGGTTCTTTTTTATTTGCTAAAATATAATCAAGAAAGGAGAGTTATGAATGATTAGTACTGAAATACAATTATTATATACTCTCCTTTTGTGTATTTAAGGAGGTATATTATGTATAACAATTATGGATTTAATCCTTATTACCAACAAAGATTTCAACCTATGACACAACAACCTATGGAACAAATGCAGGTGAACACTGCCGTTCAGAGCCGTTCACTTTTAAATGGTAAGTCAGTAGATAGTTTGGATGTTGTAAAAGCAATGGATATTCCTTTAGATGGAAGCATTAGTTATTTTCCACTTACTGATGGTAGTGCTATTGTAACTAAACAACTTCAGATGGATGGTACAAGCAAAACAGTTGTGTACAAACCAATAGAAGAAAAGAATACAACTAAATATTTAACTAATGATGATTTAGAAACATTAAAGAAGGATTATGAAGATTTAAAACAAGAAATAAAAGCTTTAGAGAAAAAGATAAAAAGTAAAGGTGAATAATTATGAATATGGATAGATTAAAAATGTTAATGATGAATAAACTAAATGCAAATCCTATGTTTAGGGATTTGATTCAGAAGGCTCAAAGAGGTGACAAACAAAGTATTGAAAATTTTGCTAGAAACATTTGTAAGGAACGAGGCATAGATTTTGATAAAGAGTTTGCTAACTTTATGAGTAATTTTAGATAAGGTATCAACAAACCTGCAGGAAGTGTTTGATATATAAATTAAAAAAGGAGGAATTACTATGGAAGGAATGTTAAGCCCTGCTGATGTTGCTGTATTATCAGGTAACACAGGAAATGGAAACAATGGTTATGGATTTGGTGGAGATGGTGCTTGGTGGATTATCTTATTCCTAATCTTTGGATGGGGTCGTAATGGTTTTGGAGGCTATGGTAATGGTGGAGGAGTTGGAGAAAACTATGTTTTAGCAACTGACTTTGCTACTATAGAAAGAAAACTAGATGGTATTAATAATGGTATTTGTGATTCTACATTTGCATTAAACAATACTATTAATAGTGGGTTCTTTGGAGTTCAAAATGCATTATGCCAAGGATTTAATGGATTAAATGTTGCTTATCTACAAGGAACTAATCAATTATCTAGTCAAATAGCTGGATGCTGCTGTGATTTAAAATCTCAACTTGCTTCATGCTGCTGTGATATTGAAAGAGGTATTGATGGAATTAACTACAATAATGTAATTAATACTAATGCTATTCAACAAACTCTATGCAATAACACTAGAGATATAATTGAAAACCAAAATGCTAACTATAGAGCAATCCATGAAGAATTAGTTGCTAACAAACTTGAAATGAAAAATGAAAGAATTGCTGAGCAACAAAATGAAATTAATGCACTTAGATTAAGAGCATCTCAAGAAGCTCAAAATAATTACTTGCTAAGTGAATTAAAACCATGTCCATCTGCGGCATATATAGTTCCAAATCCTAATTGCTGCTACAACTATAATGTAACAGGATTTGGTTATGGAAATGGCTGTGGTTGTGGAAATTATTAATTAAAGTAAGAGGTCTTTAGACTAACCTGATTACAGGAACTTGCTAACACTTTCCCGACATTGGGAAAGTGATAGAGATAGGCAAGTCCTATCTCTTTATTTATTTTAGAAAGGATGATAATAATGATTCAAAGTTTTATAAACACAGTAACACCTTTAACAGCTAATGATAGTAGTGTACAATTTCAAACTGATTGCATAAGGTCAGGTAGCTGTCAAGGTTATAATTCATGGTTATGCCATAATTCAGGTTCTGCTAATTATGACATAGTAAAAGGTGGTATTTATGAAATTGATTTTGATGCCACAGTTTCAAGTGCTGCAGCAGGTGTTGTTGCTTTTGCATTATTTAATAATGGAGAGCAAATACCAGGTACATTGATGGCAGAAACTTTAGCAGCTGCAGGAGATTTTGCTGATATAGGTGTTAGTAAAAAGATAAAAGTATGTTGCAATGGAAACTCAAATATCTCTGTAAGAGCTATACCAGCAGTACCAACACCAACAGACCCAGCTACACCTATAGCAACACAAGTGCCTATAATTGTAAATGCTAATCTTTCAATTAGTAGAATAGCTTAGTAGGTGATAATATGAATGAGGAAAAACAAGAAAAGACTATGCAAGAGAAAGTTTGTAAACAAGTTGAAGAAAAGATTGAGTATATTATTAATCAAGGTATAAAACCTGAGAATATAGATAATCTATATAAATTAGTTGATATACACAAAGATTTAGCCAATGAAGAATATTGGGAAGTAAAAAAGGAGGATATACACATGAGATATAAAAACTATGGTAATTATAATGAAGGTTCTATGGGAAACTATGGAAGAAGAATGAGAGATAGTCGTGGAAGATTCATGGAAGGTGGTTATAGTGCTAGAGGCTATGATTCTAAATATAGAGGAAAAGAAGTACTAGGTGACATGATGGATGCCTATGAAGAATACTCTGAAAGCAGTGAACAATTTGGTCGTGGAAACTATAGTGCTAAACATGATTCTATGGAAAATTTAAGTGCTATGTTAGATAGTGTAGTAGATTTTATAGCTATGCTTAAAAAGGATGCAAATTCCCAAGAAGAATTAGACTTAATTAAAAGATATTCAAAAACTATCAGTGATATGTAATGTATAAATACTTTAATGCTAATGCAAGAGGGAATTTTGTTAATGACTGTGTTGTTAGAGCAATATCAGTTGCTGAAGGTAAATCATGGGATGAAACCTATGAAGAATTAAGTGATATAGCACAAGAGGAAGGTATACTATTAGATGATGTAAACTTTGTTGAGGGTTATCTTGATGAGAGGTATAAAAGGGCTTGCCATTATTCTAAGACAGTAGGAGAGTTTTTAGAAGAGCACCCTAAAGGAACATATCTCGTGACTATGGAAGGACATATAACTGTAATAATAGATGGAGTACTCTATGACATATTTGACTGTAGAAACAGAAGAATGTGGTGTGCTTGGCATGTAAATCACTAAAAATGCACAATATTTGTAAAAAAGTCCACTTGTAAGTGGACAAATGCACAGAGAAGTGGACTTTTTGTGCATTTATGGACCTGTAGCCAAGTGGTAAGGCATGGGACTGCAACTCCCTGAGCACCAGTTCAAATCTGGTCAGGTCCTCCATATAACCATAAGACTAGACTCTAGTCTTTTTATATTGTATTTTTGACACATTTGTGCTATAATTATGGTGAGAAAATATAGTAAAAGGAGGAAATTTTATGGCTTTACCTAAAATACAGAAAAAGAAAACAGTTAATGACTTAATTAAGGACTATGAAGCATCTAAAAATAGTTCATCTAAAATAGTTCCTAAGTCGACTACAAAGACAAGCACGACTACAAAAAGTGCTCCAACTGCTCCAACAAGTTCTTATGCACAAAGTTTTATAAGTAAAAATCCAGTAAAAGAACCAATAACACATGAATCTCCTTATCTTAATGTAAATGCAAATACTTTAGCAAATGGAGGAGTGGTTAAAGTTCCTACTACAACACCAAGTGGTTCAGGAGGGGCTGTTACTGCACCTGCTGTTACAAATACAGAGAGTGTTGCTGATATACTAAGAGCAAACTATCCAACTTTATCAGGTGGAGGTGCTGGAGGTTCTTCTAGTTCAAGTTATGTAGACCCATCAGGTATGATAGATATAACAAACATGTTAAAGGCTTATGAAGATGCTGCTGCAGCAAATAGAGCTGTTGTGGAACAATCATATAGTGAAAGAAGAAATGATTTGCTTACATCCTTAAAAAGATTTCAAGAACAAAATGCTAAAGATGTTGCATCTCAACAAAAGACTTATTTAGCTAATCAAGCCTTAGTAGAATCAGCAATAGCAGAAGCTGATAGAAATAATCGTATAAATGCTGCTGCTAGAGGTTTAGGAGGAAGTGGTTTACAACAATTATCACAACTTCAAACATTAATGAGTCAAGGTCAAACTATAAGTGATTTAGCTACTCAAAACCAAGATGTTGTTAATAATTTAAGAGAAGTTCTTGCTAATTATGATGAAGATACTCAAACTGCTTTAGCTGATTTAGTTAAGACAAAAGAAAACTCATTAAAAGGTATTGAAAGTGATTTAGGTACAAATAAAGCAAGCCTTGAATATCAAGCAAGAGAAAAAGCTGCTGATAGAGCACACGCTCAACAAATGGCTGAATCTGCTACTGCTGCACAAATTGCTATGCAAAATGCTCAATTTGAGGCACAAGCTGCTGCAGATGAAAGAGCTTTAAATTCACAACTAGCTACTCTAGCTAAGAACTATGAAAATGAAATGAGTGCTATAGATACTATGAGTGCTTCTGCATTAAAAGATGCTTACGGTACTAAAAAAGCAAGTGAGGCTAAGAAATCACTTTATAATACATACTATAGTGGTTTAGGTGAGATATTAAATGCTTATAGTGTGGGTGGTACTTCTTTAGCTCAGTCACAATATAATACTTTAAGTAATTTATATAATAAATATAACACTACTAATACAAGTAATACTAACAAAAAGACAACTTCAATTTTAGGTATTCCAATTAGAACATTAAGTTCAAGTGAAGCAACTACCTATAATGATTTATATAACAAGTATCTAAAGCAAACAAACAATGCATCTAAAGCTAGACAACTTGCACAAGAAGAATTTGCAAGATTGCAATAATATAAGGAGTTGGTTATATGGCTATAAGTAAGGAAACACCATTACAAAGAGTACAAAAAAGGAGAGGGATTAAAACAACCTCTCCTACTACTACATCTAGTAATAAATTAGAAAATCAAGTGAAGAATTATAAAACTAGATTAAAAAATATAAATAAAAATCCTGAAGAAGTGACAGACAATAGAAATGCATTAGAAAAATTTTTAAATCTTGAAAAAGACCAAAATGTATTGTTTGATATATTTGAGATACTTGATAGACCTAGAAATGCATTATTTACAGGAGTTCAAAATGTTTTAGAGGGTGAAAGTTTTGGTGAAGGTCTTTTAGAAGGTATAAAAGGTGAAACTGAAACATCAGGAAAAGATATTTTAGTAGACAATTTTGGTATGTATGATGAAGAAGGTAAACTAAATTTATCAGATATATTAGGTTTTGGAGCTGATATTGCTTTAGACCCCACAAACTGGGCACTATTTGGAGGTAAGAGTATTTCTGATGCTGCTATGGGTCTTGCAGGAAAAGCTATTAAGAAAACAGCAAAAGTTGCTGACACAGCCGTAGAAGCAGGATTAAAAGGAATTGACAACATAAATGCTAAGAAAATATCCAAATTAGTAGATAAAGGAGCAACTGAAGCTGAAGCCATTGCAAAACTGAATATTAATCCAAATAAACTAGGATTATATAGAGATTTGAAAAAAGGTGCTAAAAATATTGTAGATAGTTCTTCAGCTGTTAAGGGATTTGTTGGAAGAAGTAGAGCTTATGATTCTGAAAAAGACTTAATGAATTTAATGGGTAGACAATCACTTGATGAAATAAAGAAAAATGCTGACAGTATAGCAAAAACTATGGGAATTTCAACAGATGAACTTATGTCAAAAGCTGTAAATGCTATTGAATCTAACAAAGATTGGTCTTTAAAAGGACAAGATATTATTGCTAGATTTAAAGAATCAAAAAATGCTGATTTCTTGACACCTAAACAAGCCTCTGATGTAAAAAATACTTTGGATTCATTTGGTATAAAGAGTACTTTAGATAAAAGTGGTCGTGTATTACATCTTGATGAGAACAATTTAAGCAAATTATATACAATACAAGATGCTCCTATTGGTAATACTACTTTTAAAGATGCTGTTTTTGGAAGTAAGAATTATGATGAAGTTAATCAGCTTTTAAAAGCAGATAGAGAGTTCTTTAATCAAACTCCTGAATTACAAAATTTATATAATAAAATGGAAAATGCTGTAAAAGAGCAAGCTACAGTAACAAGTGATTTATCAAAAGGTTTAAATGCAGGAGATGCTGTCACAACTGATTATGTAAAACATAGTAGAACTGATGAAGCTCTTAAAAGAATGAATGATAAAGAATTTAAATCAAGAGAAGCCAGTATGGATGCTTCTATTGCTCAAGTAAATAAAATGCAAGAAGAAGAAAGATTACTTAAGTTATCTAAGGAAGAAAAGGCGCTTGATAGAAATCTTAAAAGTATATATAAAACTGAAATAGATGACGCAGGTAATGAAATTTTGTTAAGAGATAAAGATGGTAAATATATTAGAGATGATAATAAGTATAAGGAATTAGTAAATAGAAAAGAAAATTTAGTAAATACATTAGAAAAAAGCATAGCTTCAAACGAGGAAGTTCTTAAATATGCTAAAGAAGGCGTTGCAGATACTACCTTATTAAATAAAAAAGGTCAGAAAGCCATAAAACAAATTGATAGACTAGCTGCTTCAAGAGCAGAAGTTGATATTGTATCAAAAGAAATTGCTGACCATTTAAAAGAAGTAAAACAATTAAAAGATGTCACTCCTGATGGTTTAGAAGCTTTAAATGAATTAACAAAAACTTATAATGAGTTTTCTAAAAAATATACTGAATTAAAAAATCAAATACCTAAGATGTTTAAAAATTATAAAATTGGTAATTTAGATGAATTAGGAGGTTACTTACCTGCTAATGAGCAAGTTACTAAATTATTTGAACCCCTTACTTCTTTAAGAAACAAAGTTAGAGGAGAGCTTACAGTATCAAAAGCTATTACTGATGATAGTTTCAAAAAAGCCATTAGAGAACAATTAAAATCTTATAAAACAGGTCAAGAATTAGGAGAAAAACTAACTAAGAAAACTGCTAATGTAAGTAGAGACCTAAATAAGATTGATTTGATTAAGAAAACTACTACTGATAATATAGTTAATGCAGAAAGAAAACTTAATCTTCAAAAACAAGCATTAATAAATTTAAAAGATGTTAGTACTAAAAATGATATTTATGAGAAAACACTTGAGTCTATTAAACACCATACAGAGCAAATAGAATTATTAAAAAGTCAAGAGGGTCAAGCTTTCTTTAAAACAAAGTTTGATGAAATCTTTCCTGATTATGTAAAAGCTGCATCAACACAAAATGCAGGTACTAAAAAATTCTATGATGCACTTGCTAATAATTTATTTGATAATGAGGAATATATTAGATTATATGATGGTGAATCTATTCCTTATGGTTACACTAAGATGAATGGTAATAATCTTCTTAAAAAATTTGATACTTATAAAGCTATAATGACTGATGAAGGTAAAGAGTTAGGTAACATTCTAAATAAATTTAAAGACAAAAATGTTATAATAGACAAACAGTTTGCTACTGCTTTAGATGTTGCAAGTAAATCAAATAGCCAACAAGTTGCACCATTATTAAAAGTTTGGGATGGCATAAATAATACATTTAAGAAGTTTTCAACACTTACAACAGGTTTCCATGTAAGAAACTTCTTTGGTAACTCAGCTGATATGGCATTAAGTGGTATGAGTCCTGCAGCAATGCCTGAGTACTGGGCAAAAGCAAAAAATCTTTGGAATAATGCTGATGACTTAATAAGTAAAGCAAGACAAGGTATGCTTAGTGTTGATGAAGCAAAACAATTTGATATATTAAAACAATTTTATCAAGGAGGTTTTGCAGATGCTTTAAAAAAAGGATATGGTTTAGAGGATGTATCAAAAGCTGTTAATGCTTCAACAAAAAATCCTATAAATAAAGTATCTAAATTTAGTATGGATGTAAACAATAAAGTGGATTCTTACAATCGTTTAGCTTTATTGATGTATGCAAATGATAATCCAAAATATCTACAAAAATTAGGTAAAGATAATGCTATAGATGCTGTTAAGTATGTATTATTTGACCCTAATAATTTAAGTGATACTGAAAAAGCTATGAAAAGAATTATACCTTTTTATACATTTACTAAACAAAACTTATATTTTCAAGCAAACAATTTGATGAAAAACACAGGAAGATATAAGGCTTTGTATAGAGGTCTTGAGAGTGCTTATGGTGATATAGGAGAAGATGCATATTATGATTATCAAAAACAAGGTATGCAAATTCCACTTCCATTTCAAGATGATGAGGGTAATCAATTATTCTTAAAATCTAATCTACCTGTATCTGATTTAGGAGAGTTTTTAGAGAACCCTGTGCAAAGAATTGTTTCATCTACATCTCCTTTAATAAAAACGCCATTTGAAAGGGTAACAGGTGTAGATACATTCACAGGACAAGAGTTACATTTAGATACTCTAAGTGGTATAACTGATAAACTAGGTATAGATAGTGGAGGAGCTAGAACGACTGCTCAACTTGCTGAACATATCTTAAAGAACTTTGGTTTAAGTAATATATCAACTAATTTGGTTAAGAAAGTACAAACTGCTTTAGAGTATGGTGCTGGTGATGCATCAGGTCAAGAAGTATGGGCTGAAATCTTTAGGTCAGTATTACAGAATACTAATGAAGAAAATGTACGAAATAGTGGTTTATATGATGAATTAGAAGCATATCAAGCTGAGATAAAAAGACTTAAAAATCAAGGTATAGATGTTCCTACAATAAAGGAAATCACAGCAAGTAATAAATTAAAATTAAATAATCTCAAAAATAAAAGAGCTAAATCAAAATAGCTCTTTTAATTTGTCTTTAACATCTTGTAAATTATCTGCCCAAAAGGCATATCCACCAATGGAATTAACACCATTTATGAAATTTTCTTGTAATTTTGATGGTTTATTGCCTGGTTTCTTGACTTCTATAGCCACAAATCTCCCCTTAACACATGCTAGTATGTCTGATACACCTGCTTTGGCATATATACCTATATTATTGAATTTAACAGGTAAACCACCTATAGATTGAATATAATGCATTATAGAATCTTGAATGTCTTGTTCTTTAGTCATTATGTATCCACCCTAATTCCTTACATTGTTGGTTTATTGCTTTTAACTCTTGCATTGAATATCTATAATAAGGGCTAAATTGTATCTTTTTATCAGTTAAACTAAAATATATTATTATTTTATAATTTTTTAACATATTTTCGTTTTCGTATAAAATCATATTTTTGTTATATTTTTTAGGTAATCTTTTATATCCTAATTCTTCAAACATATCTTTTACACTCATAATTCTACCTCTTTCTTATCTGCCCAATTTGTTTCAGTCATTTCTACTTCAACGACCATTGGTACATTCTTTATAACTTTTCCACATCCTTCTAAGATTTCTTTTACTTTTTTAGGTACATAAGATTCTTCATCAGGATGCACCTCTATAGCAAGTTCATCATGAATAGGCAATATAAATCTTGACTTCTTATCTTTCAAGTATTCACATATTTCTATTTCAGCTTCTTTTAGTGCATCAGCACCTGTTCCTTGTATTAAGTAATTATTTCCTTTGTAGAAGTTTGTGCTCTTTTCTAAATAGTATCTTCTACCATATAAATTAGTAACATATCCTTTTAAATTCAATTCAGCTTGCACAGCTTTTTGATACTCCAAAACTCCTGGGTAAGCATCATTGTAAGCATCAGATAGTTTTGTAGCAGTTTCTAAATCTACATTTAGATTAGATGCAAGTGTCTTTGCTCCACATCCATAATTTTTAGCAAAATTTGTTGCTTTACCTAAATATCTCCACTTTTTCTTAAATTCCTTTGTTTCAGTTTGGTCTGTAAACTCAGGAAATGCTGTTAGAGTTGTTTTAGTATGTAAATCAGTAGGTTCCCAAGGTTTACCATCACTATTATTAAACCATTCCCAATCATAAGCATGCTTAATATGTTCAGGATTCTTGTAATCAAAGTACACTCTATCACTTGCTACAGGTTCTACCATATAACAATCATAGGGCATATAAGCTCTACATAAGTTATAATCAGTATGCCCTACTAATATACTATAATATGCTTGTATTCTAAGTTCCATTTGTGAGAAGTCTAGGAAATATAGTTTATAACCATCACTAGGTATTACAAATTTTCTAGGGTGAAATAACTCAGACCCATCATCATCCGTAAGAGATTCATCTAAAAGTAGTTCATTATCATCATCAGTTTCATTTATAGCATATTTAGGCATTTGTTGTAAGTCACAACTAACTCTACCACTAATTGCACCGTTATTATTTAGAGATGTGTATAATTTCCATTCCCCATTAACTTCTATTATCTTATTTAAGACACCATCAATGTATGTAGAAAGCCACTTATCAACAGTTCTTAATTTGATTATTAATTTAGCAATATCAGCAATATCTTTATTTTCATGATGTGATAGTTGATTTATTGCCTTTTTATCACTTTTTTCTAGTTCTAAACCAAATTTATTCATAAAGAACTTCTTGATTTCAACATGTTGTCCTACTTTCCAAGTATCTCCTGTTAGCTTATGCAATTTATCATAAAGTTTATTCCTAAATTCTTCTATTTTATAGTGTGATTTAATTAGATAATCAACATCTACTTTGAAACCATTTCTTTCCATAGTTGCAATACCTCTAATTAAGGAATTTTCCCTTTTCCATGTTCTGTTATCTATAGATTTAGTATCATAATCCCAGTACTTATTAGCATAAATACTTCCTGCTTTATCTAAGAACTCTAATATAATAACAACATCATCTATGGCATACTTTTTAACAAGTTCAGGGTCTTTTTTAAATGCATCATAGTAATTAGGTTCTTTATAATCATCAAAACATTCATGATATTCTGTGATAAATCTAACTCTATTAGAGAATGTTTCCCATGCATCTTTAGTAGATTTTTCACCTGTTAATAACTTGTAATTAGAACATACAATTTTCTTTCTTTCAGCTTTCATGTGTTCTATTAATTTCTTTATTTCATGTCCTGCAAACTTTGCAGTAGGGTGCACATATTTTTCACCTAGTTTTTCTAATCTCATACTTTGGAAATCATCATCACAAGCACTAATCAATCTAAATAGAGTAATAGTGTCTGATAATTCAATTCCATCAGGTATTGGTGTGCCTATATTATTCATCATGTGATAGTCATATTTAGCATTATGAGCAAACAACATCTTATTTGTTGTTTTTATTATTCTATACATAGCTTCAGTAGCCTCCTTAAATGTGGGGTCCCAAAGGTATATATTCTTATCAAAACCAAATATAACTAAGAAAGGCACATCCTTCATAAAGTTTAATCCTGTTGTTTCTGTATCATAAGCAAAGTATCTTGTGTTGCTTATAGCAAAATCCCATTCCATTTCCTTAACATCTTTTATAGTTTTTAATTCTAAAGTCTTATAACCAAATAATTCAAATAAAAATTTATATGTCATATTTTATAAAAGCATGGAATATTTGGATAAATTTAAGAACTGCACCTTTATTTAGATTAGTCCAATCTATTGTAGGTACATATTGCCAAGACATATCTTCTTCACTCATTGTGGTAGCAAATTTTTTATTAGAACCATTGTGTAGAAAAGCAGAGCCTTTTCCAAGCACCTTAGACCCTATTGCTCCTTTAGATAATCCCTTATGCATGTATAGGTTTACGAGTTCTTGCATAAAGTATCTATTATTATATCTAAAGTTAGGATAAGACCTATTTATTAGGTGCACACTATTCTTTAGCTGTGATATGGTACTATAATCTACATTAAATACATTACAGATATAGAAAATAAATCTATCACATGCTCCTACACTTCCTAATATGTGTACTAATTTGTCATATATTAAATAAAACTCAATTTCAAATGTTCTTTCTTTATTCATTAAGTCATGTTCTTCTTTACCTAATTCAAATTTGAAATTCTCTATAAATTTTAATAATATATCTACAAGTAAAATATGTTCGGGTCTACTATATTTTGGTTTTAATGCACTAAGGTAATCATCATTAATATAATTTCTATTAAGCAAATCACCATATTTCCTAGTGAAGGTTGCTGTAGCTATTCCTAGTCTAGCAGCAGCCTGTACATTAGAGAAATATGTTTTAATCATAGCAATTATTTCTTTATCAGAAGCTCCTAATAAATGATTTCCAATAGTGTCTTGAACAAATTGAACAAACATTTCATGTTGTTTTTGACCCATTGTTACTGCCATACAATCTAACATTTTTATAATATTACTATATTCTATTTTATTATCTGATTTATCAATATGATTAATATATAATGATAATTTTAGTTCTTTTAATCTTTCGTTCTCCATACTCTTCATTCCTTCCTAAAACACATTCATATTACCTGTTGTATTAGCAACATCAGCAATATTAAATGACTTATCCATCACTCTATATGTGTTTCTAAATTTAACTGTAGGTGCTACTAAATCTTTATTCAACTTGATGAATCTTCTTGATACAAGTAGGTTAAAAATCTTGCTAAAATCATCTTTTCCAAGCCCTGAAACTGTCATTAGTTCATTTCTATTAACCTTTGATGTATTGGCTAGGAAATCGATAAAAGTAACATTTTTAGGGTATATTCTTTCAAGTTCTTTAGTATCAGTATCAACTACAATGTTATAAGACTTTTCTTCATTAGCAAATTCTCTTAATCTAAATATACTATTATCATATATTCTTTTTAGGAAACTTACTATATAATCAACATGTTCCTTTGTTACAATCACATGTTCATAATCAAGTGTGGAACATAACATACAAGCAAGGGATGCTGACATTCTAGCTATCTTCTTATCTGTTTCACTTCCAAAGACAGTGAAGCTGCATTCAAATATGTTATTAAGTTCTATACCTTTTTCAAATATGTAACTTCCCACATCATCACTTATAATAACATCATCTTGAGTAAGTGCTTTAATCCATTTACTCTTTGTTTGATAATGTTTTGAATCTATTTTTAAATTATTATTCAACTTTGTTCCAAAAGGGTTTGATAATTTCTCTACTCTAGGAAATAATATAAAAGCATCATATCTAGCAATATCTTCAGGTGATTTTATTAATTCATTAATAGGTTCTACACCATTAGGATATGCAGACAAAGTCATTAAATTTCCATTATCACTAATTGGATTAGATATAGTTATCATTCTTAATTTACAAGGTGTTTGTACATCTCCTGCAACACGATAAATCTTTACCATGTTACTAGACCTTATTTCAGTTAAAGTTTTAATAAAGTCCATAGGAGCTCCACTAAATTCTTCCATAATAATTAATTCTTTATGGAATCTAGGAATAACTCCTAATTTAGTTTTTTTAATTTTATCATCAGTACCTCCTATTAATGAGGCAACTGTGGCAGTTTTTAAAGGCACTATTTCACCAAAATCATAGAGCTCTTTTAATGCTTTAGATGTTTCTGATTTACCTGTTCTAGTGTCACCTAAAACAAATATATCAAGTGCACCTCTTATTGGCTTATTGTACACAATATCAAGAGGTGAATTAAATACTAAATCCATTGCAAACCATATATCTTTATTTAAATATGGAGCAATATGACATTTTGCACTTTCATATAACTCATTGATTTTACTTTCTATATTACTTGTTACCTTAAACACATTAAGACTTTGTAAGTATTCTTCATTGTTGGTATCAAAGTCATAACTTGTTTCTTTAATATCATTAGCAATAGCTATAATCCTTCTTCCTTGTTTTGGATGAGGATATAACTTATATGTTATTTCATAAGTATTACCTATCTCTAAAGGTATTTTTGAATACATATCTATAATAAATTCACTTGCTTTGTCATCATTTTCAAGAGCGACATCAGCAACTGTTACCTTATAGATAGTTTGTAAAAGACCCATATCAATATTGTATCTTAAATTCCATTTAGACCCAAGACCAACTAAAGCTGCTAGTATATCAGGAATATCTTTAGTTTTTACTGTTCCTTCTATCAATTCTAGGAAATTCTCATGAGTACTAGATAAATACCACGATTTAGTTTCAGGCACAGCATCACCAAAATCTATATTTTCTTTAGGTTTAAATATAGCATATTCAGGAACAGCATAAGTTTCAGTACATGTAGCAACTATCTGAAGTACAGATTTGTTGTTTTTTCTAAATGCACTTTCTTTTATGTTGTCCTCAATTTTGCTTACTTTTAATTCATACTTTGTTTTAACATCTTCTAATTGCTCTTTAGTAGGTTTATAAGAGTAGTTCTCTAAAATAAATTTAAAATCTTCTGAGTTCTTATTATATTTAACAAAGAAATCAGTTACATCTTCTTTATTTAATACACATATACTACTTATATTTGTTACATAGGCATTACATATATCTTGCAGTTCCTTATATCTTTTTAGAGCTCCTGCTTTACCTACATCATCATTGTCATAACATATATAGACATTTCTACCTTTAAAATAACTTAAATAATCTTTTTGTAAATTACTTTGTGCACCCCCTGTCAAAGTAATTGCATTGAAACCTTGACTTCTTGCTACTATCATATCCTTCTCACCTTCACATATAATAGTATTTCTAAAGTCGTTCTTCCATATATCAAAAGGTATTATATCACCTGAATTAGCATTTTTATTGTATTCATTTTTGGGTTTATTAGGTATCTTATTAATGTTATATCTAGCAATGTTAATAAGCTCTCCATTTTTGAATACAGGAGTTGCTAAACTATTAGCAATATATCCCAATTTTAAATTAGTTATGGTTTCTTGGTTAATTTTTAGATTATATAATTTATCTAAAACCTCTTTATTTTCTAATAAGAATTTATGTTGATTCTCTTCCCAATTAAGTGTGTCATTTTTGAGTTCTTCTTTAGTTGTATATTCTCTTATGATACTCTCTTTGTCTTTATTAAGCACCATTTGTGCAAAATCCATTTCTTTATAGGTTCTGTCACAAGTGAAGCAATGAAACACTCTCATATTTAAGTTTATACTTGAACTTGGTACTTGTTCATAATATTGTATTTCTCTTTCTTCCCAAGTATTACTATCAAATTCTTTTTTTGTGTGGATGAAAGGGCAACACATTGGAACATTACCCTTATCATCTGGGAACATTGTTTCTATTCTATTATTGTCATACATAGATTTGATATAATCTTCAAAAAAATGTAAATTCATAAAGTTCCCTTCTTTCTAATTAATTTAATATATCATGACACACCACAATAGGTGGTATAATTTCCTCCATATACTTCTCTTTAGAAGTTTTATTTAAATAGCTAGGAAGTACTCTATATTTAAATGGTTTAAATATAGTATAAGTTCTATCTATTCCCATTTCCTTACTAACTAATCTTTGTTCTTTTACCATAACTATATTAACTATAGCCATCTTTCTTTCATCAGATTCATCATTACTGCAATATAGTAAATTAAATCCTTCTTTTTTGCAATCTTTATAAGTTTTAGACTCTTTAATTTCTTTAGGCACAACTGAATTAAATTGTTTAATCATACCTGCTTTTTGTTTTTCAGTTAATTCACTAAATGAATGTTCAACAACATATTTAATAAAATCAGCTGTGTCTTTAGTTTTAACATCATTTTGTTTATTGTATAAATAATTAGACATAAAAGCATCTATTATTTGTACTTTAGTACCTGCTCCTATTTCAGGTCTTTTAGCTCCCTCTAACATACATTCCATTATTTCAAAATTATCTCTAGGTAACTCTTTTACATAATAACAAGCATTTACATAATCTTTATGAAACCCTACAAATTTAAAGTTTCTAAATTTAATAGGTTGATGTTTTGATTCTTTAAATAATTTCATAAGTACCTCCTACCAAGGACTTCCTGGTTGTTGTACTGGTGCTTGATATTGAGGTTGAGCATATTGTACTGGAGCTTGAGCATAACCCATTGGTTGTTGATATTGTTGTACTGGAGCTACAGGTTGCACTGGTACTTGTGGTGCTTGATTAACTTGAACAGGTTTAACTCCTACTTGTACATTATCACATACTATTCTTTTATTAACATAAGTTTGACCATTCTTTTGAGATACTGATGTATCTTCTTCTAGTCTACCTGATGCAATTATAAGAGAACCTTTATCAGTATTATCTCTTACAAGTTCAGCACTTCTACCAAACATTACTAAGTCAAAGAACATTGAATCTCTTTGTTCACCTTCTTTAGTCTTACCATTATAAACCCCTACTTTTCCAAATGCACTTATTTTTCCATCTTGAGTATAAGTAACTCTTACTTTGTCAACTAAATGACCACTAATTAATATATGATTCATACTATTTACCTACTTTCTTATTTATCATTTCTAATATTTTATCTTTGTCAGATTCTTTTAAGAATGGTACATCAGTACCTAATGCTTGAGCAAATTCAATGATTGCTGTTCTTGGGTCTAACCCTGCATTTTTAATAGTTTCAGCTAATGAAATTTTAGTTTCCATAGACATTAAATCCTCAGTGTTTTGCTCAGTGATTTGTGGTGCAACTTCAACTGGTGCACTGACAACTGGAGCTGCAACAGGTACTTCTTGAGGTGCTACTTGCATAGTTGTTTGAGGCATAAAGTCATAAGGTGTTATACTTTCTGCAGGTTTTGTACTAACTTCTTGTACTGCAGGTTTCTTTCTTGATTTTGTTTTAGTTTCTACTTTAGTTTCAACATTGACAGGTGCTCCTGTTTCTTCTTCAACTGAGTCATTTTCATTAATTTCAAATACATCCATATACATATATCTTTTCATATAAGTATTTTTACCACCTAAATTTTGAATAGGTTGTGATGCTTGTAAAGTAACTTCTCTAGTTTCTTTTTTGAATAACTCTTCTGCTCCTGATTCAACATCTACTACTAAAACATAAGCATACTCAACATATTGAAAATTATTTTCTTCAGTTACAATTTCACCTTGATTTTCACCATTTAAGTATTGTGTTACTTTCTTAGATGGTAGTTCAATCTTTTCTTTGTCTATCCAAAACTTTGTAAATAAACCTTGTTCATTACATAAAGCTAATGCCTGAGGCATAAAATCTTTTAATTGGAAATAATCATATTTACTATAATTGTTCTTTCCACTTTTCTCTAAACTTTTACTTAATTCTACTCTTACTACATTTAATTTTGCATATAAATTATTATTTGTTATCATTTCTTCCATACTAATTCTCCTATTCTATTACTTTTCTAATATTACCTATTCCTATAGATAATGCATAATCTATCATTTTACTGCATTGTTCATCAGTTCCCATAAACTCAATCTTTTGAAGTTTTTTATCTTCTTTAGGTGCATTTACTGATAAACCTGCAAATGGGTCAACTAACTCAGAATCTTCTTTAGTATACACAGCTGTTCCTGATGGAACTACTATTGTTACTTCTTTTTTAAGTTCAAGGTCAGTTTTTATATCATTGATGATTGCATTAACATCTCTACAATGTTTAAATCTTTCAATATAAATTTCCTTATTTAGTTTATGTTCAGTATCAGCAGCATTAAAGAAATCTACTATTGTTTGAGCATCTCTTTTAAATAAATCTAAATCATCTATTAATTCATTAAATTGAGTAACTATGTCAGCCTCTAAGTCTTTATCTTTATAAGTTTTATTAAACCATTTATCATTAAACCATACTTGTAATGTAGATATTCTATTAGCATATTCACTATAATCTTCCATGAATTTACTTCTGATTAAATTTATTTTTTCTTCTATAGCTTTTCTCTTTATTTCTTGCTGTTCTAAATCAAACTTTTTAACAGAACTATCAATAATACCTGCTGATTCTTCTAAAAGTTTTTCAATTCTTTTAGATGTATCTTCAAAGTCTTGAATTGGCTCTTTAAATAATTTAACAGTTTCTATTCTATTTTCTTTTAATTTTTTCATCAGAGAATTTACTTTAGCTCTCTCATCTTTAGCTTCCTTATATTGTGTATCATTAAATACAAGTTTACCATAGAACTCTTTTAATTGTACAGCATAATCTTCTATAATTCCTAAATTATGTTTAATAGGTTCTATTTTAGGTATGTCTATATCTAAGTCAACACTTAAACTAGGTTTAACTAATTCATTCATCTCTTTTCATCCTTTCTATTATTTTATTTTGATTTCTTATTAAAGCATTGATTGCATTTTGTACTTTTCTTGGTTTATATGTTATTTCTTCTATAACTTCATATCCTATATCTTCTACTTCTTCTATTATTTCTATTTCATCGTTTATCATTGAAAAAATAAGCCATTCTTCATCAAATCTTTTATTTTCGTGGTCCATATAATGATATTCATTTCTCAATTCATCATATTTATATTCATACTCCCAATGATGTTTTATCCTCTTTGGTACTTCTTCACTCTTTGCTATTTTATTTAATAAATCTATAACCTTTATCTTCATTCTTCACCTCTTTCTATTTAAATAAACCTAAGACCATTGCTTTTGTTATATGACCTTTTAGTTCATTTGCTTTTCCTTTATATTCTTTAATTATTTCTTTTCTTATATCTTTTTCAATATCTTTTATATGTTTTTCCATCTTTTTATTTTCTATTTTTAAATCATTATATTCATAAGCATTTTTCTTTATAGTTTCTTGCAATGTTTTTATTTGACTTTCTAATTGTTTATTTCTATTTTCTTTAGTTGTAACTCTCTTTTTATATTCCTCTAATGTTGTTAAAGATAATTCATATTTAACTTCATATTCTTTAGCTTTCTTTAGCTCATCTTGTAAGCTGTATACTTGATTTTGTAATTTCCTATTATTATCAAATTCATCAACTAAGTGTTGTTTAATATCAGCTACAGATACTTTCTTTTTATATTTTGGAACTAAACTAAATCCCATGTTCTTCATCTCCTTCTAAAATACTATTCTATTTTTAGGTTCTATACCTTTTTTAACATAGTTTTCCCAAAAGTCTATACATTCTGCTTCAACTTCTTTTTTGTACTCAAGTACATCTTCTTTATTAATTCTTCTAGGTTTTAAGAACTCCATATCTCTATCTATATCATCCCTTTCATAATTTATTAATGCATAAAATACTACGAAGTCTGCATTAGTTGTATTAAAATAATGAATAGCTTGGTCTATGTATTCTTCAGGAATACCTTTAGAGCCATCATCATAATACCATTTAGATTTTTTATTTTGTGCTGTTTTTATTTCTAAGATACCTACTTTATTAGTAGCTTTTTCAACTAGTACACCATCTAAAGATGCTTGAAAATAAGGTATAAATATATTTCTAAACATTATATCTTTATAATCTAAAGCTTCATATACATTTCTATATTTATAGGCAAACGACTGAAATATAAGAGGTTCAAAAGCATTACCAAAGTCAATAGCATCATTAGTTACTTGAGGGTCTAGGAAATATTTACTTCTATAAACATCTTTTCTAGTTCTCCAATTATTGTGTCCCATTATAGAACTAACATCAGAACCGCCTATACCTTCTTGTCTTAATTTAAGCCATGCTTCTTTAGAATCAAACTCTATCATATCACAAGTTTGTTTAAAGAAGTTATCAGCTATTTCTTTGTAGTTCATTTCTTACCTCCCAATAAAAATCATATTTTGTTATCTCTAAATTATCAAACATTTCTTTTAGGATATTAAGTATGTTTTCTCTATACACATAAGTTATTCTTCCATGTTGTAAATCTAAAATAGCATCTGACAGAAACTTCTCTTCTCCATCTCTATCATAAGCAAACTGAAATTCACTCATAAAACTCCCCCTTTCATAAGCTCTTTAACTTTTCTTAAAGACTCCCAATAACGATACTTTTTAAGAGGTACCTGCTCTTTATTATACATATACTCAAAATAGAAAAGGTCTATTTGAATCAGCAGCAATTTTATCATTCACAATTCCACCCATTATTTACAAGACAATCCTTATTAACATTTTGGCAAGATTCTAATAAGATGTGACAACTTGACAAATCATAATTATATTGTTTTTCTAATTCATCATAAGCTTTTTCGTGACTCTCTATAACATCATATAAAGTGTTATTAATAAATAATTGCTCTTTATATTTATCTTCAAAAATCATACAACCAAAACCGACACCCAACCCAAACATAAATAGCATATAAACTATTATAGGTACTAAATTATTCTTCATCTTCTTCAACCCTTTCCAACTTTATTTCATCTTCATAATGGGAGTGGTACCAATCATCATATTCTTCTCTAGTCATCATATTTTTCCCTCTCTCCATTTTTCATTTCTATTAATTTAGTCACTTGTTCACTTGATATACTTATTTCACCATACATATATTTTTTAAGTAATTCAGATGGTGTCATAATTTTAAGGTTACTTTTTATATCTTTATCAGTTAATTTCTTTTGTAATAATTTAGTTAATTGTTTGTTAGTTACACTTACTTTTGACCCAACCAACTTATCAATAAATTCTCTAGTACTAAGTATCTTTAGTATATTTTTAATATCTTCATCAGTTAGTTTCATTTTCTTAAATTCATCTCTTTTCTAATCTCTTGTAAAGTATTTAATCTTACTTTATCTTTGAATGTGAACTCATAGAACTCAGGACTTTGCCTCATATCTTCTAAATAGCTTATTTCCTCTTCTAAATAGTTTATTAAATGTTTTCTATTTGACAAAAGTTCTTCTAAGTCTAAGTTATTAACATAGTATCTTCCATTATTCTTCTTTATTTCCATCTTTTCCTCCTATTTTATCTGCATAATGCACAATATTTTGTTTAATATACATTTCTAATGTACTAAATGGTAGATTTTTCCACCAAGCAGGATGCCATATTTTCTCTCTAATATAAAGAAACCCTTTATACTGACTAAGCTCTGCTATATTAACAACCCTAACCCCCTTAAAATATTTCCTTTTTGTCATATTAACACTTCCTATTTTATTAGTTTATTTTATAACTCATACTTTCAAATTGTTCTTTTGTTACTATTGATAAATCATCTTTGAAAAATAATGTTATATTGTCATCAATAGTTATTTCATAACTTCCATATTCGTTATTGTAATCAGTTTCAAATTCATAATTTATTGGGTATTTATGACCTTCTTTATCAACAAGCACATCTCCAACTTCTATTAGGTCTATTATGTTATGACTTGATTTTTCAATATGTTTTAACAAATTCTTTTTATAATGCTTAAACCCATTTATTTTTACTTTTACTTCTCCATAAACTTCATATTCTTTATATTCAATTATTTTTTCTATTTTTCCATAATTTTTGTATCTTACATACATTCCCACTTCTAATTTCATTTCTACACTTCCTTAAAATTATTTGCAAAGAACTCATCATTAAAGTCTTGCCTACTTTGTAATGCTATGTAATTTATATAGTCTACACTATGCTTACCTTGACTAACTAATAAATAGTATAGAGGCTTTTTAGTTTGTCCTACTCTGTTTATTCTTCCTTTAGCTTGATAGAACTCTATGTAGCTATCAGGTAGACAATAGAATATACAAACATAACTTTGTTTTAGCCAATCTATTCCTGTTGAGCCACTCTTGTATTGTACTAAAACAACTGCATCATCATTTTGATTAAATATGTTTTCTTCTTTAAACTCTGCACAATATCTTGCACATGGTCTTTTCATTTTAGTTATCATATCGTATAGTTGATTTCTCTGATGGTCATACTGATAAAATATAACAACTCTATCTTTGAAATCTTCTAGGAAAGACTTAACCCAATCTAATTTATATGTATTTAGTTGATATTCTCTATGTAAGTCTCCATTAGGGTCTACAAGTGCATTTCCCATAATAGTTCCACTACATAAAGATTTAAGTCCTAATCTTTTACTTGTTACTTTATCTAAACTTATATCTTCCCATACTCTATCTCTTGCTATTTTATTATAGTTTTTATCTAATTCAAAAGGGATTACAATTTCACTAGGTACTAAAGCATCATCAATTTTTCGTTCATAATATCTTGCATATTTATTGATGAGTAAATCTAAATATTCAGTATTTCTATAACCTACTATTTTCTTAAAAGGTTTCATACCTGGATAGAATATAAGTTGTTCATTACAATAAGTTTCTTTAAAAAGTCCAAGTCCCATATCCATAAGACCTAAAAAATACAACTGATTATATAGGTCAATATAACCATTACCCATAGGGGTAGCAGTTAGAATACATTTATAGGGAGTAAGTTGCCCTAATAAACTCATGAAATGTCCTACTTTAGTTGTACTCTCTTTTATTTTATGTGATTCATCTATGATTATATAATGTTTATTATTAATCATCATAAGGTCATTATTTCTCCAAGTCTTTTCAAAGTTTATTATAGCTATATCATAATTACCACTCATAAATGCTTGTTTAGATTGTTTCTTTCCATCTAGTATTATAGTTTTACTAAATGGGAACCACTTTTCACAATCAACTTTCCACTCATTTAGTTTAGCACATAAACAAATAATTAGTAGTTTATTACATTTCTTTTGAATTAACTTTTGTTCATAAAGTGCCAATGATGTAATTGATTTTCCTGTTCCTACATCCATGAAAAGAGCTGCTTGGTCAAAGTCTTTCAAGTCATCTACTATATGTTTTTGATACTTATATAATAAATCATATAACATATTTATTCCTCCTAATTACATTTATAACATTTGTAAGCATTATCAGATGTTAAAAACATATTTTCTCCACAAACAACACATTTATTATCAGTTTCATTTGTGATATTCGATAGCATAGCAGTATAGTAATCATCTAACATACCACTTGATTTTAACATTACATATAACTTTCTTAAATGGTTCATCTCATTTTCACTTATTTCATAAGTTTCCGTATGAGTACGAATTACAATATCTTTGCCTGTGTCTATTACATCTAAAGCGTCACCCGGCTTAATATTGTATTTCTTTCTTATCTCAGTTGGGATAGCCACTCTATAATTTCTATCTAATAATTTCATAAAACACCTCCTATCTTTTTAATAATAACACGAATTAAAATTTATTTCAACTCCTAATCGTACATGTAACCATTGTTAATTGTAGTGAGTAAAGTTAATTTCTTACCCCTTTTTACTTTATTTACAAAGGTTTTCATCTCTTTTTCACTCCAAAAAACTTTTTTAAATATTTCATCAGTTTTATTATTTCTTAAAACAACTTCATACATACTAAATTACCTCATAAGTAAATTCTTTTAAATTAACTTCAACAACACTTTCTAGGGTAATTTGACCCATAATATAATCTTGAAATAACCTATTTATTAAACTTAACATTTGAAGACAATATATTTCAACTATTTCTACTGCATAGCTCTCATCTTTTTCAAAGTTTATATCATTTATTCTACAATTTAGCATTCTCTTTAGTAATTCTAAAACACCTTTTAAAGTTCCTTTCATCATATTATATCTTTCAACCTTTCTAGTCCATATATTAATTCTTGTATACTATCTTTACTTGTAAATATATGATTACAAACTAAAGCTTCAACTATCTCTTGTAACTCATTTGTGTCATAGCTTCCTAAAGTATCAATTATAATATCATCAATATCTTGTACTATTCTATTTATCTTCATTTCATAAGTCATCTTATTCACTCTCCTTAACTATATTTTCTTTAGTCCAAGCACAAATATAATTTCCCATTCCATAGTCATAATCAAGGACAATTATTGTGTCATCAGAATACTCATTTAATTCTTCTAAAATATCTTTACAAAGTGTTTCTTCTAATTCTTCTAATCCATTTTTTAACATACTATTAAAGTGTTTCTTTAAATTTTTGTTTTGTCCTAACATTTTATAACCATTATCATATATACAATCCAATTCCCTCGCACTCCTTTATCATATCTTTTACTTCATCTATATTCATTTGCAAACTCATAATTAAATCATATATAGCTCTTATATCTTTCTCATGATATTCATTTTTACCATTATAATAATCATTAAATAATATTCTTGCACTTTCAAATATATCAAATATTTCATTTTTTAGATTTAAAATATTCATTAGTCTACCTCCCAAACATTTACTACTAATTTATCTTTAATAGCATTCATAATTGCATCAAAATTGTAATCAAAACAAATAGCTTTATTATTTTCTTTTAAAAACTTTTCCATAGTATTACTTTGAAAATGCATCAAAGTGCTTTTAAGTTCATTTATAAGTTCTTGTTTAATTGGCTCTTGTAATAATTCTAGTTGTTTACTTTCTTGTTCCTTTTTAACTTCAGTTAATACCTTTATTAAATTATCTATATCTTTTATATTTAACATTTTATTCACTCTCCTAATTATTATATCTCATATAATCTTCTATAAACTTTTCTAATTCATCAGAAAATAAGTTATCTACTTTTAACTTATGCACAAAGTTATCCACATTTAAAATTGCATTATCTTTAGAATAACTTAAATTATCTAATTCTTCATCTAGTTTATCTCTTTCTTCTTCCATTTCATTATATTCACATTGCTAATAATCTACATCATTTTCTAATTCTTCAACCTTATTTTGTAATTCTTCTACTAAATTAATAAGTTCTTCTTTAGTTTTATTCTTCATATTATTCCCCACTTTCTAAATTCATCTCAATCATTTTAAGTAAGTTCTTATTATCAAGCCCACTCATTTCTTTAGTTCTGATACATAAAGCATTTATAGCTACTAAATGTTCATACAAACTAGAGTTCTTAACTTTATAACTCACTCCTACATATTCTTCAATTTCATTTTCTTTAATTCTTTTAGTCTTAATTCTTATCATTTTCTTCATACTCCTTTACTAATGCTTTTAATTCGTTTGTATTATTAAATAATCCTATATAATAACACAGGCCATCATTCCAAACTTCTAGTGAGTCCCCTAAATAAGGTTTATCTTCTTTTTCTTGTAAAATTGAAATTGTCATATCAATATAGTTTATATCTATATATTTAAAGTCATCTACTAAATCAACATTTGTAATGTTACAACTTGATAAATGTCTTACATAATCTAATAAATTCTCCATTGTATATCCTTTTTCAACTCTTTCATCTATTTCTTTTTTAAATTCTTCATAATCTCTTATAACATTTTTAAATATTTCAATTTCATCTTTTGTAAATTCCACTAATCATCATTCCTTTCTAAACATATAAACCCTTTTTCTATCCATTTTACTTTATAGTCCATTTCCTTATAAAAATTATATAAAGTTCTTTCATACCATTTAATCACTACTTGTTTCTTTAGTTCCATACTATTTCTCCTTTACTATTTTCTTATATAAAAAGTATAAATCTTCATAGAAACTAATGCTATCAGATGCTACATCTCCACTTAATTTTAATATGTCATCATTTGTCATCAATTCAATGTTTAAAGCTTCTTCACTTGCCCCAAAAATACACCACATTAAATTTATAATTTCATAATCTTCAATATATCCTTTTAAGTTGTTTAAATAATTGCATACTACATTTGCATACTCATAACCTTTTTCTATCATTATTCTTCAACCTCATTTTCTAAAATCCTAACTCTTCAAAATATTCTCTTAATGTTTCTATTTCTTCATCACTTAACATTTTTTTAATAGAGTTATAAGCATTTTTGCAACCCTTATATGCTCTTAATAAATCTTTTATATTTTCATAACCAAACATATCTTTGAACTCTTGAATGTTGTCCTCATCATCTCCAACAACACAATCTAAATAACATTGACTATCATTAATTACACAATATAATAAATCTTCTTCAGTAGGTCTTGTATATTTTAAATTGCATTGATAATCAAAATTATAAGTATTTCCTTTTGTATCATATAATAAGCAGTTAAACTTTGAATGTTGTGGAGTAAAATCTCCTTTACCTATTAATTGCCAATTAATATTAATTCTATTTAATATTTTATATAATTTTGTTTCCTTTTCTACATTTCCAAAATATTCCCATTTTTTGTTAATTTCCATTTTATTCTTCCTCCTCTTCTTCTTTTTCTCCGTTTTCGTTTAGTCCTAAACTAGAGTATATGTCTTTTCTTTCAAACCAAATATAATCATTTAATTCAGTATCAGTAATTTCTTCTTCACAACCAAATACTTCATCTAAATGTTCCATAAACTCCTCTTCTAATTCATTTTTAATAATGTCTTCTAGTGTGTCTTTTGCTCCACTCCAAGAGTTTTCAAATAAATTATAAAAATCATTTCTATCATATTCATTAATTGTTTTTACTACTATCATAAATCTTCCACCTTTCCTATTTATTTATCTTTCTATATAATCTCTCCAATTATATTTATTGACATTAATTCCTAATCCTTTTGCTAATTCTCTCAAATGTTCATAGTCCTTTTTTATTTCATCTCTTTGCTTTTCTAGTTCTGATGCTCCTTTAAAATTTTCTAAATACTTCTTTTCTTTTTCTATTAATTCATTATTAAGTTCTTTAAGTTCTACCATTTTCGTTCCCTTTCCTTTCAGTAACTTATAGTTACCATAAGTACTAAAAAGCGTTTTCCCTTTTAGTACCTAGTTAATTATAAATCCCTTTCCTTTGCCTTTCACTTTGCATCTTTCACTTTGCAATTTTTAGAGTGAACTATCTCTCATTTTCCATCTATCACCCCAAGGTCTAATGAATAAGTGCACAACTTCCACGGGTTTGCCTAGTCATTGCGTTCATATTATAAACTCTTTACTAATAATTTAGTAGTATCTAATTTAATAGACTTTCTAAACATTGAATAAAGTCTCTCCAATCTATAATATTTATTACTTATTATTTGTTTGTAAAGTTCTTTCCCTCTTTACATATCAAGTATATCACGACATTTTTAAAAGTGACTTTTTATTTGTAATTTTTTTTGATTGCTTTACCCTTTTAAATAGTCCTTTTCCCTTTGACACTTATATCATATCACGCCATTTTTAAAAGTGACTTTTTTATTTAAAATATTTTAGATATTTTATTTTGTGTCGTGGGCTTTTCCTCTTGACTAATTAAATTATACTATATCATTTTTATAACTGACTTTAAAACACTAAAAAAGACAACTTAATCGTTGTCTTGTATTATTATATAGTGCTCATTGTTTATAACTTTGGTATACTTTGGCATTTCTTCCATTGTTTTAGTTGTGTGTCTTGCTAGATTGTCAACTCTTATATTTAAATATGTGGCGATTTCTTCTCTTTTTTCGCTCCCGTATACGTTTATTATATCATTAGTATCTTTGTTTATTCTATAAACATTATAATATTTACTCATTTCTTCATTTCTCCATTTCTTAAATCTTATTATTTTATTTCCATTACTAGAATTGTTTTTTGTTTGTTGTCATATTCTCTTATAACTTTATTTACTTTTTTATATTCTCTTTTGTTTGAGATTTCTAGTTCATCATTGAAAAACATTTTTAACAATCTATTTTTATCTTTTCCTTGAATCATAACGCCACTAACGTTATCAATTATAGCATACAACATTTTTTATCACTCCTTTTTTATTTTCTTTTGTTTTTGCTAAAATAATTGTCTAATTCATTTAAGCCGTACAACATAGCACTAAATAGCAACATAATTAGCACGTAACAAATAACGCCGTTATTATATGTATTAATTAGCAATCTAACATTAAATAAGACTATTAACACATATAAAATATTATATATAATTTTATGCACTTTTAACTCCTCCTATCTATTACCATTATAGCATAATGGTGAAATAAGTCAATAGGGAATATAATATATTTTTAAATTATTTAATTAAATGTAAATAAATAATATATTTTTAATTAAATAATGGAGTGTTAAATGTTTATAGGTATTGAAAATTTTTTTTAAAAATTCTC
>JAEIGA010000786.1_pt1 | contig 47297 bp, 45 predicted proteins | sample 9270691 | NCBI WGS metagenome assembly JAEIGA01 (sample SAMN17057246, study PRJNA624740) | gut metagenome | biome: biome; isolation source: fecal sample | host: Bos grunniens | place: China: Xizang | collected 2019
GGGATTACTTTTCAGATACACTTCAAGATTATTGGCGGTTTGTTTGCCAAAGGTTATCTTGCGAATGTCGCCGATTGAATAGGATTTAACTTTTCCTCCTCCATGTAGAGTGAGATACTTCGGTGTGTCGGCCATCGCCACAATGGCTACCGATAAAAGAAACAAGGTAATTAGTTTTTTCATAATTCTCTATGTTTGTTGTTTACTATAATATTAATATACCGATACTTGCGATGTAGCGAGAGAAAGCATTGCTTTTGGCACTGAGGCTTGTATTTCTTCAACGATTGCTTGTAGTATTGTGTGACGAATAAAATTTTTATTAGTAGCAGCTACAAGATGACGTGTGGGAACAGGTATAGCAAAGGGTCGCACCAACTCTTTTTGGCTTTCGCTCAACTGTTGTGTTGCCATCCATGGAATAAATGTAACACCACAACCACTTTCAACCATACGCATAAAGGTTTCAATGCTTCCAAGGCTATAAGTCATTTGACTTTCTTGTGCCGACTTTATTTGGCAAAATTTCACCATTTGATCACGGAAACAATGTCCTTCGTCGAGTAACCATAGTTGATGATTTTGTAAGTCGCTACTTTTTACCAACTGCTTTTCATATAACGGGCATGACTTTGACACGTATGTCATATAAGGCTCATGGAATAAATGTGTAGTTGTGTATTCGTCCATTCCGTCAATATCGGCAAGAATACCGGCATCAATATCACCCGAGAGTAAGGCTCGTTTGATTTCCGAAGTTTTCATCTCGGCGATGCGTATCTCGAGTTTGGGATATTTCGCTATCAGCTTTGAAAAAAATCGGGGTAAAAGATATGGGGCAATTGTAGGAAGAATTCCCAATGTAAATTTTCCTGCCACCTCTTGTTTTTGCTCTTGCACAAGATTTTTTATCTGCTCGGCTTGAACAAGCACCTCTTTTGCTTGTTTTATTACTATAGCTCCGGCTGCTGTGGGTGCGATGGGCTGTTGTGAACGATCAAAGATTTTCACTTCAAGTTCATCTTCAAGTTTCTGAATCATCGCACTCAATGTGGGTTGTGTTACATTGCAATACTCGGCAGCTTTGGTGAAATGGCGAAATTTCTCAAGAGCCACAATATATTCAAGTTGTTGTAAAGTCATATCCTACAATATGTTATATACAATTATAAATTCTATCTATCGTGCAATAGATTTTGTCGGTTGCTCAGTTATGATACCCGATATATCTTTGCAATACAAAGAAAAGAAAAAATATTAACAACTCAAAATAATTAAGATTATGAAAACTTTAGATTATCTCCACATGAATGAAAATAGTGCAAACGCAGTAGTTAACACATTGAAACAACTCCTTGCCGATTTCCAAGTTCATTATACAAATCTTCGTGGTATGCACTGGCACATCGAAGGTCGCGGATTCTTCGTGCTGCACGAAAAATTTGAAAGCATGTATGACGACATGGCAAGCAAAATCGACGAAGTGGCTGAACGCATCTTAATGCTCGGTGCAACACCCGAAAATCGCTTCAGTGAATATCTCAAAGTTGCCAAACTTCCCGAAGTTACAGGTATCACATGCAGTGAAAGTGCAGTAACCCACATTCTTGACGCTTATAAATATCTCATCGGGCTTGAAAAAGAAGCACTCGCAGTTGCCGAAGAAGCTCACGATGTTGTTACTGCCGATATGCTCACAGGCTACATCGCCACTCAAGAAAAAATGGTGTGGATGCTTGTTGCGTTCAGCAAGAGAAATTGCAACAAATAAATCTCCTTAAATCTCACTCTTATATTGATACTTATTAACCACAAGATGCAATTATAAATTAGGATTAGTATTTATTAGAAAGGGATTGCCCGCGAGGACAATCCCTTTTGCTATTTTATTGCTTAATACACACTTTAGCAGTTAAAAAACTCAGTGAAAGCACGAATTGTATAGATATGGTCGATTGTTGATGCAGTTTCGCGAACAGAGTGCATTCCCCACATGGCAGCACCCATATCCACACCTCGAAGGTCGATTTGAGAAGTTAAGATATTTCCAAGTGTTGAGCCTCCTGCCACATCACTATGGTTTACAAAATATTGGCATGGCACTCCGGCACGTTCACAAATGGTTTTGAACACTGCTGCCGAATCGGCATCGGTCATATACTTGCAATTGGCATTTATCTTGATTACCGGTCCTCCACCAAGCACCGGGTGATTTGTAGGATCTTGTTTTTCTACATAGTTGGGGTGAACGGCATGAGCATTATCGGCCGACACCATAAACGAGCGAGCCACTGCACGCAGATAATCCTCCTCATTACCCCCTTGACACGCATTTATGCGACGCAAAATATGATCGAGAACAGGCGATGCTGCTCCTTGTTTTGTGCCACTGCCGGTTTCTTCGTTATCAAAGATTGCCATAACTCGAGTTTGAGCACCATCGCCCGATTCAAGCAACGCTGTCATCGCAGCATGAGCCATGCTTAAATCGTCAAGACGTCCCGATGTGATAAATTCATTATTTACCCCCACAAGGCATGCCTTTGTTGTGTCATAAAGCGATAAGTCAAAATCAATAATATCTGACGTATCAACTCCAAGTTCCTCAGCAACTAATCGCAACACATAGCCGTTTTTTTCGGCTATATCATTTATTTGTCCTATAATAGGGAGCATATCTTTTTGACGAGAAAGTGGATTACCTTCGTTTACGGCACGATTAAAGTGAATTGCCAAATGAGGAATGGTCAAAAGTGGACGGTCAAACTTTACCAATCGAGTTTCGGGATTCAACGGATCATCGGTGCGAAGCATCACACGCCCTGCGATAGATAATGGACGGTCAAACCATGTGTAGAGAATTGGGCCACCATATACTTCGGTATTTAGCTTCATCATACCACCATCACTCACCATTTCGGGGTTAGGTTTAATGCGGAAGCAAGGAGAATCGCTATGTGCCGAAATAATTTTATAACCGGCTGAGGCTCCACCCTCTCCAACTACAAATCCAAATATTGCCGAATTGTTTTTCACCACATAATATTTGCCACCCGGTACTAATTCCCACTTTTCAGTAGCGTCAAGACATGTAAAGCCATTGGCTTCTAATCGTTGACGAATAGTTTTTACAGCATAGAAATTAACTACACTGCTATCCATAAACGACAATAAGTCATTAATATATTTTTTTGAATTTTCCATGTTTAATTATCCGGTTTAGGGTTAATATTCATCTTCATCATTTGCATTGTGGCGAAGGTGATTTAGTGGACGCATCACATTACAAAGCAATCGACTCCAATAACTGTCAAAATCACTTTTCACTGCCACAAGAGCCACTTCAATCATAGATTGATGTGCTTCTTTTATTGTTTCAACAAAATTATACAACACTTGAAATATATCGGCAAGAGTTTCTGACACACTTGCAGCAATAGGAGTATCGGAATATTTCATATCCTCCTCAAATACCTCAAGAAATAAGTCATCAGCTCCCATAAGATTTTCAACATTGCGACGTACCGATTCATAGTAATCTTCCTCAAGAACACTTTCAAGATAGGCATCTTCATCGTCGGCAAGAGGGTTTATTCGCAAATCGGTTGTAGCAATATAAATGCGAGGCAATAATCGCAACATTGAGGCTACAAATTCGTCGCGAGTGCTTTCTCGTGCATTTTCTATTGCCATGCAATATTCATTACATAGTGCAATAAAAGCCAATGAATTAGTATTTAGTGTTGTTTGTTCCATATATTATTTGTATAGTTTGTTTTCCTTTATATAATTCCACACTCTTTGTGGTAACATTGCACTCACATCAATATCTTTTGCTATTGCATTACGTATCTCTGTACTTGATATATCGGCAAGAGGGGCTTCAACTGTTACAACATTTTTATCTTGAATTGGTTTTAACTCATAACCCGGACGTGGATATACCACTACTCCAAATTCATCAATTATGCGTTGATAATCTTTCCACCGGTCAAACACATTCCAATTATCGCCACCTATCACTAATCGAAACTCATATTTGGGATATTGTTGCGACAGTGCTTCAAGCGTATTAATAGTATATGATGGACGTGGCATCGATAATTCAATATCGCAAACCTCAACCCCCTCAATTCCTTTGGTTGCAAGATGTAACATTGCCAAACGATGTTTATCATCAAGCAAATCACTCGACGCCTTAAATGGGTTTTGTGGAGAAAGCGTGAGCCACACCTCATCAAGATATTGCGATTGGCTCAAAAATTTGGCAAGCATCACATGACCCTTATGCACAGGGTTAAATGAACCTCCAAATATTCCCACAACCTTTGCCATCGCCTATAATCAAATTGTGATTGTTATTTCACAAATTCTTCAATGAGCGTTGCTGTTTGAGCAATAGCAGTTGCCAAGTCATCATTCACAACTTGAAAATCATAATCTTTAGCAAAACCTATTTCATACTCAGCCTTTCCAACACGTTCATCTATAACTTCGGCACTATCAGTAGCACGACCTTCAAGGCGGCGACGCAACTCCTCTACACTTGGTGGCATAATAAATATACTACGAGCTTGGTCGCCATAGAGTTTCTTCACATTAACTCCACCTTTTACATCAATATCGAGAACCACATTGTGTCCGGCTTCGCAAATGCGAGCAACCTCACTCTTTAACGTGCCATAATAACGTCCCGGATATACCTCTTCATATTCAACAAAGGCATCTTCGCTTATCGCTTTGCGAAATTCATCATCGGTAAGAAAAAAGTAATTTACACCATGCTGTTCCCCCTCTCGAGGCAGCCTATTGGTTGCCGACACCGAAAACTGCATATCGATTTTCCCCTCTGCAAGGATAGCATTGATAATTGTTGATTTTCCACAACCCGAGGGAGCCGAGATTATTATGATTTTTCCTGCCATAATCTGTTACATTACATTTAGCACTTGCTCCTTGATTTGCTCAAGTTCATCTTTCATTCTCACCACAAGCTTTTGCATTTCGGCATGGTTACTTTTAGATCCGAGAGTATTTATCTCACGTCCCATTTCTTGCGAGATAAACCCAAGTTTTTTCCCTTGCCCATGAGTATCGTTCATCGTTTCAATGAAATAGTTGAGATGTTGAGTGAGACGTTGTTTTTCTTCATTGACATCTAATTTTTCAATATAGAAAATCATTTCTTGCTCAAGACGACCTTTATCAAAATCAATCTCTTTAAGCTTTGCAAGTCCATCTTCAATGCGAGTGCGAATCTTTGCTATGCGTTCACCCTCATATTGAGGCACTTCGCTTAATCTCGCTCGAATATTTTCAATGCGTTGAGCAAAAAACTCTTCAAGCTTCTTACCCTCTTCACGACGAAATTGCATCAAGCCTTCAACTGCTTCATCAACAGCCTTAACAAGAGCTTCGCTTTCTTCTTCGCTTAATGATGTTGATGTTTCAGACTTCATTACTTCAGGCATTCGCAACAACACGCTATACCAATCTTCGGGCATAGGTATTGAAAGTTCTTGCGACATTTTTTCAACCTGTTTTTTATATTCAACCATCAAAGGGATATTGAGCGTTGCAGCGGTTTCGCTGGCTACCGTTTCAACATGCACACATAAATCCACTTTGCCTCGCTCAAGACTATGAGCTATGCGATTGCGAAGTTCAAGTTCTTTTTCTCGATATGCAGCCGGCACTCGTGCTGTCATATCAAGCTGTTTGCTGTTGAGTGATTTTATCTCAACGGTGATTTTTTTATTTGGGATTTCGACCACCGATTTGCCAAATCCCGTCATTGATAATAACATTATAAGGCTATTTTTATATTTATTTTTTTGCAAAGTTAAGTTTTAAGCACGAAAATGCGTAAATTTGTAGCGAAAATCTTACAAAAAAATGGCAGTAATATTAAATATCGAAACTTCCACCAATGTTTGTTCGGTTGCAGTAACAGCTGAAGGAATGGTACTAACCCACTTTGAAAACTTCGAAGGTCAAAACCACGCAGCACTATTGAGTGGTTATATTAAAACATGTCTTGACTATCTTCGCGAAAAAGAAATGAAGCTCGACGCCATAGCTGTGAGCATCGGACCTGGAAGTTATACCGGGTTACGAATTGGGCTTTCTGAAGCTAAAGGGCTTGCATACGCTCTCAATATTCCTCTCATTGGCATCGACACTCTGCAAATTATGGCTGTTTCGGTGATGTTCAATCATGATATTGACCCCGATTCACTTTTTGTGCCAATGATTGATGCTCGTCGCATGGAAGTATATACTGCCGTTTATGACATGGCTCTTGGATCCCGTCTTTCCCCCACTCCACTCATTCTCGATGAAACATCATATCGCGAATGGCTCGACGCAGGAGAAAAACTTATATTCTTTGGCAATGGCAGCGACAAATCGAAAGAATTGCTTGAATCACGCCCTAATGCTCGTTTTATCGATGATATTAATCCTCTTGCTGTTGATATGATGGCACTTGCCGAACGAGCCTACACACAACAGCAATTCCTCGACCTCGCATACTCTACCCCATCTTACCTCAAAGAATTCCAAGCCACTAAACCAAAAAAATTGTTATAGTTTAATTCATTATTTCAAACAATATCAAATATTACGACTAAGTTATTCTTTAATTTGTTATATTTGCAAAACAATAATCGATAAATCTTTATGTATGAACAAGAAATGAATTCATACAGATTCGGAACCGGTCAAGAACCAACCGATGAAATGCTTAAACAAGTCATGAAAGAAGCTGCTCAAGAAGCTCGCGAAAGTAGCAAAAGAGCATCGGAAACTCACTTTGAGCAAATGCGTAGCAATATTGCGAAAAACAAAGCTATGTGGGCAGAACGCATAAACAACATTATAAATGGATAAGCACAAACCCGAATTAATAATTATTGCCGGACCTAATGGCTCAGGCAAAACTTCTATAACAAAAAGGTTCCTTCATCATTTTTCAAAGAAATTTGCTATACATTAAATTATTTCCAAATATGAATAAAAATATTACTCCATCAATTAAATATATCGGCGTTGACGATACTACGCTCGATCTTTTTGAGAGTCAATATATAATTCCCAATGGGATTTCGTATAATTCTTATCTCATTATAGACGAAAAGATTGCAATAATGGATACAGTTGATTGTCGCATGAGCAAAGATTGGTGGGCTAACCTTGAAGAAGCTCTCAATGGTCGCACTCCCGACTATCTCATTGTGCAACACATGGAACCCGACCATGCCGGCAACATCGCCACTGCTATGGCTAAATATCCCGACATGAAAGTGGTAGCTTCAACAAAAGCCATTGCTATGCTTCCTCAATTTTTTGAAGGAGTAGATTTCAATGGGCGTACGATTGCAGTAAATGAATATGAAAAATTAAGTCTCGGCACTCACACCCTACAATTTATAATGGCTCCTATGGTGCATTGGCCTGAAGTTATGGTTACATACGACCATGCCGACAAGGTGGTTTTCTCTGCCGATGGATTTGGTAAATTCGGAGCTTTATCACATGATGAAGACTGGGCTTGCGAAGCTCGCCGATACTATTTTAATATCTGTGGCAAATATGGAATATCCGTTCAATCATTGCTCAAGAAGCTCGCTACACTTGATGTAAAATGTATATGTCCTCTTCACGGACCTATCCTCTCTGAAAATCTTGAATATTATATAGGTCTTTACGACACATGGAGCAAATATGAAGTTGAAACCGATGGTATTTTCATTGCATACGCATCAATTCATGGTGGCACAAAAGCCACTGCACTCAAATTGGCTGAAATATTAAAAGAGAAAGGAGCTGCAAAAGTTGCAATTACCGATTTGAGTCGCGATGATATGGCCGAAGCCGTAGAGGACGCATTCCGATACGGACGACTAATTGTTGCCGCTTCTTCTTACGATGGCGATGTGTTCCCTCCAATGTATGACTTCCTACACCATCTCAAACTCAAAGCATATCAACGTCGTCGCGTAGGTATCATTGAAAACGGTTCGTGGGCACCATCAGCAGGACGTGTAATGAAAGAAATGCTTGGCAAAATGAAAGAACTTGACATAGTTGAACCCACGATAACAATTCGCTCTACAATGAAACAAAGCGATCTCTCAGCTTTGGAAGCACTCGCCGATGCAATATTAAAATAAAACAACATAGCATAACAAATAAACAGGTCATCTAAGTCTTAACCGACATAGATGACTTATTTATTTCATACAACACCATATTAACCTTATTTTCATTACCTGCGTCAGATTCTCGCCCATAGGTTATATTAACTTTGTGCCATAATCAAATCAACAATATTAAAAAAACAGAATTATGGCAACATTCATTTTAATCGGCATCTTCGTGGCAATAATCTACAAGTTCAATGGCTGCGAAAAAGAATCAGCAGAGCAATAAACAACAAATATCTCAAAAATGGCATAAAACAACATTTTTTTAGTTGAAATTAATGAATAAATTGACAAAATTATGGTGTGAATATCACGAAAAGTTTATAACTTTGCGTGCAATAAAATTCAAAACATCGTTTTTATGTCATTTATTGCAGATCGTGTAAAAATGGACGGACTCACATTTGATGATGTCCTCTTGATTCCGGCTTATTCGGAAGTTCTTCCTCGCTGTGTCAGCCTAAAGACAAAATTTTCTCGTAACATCACTCTTAACGCCCCTATCGTATCAGCTGCGATGGACACCGTTACCGAAGCTCAATTGGCAATTGCCATAGCTCGCGAAGGTGGTATTGGTGTTATTCATAAAAACATGTCGATTGCCGAGCAAGCTCGCCAAGTTCACGCCGTAAAACGTGCCGAAAATGGTATGATTTACGATCCTGTAACTATTAAATGTGGCAGCACAGTAAACGATGCTCTCAATATGATGAAAGAATATCACATTGGTGGCATTCCTGTTGTTGACGACAACAATAAACTCGTAGGCATTGTTACAAACCGTGATTTACGTTTTGAGCACGACATCAACCGTCCTATCGACGAAGTAATGACCAAAGAAAATCTCGTTACAACAAACCAATCAACCAATCTTGAAGAAGCAGCTGAAATTCTTCAACAACATAAAATTGAAAAACTTCCGGTTGTTGACAGCGAAAATCATTTGATTGGTCTCGTTACATACAAAGACATTACCAAAGCTAAAGATAAACCCAACGCATGTAAAGACTCTCTCGGTCGTTTACGAGTAGCAGCAGGTGTTGGCGTAACCGGCGACAGCATGGAGCGAGTTGACGCTCTTGTTGAAGCAGGAGTTGACGCAATAGTAATCGATACAGCTCATGGGCACACAAAAGGTGTAGTTGGCGTATTGAAAGCAATTAAAGAAAAATACCCATACATTGACGTGGTTGTAGGTAACATCGCAACAGGCGAAGCTGCCAAATATCTCGTTGAAAATGGTGCTGACGGCGTTAAAGTTGGCATCGGTCCGGGCTCAATATGCACAACACGCGTAATTGCCGGTGTAGGTGTTCCTCAATTAAGTGCTGTTTACGATGTAGCAAAAGCTCTTGATGGCACAGGCGTTCCATTGATAGCCGATGGTGGCATTCGCTATTCAGGCGACATCGTTAAAGCTCTTGCTGCCGGTGCTTATTCAGTAATGCTTGGTGGCATGCTTGCAGGCGTTGAAGAATCTCCCGGTAGCACAATAATCTACAATGGACGTAAATTCAAAGCATATCGTGGCATGGGATCTCTCGAAGCTATGGAAAAAGGCTCAAAAGACCGTTACTTCCAAGCCAACGAAAGTGATGCAAAGAAACTCGTCCCCGAAGGCATCGCTGCTCGTGTACCATACAAAGGAACTCTTTATGAAGTGGTATATCAAATTCTTGGTGGGTTACGTGCTGGCATGGGATATTGTGGTGCAGAAAACATCGACAAACTTCACACTGCAAAATTCACTCGCATCACAAATGCCGGTGTAGCCGAAAGCCACCCACACGATGTAGCTATCACAAGCGAAGCTCCTAATTATAGTGCTTCACACCAATAATTAATATTCCCATAATTCTTTCAATGGGATTATGACAAATTATAATATAGAGATATAATAAAACCACCTCGTTTTACGTTATATCTCTATATATTTTTTTGTATAACATTAAAGCATTATACTGCTACTTAACAATAAACTAATTAACGATGAATAAACGTTTAGTATCATTGGCACTTATTGCCACTACAATCTTTTGTGCTTCAGCCAAAAACGACAATCCGACATTAATGAAAGTTAACGGCAAAGACGTTAAGTTGAGCGAATTTGAATATCTTTACAACAAAAACAATTCTCAACAAGTTGAAAAGCAATCAATCGACGAATATGTTGACATGTTTGTTACATATAAACTTAAAGTTGCTGATGCCGAAGCTGCCGGAATTGACACCACTGCCGCATTCCGTAATGAATTTAACGGACATCGTAATGAATTGGCAACCCCCTACCTCGAAGACAAATCAACAATGAATCGTCTTATCGAAGAAACCTACAATCGCATGAAAGAAGAGGTTAATGTGAGCCACATCATGATTCACATTTCAGAAGACCCCGCAAAAAACAAAGAGAGCAAGGCTCGTCTTGATAGCATTCGCAACGAATTCAAAGCCGGCAACGGTACATTTGCTGAATTGGCTCAAAAATACTCAACCGACCGTTCTACATCTAATCGCGGTGGTTTGATGGGTTGGATTACTGCAAATCGTTGGCCTTATACATTTGAAGAAGCAGCATGGGCAACAAATATTGGCGACGTTTCCAATGTGATTGAAACATTTGCCGGATTCCACATCATCTTAGTTAACGATCGCCGTGAAGCTCGTGGTCAAGTGAATGCAAAACACATTCTCAAACTCACCCATGGTAAATCTCCTGAAGATGCCGAAAAAGCAAAAGTACAAATTGACTCTATTTATAATGTGCTTGCATCAAAATCAACTGCCGAATTAAACGCAGCGTTCAGCGAAATTGCAAGTACTGAATCCGAATGTGGTTCACGCCAAAAAGGTGGCGACCTTGGTTGGTTTGGAACAGGTCAAATGGTTCCTGAATTTGAGACAGCAACATTTGCCCTCAACAACGGCGAAATGTCGAAACCGGTAAAAAGTCAATTTGGGTGGCACATCATCTATCGAGTAGCCGACAAAGGCATTGGCACTCTTGAAGAATGCAAGCCCGGAATCACAATGGCAATAAACAACGATGATCGTGGCTTGCTCCCTCAAAAAGAAATGGAAGCTAAAATGATTGAAAAGCATAATGCTTCAATTATTCAAAAGAATTACAACAAACTAATCAAAGACCTCGACAAATATGGTGCTTATGATTCTACATTTATTGCAAAATATAAAAACAGCGACTTGGCACTTATCAAAGTAGGCAATGAAACCGTTCCCGCTAAAAAGATTTTTGCCAAAACACACGCTTCATTATATACCAATAAAGACTATGGCAAAGGTGATATCAACCACAATTTGAAAGTTGCCTTAGGTGCTGAAGCAATGGACTATGAGCGTCGCCATCTTGAAGATTTCTACCCCGAATTCCGCAATCTCGTAAACGAATATCGCGACGGCATTCTTTTATTTGAAATCAGCAATCGCAATGTATGGGAAAAAGCATCTAAAGACAAGGAAGGTCTTGAACAATACTTCCAAGCTAATCGTGCAAAATATGACAACTGGACATCTCCAAAATACAAAGGTTTCGTAATTTTCACATCTAATGATTCAATCATGAACGAAGCTCAAAAATTCTTGGAGGGAAAAGAACTTGCAATTGATTCTGTAGCAACTACATTGCGTCAACAATTTGGTCGCAAAGACATCAGAGTTGAACGTGTAATTGCAGCTAAAGGCGAGAATCCTATTGTTGACTACATCGCATTTGGTGGAGTAAAACCTGAGGCTCAAAAAAATAAATGGCAATGCTATTTCGGCTACATGGGTAAACAATTGACATCTCCCGAAGAAGCTGCCGATGTGAGAGGTCAAGTAACATCTGACTATCAAGCCAAACTTGAAAAAGAATGGATTGAAAGCCTCAAAGCCAAATACCCTGTAAAAATTTACGAAAAAGAGCTTAACAAACTCAAACAAAAGTAAGCATCAGATTTTAATCTATAAATCATCAAAACTGTGTCAAAATTTTTGGCACAGTTTTTTTTAACTCTTCCTGTAATCACCACCTTTGTACCTGCTTTCTCCATAAAACCAACATCACACCTCAATAAGAAATTCCCTACAAATTATTATATACTTCTTAAAAAACTAAAATAAACTCTCAATTAGAATAATAAATTCAAAAAGATAGGTTAACTTTGTAGAATAAACCAAATTAGATAAAAACTTCATACAGTGAAAATAAAAACAATTACATTGAGCATTATATTATCGGCAGTAGCATCAATTTCAATGATTGCACAAAACAATATTGCCGAAGAAGTGGCATGGGTTATTGGCGACCAACTTATTTACAAATCCGAGATAGAAGCAATGTATCAACAAATGCAATATGAACGGACTCCTATTAACGGCGACCCATATTGTGTGATACCCGAGCGTATGGCTGTTGAAAAACTGTTCTTACACCAAGCCGACATCGACACGATTGAAGTGCAAAACTCAATGATTCAACAACAAGTTGATAGCCGCATCAACTACTACATAACCAACTTAGGCTCAAAGGAAAAAGTTGAACAATATTTTCGCAAATCAATTCCTCAAATGCGTGAAGAGCTGACCGAGGTGTGGAAAAATCAATCACGTGTGCAACAAGTACAAAGCAAACTCACAAAGGATATTAAAACAACCCCTTCTGACGTCAGAAAGTATTTTAGCACGTTGCCTGCTGATAGTATTCCTTTTGTGCCAATGCAAGTTGAAGTACAAATCATCTCAATTAATCCCAATATTCCTCGCCAAGAGATTGAAGATGTTAAAGCTCGACTTCGCGACTATGCAGCACGCGTAACAAATGGCGAAAGTGATTTTTCAACATTAGCAATTCTCTACTCCGAAGATGGTAGCAGTGTGCGAGGTGGAGAAATCGGCTTTATGGGTCGCGGACACCTTGAACCAGAATATGCAGCAGTAGCGTTTAATCTCAATGACCCTAAGAAAGTTTCAAAAATCGTAGAAACTCAATATGGCTATCATATCATTCAGCTTATCGAAAAACGTGGCGACCGCATCAACACTCGACACATATTACTACGACCCAAAGTTTCAGACAGTGATTTGATGGCAGGTATTGCTCGCCTTGACTCTGTGCGTCAAGATATTATTGACAAAAAATTCACCTTTGAAGAAGCTGCTCCTGTAGTGTCGCAAGACAAAGACACTCGCAACAGCAAGGGAATTATGGTTAACAGTGCCTCAGGCACAACTCGTTTTGAAATGTCGCAACTTCCTCAAGAAATTTCACGCGAAATAGACAAACTTCAACCGGGAGAGATTTCAAAACCATTCATCATGAAAGACCCAAAACGCAACCGTGACATCGTGGTAATTGCAAAACTAACAAACCGAATCAATGGGCATAAAGCAAACCTATCTGACGACTACCAACTTATCAAGTCGATGTATGAAAAATCGACAAAAGCAAAAATCATTGCCGATTGGGTAAACAAAAAAATCGACGACACGTTTATTCGCATCGAAGATGGGTGGAACAATTGCACCTTTGAACATAATTGGATTAAGACAAAATAAATTTGGAAAGTCAAAACATGACTTTATATAACAAAATATTCGACAATCTACGCAAGCCATCAGTTTTGATGGCTTTGTGTGCGTTTTTAGTGCTACTTCCAACTATCGCACTCGGATCAAATCAAAAGGAATCAACAAAAGCCCGAAGTGAGAAAAAAGTAGTAGTGCAACCCTCAATTCATAAGGCCGATCACAGCAATCGTGGCAAAGTGTTTCTCGAAGCAGCCGACTCATTATTAAAACACAATGACAACGAATACCTGATTTTGATTGGCAAAAAAGCACAAGTTAAATTTCGTCATGGCGATTTTTTCATGATGTGCGACAGTGCTCACTTCTACGATAAAGAAAACTCATTTAATGCCTACGGCAATATTCACATGTGGCAAGGCGACACCCTTAACATATATGCCGACTCTCTCAACTATCTCGGAAACGACGAACATGCTATTCTATATGCCTACGAAGGCAACACCGTTAAATTGATTAATCGCAATGTAAAACTCGAAACCGACATTTTTGAATACGATCTCAAAGAAGAACTCGGATTCTATACCACCGGAGGGGTTATGACCGACGAACAAAATCGCTTGGAATCGGAGGAAGGAGACTATTCTCCAGCAACAAAACTTGCCAACTTTTATGGTAACGTGTATTTATGCAACAACAACAAAACCAACGGTAAAAAAAGTGAAATTTTCTCAGAATCGTTGCATTATAGCACTTTTACTAAAATTGCGAATATTGATTCCGACGCCACTATCATAAGTGATGGTTCAACTATAAATACTTATAATGCCGACTACGATACCAACACACATTTGGCTCGTCTTTTGAGCCCATCTACAATAACCAACAAAGATGGTATAATCTACACCGACAACGGCGACTATAACACCTCTACAAAAATTGCAAACCTTTATGACCACTCAAAAATACACACTAAAGACAACAAAGTGCTTGAAGGCGATACCTTATTTTATGACCGATTAAACGGCTACGGCGAAGCCTACGGCAACATGATTTTAACTGATAACGAGAAGAAAACCAAGCTCAAAGGCGACTATGGATACTACAATGAAGTTATCGATAGTGCATTTGCTACCGGACATGCTTTAGCATTAGAATATTCTAAAGGCGACACGCTATACATGCATGGCGACACAGTGAGAGGGTTCAGAGTAATTAATGAAGTGGTGCTTAACCCAAAAGATTCAATTCCCACCACAACGCTCGACACGACCCACCTCATCGTTGCAAATCCACGTGTAAGGATATATCGCAGCGATCTACAAGGCGTGTGCGACTCTATGACATTTCGCCAACAAGATTCCCTAATGGTAATGAATAAATTCCCTATAATTTGGAGTGGTAGAAATCGCCAGATATTAGGAAATATAATTGAAGTACATTTCAATGATTCTACTGCCGATTGGGCTCGTCTTCCTGAAACCGGATTTGCTTCAGAACATATCGAAGGGGAATTCTATAATCAACTCAGTGGCAAAAAAATGTTTGCCACATTTGAGAACGGGGATCTAAAGCAACTAAACATTGATGGGAACGTAATGGCTATTTATCTTCCTCTCGAAAGCGACTCAACATATAATAAAATTGTAAACATTGAAAGTAGTTTCCTTGAAGCCCATTTCAACGAACAAACGCTTGAAAGATGCAAAATATGGTCGCAATCTAACGGAACTGTTACACCATTATATTTGGCAAAAAAAACGTTATTCTATCTTCCCAAATTCAAATGGTACGAATCAATACGCCCCAAATATCCAATGGACGTATTTAACATTTCTCCCGAAATGGAAGAACTACTCAGAGGCACTCCTACAGAATCAAAGCCTCAGCGTCGTTCTAAAAGTAATTAATACACAACACAACTTGATTTGATTAATTGTCATTGGTGGTCAGTTTTACCCTAAGAGCATAACGGCTATTCCAACTCCTGAAGCATTATCATTCGGCAATGTAACAAATATCGTATCTATCTTTTCCCTTGAGACAATCTTAGATCTCATCGCATACATATCTCCTTACATTTACATTAATTACGATAAAACATTTTCAAGGGCAAATGCGAAGCACGGGAGAGCGTAGCGTCTATAATAACCGGGAGGGAGCGAAGCGATACCCTCGGAAAGGGAATAATCCTCCTTCTCACCAAGCCGTCAGGAGGACGGGAATGATGTAAATGTCGTAAATTCCGACGTTACCCGGACGGACTGCAATAATCTCCTTATGGAGAATTTGATAAAAAATTGAGGTGCATCAATTATTTTCAAATTGACACACCTCAAATTTATCTAATATTTAATTTCGCTTAATTCGCGGCGTTTTTAGCAATTAGTTCTTCGAGATAAGCAACACGATCAATTACAGCTTGTTTTGGTTCAATAAGCAAATAACGTTTGTAAGCAGCAATTGCTTTTTCATTTTCACCCACTTTAGTGTAATAGTCTCCAATTGTTCCTAATGCTGTTTTATATGTAGCAGGATCTTCTTTGAAGTTATTAGGATCTACGTCAAGCATTTCTACTACTTTTTCAAAAGCTTGAGCAACTTCAGCAGTAATCACACCTTTATTTTTAGAGAACAAAATAATCGCTTTACGTTCTTGTGCATAAGGGTTATTTGAACGATTTACAGCCTCAGTAGCAGCTTCTACAGCTTTGTCGTAAGTAGCAAGAGCTGCAACCGAGTCAACTTCAACTTGACGGTTCGCATAATTAAGAATCAAACCTGCATAAGAGTGATAATCGCCCGCTTTAGCTGTTCCTGTAGCCATAAATTGGTCATAATAATCAACAGCCGTTGCATAATCACCTGCTGTTTTATATAATGAAGACAATGCTTTATAAGCATCATAGCATTTATTGTTAGTAGCAAGAGCTTCTTTATATTGAGCCACAGCAGCCTCATTGTGAGTTGTCGCATTTACGGTATCTACAGTCGCAAGACCTTCAAGGATTGAACCGTATGTCAAGTGGTCTATATCAACGATTTTAGCCACACCTTTAGATTTCAACAATTCTTGAGCCCATTTTGCTGCTTCGGGATAATCTTTAAGACTGTTTTTACAGTGCATCATTACACGATACATTTGGTTAGGAGTTGAAGTGCGACCGATAACACCTTTAGCCACTTGGAATGCATCTTCAAATTTTTCACCCGACATAAGAAGTGTTGCATAACGTTCTTCATCTTCTACAAGGTGGCTCGGATTTTTGATACATTTTTCGTATGCTGCAACTGCTTGTGTCCAACGACCGGCATCATAAAGACGATCGGCAAGTTCACGTTGAGCAAGAGCTGAATTTGGGTTAATTGAAAGATATTCTTTCAACTTGTCGATTGAGAATTGAGGAGTTACATTTTTATACAAGTTAGAATACTTTACGTATGCCACAGCACTGTTTGAGCCATAATATATTGCTTGGTCATAAGCAGATGCGGCATTACCAGCATCAGCATTGTTTTTAATATTCAATGCGAGTGTATCGCCAATAAAGATGTAATAAGCCGGATTTTCCTTGCCATATTTATACGCATCTTTCATCACTTTTTGAATATCTTTATCGTATGCTACTGCATCGGCATTAAAATATACACGAGCTATATCAACAAGAAGTTGAGCATCTTTTTTGCCAAGGTTTTTTGCTTCCTTTATGTTTGCGTCAGCAGCTTTTTTATCACCATTCGCCAAATCAATTGCTGCAAGACCTACATAGTTGTATGGATTCTTTGGATTAGCAGCAATACCTTTATCAAAACAAGCTTTTGCAGTTGCCTTGTCGTTTTCTTCCATTGCAACCATACCTAAATAATAGTATGATGTAGCCTTATCAGTTTCAGCATCATTTAATGTGCGTTCCAAAATTGTTTTTGCTGCACTAAATTGATCGGCACGATAGTATTCTACACCATCTAAATAACCTTGAGCCGACATGCTCAAAGCTGAACCTAAAAATAGGGATAACAAAAATTTAATTTTCATTTTGTGTAAAATTTAATATTGTTTAGTTTATTAGTTTGATTTCAAATTTCAGCATTTATATTATTCTCCGAGTTGCACTACTTGAGGGTGCATCACTGCTGGCATAACTCCTGTTTTCATTATTAGCTTTTGCCCGTTGAAGCTTGTAACAAATGAAAAAAAGCCGTGTTCAAGTGAGCCTCCGGCACTTGCTATAATCATATATATTTGACGGAACAACGGATAACGTCCATCATAGATATATTGTTGATATGGCTTGTAGGCTTCTCGAGTGTTACCCATTACCTTTAACACTTTCACTGTTCCATCAAATTCAGCCATATTCACACCTTTATCATCATTGAGTTGAGCAACCATTTCCTCGGTTGACACTTCTGAGTTTCTCATGTCAGATGTAATCCAACTAACACCAATCACACCAATAGCATTTTTGCTGTTTTTTACTGCTTGGAAAACACCTTCGATTGATCCTTGAGCATAAACATTCTTTCCGAAAGGCTCGCCATTCATAAGCGAATCACGCATATATTGAACAGTGCTTGAATTTTCATTATCAAAAACAATTTTAATGTCACCCACCTTGCTTGGCTCAACTTCATTCCAATTTGTTAATTTACCGGTTAATATATCGCCAATTTCTTTGCGTGAAATCATTTCGATTGTATTTTCGGGATTCACAATAAGAGCGAGAGCATCAACAGCAATCATCTTTGAACGTACGGCACGTTTATTTTTGCGAAGATAGTCTTTTTCTTGTTTAGTTAAATCGCGTGCGACAACAATAGCTCGAGTTTTGAATTGCATCAACGAATCTATCACATCATTTTGCGGCAAAAATCGTGCAAGGATATGAGCTTTGGGATATTGAAACTCAAACACATCAATCTCTTGTTGCATTATATTTTCAAAACTATTATCACACATCAGCGTAATTGTACCCGACGTACTTGTAGTTACCGGTGTTTTAGAACCTCTATTGCATGCCGCCAACAAAATGACCGACGCTAATAGTATGAATATGTTTTTTATCATTAATTTCATCTTTGCAATATATTAATATCTTCGTGAATAATAATCACCTTTGATGTATCTATATGCTCTAAATATGCCATATACTATCAATGCGACACCAACAACATATTTAATCCATTCAAATTCAGTTCCATCAAGCCCGAATTGAAAAGGGAAGCCAAAATCAGCCCAACCGGCAAGCCACAAACCCATTCCCACATATATGGCAACCATTATCATGCCAAATATCAACTTAAAGATCTTACCCGGACCCGGCATTGTTTCTCTCACACTTGGAGTGCGATGACGTTCGATTACAACATCGGCTTGTTTGGGTTCTACTTTTTCTATTGTTTCTTTTACTTCTTGTTCCATAACTTAAATTTTTAGTGTTAAACATTAATATCATGGTATGCCGTCTAATTATTAGACCGTGAACCATCATTTTAGTTTAACAATTCGCAATTCACATTTGTTGCATTCATACCTACACATAAAACAACAAGACACAACTTGCGAGTGTAAAGTTAATTAAAAAACTAATAATACACATAATTTAATAGGCACATATTATAAACAATTAACAATGCTCCTTCGTTATTGATGCTTTTGCTGTGTTTTTCTTGTGAGTTTGGGACGTAGTAACTAAATTTGTAGCTTAATTCAAAACAATGAACGCACCACTTGCCGAGCGACTTCGTCCACGTTCGCTCGATGATTACATAGGACAAAACCATCTTGTAGGGAAAGATTGTATCTTGCGTCGAATGATCGACTCAGGCAATGTGTCATCGTTCATTCTTTGGGGACCTCCGGGAGTGGGAAAAACCACACTCGCTCGCATTATTGCCAATACTACCAAGTCGGCATTTCACACTTTGAGTGCGGTTCATTCAGGAGTAAAAGAAGTGCGAGATGTACTCGAACAATGTAAAGCCGATGCTCGTTCAATGTTTTCACAAGGTCGCCCAATCTTGTTTATCGATGAAATTCATCGATTTAACAAATCACAGCAAGACAGCCTATTAGGAGCCGTTGAGAGTGGCATTGTTACACTCATTGGTGCCACAACCGAGAATCCATCATTTGAAGTAATTCGTCCCTTACTCTCTCGTGCTCAAGTTTATGTTCTAAAACCTCTCGAAGCTCCCGAATTACAACAACTTCTCGACAGGGCTTTATCTACCGACGAGATTCTAAAAAAACGTAACGTAAAAGTAGAAAGCTCCGATGCTCTTTTCCGTTTTTCGGGTGGCGATGCACGTAAACTCCTAAATATCCTCGACCTACTTGAGAAATCTACTGCCGAAGGGGAAGAATTGATTATTAATGACCAACTGGTCACTGACCGTCTTCAAGAAAATCCGGCTGCCTACGACAAAAACGGAGAAATGCACTACGACATTATCTCTGCGTTTATCAAAAGCGTTAGGGGTAGCGACCCCGATGCCGCCATATACTGGCTCGCTCGTCTAATCGCAGGTGGAGAAGACCCCAAATTTATTGCTCGGCGATTAGTCATTCTTGCGTCTGAAGATATTGGTCTTGCCAACCCCAATGCCCTACTCCTCGCCAACGCCACATTTGATACAATTCACAAAATCGGGTGGCCCGAGGGACGCATTCCTCTTGCCGAATGCACAATATATCTTGCGACTTCTGCCAAAAGCAATTCGGCATACATGGCAATAAATCAAGCATTGGAACTTGTGGAACAAACAGGCAATCTTCCCGTACCTTTACATCTTCGCAATGCCCCTACCAAACTTATGAAAGAGATGGGATATGGTAACGATTACAAATACTCACACGATTACCCCGGCAACTTTGTGCAACAACAATTTATGCCCGAAGAACTCGGACACCCCACACTTTGGAAAGCTTGCGACAACCCCTCGGAAGCAAAAATGAAAGTTCTCAACGACCAACGCTGGAGCAAATGATTCATTCTAAAATATTTTTCAAAAAAAATCACAACATAGTGTCACAAAATTTCTTTTCATGCGTCTATCTTACAAAACTTATTGAAAACGACTTAAATTAAATGTAATTTAGCGATGACAAATTTAACCAAATTTTTAGCACTACCAATCTTGGCTTTGACTTGTAACATTTCTGTTCAAGCCATTACCCTTAAAGAATTTATCACAAAATGTGATAAAATTTGTGATGCAACTCCAATTAAATTATCAAGTGATTCTACGCCTCAATTAAAAGAGAAAAAAGTAGATGAAGTTGTAGTCTTTAATATTGAAAATCTTAACATTGACACTAAACAAAAAGTCCTTAACGAAGCAACGACAATAACCCAAACTGAAGATATGCTTGTGGTTAAGCACAAAGAAGATGACACCGCAGTGCAAGTATTTATCCAACCACAAGGAGAGAATATGGAAATGTTAGTTACTGTATTCGATGATCAAGATGGAGTAATCGTTTACTTGGTGGGAAGTGCAGACATATTGCAACAAAATAATTTAGTCAACATAGGTGGCAAAGATATAATAAAAGAAGCATTAAAAGAAAAAGAACAACAAAAATAGATGGATTCAAGTGCGTTTAAGCACCTCCTTCTACCACATTACCGGCGAATGTATTCAACTGCAATGGTAATACTTCGCAATAGCGACGACGCAAGTGATGCAGTACAGGAGGCATTTACCCGATTATGGGAACGACGCAACGAACTACCGAACATTGACAATCCTGAAGCCTATTGCGTTACTACGATTAAACGCATTTGCATCGACCGACTGCGAAGCAAAACAGTTGCAATCAACGAAGTTACCGAGGACACCTTATTAATTTCTGACGATAGCGACGTGCAAGCCGACAACCGAGAGTCGCTACAATTAATTACACATTTAATGAGCAAACTCCCTGTGCAACAACGGCAAGTACTACAACTTCGTGCTTTCAATGAGTGTTCACTTGATGAAATCGAATCGATTACCGGGCTGACAGGCGTTAACGTTAGGACTCTGCTGAGTAGAGGACGGCGTCGATTGAGAGAATTATATAATAATAGTATTAATTAGGAAGTCATTACAACAATGAAAAAAGAATATGACATCAATCACATAAAAAGCTTGCTTGAAGCCTACTACGATGGGGCAACTACCATTAAGCAAGAACAGTTGTTGTGCGACTTTTTCGCTTCTGCGACCGAAATACCAGCAGAATTAGAAGCCGACCGACTGTTATTCAATTCACTTCAAACAGCCGGATTTGACAACCACAATACACCCGACGACCTTGAAGAACAATTAATCTCACTCATTGATAATCTCGAAAAAGCCGAACAAGTTAATAAACAAAGGTTGATAAAACCATTTGCTTATATCTCGGTTGCAGCCAGTTTGATTATCTTATTTGTCATTGGGTTCAATCTCATATCGTTTGACGACAAGATTAACAACCAAAACATTGAATTAATCACAAATATTGATGAAGACTCAGTTGATATAAAAGAGCAATACGACACGATTCCTTCTATTAACTCTCATATAGATCAATCACATGATGAAGAAAAGTCGAGACCTGCAATTATTCAAAAAAAGAAACAAGTAAAAAAACATCGCACAATTCGCACTAATCAACTTAAATCGGTTAACGATGAACAAATTGCATACGAAAATACTGAAAAAGCATTGCTTCTCCTTTCCGAGAAACTAAACAAAGCCCAAGAAAGCATCAACAAAACCGAAGCAACAATTAATGACATTAATAACATTATAATAGATATAATATAATGAAAACGATAAAATATTTTTTCACAGCAATTGCTCTAATTTCTATGACATTTTCAATCAAAGGGCAAGATACTATCTACATTGACTGGAATGATATAGAAAAATATGGCTTAAACTCATTGCACAAGCTTCAATTCGATTCTATTCAAATGATTGATTTAGGGAAATATAATGAATTAGCCGCAAGATTTCAAGAATATTCGATTGCTTCAAAATTCCCCCCCTCATTTGAACAAATTTCAAATTTCAAAGGAGTAACAAGCGTTTATATTTCAAGTGCCATGCTCAAAAATTTTGGAGCAGGAATGATTGGCGACCCTCATATCAGTACCATTGCCGGCAACCTCAACTCTATTGAAATAATTAATTGTGAAAACAAAAAATATTCATATACAATACGAAATTACGTCAAGAAAATAGCCGAAACATATCAACTTGAAACACTTGCACGAATTAACGACAATGGCGAAAAGGTTTCAATCTATGGTTATTATAATGGAGAAAAAGTTACATATATTCTAATGTTAGTAGATGACAAAGATGATATGACTGTGATTTCAATGAGTGGAGATATACCACTCGACAAAGTCGGAGAGTTAGTCAATCAAAAAAAGTAATAATCACAGCGTACACCCTATTGGAAAAACTTCTCAACAATAGGGTGCTTTTTCTTTCAAAAAGTTAGATTATACCACATAAAATTATTAAATTTGCCACCAGAAACTAACAATAAAAGAAAAATTGAAATGAAGAAGCACAATTTTTATGCTGGTCCCTCTATTCTTAGCGAATACACCATTAAGAATACTGCTGACGCAATTTTAAACTTTGCTGATACTGGTTTATCACTCCTCGAAGTATCTCACCGTAGCAAAGAATTTACTGCTGTTATCGAAGAAGCAGCACAAATGGTAAAAGAATTATTAGAAATCCCCGAAGGTTATCACGTTCTTTTCCTCGGTGGTGGTGCAAGTATGCAATTCTGCATGGTGCCTTTCAACATCTTGAAAAAGAAAGCTGCATATCTTGAAACAGGTACATGGGCTGTTAACGCAATCAAAGAAGCTAAACTTTTTGGCGAAGTTGATGTTGTTGCATCATCTAAAGACGCCAACTTCTCATACATTCCCAAAGATTTCGTAATCCCTGCTGATGCCGATTACTTCCACTTCACTACCAACAATACAATCTTCGGTACTGAAGTCCGCAAAGACATTGACTCTCCTATTCCATTGGTAGCCGACATGTCGAGCGATATTTTCTCTCGTCCGGTTGACGTATCAAAATACGACATCATTTATGCAGGTGCACAAAAGAACCTTGCCCCTTCGGGTGTAACTATCGCGATTGTTAAGGAAGAGGCTCTTGGCAAAGTGGAACGTGCTATCCCAACAATGCTCGATTATCGCACTCACATCAAGAAAGGCTCTATGTTCAACACTCCTCCGGTGTTGCCTATCTACTCTGCATTGCAAACTCTTAAATATTATAAGAGCCTCGGTGGCTTGAAAGAAATTGAAAAAATGGACGTGGCAAAAGCTACTAAACTTTATGACGCAATTGATTCAAGCAAATTGTTCCAAGGCACTGCAGCTGTTGAAGACCGTTCAATCATGAATGTATGTTTCGTTATGAAACCTGAATATGCCGAATTAGAAAAAGAATTTGTTGACTTCGCATCTTCTAAAGGCATGGTAGGTATCAAAGGACACCGTTCAGTGGGTGGATTCCGTGCATCAATCTACAACGCACTCCCAATGGAAAGCGTTGATGCTCTCATTGCTGCAATGAAAGAATTTGAAGCTAAACACTAATAACATATATTATTAAAATGAAAGTATTAGTAGCAACCGAAAAACCATTTGCAGCAGTTGCTGTTGATGGTATTCGCAAAGTACTTGACGAAGCAGGGTATGAACTCGCACTTCTCGAAAAATATAGTTCAAAACAAGAATTGCTCGACGCTGTTGCCGATGCTGATGGCTTAATTATCCGTTCCGACATTGTTGATAAAGAAGTGCTTGACGCAGCTAAACAACTAAAAATCGTGGTTCGTGCAGGTGCCGGTTACGACAACATCGACCTCGAAGCATCAAAAGCAAAAGGTGTTGTCGCACAAAATACTCCCGGACAAAATTCTAATGCAGTTGCCGAATTGGTATTTGGTATGACAGTAATGGCTGTTCGCAACATGTATAACGGCACTTCAGGTACTGAACTAAAAGAAAAATCAATCGGTATCCACGCATTTGGTCAAGTGGGTCGCAATGTGGCTCGCATCGCTAAAGGTTTTGGCATGGAAGTTTCAGCACTCGACCCTTATTGCCCCGATGAAGTTATTACCGAAGCTGGTGTTCGTCCCGTTCATTCAGTTGAAGAACTTTATAGCACAAACCAATTCGTATCTCTTCACATTCCGGCAACTGCCGAAACTAAAAAATCGGTGGGCTATGACCTCGTGAAATTGATGCCTAAAAATGGCGTACTCATCAATACTGCTCGCAAAGAAGTTATTGACGAAGAAGGTCTTGCAAAAGCTCTTGAAGAACGTCCCGACATTAAATATGTTGCCGACATCAAGCCTGACACCGCCGAAGAATTGAAAGCGAAATTTGGCGACCGTGTGTTCTTCACTCCAAAGAAAATGGGTGCACAAACAGCCGAAGCAAACATCAACGCAGGTATCGCAGCAGCACAACAAACAGTTGCATTCCTCCGCGATGGCATCAACCGCTTCCAAGTAAACAAATAATCGATATATTAAATACTAAAATAATAAGCAACGGACTCACATGAGTGTCGTTGCTTATTATTTATTTTAACAAATCATATATTCCACCAATCATTGCGACACCGCCAAAATTAAGGGATTGAAGATATGGAATTTTGTCAAAAGTTACCCCACCTAAAGCAATTACCTTTTCATCAATAAGTCCTTCAAGTGATGCCTTTTGCAACATCGCATCAGTAATTGAGGATTTATATTCCGACTTAGAGATACTATCGAAAACTGGACTTAGAAACAAATAGTCATACTCGCTTTTATATTTTTGAATCTCCACTAATGAATGACACGACCGTGTCTTAAACCCGGTATAGTCCTCGGGGAAACTTGTTATGTTTTTGTTTATATGTATCCCTTTCAACGAGTACTCATAATATAATTGAGGGTAATCGTGAATAATAATTCTACTTCGTTCTGCAAAAGTCAATGCCGATAAGATTTCACGCAAATAAGCATTAACATCTTCACCTTCAATATCTGATTGATGTTTACGTAGATGCACTATATCAACACCTTTTTCAAACAATTGTCGAATAATCACCACCTCATTCTCTACAGCGTGAGGTGGTGTTATTGCAATGATTTTCATATTGAGGGATTATCCTTTTAGTTTTTCGATAATAAGGTCGGCAACTTTCTTTCCTGAAAGGAGCATACCTCCAAATATTGGACCCATACGAGGTGTACCACTTACGGCTGATGCTGCCATTCCACACACATAAAGTCCGGGGTAAATCTCTTTTGTTCCATTGACAACCTCTTCCTCTCCGGCTATAACATCTAATGAGCGTTCACCAATTACCTCTCCGGTATCAGTTGCAAGACGAATGCCATTTTTACGAGCCACAGTACAACACATTTCACTATCATGTCCTGTGCCGTCAACCACACATTTTGCCAAGATATTAAGTGGGTCAACATGCATACCTTCTCTTAAAACTGGGGTCCAATTCACTACCACACCACTCACAACATCATTTTTGAAAATCACATCTTCCACTGAGTAACAATTAAAAATCGTGGCTCCGGCATGAACAGCTTTATATAATAATGCCGCTGTGCTTTCTACCGAATCCATCACATATAGATTGTCATCATATTTCTCATAATTAATATCAAAATCCTTGACAATATGCATAGCTTCTTCTTGTACCACAATTTGATTAAACATCATGGCACCTCCCCACATTCCACCTCCGGGCGATAGTTTACGATCAAATTGAGCAACTTTTAATCCTGCCTTTGATAGATAATACGCAGCCACAATACCCGATGGCCCTCCTCCTACGATAGCAACATCTAAATCTAAATTTCTTTCTAACTTGTTAAAATAGGTACTGATAATACCTTTTGAAACATTTCTTTCAATCATAATTTTACGGTTTAAGTTATTTATTATCTACTATTAATTTTCATCACAAAGAGTATGACTAATCTTCATTGCACAAAAATTAGGACCACACATTGTACAATATTTACCATCAACTTGATTTGATAATTTATAATATTCCAATGCCTTTTCCGGGTCTAAACTAAGGTTAAATTGATCTTTCCAACGGAATTCATAACGAGCTTTACTTAACGCATTATCTCTCACCATCGCTCCCGGATGCTGCTTCGCTATATCAGCAGCATGTGCCGCCAACTTAAAAGCAACTACACCCTCACGAACATCATCTTTATTAGGAAGGGCAAGATGCTCTTTGGGAGTAACATAACAAAGCATAGCAGTACCATACCAACCTATTTGTGCAGCACCGATTGCCGAAGTTATATGGTCATATCCGGGTGCAATGTCAGTAACCAACGGACCTAAGGTATAGAATGGAGCATTATGGCATTTTTCAATTTGGCGTTCCATATTCTCTTTAATTTTATGCATTGGAACATGTCCTGGTCCCTCTATAAATACTTGTACATTCTTTACCCAAGCTCTTTCGACAAGTTCTCCCATTGTATCTAATTCGGCAAACTGAGCTTTATCATTAGCGTCATAAATACTTCCGGGTCTTAATCCATCACCCAGCGAAAGTGCTACATCATACTGTGCGACAATATCACAAATATCGTCAAAATGTTCGTAAAGGAAACTCTCTTTTTGATGAGTCTGACACCATTTAGATATGATGCTTCCTCCTCGGCTTACAATACCTGTAAGTCGAGGTGCTGCGAGCATTACATTTTTTAAGCGTATTCCACAATGTATGGTAAAATAATCTACACCTTGTTCACATTGTTCGATTAACACATCACGATAAATCTCCCACGTAAGTTCTTCGGCTTTACCATTCACTCGCTCCATCGCCTGATAAATAGGCACAGTGCCTATGGGAACAGGGCTATTTCGCAAAATCCACTCACGCGTTTCATGAATGTTAAAGCCAGTAGATAAATCCATAATTGTATCAGCTCCCCATTTACAACTCCATATAGCTTTTTCAACCTCCTCTTCTATACTTGAAGTTGTTGCTGAGTTGCCTATATTAGCATTGATTTTAGTCAAAAAATTTCGGCCTATAATCATAGGTTCTGATTCCGGATGGTTAATATTTGCCGGAATTACAGCTCTGCCTTCAGCAACCTCTTTACACACAAATTCTGGTGTGATATGAGTATTAATACCAAGCTTCTGACAATTCATATTCTCTCGTATAGCCACATATTCCATTTCAGGTGTAATAATACCCTTTTTGGCATAATACATCTGACATACATTGTTAGCATCATTTGCTCTACGTTCCTTAATCCATGCTTCACGTAGATGAGGCAAACCTTTTTCTAAATTTATATCAATATTATCATCACCATAAGGACCTGATGTGTCATATATATAAATAGGATCATTAGGGGTTTCTATTCGTTCTCCATCTTTAATCGTAACAGTAGGCATTTGTGTAACCTTTCGCATACCCACCCTCACACTCGGGTGTATAACCCCATTCATATAGACTTTTTTCGAACCGGGATAGGAAATTCTCAAATCTGATTTCATATTATTTATCTAATTAAATCATTACTCTGATTACAAACTATCATCTTTAACATCAATGATTTCCATTGGTTGTGGATTAAAACCATGGTTAACCGGGCCGAAACCATGACCGATTTTAATATTAGCTCCGGCTTGAATTGCATCAGAAACATAATGTTTTGCCTCTGCTACTGCATCAGGTAAAAGATACCCTCTTGCCATAAATGCAGCGATAGCCGAGGAGAGCGTACACCCTGTGCCGTGAATATTTTTAGTGTAAATTGTATCTGATGCAAATGTATCAATTCGCAATTTTCCGTTGAATTTTGAATATAAGATATCGGTTTTAATATCCCCTTCTTCGTGTCCACCTTTCAAAAGAACCGCTTTAGCTCCACAATCCATTAAATAGCGTGATGCTTTTTCCTTTTCGGGATATGCAACAAGTCGCATTCCTGTCAGAGCTTCCATTTCAGGAATATTGGGGGTAATAAGCGTTGACATTTGAAGCAACCTTTCTTTTATGACATCTTGAGCCTCAATCGACAATAGTCTATGTCCACTGCTTGAAACCATAACGGGATCAAGAATAATCTTCAATGAATATTTACTTAGAGCATCTGCTACGGCATGAACAATCTCGGAATTTGACAGCATTCCAATCTTAACGACTGATGGCTGCAAATCGTCAACAACAGCAACAATTTGCTCATAAACCATTTGTGGACTTAATGCGAATTGAGAATTTACGCCTTGAGTGTTTTGTGCAGTAATAGCTGCTATAGCAGTAGCACCATAAACGCCAAGAGCCGAAAACGTTTTAAGATCGGCTTGGATTCCGGCTCCACCCGAAGAATCAGAACCGGCAATAGACAAAACAATTGGATAAGTTTTTTGAGGATTCATACCACTATTTTATTATATTCTTTACTCAAAATAGTGGTACGGAATTGTACCTAAATAGGGACTCCAAACTTCCAGCGTCAGCATTATCTGTACTGGTGCAATGTGTATAATCTCAGCCTCAGCAACCAAAAGGTACTACCGGGCACCACCATTCGAGTTCGAAGGCAAAGGTATGAATTTTTTTTGAAAACTAAACTATTTCTATAAAATTTCCCAATAATCGTTTTTCAGTTTAGATATATACTTATATCATAAATCCGTAACAACCAACACCATTCTGTTGCCTCCCGAATCTAAAATATTTAGCCACATCGAGCCATCTTGAGAAATCCGTTCAAGGATAGCTTGTTTTATCTCTATGGCATTCCCATTTATTTGGATTTTTGCATTTGGAAGATTTCCCTCAATTAGCTCTGCTGAACCTGGATAAAACACTATGTGATCGCTTGTGATTAAGCTTCGCACTTCAATTATTCCATCTTTTGATTTAGAAAAAATTGTCCCGGGGGTGTCATAATTCAATAACAGTATTGGAGAGACAAATCTACAGCTATTGTCGTCAAGTTCTTCACTAAAATCATATATCGGAACTTCTGATTCTACAACCTCCACACTACACCTCAACCTTACACCATCAGCATTTACATCAATTATCGCATTCCCTTTCGCAAGAGCTTTTACTATAATTTCAAACTCTTTTACCTGCAACGATATCACATGTGTCGATGTTATTGTTACTGAACTAATCAACTCAGTATTAGACACATGTATCACAGCCGAATCTCCAACTTCAAGCTTTAATGTAGATGTGCTTAATGTGGGACGTAATCGCTCCACCGGACTTGGTTCTTCATCGCAACAACTCGAAACAAATGAACCAAATATAATAATACTTAACAATATTATTACAAACTCCTTTAGTTCTTGCATCATTCCACAATTTTGATTTTAAGTTTTCCTTTAATCAAATCCGATTCAAAACGTAATTCATGGTCTCCCACTCCAAGCCATTTTGTTTCTATTGATTTTTCTATAACTTCAATCCCATTCACACTCCATGTCGCATCATCAGGAATATATGGTGAATATAAATCCACGCGTGAATCAGCTGATAGAGAATACGTTGCTCGTAAGGGTATTTTCGTTACACCCGAATCATCTTGTTCGGGTTGATATGGCTCTGACGACTTAGTACCCCATATATAATCAGGCAAATATGGATAATCTACAAATGGATTGCGATTACCTTGCACCATTGATATAACCTCATTTCGAAGCCTTTCCACATCACTAACAGGATCTGATTCATGCCATTGTAGCAGTAAGTTCTTTGAATATCCATTAAGGGTTGGATAAGAACAATCTGCAAAGAAATTCACACCTTGCCCACTCCAACGCTCAGCCGGATAAATTGTAGCCATATACATGATTATTCGGGCAAAATCGCCTTCATAGCCTTTAGGTGGCATATATACATTTACCGGAGTTTCATAAATATATACAATTCCCATCGACCACACTCCATTATCATATTTAATATCACTTGGCACTCCGGGCATATAGTCACATTTATTGGCTAACACATCAATATTACAAGGGAGCAAATTATATAAATCCCATTTAATCGCATCAGTAATAAAAGTGCCCCACCAAGAAAAATCCACTACCGGTCCAAAATTAAGACCAACAGGAGCCGTAGCTCTATCTTGAGGATAATAATATTTATTTGTTGAATAGCGATCAAGCACTGAACCATCGGCATTTATATCACACTGAGCAAACACACTCCACGCTCCACCATCGCCTGTTGCTGATGACAAATAATCAGATGGCATATAAGTATCCTGCACAAATTGCTTCAATGTTTCTCCACATTTTCCGGCAAATTGATTTTGAGCCATCGCAACCAACTGCGATAGTATAATCATTGCCAACGGAATAAAAAACCTTTTCATAGACACAAATTTAATGAAAATGGTTGATTTTTGACAACAAATAATTAACTTTGTTGCAGTAAATCACTAAAAATAATCGACAATGAAAAAAGTATTATATTCACTTATTATTGGAGCAACGGCTCTTTGCCTCTCATCTTGTGGCAACGACAATAAAACATCAGGTGCTACACCCGCCAATACTGCTCCCGATTTGAACTCTACAGTAAAAGATGCTCCCACCTCTGCTCCAATGGTTAAAGAAATTATAAAAGGTGAGATAAATAAACCCATAACCATTGAAACCAAACGTGGCAAAATGCACGGACAAATTGAATTCCCCGGTGCTATTACATTAACCAATCCCGAAGAAGCTAAAAATGTATTACACAAACTCACACCTGCACAAGGCAAAAACACATACAACTGTGCAGTCTTATTCACAGGAACTGCCAAGAAAGGTAAAATTTGGAACTTCACTCATAACCCTATAACCGTTGACGTTGAATGGAAATATGAAGATGGTTCTTCATCAACCGACCAAGTAGTTGTTGAATCACAAAAATTTAACTTCACTTACGCCGACGAAAACAAAGGCAAAACTAAAACTATTACATATACGGTTTCAGAATAAGCTTTCACTATATAAAATTATTGCTGTCCGATAAAATGTGTACTTTTACCCATGGTTAAACTTGTTTATGGTAAAACAAAAGTAACCAAAAAGGACTGATTCCCGCAAATGGAACCAGTCCTAAATTTTTATTTATTCAAAAAAGTTTTATCGGACAACAATATTTTTTTTACAAAGGTATAAAAATTTAGATTCAATTGTCAAATAATAAAGAACTATTAGGTCCATATAAAAAACGATGCCCATGAAAACTCGGAGACATCGTTCTTATATATATTATTTCTTTTTTATTATTCCCACTCAATTGTTGCCGATGGTTTTGGCGACATGTCGTAGCATACACGATTCACGTTTGGCACTTCTTTGAGAATGCGGTCAGTAATCTTTTTGAGGATCGCCCAGTCGATTTCTTCGATAGTAGCTGTCATTGCATCAACTGTGTTCACGGCACGAATGATTACAGGCCAATCATAAGAACGAGCATTGTTACGAACTCCTACCGATTTGAAGTCGGGAACAACTGTAAAGTATTGCCATACTGTTTTATCAAGACCGGCAATAGCAAACTCTTCGCGAAGAATAGCATCTGATTCACGCACTGCTTCAAGACGATCGCGAGTGATTGCACCAAGGCAACGCACACCAAGACCTGGCCCGGGGAATGGCTGACGATATACCATTTCGTAAGGCAATCCAAGTTCTACACCACATGCACGCACCTCATCTTTGAAGAGTTGTTTCAATGGCTCAACAAGTTCAAACTGCATATCTTCGGGAAGACCACCCACATTGTGGTGTGATTTTACCATTTTTGCTGTTTTTGTACCACTTTCTACAATGTCGGGGTAAATTGTACCTTGACCGAGGAAGTCGATACCCTCAAGTTTGCGAGCTTCTTCTTCAAATACACGAATAAACTCACCACCGATGATTTTGCGTTTTTCTTCAGGGTCTTCAACTCCTTCAAGTTTGCCAAGGAATCGCTCAGTTGCATCAACATATACAAGATTTGCACAAAGTTGATTACGGAACACCTCAACAACATTTTCTGATTCTCCTTTACGCATCAAGCCATGGTTAACGTGAACACACACAAGATTATCACCGATTGCTTTTAATAACAATGCTGCAACAACCGAGCTATCTACACCACCCGAGAGTGCAAGCAACACCTTACGATCTCCCACTTGACGACGCACAAGCTCAACTTGGTCATTAACAAAGTTTGTCATATTCCAGTTAGCTTCAGCCTTACAAGTATCAAACACAAATGATTTAATTGCGTTCTTGATAGACTCAATATCATCATTAAATTGAGCAAGCTTTACTTCACATAAAGCTTTTTCATGCCCGGCAGCAATTACAGGAATCCCAATGTTGTAAATTTCAGGATTTACATCAATAGCAACCCCATCAATCACATTATTAGGGCCTCCATTAATAACAATCCCCTTAACATTTGGCAATGCTTTAAGTTCATCAGCCGTGATGTCATGGGGATAAATTTCGCTGTAAACGCCAAGTGCACGAATGGCACGAGCAACTACTGTATTTTCGTGACTACCTAAATCAAGGATCACAATCATATCCTGTTTCATATAAATATAATATTTTGTTATAATTTTATTGGCACAAAATTACAATATTTTCAGCCTACTACAAAGAAATCTTCACATTTTTTATTGACTCTTTTTTATCATTTATTTTATTTTCTTATTACTTATCAATGGGGGCTATCTTATGAATTAAAATAATTTAGTTATCTTTGTCTTCTATTATCGCTTAAACAACTTAAACTAACAAATATGATAAAAAAATTTATTTATGCTTTAATCAGTTTGATTATTATACCACTTAGTGGGTGTAATGATGACGAGCTTGACGCATTAAAGGCCGAGCAAGAAGCACTTTCCGATAGAGTGCTTGCCCTTGAATCTTGGCAAAAACAAGTTAATGACAATATAGCATCTTTACAAAATCTTATTGTAGCCCTTGAGCAAAGGGACTACGTTACCGGAGTTACTCCGTTAACCGACGGTTCCGGCTATATTATCAGTTTTTTGAAAAATGGAGCTATTATTGTCAAAAATGGCACTAATGGTACAGATGGCACTAATGGGAACTCCCCTATTATCAGTGTTAAGCTCGACGAGGACGGCTTATATTATTGGACCATAGATGGTAATTGGCTTTACGACTCCAACGGCAATAAAGTCAGAGCAAGTGCAATTGATGGCAAAGATGGACAAGATGGCACCCCTGGTGCTGATGGTGCCCCCGGAACTGATGGGGAAGACGGCAAAGATGGTGTCGATGGAACTGATGGAAAAGATGGTAAGGATGGGACTGACGGAAAAGATGGTGCTGATGGCAAAGATGGCAATACTCCTCAATTACGCATAAACCCTGTTACCAATGAGTGGGAAGTATCTACCGATGGAGGTATCACATGGTTCTCTACCGGCGTAAATGCAACCGGTGAAAAAGGTGAACAGGGTGAACAAGGAGAAAAAGGTGAACAGGGTGAAAAAGGTGAACAGGGTGAAAAAGGTGAGCAAGGTGAACAAGGAGAAAAAGGTGAGAAAGGTGAACAAGGAGAAAAAGGTGAGAAAGGAGACAGTTGGTTTGCAGGCGTTGACGCGTCAAATTCTCATTATATCACTGTAACACTTACAAACGGAACAGTCTTTACATTCCCTCGCTATAAGATCTTTAAGATTGGCACCGACACAAACAACGATGCCATTGTCTTAACTCAATTAGGAGCAACAACCATTGCCCTACGTCTCCCCGATGGATTCAAAGAAGCTGACTATACTGCGATTGTTGCCAACATAATAACCGGCGTTAATGGAGATATTGCCACTCGCTCATATTCTTCAACCGAGTGGATTGTAAAAATCACGAAACCCACATTTGCGAGCGATGGTTCTTGCAATAACGATGCTTCTGTTTCAGTAACTCCTCCCGGCAACATCAAAGCCGGCGACAAAGCTATACTAAATGTAGCATTGATTAATTCAGACGGTAGCAAAACCGAGACTGCTCGACCTCTTGTTATGGCTGATCTAAACACAATCCCTTCTCAAGTACCTCACATCTATATAATGACCGATGAATATGTTGAAGAGATTCCCGATAAGGAAAACTATATGACATCTACATTTCGAGTTAAAACCAATGAATCAAGTCATGAAGTTATAGGCGAAATATCATTGAGAGGTCGTGGAAACACCACTTGGAATTACGACAAACGTCCTTATCGATTAAAATTCAGCGAAAAGGTATCGATCTGTGGCATGGAAGCTCAGAAAAACTATGTGCTTATCGCACACTACATCGACCCAACATTGATGAGTAACCCGATTGCTTTCAAGATGGCCGAGTTATTAGGTATGCCATATACTAATAGTGCAGTTCCTGTAGAAGTTACTCTTAACGGAAAATATCGTGGTGCATATATGTTGACCGAAGCAATTGGGATTCGCAAGACAAGCGTTGACATTGATGAAAACAATAGCATATTATTTGAAATTGACACTCATTACGACGAAGAATGGCAATTCAAATCATCAATATACAATCTTCCGGTAATGGTAAAGGATCCCGATATGACTCAAGAAACGTTTGATTATTGGAAAAATGACTTTGAAGCACTTGAAAAAGAATTTGCGACTGACATTATTGCGAATAGTAATTATCCTGAATATTTGGATCTTACTTCAGTCGCCAACTTTTTCATCATTCAAAACATGGTTGGAAACGAAGAAATATGCCATCCTAAAAGCACATTCATACATAAAACTAAAGGTGGCAAATATTATTTTGGCCCGGTTTGGGACTTTGATTGGGCTTTTGGATACTACCCCGGATACTCTTATTTCCATATTACCCCAAAAGTATTCCACCCCAACCAATCCAATTCTCAGCTTGGAGCAAAATTCTTTGACCGATTCTTTACCGATCCTCGTTTTGTTGAAGTATATCGTGACCGTTGGGAGTATTTCAAAACTTATTGCTATCCTCAATTGATAGATTATGTTGATCGTTATGAAGCACTCATTAAGCAATCGGCAATAAATGATGCCACAATTTGGACCAATACCGCAAACCACACCGAAATGGTTGAAAAAATGCGTCAATGGCTCAAAAATCGCATCACATTCATTGACAATGAAATAACAACATTCTAATCTATTGAATAATTCTATATTTACACAAATCCTTGCCAAAAAGCAAGGATTTGTTTTATTTACCGACTACCCAATACCAATAGCACCAATCCCACTAATAGTATTGCCAAGTCAATAATCTTCATCTTCACATTCTTTTCACTAAGCATCACCACTCCAAATAAGAATGAGACTATCACACTCCCCCTGCGAATCATTGATACCACCGCAATCATCGATTCATCAAACGACAACGAATAAAAATAAGCAATATCGGCAATCGTCAAAAATAACGCAATACAAGGGATAGTCCATCGCCATTGAAATGGTGTCGTATCTCGTTTTGTTTGCTTGATTATTGCTATAGTAACTCCCATTATTACCAACTGATACAACGAATACCACGCCTGTACCTCAAGTGGTTCATATTGACGAAGAAGATATTTATCATATAATCCACTAACGGCACCCATTATCATCGCACCAAAGCTCAACCACAACCAGCGATTGTTTTTTATTGATATACCTTCCTTTGCTCCAATGCGACTTATCAAAAACAACGACGATATGCCTAATATCACACCTCCCCACTGCAATATATTAAGTCGTTCGCCAAATATTAGCATAGCTCCGATAAGCACCATAACGGGTCGAGTGGCATTTATTGGTCCTGCTATAGTCAATGGTAAATGCTTCAGCCCAAAATACCCAAACAACCACGACGATAAAACAATAAATGATTTTATCAGAATATGGAAATGACCTATTGCCGTCTCTCCCAACCCAACACTTCCATTAAGCAATCCCTGAACAATTACAGGCGACATAAACAATGCCCCAAACAATGTATTGTAAAACAACACCGAGAGCACATTATTACCATTCAACGACAACTTCTTAAATATATCATACACGCCCAAACATAACGCCGAGACTACCGCAAGTAATATCCACATAAATTCAAAATTTGCGACTGCAAAATTAATCATTTTTCAATAAAACTCATTTTTACCGATAGTATTCTCATTTATTCTCATTATTTTTGTAGTATATTTACCCTAGATACTACAAAAACATTAAACATTCCACAATATATTTTTTGTCATGAATAAACTTAAAATATTTTCACTGTCATTATTGTTTGGGCTTTCAATTTCAAGTTGCGTAGAAGACGAGAATTATATTACCCCTGAAGACAATGTTGTTGATTCTATTATTTACAAGACAACCGAACAGCTCATACCTGCAATTGAGTTTTACGCAAGTCAATCAGTGTATGACCACGCTGAATATAATATATATCTTTCTCAATGCTTAACTACTACTGGCAAGAGCCAAACCGGTTCTTATCCCTACAAGCAAGGTTGGGAATTCTTGAACATCAACCGCCACCCACAATGGCGTCGTCACTTCTATGATTTGGCTAAAAACATCCGTTCAGTATGCGATCTCTCTGGCACAACAAACGCCGATTTGATTGCTCGTACAATTATGTTAATGTCAACACAATTAACAACCGACACTTTTGGCGAAATGCCTATGCTTCCTGAAAACTTTATTGAATCAACTGGTAAATATGGTGATGCTCATGCAGCAATATCTCCACACTATGAAGATCAAGTTGATGTCTATAACTGGATGTTTCGTGAAGCAGATGCTCTTATCTCAGCATTTGAAAACCACGATTCTGCTAATGACGTTAAGATTGATGCAATGATGGATTGCATTTATCAAGGCAATCTTAACAAATGGAAAGGTTTGGTTTATGCAATGAAAGCTCGCCTATTGCTCCGAAACATACCTAACGTAGATATGTCAAAATGTCAACAAATTATTGATGTAGCTCAACAAGCTATTAATATTTGGCGTTCAGGCGATCTTCTTTATGGGACATGGTTTGGGAATGAACCTCGCTATAATTATTCCGAAGAAAACTATGCCCCTTGGAGTTCTGCACAACCTAAGATTAACTCTTGGGAATCCCGTGATAACCGTTTGTCAAACGATGCAGTTCCATCTAAATTCTTCATGGAAGCTTGCCTCGGAATTAACTTCCCCGGTGTAGAAGGTGATCAAGGCACATGGAATCCTCGTAAATGTAATGGTTATGGTAATGACCCTCGCATTATGCTTCTTATGAAGCCTGCCGAAGGTCCTAAATCAGCTTCAGATGAAAAAACTATGCAAACAGCATATCGTTATCTTGAAAACAATGTTGGTTCTGGTGCTACTTATAAGCGTAAAGATTACCCCGACCTATATTACGGTGCATACGCCGGTGCTCTTGATGCCTACAATGCTATTTTCACAATGGAAGAGCTTTACTTCATTCAAGCCGAAGCTTACTATTGGTTAGGAAATAAAGCTAAAGCATGTGAACTTGCTAAAGAGGCTACCGAATGGAACATCCAACGACATCTTGATCCTTACCTCAAAAATAGCGGTGGGATTTATCCTGACCAAGCATTTGCTCCTGAAAAGATTGAAGACGAATATACTGCGAACATGTGGAAAGCTCGTTTTGAAGCATGGAAAGGTGCATTCTTTAACAATGAAAAAACTACAGTAAAATATAGTGGAAAGGATGCCAATGGTAAAGAAAAATCAGGTACTGCAACCGGTTTCGCATGCTCTACAGTAGGAAACAAACGTTGGTTCTTTGATACTGCAAATTACACTCTTTCTGATCTTATGATGCAAAAATACATTGCAATGTATATGCAACCTGAGCAATGGACCGACCTCCGTCGTTATCATTATAGCAACAATCGTAACGGTGTGATTCCTACAGGTGAAACAAAAACTGTATATCAAACATTACGCCGTCCTTATAATCTTTACTCAGCTTACTGGGTAAATGGTTTGACCGATGCTCAAAAAGAAAACACTTGGATTCAACGTCTCAATTATGACCCTCAAACCGAGGATATTTATAACAAAGATGAGATTGTACGCCTTGGTGCATACAAAGACTATAAGTGGCTACAAAAACCAATGATTTGGGCTGAAGCTGCAGGAACTCGTTCTTCATTAACTAATTAAGGTGCCAATTAATAAAAAATTAAATTATGAATTTACAATATAAATTAGGAATTATAGGATTGAGTCTTATTGTATTTTCATCGTGCGTAGAAGATGAACCGTATGAAGACAATATCGAGATTGAAAAGTCCACTACCGTATGCAATTGGGATGTAAGTTCATTGGTGTGTAAAGCCGGTGGAAAATTTTCGTTCAAAGGAGTGTATTCATCTGAAAAAGAATATACATTCTCTCATAGCGAAGTGTGGTATAACGTAAATCGTGTAGAAGAAGCCTCTGCAACTGCAAAATTAGCAGGCTCTAGCTTTAACTACACAATGAGTTATTTCAGTGAAGCATTAGTGCAAAATCAATTAACTTTCAAATTTAACCATTCTCTCTCAACATGGGATGGAGAAAAATTTGAGTTAATCAGTTCTGTTCCTGTTTCTGAAACTCTCACCCCTATTAATTGGAACACTCCTAAAGAATGGAATATGACTGAAGATAACAAATTTGCAACTTTTTTCCCTGAAGGTTTTGCTGAAGAGTTTGAGAATGCAGTTGACTCTTTGATTGTTACTGATAGTTATTATAACTCTTTGCGTTATCTTTATGCAATCTATCCTTTCACCAATGAACGTTTTGCTGAAATAAATGCTAAATTTGGCACTGAATTCCCAACTGATATTCATTATTCAGAATATGATAAGCAAGCTGCAGTTACCGACAAAATGAATCGTTGGTATGATGGTAGCTCCCCATATAACCCCGAATCTAAGTACCCTGTACCACCTGCTGATACTGTTGCATATTACTATGGTAAGACAGGTGTTTACAACATAATTCCAAAAGAAGAAGCAGTTAAAGATGAATTTGGCATTTATCGTTATGCTGCTGATAAGTCAATCATCGTTTATCCCGTTTATGCATCTGCTCCATGGGTATTCAGTCGTTATGACGATGATAAAGGTTCTGTTGTATCAACTGTTATTCCCGAATATATTGAAGCGTTCAAGGCTTTGGTAGAACCTATTGCATTCCAAGAATGGATTAAGGGTGATGATGGGTACGCAATTTCGTTCAAACGTAAATTCGTCCTTGATGCAAACTACAGAGTGTTTGAACTTGATGGCAATGTCACCTCAGCTGAAAACAAATACAATATAACTATAAATTAATCTAACATTCGTTAGACATAATAGTTACAACATTTAATCATCTTATAATGTAATTACTAATTATTTTATAATCATTTTCAATAAAAAGTTATAACTTTGCAAAAAGAGCATAAAAATCCTCAATTATAAACTTTTATAAAATTTACAACTATGCATTTTTTATCAAAATACAAATTTTTAGCATTTGCTTGTTGCATTTCGATTGTGTTAGCATCTTGCGATAAAACAACAGAGGATCCTCAAGATCCTAATACTCCGGAAAATCCGAATCCCTCCACTCCTTCAGAGCCATCAATTCCATCTCAAGATGAAGCGATGTCGCCGGTAGCCCAAAAACAATATTTAGAATCTGTAGGAATTCAACTATTGGAATATTTTAAAATTAATAAATTTAATGAATTAACCGATTTATTAAGTTATTCATATAATACTTATTCAAATTATTCATGCAACAATATTTCATCATGGGCAAGTGAAATATATCAAGATTTGATAAAAGCATCAGGTACAACATCCGAAAATGACAAAGATGGAAATACGATTTACTATAATAACTCAACGGTTTTAATTATGGCATCAAATTTCCACAGCCATTTTATTGCACAAAATGGGACATGGGTTAAAGTTGAAAATGCGACAAATGACAATTTACAATTTGAGTTCAAAGATCAACACAATCAAACCTGTATCCTTAAATTATCTTCTTCAGGAGAGATAAAAAAAGTCCGTGTTGCAAATTTTGATGATTGGTATGATTCTGACTACAATAGTAGCACAAATACATATTCCGTTTATTATGATAGGACTCAATTAACCATCGGTATTCCTGAGCAAATTGTCTTAACTTTAACTTGCAACGAAAAGGTAATGCTAAAAGAAACGCTCAATATTGATTTATCATCAATAACTAATGAGCAATTCGACTTTAGCAAAAGCAGCATAAACCTAAGTGCTATTTTAGAGCTATGTAATGGATATAAAATTGAACTAAGTCAAGCGTCATATACACCTAATAACCTATGTATTGATTTTAACTTATCATCAAATGGCACATCTTTAATTAAAATGACAACGTCATCTGATATTAAAGACATCCCTTCTATTAAATTAGAAGACTTATATTCATTTGATGAAGATGATTATGATATTTCAAATACTTCGGCAAGCAATGCTTATGCAAAAATTGACATCTTAGGCAAAGTTCAAGTTCAAGGAGCAATCTCACAAGTAAATAAATATATTGAATATTTATATAGTGCTGAGAATAACGACACTAATGAAAGTGAATTTAAATCATATATAAATCAAGCCAATGCATTGACTAAGTTCTATGTTCTATATGACGGAACTGAAACCATTCAAGCTTCTATAAAATTAGAACCATTTGTAGAATCTGGTTATGGTAGTTACTCTGATTATTGGTATTACGAACCCGTATTTGTATTTTATGATGGGTCATCATATTGCTCATTAGAAGCCTTCTTCTATGATGCTGATTTTAAGAAAGTACTTGATACATTTGAACAAATCATAGAAGACTATTCTAATAAATTTAACGATTAACGTGAGTACAAAACACTCCATACTTTTATCCTCCCTAATTTTATTTAATCTTGCGTCGGCTCAAGAAAGTGAGATTAGGGAGGATTCCTTATTTTATAATCTAAACGAAATAGAAGTCAGTGGAGAAAATCCAAAATCCAAAGTTCCCATATCTAAAAATGGTAATATTATTTGGTCTTTTGATGAAATTGACAAATTACCCCAAATTTTTGGTTACTCCGACCCTATAAAATATTCACAAACATTACCCGGTATTCAAACAAACAATGAATACGATGCAGGCATTCACATATATGGGTGCGACAACTCTCACAACTATGTAGGGATTGAAAATGTAAATTTATACAATGCCAATCACATTCTCGGATTCTTTTCAAACTTCAACACCTCTCATTTTCAGGACTGCATTATAACAAAAACTGCGACCAATAGCAGTTCCCCAAATAGATTAGGTGGATATATTTCAATGGGTATTCCTAAAGAAATTTTCGATTCAATTAGCGGAGACTTTTCTCTTGGGTTAATTGCTTCACAAGGGACAATAAATATACCTATAAGTAAAAAAAGTTCTATTTCAATTTCGGCGAGAGCCAGCTATGTCAATCTACTATATAAATCATTCTTGTCGCTTGATGGCAATGAATTAAAATATTCATTTGGCGATGCTAATTTTTCGTGGGTATATAAACCCGACTCTCAAAACACAATTTACATTACTTCATATTGGGGGCAAGATAATGCAAATATCGCAGAAAGTAATTATTTAGCCGACATATCATTAAAATGGGACAATAAGATGGCTTCGTTGAATTGGGATAGGCTATTCAACAATGGATGCGAAATGAAACATTCTATATACTACACCGGGTATAATAGCAAATTTAATATTAATCAAACGTCGTTATCATTCAAACTCCCTTCATCTATTAACGACGTCGGATATTTAGGGCATGTAAAAGTTTCAGACTTTACCTTCGGTGCAAATGCAATATGCCATTTCATTTCACCACAAAATCCACAAATTGAAAATTCTTATAATTCAACAAATAACTCCGAAAGCTTATCTTTTCTAACACAAGAATATTCTGTGTTCACTGATTGGAATCATTATTTTACTTCAAATATAAATTGGAATATTGGAGTAAGAGGCAATTTATACATTGATAATGACAACAACTCTTATATATCGGCCTCTCCATCTACATCATTAAGATATACAAACAACAAACTTGAAATTTCGTTGACATCTTCATTAAATCATCAATACATTTACCAAACCGGCGTTTCAACTATTGGACTTCCAACTGAATTTTGGACTACATGCAACGACAATATCAAACCTCAAAGTGGATTTAATGTAAATTCTTTTTTTCAATACAAAATCGGCAAGGGATATCGAATATCCGCTGAAGCCTATTATAAACACCTCACAAATGTAACTGAATACATTGGAAACTTATTTGATTTTATAAATACCGATTACGATCTGAATAAACATGTTTACCAAGGAACCGGTAATAATTATGGCATAAATTTCATGGTCCAAAAAAGCTCAGCTCCGGTTACCGGCTGGATTAGCTACAATTTAGGGCGAGCATTACGTAAATACGACACGCCCAAATTAAAAGGCACATTTCCCGCAAATCATGAACGAATACACGAATTAAACTCCGTTATTTCATATCAGATAAATAAGCATTGGGATATTGGTGCCACTTATGTCTTTGCTACAGGCACTCCATATACAGCCCCACAATTTTTATACCTTTATGCAGGTAAACTTATATCTAAATATGAAGAATACAACTCATCAAGACTAAAACCATATTCCCGATTAGATTTATCTGTTAATTATCGATTCAAGGTTAAGTTTGCCGATGAATGCGGTGTTAATTTATCAATATATAATACACTTGCTACTAAAAATGAGCTTTTTTGCACATGGGGAATAGGGAAAGATAATACTTTAGTATATAAGCCTGTTTCTTTTTTTACCAGAATTTTACCAACTCTAAACTTATATGTTAAAATATAGCATACATATCATCTTTTTTATATTCTCTTTTATTCTTATTTCATGTGAAGATACTGTTCAATCAGAAGTTAGCCAAATCGTTGTTGAAGGCTATATTGACGATGGGAAATTTCCGATAGTTTTTGTTACTAAAGCTATTCCACTAACATCTGAAACTCAAGAATTAGATATAATGGATTACTGTATTAGATGGGCAAAAGTAAGCATTAACGATGGAAAGGATGAGGTTATTTTGACAGGGAAATGGGATGATGGATATTTTCCACCATACATATACACAACAACACACCTAAGAGGGATTGAGAACAACAAATACACAATAACTGTTGAATATGACAACTTTAAAGCGACTGCAACAACTACAATCCCATCAAAGCCAACAGTTGACTCGATAAAAATTATTCCAACAGAAGTTGATTCGTTATGTCAAATCAAGCTTTGCATTACCGATAATCCAAATGAAAAAAACTTTTATAAAATCTTTGTAAAGAAACGTACTAATAAATATAACAAACAATGGCTATCATCATACCTCGGAATTGTCAGTGATGAAGTCCTCAACAGTTCAAATGAAATCTTAGTTAATCAAGCAAGTTATATTCTTGACACGAAAGATTTTACCCCTCACTTTTCTTACGATGACATAATAACAATAAAATTTGCAGAAGTTGATGAAGCAGCATATAAATTTTGGAATGATTACGAAAACCAAACCAGTTTTTCAAAAAATCCATTATTCCCACTTTCCGAAAATTTAGAAACCAACATTGATGGAGGTTTCGGCTATTGGTATGGATGCAATGCTGTGTATATAGATTTATCTCTAAAAAAATACAAAGGCAAGGAAACCGTTATTCCTATTACTTCTAACAATGGGGTAACTATAACTCCACAAGAATAGTTTTCATAGTAATATTTGAGACATAGATTCCGTATTCTCAATTATTATGACTATTTTTGTAACATTAAACTATTAGGGATATATGGCTCCACTATTCAGCATAATTACCGTTACCTATAATGCTGCCGAGACGTTGCCTGCAACTCTTGCCAGCATAAAAGAACAATCGTGCAAACTGTATGAATACATCGTGATGGACGGTGTATCAAAAGATAATACTATAGAGTTGGCTAAAAATGCCAATATCACAAATGCTCGAATCATCTCAAGTCCCGACAAAGGATTGTATGATGCAATGAATAAGGCTATTGATATCGCTACCGGCGAATATCTCATATTCCTCAATGCGGGTGATGCATTTCATTCGCCCGACACACTTCAAAAGATTGCCGATGTGGTAATGAATCACGATTTTCCAGGCATCGTTTATGGGCAAACCCAACTTGTGAATGCTAATCGTCAACGCATTGGCGACCGACATCTCTCGGCTCCTGAAGAGTTAACTCTTCAGAGTTTTGCAAATGGAATGTTGGTATGTCATCAAGCATTTATTGCATTGCGTCGCATCACCGGGCATTACGATTTGCGTTATCGTTTCTCTGCTGACTACGAATGGTGTATTCGTTGCTTACAACATTCTCGTAATAACGTATATATTCCACACACAATTATCGACTACCTGAGTGAGGGATTGACAACTGCCAATCGCAAAGCATCACTTATTGAACGCTTCAAAATTATGTGTTATTACTACGGCACAATACCCACAATAATTCGACACATAAAGTTTATCCCTCGATTTCTTAAACAACGACGCATTGATCGCAAAGCGACTCAAATAAAATAATCTATATGCAATACTATATTCATGAAAATGGACAACAATTAGGTCCGTTTACTACCGAAGAATTGAAAGCTCGTGGCATCACCGGTGAAACTCCGATATGGCGTGAAGGTATGGCTCAATGGAAAAAGGCAAAAGATGTGCCTGAGTTAACCCCATTATTCACTATGCCTTCGCCACCACCCTATAGCGACAACACAACGAATATGCAACCAACAGAGCCTTGTCCTGAAAATCACTTGGTCATATCTATTTTCTCAACTGTTGTGACATTCTTTTGTTGTGGATTACCAATTGGAATTATTGCATTAATATATGCACTCGAGGTGGAAAATTGTTGGAAGAAAGGCAAATATGATAAAGCTTTAAGCAATGCACGAAATGCAAAAACTTGGAGTATAGTTAGTATTATTGTCGCATGTTCGGGCTTTATATTGATTCTTATATATATATTCTTAATCATCGGTTTGGAAGCATTCTTAATGTTATTATGACACTTGTAAACACCACATTTCATGTTCACACTTCGGTCAACGACCTATTTATAAAATGGGTGCAAGCCATTTACATTCCAAAAGCAATGGAATGTGGACAATTTAGTAAACCACTATTCTCACGCATCATGATGCAAGTTGACCCCGAAGCCACAAGTTATGCAGTGCAACTCCAAGCATCGTCACACACCGAAGCCGAAGCATGGCACGACTCTATGGGGACTCAACTCAAAGATGCTCTTGCTCGCGAAGTTGGAGAACGAGTATTACACTTTACAACTTATATGGAGATTATTGAATGAGCTGTTCACTCCGCGAGTGGGATCGCATAATCATTGGCATTGACCCCGGTACAAATGTGATGGGATATGGCATTCTTGGCGTCAAAGGCAAAAAGCCTTCGATGATAGCCATGGGTGTAATTGAATTGAAAAAATTTGAGAGCCACTATTTGCGTTTATCGCGTATCTTCGAACGTGTGACGATGCTCGTTGAGCAATACCTCCCCGACGAAATGGCCATCGAAGCCCCATTCTTTGGAAAGAACGTACAATCAATGCTCAAACTCGGACGTGCTCAAGGCGTAGCCATGGCAGCCGCATTGGCACGCGATGTACCTATTACCGAATATGAGCCACGCAAAATAAAAATGGCAATCACCGGCAACGGTGCTGCAAGCAAAGAACAAGTCCAAGAAATGTTACGTCGCATACTTGACATTCCTCGTGAAAATCTACTCCCCCAACTTGATGCCACCGATGCTCTCGCCGCTGCCCTTTGCCACTTCTATGAATCATCACGACCCCAAATCGACAAAGGTTGCAAATCTTGGAAAGAATTTATCGCCAAAAATCCTGATAAAGTGAAGAAATAATTCTTTTACATCAATAATGAAGCGTCGCCGTAGCTGAGGAAACGGAAGTCATTGGCGAGGGCGAAGTTCGGTTTCAAGAGCATCTGCCACTTTTTCGGGAATATAAAGCATTATCCCAATTATCTTTGGCAGTGGATTGTAATATATTTATTTTGCAAATATCGCCTAATCTATATACTTTCCACTGTTCCATAAATATCAATCGTTTTGTTCATAATAATAGGAATAGTCAATGCCTTTCATAAACATCTCACGGTCATTAATTTTATCTGTTAAAGCATTGGCTATTAAGTGCCGTATCTTTATTGAATTTTATTGGTGTCCGATAAAAATCAAAATGAGTATAAAAAGGTGTCTCAATCGCAGATTTAATGCGGTTGAGATTCTTTTTTGCGATTTACAAGCCCCCCTAATCGAAAAGCGTCAGTTGTGGCGGTGGATTTTCGTCCAAAA
>JAEIGA010000787.1_pt1 | contig 47277 bp, 75 predicted proteins | sample 9270691 | NCBI WGS metagenome assembly JAEIGA01 (sample SAMN17057246, study PRJNA624740) | gut metagenome | biome: biome; isolation source: fecal sample | host: Bos grunniens | place: China: Xizang | collected 2019
CATCAAAAAACTTGTAAACGGCTCCCAGATTTCCTTGAGAGTCACGGCAGAGAGTACCGATATCAAGCATGGAAAATTCCCAGCTTTCGTTCCCCTCGTCTCCGGTCGGCAGAATAAAATGGATGGTAATGTCAATGGCGTAATACTCATATTTCACCTTTCCGGTGCTGGAGTCATTGACGGTGTGCAAAGATGCCGAAAACGGCAGGAGTTTACCGCAAAACGGCGGAATTTTGATGCCGCAGACCGTTTCTGCGGATGAATTGAAAATATAAGAAGCATTCAGACCCGGTATGGAACTGCCTTTTTTCTCATTCATTGTAAAACTCATCACGCCGACAGTGACTGTTTTCTGAGCGGAGATCGGCGTTCCGGCGGAGTTCAGCAGCTGTTTCCATTTCTTGTCTTTCTGGTCCCAATACTTGGTCATAGCGATTTGCTTGTCAAAGGTGTGTATTTTGAAATCCTGCGGCGGCAAATCCCAGGGTTTTGTCTCATTGGGCACCGGAGAAGAACCGCTGTCAAGTTTATTGGAATATGTCACCTCAATATACCATTCGTCATCGCTCAAAGTCTGAACCTCTCCGATATCGGTGACAAAGAATGCCGTATAAACCGGATGACAGTCATTCCATGCCGGAACATAAGCGGAATTGATACAGTCAACCATTGTATCAGATTTATCGTGTTTAAAAAAGATTGTCCGGACAAAACTCTTGCCGGAATCTTTGCTGCCGCCGGATGCGGATGTGATATCATCTCTTGTCAGTTCTATCATGTTTCCCTCCTTTTACTGAATAAAACTTGTCAACCGGCAAAACAAGGCGTATATTATCAAAAGCCCGTCCGGGATGTTCCCGGGTGGCGGAAAAATAAAATCAAAAAAGGCGGGGGGAAAGATGGGTATGATTTATTCCTGTGAAAAGTGCGGTCAGCGATACCAGATTGATGAACCGGGAAGATATCAATGCTCTTGCGGATTTAAATTTGATATTATCGATTCCGCAAAGGAACCACAAGCGGTCAAGAAAAATACTTCTAAAATTTGCATGTTTTGCCAAGGTGAAATTCCTGTAAATGCAACAAAGTGTATGCACTGCGGTGAATGGGTGTCCGGAAATGCACCAAAATCAAAAGCAATATATTTTCTATTGGCAATATTCACCCCAATGGGGATACATGAAATTTACTGGGGTAATTACGGTATTGCTATCTCTATAATGTTTGGTTTTCTTTCCTCGTTAATCGCAGGTGCCAAAAACAGCTCTATTGCGGTGCTGCTTCTTTTCATAACTGGAATTATATATCTTGCCTCTATGATTTGCGTTTTGATGTCAACCCCTGAAGATTGGGCAAAAAAACAAAAACCATCCCAGCCGAATAATAAAATGTATTTGGTCCTTGGCATATTTCCGGTTACGGGAATACTGGGGCTGCATGAATTCTATATGTCACATGACACAAGAGGTTTTATACTCTTGTGTATGGCATTATTGGGCGGTTTTGTTCCTTTTTTTGCTCATGAAAATGAAAGGTTCTCAGAATTTCTATCAGAAAATATACCCAATTACATCACCTTTTCTGTGTCAGGGTTGTATGTAGTTTTATTTATCGGATTATGGGTATATTTTATGATCAAACATTTTTCAGCTAATGCTCGAAAAAGATAAACCTTCTTTGATTTTAGACAGAATACTGCTCTGTTTGGCTGCTTCGCTTTTCATATTCTGCAAGATCTCAGCCATTTTCTTTGTATTGATGCTGGTATCGGATGCGGCTTTTGCCTCATCAATCAAACCTTGAGGCATTTGCAGCATCGTCCGGCTCTGAAGTTCAAGCGCTTGTGTTGAGCTTGCTTCAATCGCCTGTTGGGCGGTGCTCCTGATCCGTCCGTATTGATTCATCAGAGTTGTGAAAAATTGAGCATTTGCCTGTTGCTGCTGCTGATATTTATCAAGAACTTTTTGAGCCATGGCCTCCCGCCGTTCCTCGATCTCTTTTGTGAGTTCGCCCTCCTGTTCCAAAAGCCGGTAACGCTCCTTGGTCTTTTCAAGTCCGGAGGCGGATGTGTCGCTTTCAATACGTTCCGGCAGCTCTTTCAACTTCGATCTTGTTTCAGAAAGTTTCTTTTCAAGCATTGACAATTGAGCTTCCGGTTTTGATGAATCAAAATCAAGCTGCCATTTTTTTGAAAAATATTTTTCACGGATCTCACGGAGAGCCTTGTTTGCTTTTTCTGGGGACTCTCCTTCCTGACCACCAGGCGCACTTCCACCTTTGGGAGCCGATGCTGCCGGTTTGCTTTTTAATTCCCTGAGTTTTTCCCATTTGGCAATGTAATCATCAAGCAGAGTGAGTTCATTACTTGTAAGTGTGTGTTTCAAAACTTCACGCCGTTCTTTGAGCAAATTAAGATCATTACTATTAACAGCTTGTCTTATAACTGCTCTATTTTCCATATCATCTTTGCTGTCACTCAGTTTATAGAGAGGCATGTTTTCAAGCAGAAGTTTTCTTGCAGCAAATTTTTCATTTTCATGCGCGGCAATCAACCTCTTTCTGTCACTTTCGGCATATTTGTCATGCTCTTTACGGATATCTCCCCAGAGTTTTGCAGTGTTGGTAAGAGTTTTATTTTGCTCAAGCAGCGGTGCATTCAAACCGTTATAACGGCTGTTAAGTTCCCCGGTAATTTTAGTCAATTCCTCCTGTTCCTCTTTCGTCCGGTCAGCGTATCCTGCCAGTTGCTCGTAGCGGCGCATTTTGTCAAGGTCGCTCTTCCGCTCTGCCTCGTTCTGCTGTACCCGCTGTTTCATTGTTTCAAGATCCTTTGAAGCAACGGCGGCAGATTTTTCAGCGGCTTTTTTACTTGCGGTCAAGAAATGCTCAAGGATAGCAAGTCCGGCGGAGATCGCCAGCATCGGCAAAAATGCCTTTGCAAGTCCAACAGCGGCGACAGCAGCGCCTCTTGTGGCAGTTGCAAGTCCGGACATCGCCGGAGCCATTTTTGACAAACCGGATGAAAATGTCGGAAACAGAGCCATGCGTTTATTCATGTTTGCCATGGTGTTATTGACTCCGGCAACAACACCGTTGAATTTGGCGGCCTGTTGAGCTGAAGAAGCAAAAACACTTTGCTGCAGCAGCCCCCGGCGTGTAACAAGCAAATCCCGATAGTTTTTTTGAAGCTGCTGTATTTCTTTTGCTTCAAGTCCAGCGGCTTTCCCTTGCTGCAATGCGTGTTTTGCAGAAAAAATATCCTGCTTATTACTTTTCAATGCTTGTCCGGCGGCAATGACCGGATTTGTGGTTGCCGGAACCGGAGCTGCCGCCGGAACCGCTGAACGTGCAAGGTTTTCAGCCGTGATCGCCGCGGCATTGGTGCGGTGAGCCTCTGCCTCGCTGTGTGTCAATTTGGCAGTCACTGCTGACATCAGATTGTAAGTACCGATAGCGGTTTTTGCAGCCAGAAAACCGGCTGCAATAGTTCCTGTCCGGACAATGATATTCTGGGTTTCGGCATCAAGATCATTGAAAGTACGCAAAAGAGATATAACAGCACCCTGTCCCCGGCTGACATCATCGGCAAGACCTCTGCCAATATTAGCGCGTAAATCCTCAAGTTCATTCCCGAGAATACGACCACGGTTGGCAAGGCTGTCGATGTTCCTGCGGAAATCCCCGAGCGCATTGCCTTTTTGCTGAAAAGCTGTCTGCAGAACGGCGATCGCTCTGGCTTGCTTATCAGTGACTCCGCGAGTTTCCTGAATGGTTGACTCAAGAGACTTGAAATCTTTATCTTCCAGCCTGATAGCCATACCGAGAGCTTTGGCGGCTTCGGTTTCACCGAGCATCGCTTTGGTGATCGCAAGTGCCGCACCTTCAGCCCCTCCGGAATAATTGGAAAAAGACGCAATATCTGAACCCAACTGAGCAACTTGAACAGAAAGTTTTAAAGCCTCTTCTCTTGTAAATCCCCATCCGGTCAAAAGATCTCCGGTCAAAGACAGCATCGATTTTGCCGAACGGGCGGATGCACCGAAATTTTTTTCAAGGTTTAAAGCCTCTTGCGCCGCCTGACTTTCAACCCCCTTGAACACCTCATAAAACTTTTGAGTTGACTCCTGCAGATCGCTGAATGTTCTTACTGCCTGTCTGCCGAACTGCAGCATTGCGGCGGTGCTGAAAAGACTTCCGAGTGTTTTAACAAGCTGCTGTGAAGAATCATCAGCGGAACGCACAGAGTCATTGAAGCGATTAACATTTGCAATGCCATCGGCTTTACAGGATATAACAAGAGTTGCAGTATCGGTGGTCGGCATGACAGGTGTCTCCTTTTTGTGGTTTATCTCTTCAATAAAGGTATTCTGTCAACTTAACACGATCGTTTGATCAAATTGCAACAATGTTTTTATGAATTTTCAAAAACAAGGTGGCAGTATTATTTTATACACAACCCCAAAAAAAGGAGGTTTTATGTTTGGTTTAGGTTTTGGAGGTTTCCCCGGTATCAGAAGTTCTGACATCACCATCAAGTATGCCGAAGCTAAAATTCCGCAGGAGTGCTTAAAAGAGGCAGTCGGCGGTGCGTTTTGCGGTTTGGCTCTTTCAACGATCACCAAAGGCGACCCTGAGTTACTTGATTTGATTATGAATACTTTGAAATCAGTTGCAAGAGAAAACAAAACGTCTGAAGAAAAAGCACCGCCTAAAAAAGAAAAATAAAAAGAAAAAGAAAAAAACGGCTGCCGTGATACTGTTCCGGCAGCCGTTTTGTGTTTTTGGGGAATTTTTACAGCAATGTTACAGCAACTCTTTTTCCGCAGGCGCGGGCATACCTTGCAAGGGTCAAAAAGGTAATATTCCTTTTACCTCTTTCAAGTTCAGCTATATTCGCCTGAGTGGTCCCCAACTTCTCAGCCAGTTGTTTTTGCGTTAATCCGGCTGCTTTGCGTGCTTCATACAAGGCAATCACCAAATCCATGCGCGCTTGCTGTTCCTCGATCTCGGCAGCGTTCGCGGGGTCGGTAAAATATGCGTTGCGCTCTTTTTCCTCTGCGCTGATTGCTCCGCTTTCAATTTCCCGCTTCATTTGCTCAACTTCGGCTGCGATCTGTTCTTCCGTTAAAAATTCTGCGTGATCTTTCATTGTTTTACATCCTTGCTTTGTCTACTGTATAATATAAGTTATATCTTATATTTTGTCAAGTGCTGAAAGTGTTTTTTTGATAAAAAATCCCGAAGGCGTTTTTATTCCTTCGGGATTTTTCTTGAGCGGCCGACAATTTTCTTTTTGTTTTTTTCGTCCGCCATGCTGGGGAGAGAGTACCATATTTTAAGTGCATCGGATTCGTTTGAGATGCCAATATTCAGCATACAAAGATAACGGATATCAGCCAGCATCATCCGGTGCTGTTTTTCAAGCTCAAAGGTCGTTTTGAGTTTGACTTCTTCAAGCTCAAGCTCATTCTTTTCCTTTTGCTCCCGGTAGGCTCTCAGCCAGATCACATCACGGATACTCAAGGGTGACAGCGGAGATAAATCCCCGCTGTCTGAACACTCGCGGATCAGGAGAGTGTAGCCGCAGAAGTATCCGTATTCAAGTTTTTTTCAGCGTTTTTCTTTTCTTCGGCAATCTTCTTTTCAAATTCTTCAGTGAAATTGAGTACATCCGCAGAAAGAGTAACGGCGGCATCCCAGTCAACAGAAATCAACTTAAGAGCGGTTTTGGCGTCAAGTCCGGCACCGTTGACCAGGGTAAGCATCACGCGGTCATGTGTGCTTTGCGCCGGGTCATGCGTGTAGTCAAGCGCCCAAGAACGCAAACGGTGATCTCCGGTAAGCGGTTTGATGTTCTGTTCCTGAATCGTTCCGTTAATATTAACTTTGACAGTCTTTTCCGGCAATTCAACAGCTTTGATTTTTGACAGGTCGATCATGTTAATTTTTCTCCTTCACTAAAAAAGTGCCGTTCCGGTGTGCCTGACTGAAGGAGGGATCAGACAGCACCGGAACAGCTGAAATGGGGTTAAATTCAATGGCGGCTCCCTCAAACCGCCTTGAAATCTTTTTTATTCCGCCGCGGAAACGGATACGTTCTCAAGAGACGTGATCTCAATTCCCAGAGTGACGTAATCTTCGGCTCCCGGCGTGATAGAGGGCGGAGTGGCAATGCGGACTTGACACTCTGAATACACTTTCGGCTCATCATACAGACCGGTCACGGTGTAGGTGAGCGGGGTGCCGTTCTTCCACCATGTTTCAATCTGATCCGCTTCTGCCGGAGCAAAGACTACGGTGGGACTTACGGCTTCATAAGTTCCGTCTTTGACAATTCCCTGAGCCTTGATGTGCTGGCTTGTGAACTTGTTGACGGTATGCGCCCCGTTTGCCATAGTAACAGCGCCCTCGGCGGCAATGTCCCACGCGATAGTGGTACTGCCGTCAGAGAGTTCACAGATTACTTCATCACTCTTTACTTTGGATTTTACGCTGACTGTCGATGCCATTTATTTCATCTCCTTTTTTTATGGGTAAAGTTTCTATCTCAATAATACTTGTCAACCTTCAACCGTAACACCGGGGAGTTTGAAGAGTTTATCCACAGCGTTTGTAAAGCACAATTCAACGAAACGCGCCGGAGCTTGAGAACTCCATCCGTCATTCAATTTTCCGATATACGGAACGGCGTTCGATATGTAAATGCTGTCTGCATTGGACACAGCTTGAACGGTGAAAACTCTTTCCGCCCGTGTTGAATCAAGTCCGTATTTACCCGGCGGCGGAACAGTCAAATCCGGACTTCCGATTGAGCAATTCCACCCCCAGCGAGCGCGTCCATCTTTTACCGGAGTTGCAACATGTATCTGACGGTAAAACCCAAGTCCGAAATCTCGCATAACACGCTTTGGGCGTGCGGCATTGATTTTGATGTATCTTTTTACATTGGGATCACCGACACCGAGCTTAAAATTCATAATGCGCCCCATCTTCAAGAGTGATTTTTACATATACCAGCACGGGGAGCCGGTACAGTCCCTTGTCGGATTCAGTAGTAGCAGAACCGCGTCCGATTTCTGTCACTGTTGCTGTTGCTCCTGACCAGCCGGGCATCGGGATTTCTCTTTTATTGCTCTTTCTTGCATAAATACCAAAAGATTCTTCAACGGATGATGCAAGGCTTCCGGCTAACTGTGTCTGACTCATCTCTGATGTAAAAACATCAACTTCCGCAATGATCGTTTTGGTCATGTGATTCTGACTTGACGGAACCCATTCCGCGCCCTGTGCTATCGTAAGTCGGGCATAAGGCAGAGCATTTGGAGCCGGTGCATTCTCTCTCTGGATCTGATCAATGGAGAATGCTCCGGTTTCCACAATCCTCCGCAGCACTTCCCCGCGGACACTTTCAACTGGATCAGCTGCCATATCACAACCCCCTCAAGGTGAAACGCAACTTTGCCGGAACAGGCTCCTGCGTTGATTCATCATTCAATATACCGATGCCGGATATATCAGCAATCGCCCAGACTTTTCCGGCAATCGTCAATGTGTCGGCAATCGGACGGATGCCGTAATTTTCCGTCATCGGCCGCATATCGTCAAGGGTTTTCACTTTGCCATTGTTGATGATTTGCGGATCACTCTGGGACGGCATCCGGGCGGAAAGGTATTTGAGATATGATATCTCTGTTACAAAATCCTCGGCCATGTAGTTTTTTCCGTCAACCAGACGGGCATCAACGTTTTTCAAGCCTTTGATTTGAACTGTTCGGGAAATCCGAACAGTTCCACCGGTCTGCGGCAAAGGCGAAAAAGGATCATCGATTACGGCAATGTTCCACGCCAGCGTTGCCGTTACATCATTGACACCCTCAATCGGCGTTGTTGCTTCTGCCACTTCCTGTTTCCAGGTCGCCATTTTCGATTTCTCCTTCTTCTTTTCCTTTGAGAACAGTCAAAATATCTTCGGCAAACCACGATGCCGTAAAACAGCTGATAAATGCCGTGTAAAGGGCGTACCACCACTTCAATTTTAGCCGGTAGTATACTTTATTCCCGTTGCGAACTTCTCCGGTGATCTTCAAGCCGAAAGGTATTTTGCTTTTCTTTCTCATTTTGAAAAATATCCTCCTGAGCCGCCGGATGCTGATGCTCCGGGGAGCATTTCACCGCCGTTTTTCTGGATGAGTCTTGCCGCCAGCGGAGAGATGATGTCCGCAGCGAAAGATTTGTCAAAAGTCGTTCCATCGTCCGTCCGGATGATGCCAAGCGTGGTTTTTTTGTCCGCCTGTGTGGGATCTTTGCCGAGGTTAAGAAGATACAGAGCCTGTTCTGCTGTTGCTTTTTTGAGCCATTCCGGAGCATCAGTGCCGGAATAACTGCAAGGCACTCCGTATTCATCGTAAAACTGGCAATACTCTGCAATCAGATCGCTGGCAAGAGACAGATACTGCTCTTTCCCATCCGCCATATGCCAGTTCTCGGCAAAGGCTCTCCGGGCAAAGTATTCATCCGCAAAGCTCACATCGGCAAACATCATTTGCCCCCGTTCTCTTTATAGACTTCTTCAAGGCGGCGGAAACTCCGCTCGGTGGACATGTCAATGCCCTTGGTTTTGAGATACTCAAGGTAATGAGCGCGCAAAACGGCTTTGTTGTCGGTATCCGGTGCGGTGACGGGGGCGGAAGTCTGCTGAACTTCACCGTTATCCGCCGTTTCTACGGTGTCGGTATCCGGTGCGGCGTTGCCGGTGATTTCTGATTTGATTTGTGCATCGGTCATTTTACCGGGAAAAACACGTTTACCAGCCTTGCCGTTGTCATCGACAAATACAGCCTCTGCCGTTCCATTTGTTCGTTTTATCTGAAAAAATTTCATAATTTTCAATTCCTCCACATTGAAAGTTGGAACAACTCCCCATGTTTCAGGGGAGTTGCAAAAAGGTGGGGTTTCGTTTACTTTGCGCGGATGGCAGCCAGAGCGGTGGCGGCATCAGCAACGCCGTAAATACGGCAGGCACGGGCGAGGATATTCTTGAACACAAAAGTACCCTCACCGAGAATGGAGCGTTTCACTCCGTCAAATTCTCCGTCCTGCGGGTCCCAGTCCTTGATGGGCTGCATCCAGCGCATTTCAAAGGCGGATTTATCCAGCACCCAGATATCTCCGGGCTGACAGTCATCATCGGCAATGATGGTCATGAGATTACCGGAAACGGCATTGACAACGCTGCCGACATAGGAGCCGCGCACTTCGTCTTTACGTTCAATGCGGATGGCGTCTTTGGTGGATGCACCGAGCACACGAGCCTGTCCGGGATTGCAGAGAATGACATCTGCGGTACCACCGGCATCCTGAACAGCCTGAGCGCCGTCATTGACAAGGAAGTCGTCAAGAGTTGCGCCGTCAGCGTTGACAGAGAGCGCACCGGCTCCGGTTGCCATGGCATACAGACCGCCAGCCTGTCCGCGTGTGGCATAGGTGGTGCCGGTACGCTGGACACGCTGTCCGTAGAAAGCGGCGGTATTGAGTTCGCGGGAGAGGATATCCAGCTGAACTTTAACCTGGTGCTGAATGGTGTTTTCAAGTCCGTAAACGGCAGTCTGGATGTCGGAGCGGGAAAGAGCCGCCTCTTTGCGCCAGATCTGCGTGTAGTTGTATGCGGTTCCGGACTGGTGGAGATTTTCTTCACCGTGGGTACTTCCGGCAACAACAGGGGTGCTGATAACTTTGTAACGTCCGGTCGGAGCGTTGGCAGCGGTGAGACTTCCGCCGTTGTTACCGCCGAGAACGACCTGAATGGTGGTGGCGTTGGTCACGGTGGACACATAGAACACATCCGGTTTGCCGTCAGGCTGAATAACCATACCGATCTCGGGGATGGAGGAACTCTCAATGGTGAGAGTGCCGGATTCATTTCCGGTGACATTGAGTGTGCGGGCGGCAAGAGTATCTTCCAGCCATTCCACCTTGTGGGCGGCAGCCTTGGGACCGGTGCCGAAAAGACTGATAAAACCGATCCGACCTTTGTTGATGGTATTGAGAACTCCGGAGAGATCCCGGACGGTGTTCTGGAAAGCGTATCCGTAGTTAGCCATGGTTCAATTCCTTTTTTTTAAAGTTACTGTTCGATTGCCGGAGCGCTGTTAAGCATTGCCATAACATCTCCGGCTTTTTCTGCTGCGGCATATTGAGCCGCCTGATTGCCAGCGGGATTACCGGAGCCCGGATGAGATTTTCCGCCATTGACATTCTCATATCCGTCAATGAGGTAAAGCTGCTCTTCAATAAATTCGAGAACACTTCTTCCATCATCCATTTTGGCAAAATCTTCGGGGTCGTCCTCATCAAGTTTGAAACGGTCCCGGAGATTGTTGAACATCACATCCGCTTTACGCTTGCTCCACTTGGGGTCAAGCTTGCCTTTGACTTTGCTCCAGACACTGGAACGTTTATCATCGTACTCACGGGCTGCTTGTTTTTCGGCAGCGAGTTTGAACTTTTCATATTCCGGCTGAAGAGCCGCAAGTTTCTGTTCAACCTCTTTCCGGATACGGACGGCTTCGGTAAGTCGCTGCTGAATTCCGCTGGTACCCTGCCGGAGTTCTTCGAGCTCGGCACCGCTCACGGCGGGATCATCACCGAAAACATCAGTGTAAGCCTTGAGTTTGCCGGTTGCATCGGCAAGTTCTCCTTTGACTTTTTTGAGTTCGGTGTTTGCGTTCTCCTTTGCCTTGAGTACTGCGGAAACATCTGCTGCGGTCTTGAGATTGGCGGTGTCAAGATACAACTTGCCGTCTTCTTCTGTGACTGCAAAACTTTTCAGCGCCTCCACCATTTCGGCGGAAAGCACCGCCCCGTCTGTCAATTCAACTTTTGCCATTTATCACTCCTTTGCTGGCAATTCGTCCGGGAAACATTCCTGCGGACGGAAAACCGGTCAAAACATTTGACCATTCTTTCAATCAATAATTGTTGTCAACTTCACATCATCATACCACCGGGAGCGGCAATGCCAAGAGCTTCATTTTCCGCCTTCACTTCCTCCATAAAATCATCAAACGATTTAAGAGTTTCGTCTCCGATACCGCTTTCAACCATCCGGCGGCGGAGTTCCGCCATTTTGACAGGAATATCCGGATTCTGCAATTTCTTATCCATCCACGCCAGAATATCACCGGCGGAAAGGTTCATCTTTGAGAATTCTTCGGACGGAATGTATTTGACCGCATATGGCTCTGCGATATCTGCCCAGAGCGCCGCATACCGCAGCATTTTTGTGATACTTTCTCCGGAAGAATTGACAACGTTGACCAGAGGTGCGGTCTGATTGCCCTGAATGGTTTTCAATGCCTCACCGGACATATTACCGCCCTTGACAACGAGAGAAACAGACTGCTGCTGCGCTCTGCTATGAAGATCCATTAAAGCATCACGCTGAGCGTTTGCACCGGATCCGGAAAACTCAAGATATTCCTCTCGCCAATCCTTTTGTAGAAAGTGAACAGCTCCGGCTCCGTAGGGGTACTCGTGCGATTTCCCGTCACCATAAATAACATCGATTGGCTGGGAGGTCAGCCACAGCGTTTGACGGTATGCGGCATCCGCATTGAATATTTCAATGTCAAGATCAGCCACCGCCGTCAGCAGCGGGTTTTCGTACTGCGGAAGATGATGCGTAATATTGCAGAAATCAAAAGGAATGAAAGAAAGCCGTCTGCCATACATCGGGTAATACGCTCTGCCGTATTGCGGATCAGCCGGATCAGCGGTCGGATCCCACGGCGGCGGATTGGCAACATCAAATTCTGTCCATTGCTCCGGCTGAAGTGCCGCCTGATAATATTCCCCATTGGCATCGAGGGCATGAACCCGGTAACGATTGACAAATGAAAGTTTTTTGTCCTTGTAGTCAAACAAATAATCGCTCTCATCCATCAGAATAAACGGGGAACCGATTGATTTGTCCAGCTGTGATGTGATGTATTTATCAAGGGAGTACACCGTTATTTTGAACGGCGCTTTTCCGGATTTCACTTCTTCTATGTCAACAGGCTCCAGGAATGTCACGCACCCGCCGTCTGAGAGCTGCAGCCGGTTGATGAGAATGCGCGTTTCCATGAGTGATTCAGCATCAAAGAAAGACCGCAGAGACTCCGGAATATTATCACCGCCGTCAACAGTATCACTCCCCAGACCGAGCAAGCCGAGAGAAATGATATTAACGGTTTGAGCGTAACAGGGAAAATCAGCCATTGCAAGATAGCGCATATACTCAGCAATCTCTTTTTTGTGCCGTGAAGTAGGCAAAAGATATTTCATAGCCTCCTGTGGCGATCCCCCGATTGCTTTAATGGTCGCAGCACCTTTGATGCAATCGCGCACTCTTTCCCTGATAGCATGGTATTTGTCATATTCAGAATTGGCATAAAGTGACAAAAAAATTCCGGTTGTGTTTTTTTCCTGCAGCATATAAACCTCCTTTTATCCAAATTACTTTTGTCAACCTTTTAATATTTTTGAAATTTTTTCATAAAACCGCTTGAATACATAACATGATATGTGTATATTGTTGTAAAGTGCATTTTTAATGTGCGCTCTTCTCGGCATGAGAATTGAAATGATTGAAAGAAAAATGGAGGTGTTAAAATGAGTAAAGATGATGAAATTATGGAGTTGAAGCATAGACTGAATTGCGTGATCACCGAAAAACATGCACTTGAAGATATTGCTGCGAGAAAACAAAAAACCATTGATCGTATTTTGGAAGTATTGTCCGAGGATAACCCCATGTTAGGAGCATGGCTTATAATTGCAAGAAAATCCTTGCGAGATTATCACGAACAAACATGCAAATGCGGGAAAGGTGAAGAAAAATGAGCAAACTTGAAAAACTTGTAGCAGACCGGGAGCTGTGCGAGCGTATTCCGGCAAATGATTTTCTCGATGCCGCGTTCGCATGGCACTACACGGAGGTTGCCGGATTTGTCTGCCGGACATCAGGCTGTGAGCAGTTCAGCGGTAAGCAGTGGCAGCTTGAACGCTCCACCTCCGGCAGGATCATCCGTTACCGGCAGAGGGGAGAAGTGATTTACCCAGCGCCGACTTTGCAGGAGATACTTGATGCATTGGATAACTATGAGATGTGGGTGATTGACAAAAGGGACAACCACCATATCACTACTGGCTGGGCTTGCGGTGATGACAAAAACGCCGCCACCGCCGCCCTGAAACTGTGGCTGGAATTGAACAAGAAAGGAGTTGAAAATGAGTAAAACCTGCGGGGAGTGTAAGTATTATGAGGTTGATGTCGTTGCCGCAACGTGCGAAAAGAAACTCTGGATTTGCGATGACAATACTCCGGCTTGCAAGAAGTTTGAACGGAAAACTCTTACCAACGGCGATCGAATCAGACGGGGCGGAGATGATGCTTTGATTGACTTTGCCGATGGTATCCGGCGCAGAATGTGCCATTACTGTACGTTTGCCAAGGATAAGTCCTGTGTTGATAAGACTGGAGATTGCTGGGAAGGTGTAAGAGCATGGCTCAACGCCCCGGCAGAAAGCGAGGGAGAGAATGACACCGGAAGAAATTGAACTTGTCAAATTTGCGGTCAAGAAAATCTGCGAAGCGTGGCTTTGGGGCTGTGTCTTTTTGAGCATTGGCATTGGCAGTATCAGCGTTAAAAATGTATTTGGAAAGGGTGAAAGATGAGTAAAGAATTGAAACCGTGTCCGTTTTGCGGCTCAACAGCAACAATGCGTGGCGGGGGTGATCGTGCATCATGGATCATTTGCGACAATAAAAAATGCAGTGCTACACAAGGTTTAGAGTTCACCGGAGAAAACGCCGTTCAGATGTGGAACACCCGCCACGCCGAGGATGCGCTGAAATATGACCTTGCGCAAAAGAAAGCGGCATTGCTGATAATTTCGCAATGGTGCGACAGGGGATTGAAAGATGGCATGAGAAAACATGATATGAACGAAGTTTTCCTGTGGATCAGGAAACTTGCAAAGGAAGAAATGGGGAAAGACTATGATACAGACAGATAACACAACACTTGCTGTTGCACAGGCAATGATCGCCCTGCGGGATAAGAACAATGCTCTGACCGCCGAGGTGGAGAGGCTGAAAGCGGAAAACGCTGAACTGAGGTACATCGTGGAACAGTTCTTCGATGATTGGTATTGCGAGGACGGATGTCCGAAACAAAAGGACAAAAACTTTCCATGCTATGGCGAAGAAGAAAACGAAACAACGGCAGAATTTTATCCCGGCGAGTGCAGTCTTTATCAGACCAAGTGCTGGGTTGAATATTACCGTTGGAAGTATCGGCAGAATGATGGTAAGGACACCAATGTCCTTACCAATGTCCCAGCCACACCGGAGAAAGGGGGAGAGGATGAGTAAGAAATGTCCGAAGTGCGGAAGCGTTGATATAATCCAGAACGGCAAGTATAAAGACGGCTCTGTCGGTTATAAGTGCCGCAAGTGTGGGGAGATGTTCATTTTGTTGACCCTCTTTAATCGCATCACCGCCTCCCCGGAGGTGCTGGCGGAGGTGTTGGTGTATGAATCGCCTGGATATAACAAAAAGGGAGACAAGGATGTGTTTTATCGGTCAAAGGTGGATAAGTTCTGGATGTATACCACCCGGGAAGAAGCCATCGCCACAACGGTGGCGAAACTCAAGGAGCTGGAGAAGTGAAAGATCAACTTACATTTCAGGAACTCTGCCTGATAAGTCATTGTCTTTGTCGGAAAGCAGAGTTGGTAATCAAGAATTTTCAGGAGGAACATGATTGGCTGTACGGGAGTGATGTTCCGAAAGATATTGACAAAATGTGCGATGAGTTGCGAACCTTGACCACCGTAATGCGCAAGGTTGATAAAATGAGCCTTGAAGCGTGTGAGAAAGAGAGCAAAAAAGGAACGGTAAAATGATTGAAAAATGGTGGGTGATTCTGTTTGTTGTCAGCAGATTGCTTGTGGTGGGTATTCACCTTGGCAAGGATGGTGAGCCGAAAGAGGGAACATACTCTGCCGGAGGTGCATTGTTTAGAGTCGTGATTGCTTTTACGCTTGCTTGGCTGGGCGGCGTATTCAGGTGTTTTGAGTGAGGTGGAAAATGAATAGCATTGAAGCATTATCTGTGTTTCTGCAACTGGCGAAATTTCTGCCGCTGGATGAATACAAACACGCCTGTATTGTTGCCGGGAATTGCAAGGGCGATGAAAGGACTTGCATGGTTGCGTTATTGCATGACATTGTTGAAGAAGGTCGCTCTACCTTTGACGACTTGCGAAATCGGTTCAGACTTGATGCCGAACAAATGGCGGCACTTGATGCAATCACCCGGCGGCAAGGTGAGCAATATTTTGATTACATCCGGCGGTGCAAACAAAACGAAATGGCAAAGACTGTAAAACTGGCAGATTTGCAGCACAATATCACCAGATGTGCCAAAGACTTGCCGAGCCGCTGGGGACTTATCCTGCGTTATGCAAAAGCGTATGGAATGCTGATTGGCGAATGGAAGGAACAAGGGAAATGAGCGTTGAAAAGTTTGATAAAATCGGTTATGAATTTACGCTTGCAAGCGGGGATCATGACTGGTCTGATTGCAATTTTTATGGGGAGAAAAACGGCAAGAAAACATGGATTGGAAATCTTGCATCGGAAACGCCAATTCACGGTTCAGATGAATGGTGGACTTATGAAGATATTGAAGATTTTGCACGGAAAGCGGTTGTCGCAGATGAGTTATATTTGGCACTTGATAGATGTGATGATTTACTCCGGGATGTTATCCTGCGAATACCGCAGTTATCCGGACTTATCCGGGTAATTCAAAGTCAACTTGAAGAAAACAAAAAAGCGATATTAAAAGCAAGGGGGGAGGAATGAATATCCGCATAACAACAGCATTGCATGATCTTCTCCGGCAGACGGCTGAGCATACCACGCTGGAGGTGTCAGAGATCATCCGCCGGACAGCGAATGGCATCAGGAACAATAGAGCCGTGGTACACTTCGAATTACCGGAGATGTACCACGAAAAACCGGAAACCGTGCTGAAAGTCCGGGGACTGGTCATGCCGGAGATCCAGCCGGATGAGTTCCGGAAGTTACTTGCGATGCGGTGCCTGGAAGAGCTTTCAAAGCCTGTCAGCCGCAAAAGAACAAAAGATGAACCGGCAAAAGCCGGATATATTCTTGAAGAATTTCCACCGGAGTGATATATTATGTTTCAAAACTTACAGGGGGTTAAAATGGCAAATTGTCCGTGCTGCGGGAACGAAATCCCGCCGGCTGTAGTAAAAGAAATCTTGCGTGAAACGCTTTCAAAAGCCGGATCAGTCAAGACTGAAAAAAAGACGGTTGCACAAAAAGCAAACATGGCAAAGCTGAACGCAAGCTATACCACAGAACAGCGCAAGTCCGCTGCCAAAAAAGCATGGGAACGGCGGAGAGTAAAAAAAGAGCAAGGTTGAGTTGTTAAGTTTAATTTAACAACTCATCGGCAAGTTACAGTCAAATAAAAAACACCCTCAAAATCAGCTTTACCGGCTCGGTTTTGAGGGTTTTGTGCAAGTTATAAGCAAGTTGGGAGCAAGTTGAATTTATCAGCGTGAAATTCTTGCACCTCTGATTATCACAGAAACGATTAATGCAATACCGCCTGTTCCGATAATACTAGATACAACTGGGTGTCCTAAATAAGCACACACAACGGAAGCACCCATTATAAGAAATATGGCTCCCAGTGCAGCCGATACTCCACACTTTATAAGAGATGAATTGATTTCCAATTCCTTATTTAAACGTTCTTGCTCTATTCGTGATAGCTCAATACGGCTTTGTTGTTCAAAAATCGCCATTTCAATTATCTTTTTAGGAAAATCCTCAGATATCTCTGAATACGCCTTCATTTCCACAGATGGAGGAATTGGACCTTGGTATGCTTGGGTAATTGTGCGGCGTATTTCGTTTTTACTTTTGGAGTTCATATTTATTTAATGCTCCATAAAAAGAATTACCAACATTTTCCCAATCGCATGCAATATTTTCAAAATCAGATTTTATTTGCGTGTGTTTCTTTTTACTCAACATAATCTTACCATAGACTCCAGACAAATCAAATGCCATAACAAAGCCGATAAGAAAAAAACTCAAACGTGTTAATTTTTCCATCATCGCACCCCCCTTTCAATTACCTTAATCGAATCATCCAAAATCAATCCGGCAGTTTGCAGCGGAGAACACTGTTTTTGTGAAACAGGATGCTGATGTAAAGATTTTTTCTGATTTCTGATGTTCTGAAGCCGCCGTGCGGTGCGTGTCCTGATATGAGTTGTCACGGTTTTTTTATCAAAAGCACGGTACAAGTCATCAATCATTGAAATAATTATTTGTCTCATATCTTCCCCCTTTCCGCCACAATATAAATTAATCGCCGGGGAAATCAAACATAACGGATACATCCTGTATCTTTTTGTCCGGGGATTGAGATCACCCTTGGACTGTCAGGAAGAATATTTCCGTGCTCATCACAATATGCCATCTCATCCGAACCATCAGGGAGTTCCTGGACAAAAGCCAGGTACTGACCTCTGTATTGCCAAAGATCGAGAGTCACCCAGCCACATTCATTATCATCAATGTATATTGTTTTTTTGCTCATAATCCGACCTCAGATAAAATTTCTGTATAAGCCTTTTTTATTTCTCCGGCAACAGAAGGAAAATATTTTATCGTACCATTTGATAATATAGCATCTTTTTGTAATTGTTCAAGCAAAGCACCTTTATTTTTGTTTGCTTCAAATTCTGTGAATGATCTTGCCAAGAGTTCCTTATCACTTAAAAGCAAGTTTAAATCGTTCAACATATCCTTGTTTTTTGAACTAAGTTTTTTTGCGGATAATAATATTTCTCGTTTGTGCATCATTTCCTGATACTCTTCTGAAGACTTTACAATATCAAGTATTCTTTTACGCTGCGAAGATGTCAAAAATATTTCATCAACAAGATGTCCTGTTTCGTGAACAGCCGTCAACGCTCCGTGAGGATTATTGTGAGCAACATTCCAGGATTTCACAACTCCACCTAAAACCTCCACAAAACCATATTGATCCGGATCGTCTTTCAACATAAAAGTTTTGGGAATGTTTTTTACTTTTTTATGCTCCAATACTTTCTTGACTTCATCGGGGATAATTTCCCATTGTTTTTTGCCATCGGTTGTATTGAGCCTTTGAGCGTTTATTCCGTTTTCAGTGATGATCATTGCCGGATCGTTTGAGAAGTCTGTAAAATTGTGTTGTTGCTTTTGGGATTTTTTGTCTCCAAATCTTACCAACCTCTTCTTATCTATCTCCTTCAATTCTTTCACGGAGTACATCCGCTCCGGATACGGCGGAAAGAACTTTGTCAGCGGCAGATTGCCGTTTTTCCAGACTTCGTATCTGCCGGGGCCCAGATAACGTTCCTTTTCTTTTTCCGGCATCTGTTCAAAGTATTCAGAGAAAGTCATACCGCCCGGAACCTGACGGTATGGCGGATTGCCGGTTCTTGCGGTGTATGCCTTTTGCGCCTCGTAAAAATACTTTTTCCGGGTGCTGGGCGCAAGGTCTTCGTATTTCTTGCCGGGATATTTGGTTTCGTAAAGCTCCTTTGCCTCCGCATCAAAATCGGCGTTGGCGGCAGGGCGGAAAGCATCATCGCCCAGGTCGGTCAGTTCGGTGACGGGGATCAGAACGCATCGACATGAAAAATGAAGTGGCGGCACCGGATGCGGCTCCTTGGTTTTCCACCGTTTCCGGCTCAAGCCTCCGCATCTGGCACAGGTCCGGCTGTCAAGGGTATCGAGCCACTCAACGCCGATTACAACATCATCGTTTTCCTGATAAAACTGGTCTTTGGCATTGTTGGCGATGCCAGAGCAAATGGTCCGTGCCATGCTTTCAGCGTGCTTTCTGGATGTATCAAGAAGTCCGTCTGTGTAATTATTGGCTTTTGTTCCCACGATCCGCCGTGTCATTTCAGGGATGGTCCAGCCGGAGCGGACACCCTCGCGCACCATGTCATTTATCCGCATGACATCAGCGGAGGCGGTTCCGGAGAACCACTCTTCGGCGGTGCGGCTCTCGATGAGCTGTTTGCCGATTCCGTCATTCAGCGTTTTTTTATTGACAAGAGATAATTTGTCGGCGGATTCCGGAGCAAGGGTCTCGGTGATTTTTCCCGCCCATTTCTGCTCGTTGTCGGCAAGTTCTCCGGCTTCCGGCATGATTTCCTGTTGTGCCTGGGCAAAGGCTTCTTTACGGATTGCTGCAATCTTTTTTTCAAGCCGGTGTAGAGCGGTAAGAGATGAGAGAGAATTCAGACCGCGGCTGTGTTTTCCCATGTAGGCTGTGATCTCTGCCATCAATGCTTTTTCAGTGGCATCAAGGCGGTCGGTCAGAATGGCAGCCCATTTCATGCCCAGCTTTTCAATTCTTGCTTGATGATCGGCAATCGTAAATGCCAATTCAGAAAGTGTTTTATCGCGTTTGTCACCCATTCGGCGGATCTCCTTTGCATTTGTTCTTTCAAACAATGCAAAGTGTCAACCGAGCATACCGCTTGCGGAACCTCCGGATGATTCCCCTGAACCGCTGGAAAGCTCCGTCAATCCCCAAACAAGCGCATCCATTCTGTCGGGGGAAGAGTCCTTATCAGCACCGCAAAAATTACACATTTGATCCTCAAGTTCCGGAAATACGCCCACATGGTGAACCAGTCCGCGTTCATATAATGCGGCAACAGGCTCCGCACGGACGATTTTTCCCCGGGTGGCACGGACGGAGGTAATCGGCAGAGATACATTCTCTGAGCGCAAAACCGATTCGACCAGGTCACCGCCGTTGTTGACTTCAACCACGATTCTGTCGGCTTCGTAATCGTCATAAAGCCCCACCGCCCGCTTTGCCCACTGGCTCGGAGATGCTTTTATACTGCCATCCTCAAGCACATAATAGTGTGTTTCTCCGTCTGCCGGATTGACCGCTGATCCGATTGCGACAATACCGGTTTCGTCCGATTTATCGGTATTGGTCACAGCCGGGTCAATGGCAATTACAAGACGCTCAAGTTCCGGATAAGAGGACACCCGGAACGGGTCTATCATCGTTGCCATTTTCCAGAGAGCGTTTTCGTTCTCTGTCCGGCATTCTCCCAGCCACACTTCACGGTATTTGGCAAGGTTCTTGCGTTTCATCTCTTCCGCCTCAGCAATCATCACAGCCGGACAAAAGGGATTATCGGTGTAGTTTATTTTGACAATTTTAATATCGTCCGGCGGCTCTGTAATGAATCGGCGGTATGTGGCATCACGGGCAAATCTCGGATTGAACACCGCCCAGATTTCAGAGCCTTCCGCGCGGATGGTCGGAATCAGCAAGTCCCAGCTCTCTTCTGAAACATTGTGAGCCTCTTCAACGTAGGCAATGTCGATGCCTTCAAGGGATTTAATCTGGTCAACGTTTGCGTGAAGTCCATCAAATATGAATTCAGACCCATTGTAAGCGGTGATACCGCTCTGGGTGATGGTGAAGTAATCCCGCAGTCCCATTTGATCGATGGCATTTTCAATCACCTTTTTGACGGATTCTTTGATTGACTTCTGAAATTCTCGGCAGCAGAGAATACGCCGCTTTTTCTGCAATGCCTTTACCGGAAGAGCACCGCAAGCCGTCCGGGATTTGCCGCTTGACCGCCCGCCGTATGCAACTTTATAGCGGTGGTACTCGTCCGAATAGAAAAAAGTCAACGGTTCCGGGCATTGTATAACGATACCGTTGTTACTTTTTGCCGCCATCTTCCACCTTGACCGGCTGGATAACGATGCTCAACGGAGCAAGCGGCGCACCGTCTTTTCCGGTGACTTCCTGTTCGACTCTTTCGGTGTATCCCCGTTCTTTCCCCTTGCATCTGAGATAGAATTTGACAGCATCCAGCTGCAGCGCAAGAGGGACATTTTCTTTTGTTCCGTCAGCTCTGGGGATATAGCCTTGCGTGAAAAATTCCAGTTTATTTTCCACCGCATCCAGCATCGTGTTGTCCGCTTCGTGGAAAGCCTCTTTGACTTCGGGAAAACGGACAATATACTCTTGCACGGTTGACCGGGCAATGCCCAGCATCTCCGCAACCTTTGTCCGGACACCCCGGCACTTCTTCACGGCGGCGATCACTACCGGGATATCAACCTTTGAACCTCTTTTTTTTCTCATTTGTTATATTTCCTCTTGATTTTGAAAAAATTTTAATTATATTATAGCGAACACCACAGATGGACTTCCAGCAAGGCCAAATGGTCACTGGTTTTACAGCCTCTTTGTTTTACAAGGGTACGGCGATTGATTCTGTTGGTGTTCATTTTCTTTTTCTCAATTTGAAATCGTAAATTTCCGCTGTGTTTTTGCCTTTATCCTGTGATATGGAAAAAGTAAAAGAGTGAAGTTTGTTACCGATTTTTACACTTCCCTTTACCTCCCAGAAGTGTTGCCAGTTTTTCTTTTTTCCTTTTTCATTTCCGCTTCGACTTGTTGTTTTTATTCTCTTTTCCAACACTGTACTGTTACGCAAAAGGTAATTCATGCGTTCATAGTCCCGAATGATTGATAATTTTTGTCTTGACAGGTTTTTTTGACTAAAATCATGTCTCAAAGATTCAAGAGTAAATTCAATCGGTGGTAACCCATGTGCGAAAAGCATTCGTCCCCTTGCACTCTTGGCAAAATCATCGATAATATTTCTTTTTGTTTGTGCCGAATCACCAGAAGTAATTTGAGTGGATTGCCGAACATTTTGCAACTGCAATGGATTTTTTGTTGTGAAACCTCGGAATACTTCTATACTATCAACATTTGGATCTCTAAAACCAATTCTTCCTTTTGCTCCGCTCGCCTTAACTTTAGCCATCCTTTACAAATAACATCCTTTCATCATATTGATTCACTTTATGGCATATTTAGATGTGCCCCTTGTTGAAACAAAAAAAGAAGCAATAGAACTTTTACCCATTTCCTCGCTTAATGTTTGCTTTTGTCCGCTTGATGATTGATATTCATAAGTTCGGTCTGAATTCCTTTTGTATGTCTGAATGTTTCCGTTTGATGATTGGAATACAACAGTTTTCCCTTGTTTTAACGCCTGTGATACTTTTCTTGCGTTGTTTTTTTGAGCATTCTCCGTTTTGGGAATAGATTTAAAAGACAAACCTCGGGTGTTAATCACCCCTGCGCCGCTCGTTTTTGCTTTAGCCATTTGCATTTTCCCTTTCTGAAACATAATCCCCGCCAAAACCAAACGGCTTATAGCGGTAAACCTGAATGCTCCCGAAGTCAACATCGGGAACATCCCCATACACAATGATCGTTTTCGGAGAACATTGCTCTAAAAACGATTTTACTCCACGGTTGAGAGCCAGACGGTGTTCTTTTATCTTTCGGCAACCGGAGTTAGAAAGACACACCGTCCCGCCGGATTCAATGCCATTGAACACCCAGCCGTTCCGGGAACTGTAAGTATTACTTCCGGAGAAAATGAGATTGGGTATCACCGGTATTCCCGCCTGATAGCACATATAACTGAACATCCGGCTCCGGAAATGTTGCCAGATTTGCATAGCTGGCGGCATGTCCGTGTAAACAGAAAAATCCGGAGCAATGATCCCGCCGGAAAAGCGGCTCAAAATGTCGATATACTTTCCCGGCTCTTTCCACACCCTTTCAAATCTGTAATCGTTGATGAAAAAATGTACTCCGCAATCAAGATTTTTCCCCTTGTGGGCATCCGTCACGGCAATGTTGAAAGGGATCAACTTTTCCGGCACAATATCACACCGCTTGGCAAATGGGATACCCCAAGCTCCAATATCCTGCGGAGGGATAGTCAGATACTGCGGAAGATTCCACAGTCCCCAGTCCCGTTCTACATGCTGTCCGTGATATTCCGGCATGGTTGATCTATTTAACTCCGTTTCTTACCCCTTGCGGGCTTAAACTCAAATTTGTAACCGAGTTTCTTCTGGCGGTCTTTGTCGCCAAGCCATTTGCGGACTGCATCATCATAATCTTTACCTTTCATCTTTGCCCGCTTGACTGCCTTTGTAAACTCATTGGACTTGAAATGCCCGCCCCTTTTCGTCAAGATGTAATCCCCTTCACGCCCGGATGCAACAATGCCGGAAGCCTTTGTTTGCGCAACAAAAAGTAAATCATTGTCAGAAAACGCACCACCTTTTTTTCCGGGGTGGTTGTGGTAAATCATGCTGTTCTTCTTGACTGTCTTTGTCGGCGCAACTGATGTGGCATTCCCTCTTGCATACTGTTGAACATAACCACGATCATCGACTTCATACATCCATTCCCGGTCGGATGATACATGGCGTTCCCTGAACTCTTTCAATGCTCCTTCCGGGGTTTTGCTTTTTATGCGCACATTTGCTTGCACGGGATGAAGAGGTTCTGCATTATCTTCCTTTCCGCCGCCACGGTCAGAAGCATGTCCGAATTTAAAAGTTCCATTGGCACCAGAGCCTTTTCCGTGTCCACCAGTCAGTTCAAAAGTAAAATCGTCCACTTTAGAAAGAGCATCTCCAACAGTCACCCCCGGGGAAAACTCATACTGCCACACATCTTTCAAGTTGTCAAATCTGACAGTTTTATCTGTTTTGGCGTTCCAGATTTCCAAAGGTTTGCGGAAAAGGAAAACATCCTCCGATAACTGCACACCGTTAATATCCCGGAATGTGTAAAAAAAGTGTTTAAAATTCATAAGCACATCACCCTATAATTTCCCCGCAGTGCGGGCATCGTTTTTCTTCCACCGCTCATCAATTACAAGCGGCGCACAATTATTCCACTTGACATTATGGTGAATCCGGTGATAACATACGCCATTGCCAGCACCACCCATCGTTGAAATTTTTACTGCACTCGGACAAAACATTACCGAGTAAAAACTTTTCAGGTATGTACCACGATCCTTGTAAACATCCGTCATCCCTCCAGCATTATGTTGCGTCTCTTGCTGGTTAAGTGACATACCCAATATGGTGTAAAACAGAACGCCCCTTGTCGCAAGGGTTGTGTAAGTGTTCACATCTTCGTTAATTCTACCCAAGAATTGAAACGGACGATCCACAGAGCAAAAAAAACTATTCATAACTTTTCTTTTGACCGCCTTTTTGAACGATTCACCTTGCGCCCCACCGATAAAATCGCCGCCCTGCGCAAAGCAAATTGATGTTATACGGGGAGAATTCTCCAAAAAATTCAACATTGCTTCAAAAGCACGGTCTAATTGCGTTGCATGAATATTGTGAAAGTTCCCGTTGCACAAGCGCTTAAACGAGAAATATGTATAATCGTCATCCAATTCCAAGAAATATTTGCACCCAACTTTCCGGGCGAGATCAAAACAAGCGTTTCTTGCATAAACGATTGTACGCCGATCTTCCTCAAGGTCGCCAGTGTCAAAAGTTTTTGAAACGGCAAGTTTGTCAAACTGCACAACCATATTTCCGTAACGCTTGCGATACTCCGGCTCCGTCTTGTCCTCGTTGTCAATAACGATGTAAACTTTGCCAGTATAACCCTCCTTTTTCAGCACATTCAAGGTGTATTGACGATCCGGTCTGCCATGCGACAGAATAAACACACAGAAGTCATCACGCATTTTCGCCCGCTTTCTTTGCAAGTTCCGCTTGATAATCTTCGTCCGCCATGGCATCAATTTCATTCGCCAGTTTCGTGAACCCGTATTTGATCGCCTTGTCAAAGTCAATAATTACAAGCGCAGATTTTTCCATCAAATCCTGAATATTTGCCGGGGCATTTGCATAGTATTCGGCAATGTTTCTGTAATCAAACACAATGTGACGACCCGCAGCATGGATTAAAAAATCCTCAATCTCTTTCGGCAGTTTAGCCGCCTTGATTTCCTTTATCAACGCCTTCGCTTTGGTTATATCGTAACACTCGGAAACAGGTACATCTTCCCCGGTCGGCTCGTAAATAAGCCCCTCCACCTTGTCGCTGTATGTGTTACCGGGCAAATCTTCTTCGGTATTTCCCTCGGCTTCATCGTGAAAATCCAGTTCCACCTCCGGAATCTCCACGCCCATTTCTTCCAACTGATCCACGGAAAAGTCCTGCTGCATCAAGTCGTAATCAAACGTGGATGTGTCAGTGGTGGAGTTGTCCATTACCGCCAGCAACTGCCGCCGGGGATCGTCAGGAGCCAGGTCATCACGCACAACCACGATCAATTCAGAGCCGTCCGTGTGGATGATACGCTGGGGAATGCCCCTTTGATTCGCCATCCGCAAAGTACCGTTACCGCCGATGATAGCACCGGAGTTGTCCGCAAGAACACTTCTACCCATACCACCTTCATCGATGCTGTAACCGATCAAATCAAGGTTATGCTGTGAATGCTGCCGGTAATTCCTGTTGTCCTCATGGATCAATATTTTTCCGTCATCGTGTGCGTGAGTGTCCGCATTGTCCATTGAATATTCCTCCTTCGGTTGTAACAAATAAACTTTGTCAACCTTGACAGAGGTCTGTTCACGGTGTAGAGTACAGGCAAACGGAGGTATCTGATATGCGTTTTATTTTGGTTTTGATATTGTCCCTGCTCTCTGTCATGGTTCCGGCGGCAGAGATCAGGGGGAAAGTTGTTGCAGTCCTTGACGGTGATACCGTGACAGTTCTGGACGATCTGGACAAAGCTCAATTCCGGATAAGGTTGAGCGGTATCGATGCACCGGAGAAAAAACAAGCTTTTGGAACTGCTGCAAAAAAACATTTATCCGACATGATTTTTGGAAAAATGGTATCTGTCAGATTCAAAGATGTTGACCGTTATGGCAGGATTGTCGGGATAATATGGATTGACGGTGAAGATATCAATCGGCGGATGCTCCGTGACGGCATGGCATGGCACTATTCACACTTTGATAAAACTCCGGAGTATGCCGAATCCGAACGGCTGGCACGAAATGAAAAGCGCGGTCTTTGGATCGAGAGAAATCCGGTCAATCCGCATCAGTTCCGGAAGATGAACAGAAGGAAAAGGTGAGCATATATATTATAATAATACCTGTGATATTATATTACACACTCCCCCCTATAATCCCCCCTCTCTAAAAAAACAAACCGGATTCCCGGTTTATTCGTGCATCACTTCGGAGAAAATGACCAGCGCACAGCAGACGAACATAAAAATAAAAGCATCTTTCATTTTTTTACCCGTAAAAATACAGCCATGAAAAAATTGCTCCAGACATGACAATGCAACCAAGTGTAACTGTTGACCAAAAACAAAAGTTATAATAATTTTTCATTTTTTTTATTTTTCCCCTTTTTTATTGTCGCGCTTTTCGTTAATTTTGAGCTTATTTTCTGTCGCACCCTGTAAATTTTATCTTTGGAAAAATTCAACTTTTCCGCAGCCTTCCGGATGGATAATTTGCGGATAAAACACTCTTCATAGACCAGCTTTTCGATTCCGTCAAGCTCCGGCGGAAGATGACCGAGCGGATTTTTCAAACCGGCAAGGTCGGCAAGTCCGCCGCGGCTGATGATTTCACGACTCACTTTTTTGGCGCGCGCAATATCCGCTTGCGTTTCTCCGTGGAAAATCTTTCTCATTGCAAGGTGAAAAATATTTGGCATCTGGAAGTATACCATCGCAAGCATCTCGATCACTTCCCGCAAATGGTCGCTATCACTTTCTGATAATCCCATTTCCCGCATGACCCAATCCGCTCCGGCATTTCCTCCGGAATTACGGAGTACATCCTCAAGGCGGTTAAGCTTCTCGCCCAAGGGAACTGTCATCAGTCGGAATTCCCGCATCTCGAGTTCTTCACGGCTCCTGCTGAAACACGCGGTCCTCCATGCACAAGAGTAGTTCCGGCAGTCTCCTTTGAATGTTCCGTTTGTTGACTTCACCAGATGAAGTGTTCCGTAACATTCTGCGATATTTTGGTCCTTTTTTTTCGATTCCAATTTGAAAAATCTCCATAAAGAAATTATATTGTTTGCGGAGGCAGCCTCTTTGCCTCCGCCCTTCTCTATTTTCCCTTGTTCTTCTCCTCGGAACAAGGGATTTTTTATTTTTCAAACAATCCCGGTTGGATCATCTTTCGTGCATTCCGGCTCCGGATCTCTGCATTCCGTTTGATGATCGCCGCATCGTAAGTCCGGGTGCTTTTGCACCTGAGACAAGTCACGCTGTGCGGATCGATCGTGAATGCTGCGGAGTACGGCAGAACGGAATTACACGCGCACCGATTCAAACCGATCAGCAGATGGATCTTACTTTTTACCATGGGATATCATCGTTATTTCTGCTGGGGGCATAATCCGCGTCCACCCTGCCGGACGTGCTTTCTGCCGCATGATTCCGGCTGGAAAGGAATTGGATATTTTCAGCGGTCACGATGATTTTTTTGCGCGATTCCCCGGAGTTTCGGTCTTGCCATTGATCCATCGTCAAACGTCCTTCAATCATCACTTGCGATCCCTTGGTAAGATTGCGCTGACAAACCTCCGCCAGCTTACCCCAGACGTTGACATCGATAAAAAGAACCTCTTCTTTCTCTTGTCCGTTTGCGATGAATCTGCGGTTCACTGCAATGCCAAGCTCGCATATAGAAGAACCGGAGGGGGTTCCGCGCAAATCAGGATTCCGGGTGAGATTTCCGAGAAGAAAAACTTTGTTGAAACTTGCCATTTTATTTTATCCTTTCGTGTTTTTTTGAAAATTCTTCCGGTTGAGCCCATTTTCTTACGCCGGAAGTCGCAAGCAAGGTGCACTTCTGCTGCTTTTTTGCCGCCGCAGCAGACCACCTGGGGACCGATGGACTCTGGCGGTTGATCCCGGCGGAAAAAAGAGGCGGTATTAAATGTTGTTTTCGATGAAACGGAAAGCGGTCACGGCAACATGTGCCGCCTCTTCTATCAAACGCTGCTTATCTTCTCCGTCATTGACGGCTCGGGTCAGCTCCAGCATTTCCTCTGCGATAATTGCCAGTGCCTCTGCCGGATCAGCCGGATATTCCGGATGCTTTCGCTCGGCTTTTTCAACCTCAATCAGCAGAATTGAAAAGACATCTTTTCTTTTGTCATCCATGGTCACTTTTCCTTTTTGAAACAAAAACTTTTGAAAAATTTTCCGGTTTTACCAGGCTCCCGGATTGCCTTTTTAACTTCTCTTTTTTTCTCCCGGATCCCGGAGTTTTCCCGCAGTATTTCTGCGTAGGTTTTGCCGCATCCGCACATTCTTCCCATTGCGATCACGGAGCCGCACGAGCATTCCCAGACATCAAGACCGAGTTTTAATCTTGCCATACTATCCCTCTCTTTTTCAAAATTGACTTGCACCGTTTACAGGTGACATACTTCGGGTTGAGCGTGGTGTGCATCCCGTGTCCGTTTGGTGGAGACCCCTGTGTCCAGATATTGCATGGCTCCGGACGGACACAGAGCGGAGAGGTATCAGGATTTTCAAAATGCCATGACCGGCGCAACTCTGTGTCATTGCTGTGTCTTGCGCGGATGCTCTCTGTTGTTCTCCTCATTTTTCATTCACCCCCGGCAGCATTTTTTAATTTTTCCACGCAATCCGGGCAATAAACATCCCCTTCCAGCTCCAGCCAGTGATCTGCATTGGCGCGGATGGTTTTGTTCTTGCACCATGCGCACCGGATTGTTTCAAAACTCTCCGGAACACGAACACGACACCTGCAAATTGCCCCCTTTTTCATTTCACACCTCAAGCAATTCATTTCTCCGGCTGTTGCTCCGGCACCGCTGCCGGACACGCTCCCGGAAATCCTTGTTCGCATACTCTCGCCACCGGCAGCAGGGACAGGCGATTGCCATGATCCCCCTGCTCCATACATTCCCTTTCGGATCCGGCGGAAAGTCAGGATCTGCCGGATTTCCGGCAAGGATTATAACGTTTCCCTCGCCTTCGCAAAGAATGCAATCATTTTTCAGCTCCGCCTCCTTTTTCCGGCTGGCTGCGACATCTTCCACGGCTCTGCGGAACTGCCAGAGAGTCGGAACTTTTGAAAACGAGTCACGCTCTTTTGCGGCAAAGTACTTTTCGGCAAGCTTTGACACGGCATCGATTGCGATATCTTTGTCGCACTCTCGCACAAACTCCGCCCACTGACTCAGCGTTTCCGGCGGCATCTTTTCGCCGATGACGGCGAGCCAGTTTGAATAAAATTCCTTCCACTCCATTTCGCTTAATCCTCATCATCGAAATACAGCCTGCGGACATGGACAACGGTCGTTTTGTCGCTGCAGCTCAAGATACCTTTCACCAAAACTTCATCACCTGCCTTGTGGTCAAGTATAGCCTGCTTTGTTCCGGTTTGCCCTTGGATGTGGAAAAACATCGGATGCGCAACACCATTGACCTCAAAAACTCTTTTGATTTTGGCTCTGTAAAAAGTGCCATTGCCTTTCTTGTAATATTCCGGTTCCTCAGCAATAACACCGGAAATACAAACGTAATTTTCTTTGATCATTTTTCACAAATCTCCCCACGTTGACGGGTCAGAGTAATCCACCGTGCTTGAATTCTTCGGAGACCCTCTGCGTTCATTTGTTCCCATCTCCCACTTTTTCAAGTCCCAGATGATACCCTCCGGTGCAATCTTCCGTCCGGCGGCATCGACCCAACCGGAAGCCATGCGGGTCACGAAATACCGTTCTGCTTCCTCCCGGCTGATTCTGGCAGCGCACTGCGGCTGTGATGCAATTTCAAGAACTTCTTCAACGCTTTCAGGATAATTCTGGGAAAGGGTGGGTTTCTCTTTTGAAGATACGATAGTATCTTCTTTCTCTTTCTTATTCTCTGTCTTATTCTTTATAGGCTTTTCAACCCTTTGGTCACCCTTTTCAGAAGAAAGGGTAGCCTTTTCAACCCTTTGGTTATCCTTTGGAGGTCTTCCGCCGCGCTTGCCATATTCGGATTGTTGCTCTTTGAATGAATTGATGTCTGAAATCTGCTCGTCAACAAATTTTAACCTCAAAATTCCGTTTTCTTCATACATTATTTCAAGGTCAAAAAATGCTTGTAAAGCATTGGAAAGGGTAGCCTTTTCAACCCTTAACAAGCGATGCAAGATTCCATCGTTTTTAATCTCTCCACCGTTGAACCAAATCCGAGCGACCAATTCAATAAACACCCCCTTTTCTTCGGCAGAAAGCAACTGTATCTTGCCGGTAAGCCATGCTGAAGCATCAAATTTGAAAAAGTTCAAAGCCATTTTTCATCCTTTCAAAGTTGCCGTTTTTTTAGGGGGCTGGGATGACGGCAAACCCAGGTGTTTTTTATTTAGATCAAACTCTTTTCAAGAGCCTCTGACACTTTTTCTTTTGTGCTCTTGACCGCACCGGATGCGCCCTCTTTCTTTTCTTCCGGTTCGGGTTCAAACCATTCCTCCGGATTGCTCATGCCGTCCTTGAGGCTGTTGAAAATATTCCGGAGATTGACCATCTGAGCGGGGGTTATCGCATCAACGCGCCTCTGGATTTTGCGTTCGATCTGAGCCTTTGTAACTCCGAACTTTTCCGTAAATGCGTCAATCATCCTTTTGACATTCTCGGGAGATGTGTCAGCGTTTGCGTTCATCGTCTTGATACATTCGGCAACGGCATCTTCAACGATATCTCCGGGGATCACGGAGAGGATGCAAGCTCTTTCCCTGCGGCTGCCGTTGTTAGCAACAAGCTCATAGATATCCCGCGGGTCCTCAAGTTTCACACTTCCTTTTCTTGTATAGCGGATGTGGGGAACGGTAAAGATCTTGCTTTCTTTATAGTTTGTCTCAAGATCGATAGCATAAGCCTCGCAGACACTCTCGCCACGCCGCTGTTCAAGCTCAACGATCCCGGACATCATATTTCCCCAGCGTTTTGCGATTGCCTTCGCAAGGTGAATACTCGGACCGGAAATATCAGATCCGCCCCGGGCGTAACTGTAAACCGCTTTTTCTGCAAGTCCGGGACGCTGACAGTCCATCATAATTCTGTCAATAGCTTTCAGCTCATTACGCTGGCAACGCTGAGCAATAACCATTTGCGCCTGGATCTGAGCGGTTTCCCTGCTGCTCATGGCGGTATCCATGACACCGCTCTGAGCCGGAGTGTTGTTTGCCATCATGATTTCGTTGTTCTCGTTCATTTTTTTCCACCTTTCTTTTTTAATTCAAGACCCGTTCCGGATCCTCTTTAGACGCTCTTTCAAGTTCTGCGATGCAATGGGAGCAATAATTATCTCCCTCAAGTTCACGCCAGCCGTTTTCTTCGGCATCAAGGTATATTGTAACCTCGCCGCATCCGGCGCATTGGATCTCCTCGAAACTCTCGGGGTGACAGGATTTGCAATCTACCGCTCCGCACATGCAAGGATAACACTCAGCCGGAATACCACCGGACCTTGTCAAAGATATTGTTCTCATTTATATTTCCCCGTCAAAATTTGAAAACATCAGGCCGGACAACACATCCGATAAAACCACAAATACCGATCGCCCCAGCGGGGATGGACAAGAACACCAAAATTTCAAGGATCTCATTAAACATTTCTGAATTCCTCCATGGTGTACCAGGCATTGACATACCGGCAATATGCTGTTGCGTATTCGTGACCGAAAGTCCTCTCAAGATCAAGAGTCATCATGTGCTTTGCCTTGTCATTAGCGATATCTTCCTTGGCGTGAGCGATTGCCAGAGCCGTATCAGACGGGATTTGACTCATAAGAAACTGTGCCTGTTCGCGTGTCATTATGCCGCATCTCCTTCTGATTTGACTTTGACTGAAAGCAACCGTCCGCGCTTGCCTTCTTTGAAAGTGGCAAGGGGAGTACCGTCAACGCTGACCGCCATTTCACACTCTGCCATGGCTTCAGCAACTTTGAATTTTTGGTCCGCTTCAAGCTGTTCAGCGGATTTGCGTTTTGCGGTAAGTTCCGCAAGCTGCCGGATATCCGCCTCAAGCTCCGCGCTGGCGGTCATCTTGACAATGGCGGCAGAGGGGAACAGAGCTTTCACTTCTTCAAAGGTTCTCGGCGGAGGAGCAACTCTGGCAATCACGTTATTGTTCCAGAAGTTATCCGCGATTTCCTGGATCTTTGCAATGATTTGATCATCACGCTCGATGCGATACACCTTCATATCGTTTCCGCCGAAAAGCACCACCAGAATAAATCTCTTTATGGAGGGGATCAGACCCATGTACCATTGACACTGCAGGAAGTATTGAGCCGGAACTTCATCTGTTCCCTCATCTCCCCATTCGTCATCTTTGAACCGTGCGGTCTTGATCTCAATTCCGGTGTCGGTAAAAATCTCTCCGGTCTTGGTGTTGAAAGGGCGTGAACCGTCAGCGCAATATGCCAGTCGGTCAACATTGGCGATGAAATAAGGCTTTTCCGGATGCGTGATCAGCCGGTTGTACCGCATAAGCTTCACATCGCTCACGATCGTGTAGGCATCAGCGATTGCCGCCTCGTGAACGGAACCCCAATACAGGGACTTTGTTTCACCAACGGGAAACGCTTCATTGTTGATGATGCTTTCCGGATCTGCAACTTTATCCCGGTAAACATCAAGGGGGGACTTCCACGGGTTGACACCGCAAATTGCGCCGATGTCACTTCCGCCGATGCCGCTCTGGCGGCGAAGGAGAAATTCGTCTCTTGTCATGAGCACACCTTCTGTGTATAAGGGTTTTGTGCAAGGATCTTTTCCCGGAGTTCCAAGTCCGGTATAAAAAAAGAGCCTGCCGGGTTGGAACACGTGTACACAGCCACGCCGCACAAAGTGCGCCCGACAGGCTCAAAAAATGATCCTGTAAAAATGTTGTTCAGGGAATCGCCGCCGCTGACGGAGGCAACACCCGCTGTGTACACCGGAGTTCCAATTCCGATGTTATTTAATATAGCATTGATTTTCGCATTGTCAAGCATTTTGAACACCCCAGACGGCAAAATTCTACTGTTTTTTTATAAAAGGTTGGTTATTTTGTCAAGCAGGGTAATATAAACGTTTACTTATATTACCTCAAATTACCTTTGGTCAACCGGTCAGCCTTCAAGCCCGTCCAGAAGCAAAAGCGGGTTGCAGCCTAAAGCCTTGGCGTATTTGCTCGCCGTGACGGTATTGTAGCACCCATGCTTATCCAGCACAGCAACAGCGGATTGACTCACTCCAACAGTCTTGGCAACATTAGCCTGTGTGAGATTGTTCATGATGCGGTATTTTCTAAAATTGGTCATAATCCCCCCTTCACATTGTTTCCTCAAATCCTCATCGCAATTTATAAAAGTTAATATAATGTTGTTTTGTAAAAAATCAAGAGCGTTTTATAAAATTTCTTGTATATAATTGACAATTTATATTTCACGCAGTATATTATAAGCAGTCAGTTATAGAGGAGATTACTGATTATGCCGAAAATAGCAAAGAAAATAGCTGAATGGGTAGACTCGCCGGTAGAAATCGCCGAAGCAACCGGAATTTCTACGGCCACACTGAGCAAGGCGAAAAACGGTCAGCTGCGAATGAAAATCGGTCGGATCTGCCAGCTGATTCATTTTATCAAGCCGCCGCAGCCGGAAGTGGATGAAATGTTTGACTTGTATCTGGAGGACTTGGGAATTCCTCCGGGTTCTTTGCGCCTGATCATTGCTGATTCCGACACTTCCGATGAAGATTCCGCCAATATTTCATTTTCGCATTGCTCATCATCGTCATCGAGACTCAGCAAGATCACGGACGCGGTGATGGCAGCGGATATTCCCGCAGAAGCCAAAGTCATCGTCTACAACATTATTCAGAATGTTAAAAAGGACACCTGCGGCGGTGGGAACGCATAAATTTTAACGATACAAAATGGCTCTCCGCAAAATACATAACGTCTGGTACATGTACTTCCGTGATGAAAACGGACGGCACCGTACATTGTCTTTGCACGTGCATGATCACGATACCGCGGTATCCTTGGAGCGGCGGTACATGGAGCAACTGCGAGCCAAAAAGGCATTGCAGCGGATCATCCGTGACTTTCCGGAATACTCTCCACCTCCGCCGGCGCAACAGACCGCACCGGAAGTAGTCACGCACCAGCGCGGCGGGATCAAACTTGCGGATATGATTTCATGCGCCGAGAAAAAACGTAACATCTCCGCCGAACATAAACGCGCCTTTCAGCGTTTTGTTGAATGGTGTCCGGTAAAATACGCCGATCTGGTCACGCCGAAGTTGGCCCAGCAATACCTCGAAGAGAAATATTCAAAAGGCAACGGTAAGACTTTTAACAACAATAAGACTATTTTGAATACGATTTTCCGCTGTTGTCTCGTGGAGGCAAATCTTACGGCATCACCTTTTGCGGCAATCATCAATCGCCGCGTAACAGTGACCGAAAAACACCGTAATCTGACACTTGATGAATTCGACAAAGTAATGTCGGTATTGCGAGATGACTTGAAAATTCTTGCGATGCTCTCCCGTTGGACCTGTCAACGATTGGAGACCTGTGCCCGGATCACTCCGGAGATGTTTGATTTTGAGCGTTTGGTTTTCACGATCGAGCCCGGAAAAACCAAACGGTTCAAAAAATGGGTGTGTGTGCCAATCATGCCGGAACTGGAAGAATTCATTCGTCCACTTTTACCCAAATGCAAACCGGGAGAACCTATTGTTAAAAATTTTGCAAAAAAGAAAATGGTTGCTTACCGCTGGAGCCGTGATTTCATGTCCGCCTTAAAAAAGTGTGGCATCACGGACACAGAAGCTGGAAAAGCCAGTTTCCACAGTCTCCGGGGAACAGCAATAACATGGTTCAAGGAGCAAGGCATCAAAGGTGAAGAATTACGTTCAGTAACCGGTCACGCCTCCGATGAAGTAGAGGATATTTACGCCCGCGACATCGCCAGTTTGTCAAAAATTGCCCGCTCCGCTCGGGAAAACCTATGTATGTAATTTAGTATGCAATATCATGATTTAACTGCTCGCAAAACAGGTTCGAGTCCCGTAGCGCCCACCATTTTTTTGCCCAAATTTTCAATTTTTCTGCTCAAACTCTCCAAACATGCGATAAAAATACTCCTTTTTTGCACCTAAAAATGTATGTAATATAGTATGTAATGTCATAAAAAAAGACCGCCGTTTTCGGCGGTCAAAAAACAGGGGGGAACTGTTTTTATTTGAAGCGGCCCATTTTGTCACGGGAACGGCCGCGGTAACTGATGTCATCAACGGATACAAGAGGAAGTCCGTGTCTGCGCGCTTTCCCATCCCATCCGTCTTGATCCAGATCATCCGCTCTGATGCGATAAACAGGCATGGAGCGATGAGCGGAATCTCGGTAGCCGTACTTCTGAAACATTTCCACATACTTTCCGATCGCTTCTTCTTTCGCCTGTTCCTCGATCTCCTCCGGGTACTGTTCAGCATAGGCTTTCATGCCGATACACAACTCGGCAAACTCTTTGAACGCTTCAAAGGGCTCGTCCTTGCAGATCCGTTTGATGATGCTTGCAGCCTCTTTACAGATGAGACATTTGATGTCATCCTCGGTCATTGACTGGCCCAGCATCTCGCCCAATCGCTCTTTGTACTCTTCAAGCGAAGATCCGGAGCGACCACGGCGCATGGTTGTTCCGGTGCGTCCGGTTCCGGTCATTCCGTGCGAATAACGGGAATCCCAGGTGTGACCATAGCTCTGATCTTCATCCGGCTCCGGCATCGCATCGCGCATTTTATGATGGACTTTATCCATCAGGTAATTCGCCATCAGCCAGCTCATTTGTTCCGGATCTTCAGCTTTTCGCAATTCTGCAAGAAAGGTTTCCTTGTCCGGCATTTTGTGTTTATCGTCCATTGTTATTTTCCTTTTTGTTTTGTTGTTATCCCCAAAAACCGCCGCCGCCCATCGGAAGATTGCCGCCCTGGGGCATCATTCCACCCATCGGGGGCATCATCCCGCCGCCCATGCCTCCGGCGAACATCTGCCGCATGACATTCTGAATAAAGCCCTGCGGGTTCTGCTGCGAAGCGGTGAGCATTTGAACGAACTGCGGATTCTGGAGTTTCTGATCAAGGGAAAGAATGAATCTTCCCATCTGCTGATCGATCCGATTTCCATTTTGATCACCGGCGTTGACAAAAGACAGGGTGCACTGTCTGCCGTCAGCTGCCGGAGTGATTTTTATCAATGTGAAAGCTTCTGTTTCTGTTGCCATAAAAAATACCTCCTTTTATTTATCGGCGGATACCGCCTGTTTGACCGTTTCCGTTAAAATTTATAACCGGAGCCTGTGTATTTGTCGGCGGCAGCATCGGCGTTGCAAAATACGGCAAGGCGGGCGGCGGTAAGATCGGAGGAGGAGCAAAGCTTGGCTGCGTCTGCGGGAAATAAGTGTACTGTGGCGGCTGGATGAACTGTATCTGTTGCGGAGCTTGATGTTGAACGGGAGGTTGCTGGTTCTGCTGCTGTTGTTCAAGCATGCTCCTGAGTTGCTGAAAACCGTTTTGCAAATCCGTCACCTGTCCGGTCAGCAAAGTAACAGGATCCGGCGGAAGAGGTTCTTCAACGGCAAATTTCTTGCGGATTTCAGAAAGTTCTTCTTGCAATGCTGAAAAATGCCGTTGATACGCTTCATTCTCAAGCCGGAAACGCTCGGCGGAGTTGTCCGGCGGGCAAGTGGGTGGTTCCGAATTGGAAACAGCCTGTTCCTCTGCCGGTTGCGTTTGCTCCGGCGGCACTTGGATCACTTCGTTCTCTTCCATTGACTTTTCTCCTTTTCCCTGCGGATAAAATAACACCGGCACTTTTGTTTTGTAAAACAAACAACCCCTTGTGTCGGGATGATGAACCTTTCCAATCGTTTTATAGAAAACATGTTCCGGTGTCAAATTTAACACCGGGCAAAAAAACAGTCCGGAATGCTTTTTTGCCAATCCTAAAAATTTTCAACAGAAAGGAAAAAGCAAATGGAAGCAGTTCCTATCTACAATGTCAACCCCGGTGCCGGATCGTTCGGAGGTTGGGAAGCTCTCGCACTCATGAATCAGAACCGCGGCGGATGCGGTGGCTACGGCATGGAGGGCGGATGGTTCGCCTGGATCATTATTCTCTTGCTCTTCGGCTGGGGCGGCCGTGGCGGTAACTTCGGCGGAAATGGCTGCGGTTGCGGCGGAGGTTATGGAAGTGTTGCCGCTGATCTCGCGGTCGGTAACGCAACGGCAACCGCACGGAACGAAGCCGGTCTTGACTTCATCGGCCAGGGAGTGAACGGAATCCGCAACACCCTCTGTGAACAGAATGTCAACCTGTGTAACCAGTTCGGCAATGTCATCAATGCGGTCAACACCAACGGCTATCAGACACAGCTCGGACAGCGTGATCTGCAGATGCAGCTCTCTAACTGCTGCTGCCAGACTCAGCAGAGCATTGCCGCTGTCAACAACAACGTCAGCCAGCAGTTCGGACAACTGAATTACAACATCGCTCTTGGCAATTGTGACATCAAGAATGCCCTTCACGCCGAAGGTGAAGCAACCAGAGCATTGCTCCAGAGCCAGTATACCCAGAGTATCGAGCGCAAACTTGCGGAAGCCAATCAGCAGCTGTTTGTTCTTGAGAACTTCGGTCAGTATGCGGGAAAGAAAAACTGCGGAATCCCTGCGACCGCTTGCGGTTGCGCTTGCTGAAGTCCGCCCTCCCCCGATAGCTGAAACTATCGGGGGAGATAACAACAATTTGTAAAAAGGAGATTTCAGCCATGTGCAAACGAAATTTCTTCTGTCGGTATGCTCTGGGAGCGCCGGTGGTAGGTGACACTAACGTCATTTACTCTCTCCGCAGCACCCTGGCGAAACTGATCTGTCAGGATCTGTTTCTGATCACCGTGCCGGTGACAACGGCATCAACGCTTCCCCCGCAGATTCAGCTCTGTGACGGAACCGTCCTGAACGTTGTGTATTCCGGAACAGCAGGAGCGGCGGATGCGTCCGCGTTGATCGGACAGAGGGTTTATCTGGCAACGGTGCTTTGTATTGCCGGAGTTCCCACTGTCAATATCCTCAACGCGGCTAATCCGGCGGCGTAAAAAAAAACAAATCCGATTTCCGTTTTCCGGCTCTTTTGAGCCGGTTTTTTCATCTGGGGTAAATGGTATGGAAAAATTCGCAATCGAGCTGATATATAACTCAAAACAAAAGGAACTGGCAATTCCGGTCACTCTTTCAGCCAATAGAAAGAGAATCGTTGATTGTGTCGGCATCATTGACACCGGAGCAACATCAACGATGATATCTGAACTGGTGGCGGAAGAGTTGCGATTGTACCCATGCGGAGAGATTTCCGTTTCCGGAGTCCACGGGACGAATAAAAGTGAGCTTTATTTTTTGGATATTGTTTTTGGAGACTTCGTACTTTTCAATCACCGGGTATCAGGATCAACGGGCGATGCCGGATTTGATATTCTGATCGGAATGGATATTCTCTCCATGGGAGAATTTGAGTTTGTTAAAACTTACGGAAAACAAATTTTCCGGTTCGGAATCCCCGCTCTCAACGATTCAAAGCGTTCATTTTGAATTCCATCTTTCTGATCGCTCTTTTCAGGCAATCCAGACGGTCGGGATCCGCCGGGTATTTCAAGCAATCTCCGCAGGATGAAAAATTCAAGACGGTTTTCCATGCCTGACAGTCAACACACAGACCACTTTTCAGCTCTGCCGGATCGTATTTCTTCCGGCAATGGTAACAGGAGCGTTTCCCGAGCATACACTTTCTGATGTTACGTCTGGCTTCGAGATCATGCCGGGTAAGCTCAATATGAAGAGGTGAAAACAGGTATTTCATATAATTGCCGTGCTGTTCTACAACATCCGGCTCTTTGAGCAATCGGCGGGCATGTTCTTTGCTGACTCCAAGCATCAGAGATGCCGAGCGTAACGATAAATACACCGGCGTTTCACTTTTCATTGCGTGCCTCCGCGTTATCAATGGCTTTGCGGAGGCAAGCGATCAGAGCCGGATCCGCATTTTCGCAAGGACGTCTGGCGATTCCGCAAAATTTCAAAATGCAAATATCCGCTTTGCACTGGCGGCACTTGCCGCCGATTATTTCTGTTTTTTTGATTTTGCAATGGCACCGCCGGCATTCAGCAAGATCTGTCCTCATGGTTCGTCTGGCTTCGGCGGCTTTCAAAACGGCGGATTCTGAATACAGATACCGGGGAAGATTGTATTTATTTTTCACTGACATCACCGGATCGCCAATCAGCTTACGCGCGGTCACGATCGATGTGCCGAAAATTCTCGATGCTTCTACAATGTCAATCAAGTTATCGTTCATTCTCCAACCCTTTCTTGCTGAATCACAAATCCTCTTTTGAAATCGACATCAACTATCGGAATTCTTAATGTGTTTTCATGGATCACCCTTGCGGTTTCTGGCGAATCATTAAGCCAAGGTGCCGGGTCTGAATCATCTGCCTTTGGGGAATACTCCTTCAGCCGTTTGACATACTCCATGTATCGGGAGTGAAGTGTTTTTAAGTCGGGAAGTTGTCCGAGTTTATCATCATTCCACCGGGTAATATTGATCTCTCCGGAATCGGTGCGCTCAAGAGTAAAATCCTCCCCTTCCACCGCGTCCGGGTAGAAATATTTGATCATGGCTGGAAATGATGACATATGAAAACCCCTTCTCTTTTGTTTCATTGCCAACTTACAATAAAAAATGAAAAATCAAAAAAACAAATGAAAAAAAATTTTTCACTTAAAAAAAGCAAAAAAAATCCCCGGCCTTTCGGCGGCGGGGAATTATGCAACGGAAGATCAAACCGGCTACTTTTTCGGGGCAAGTTCCACATCATATCCGGTGATTTGATTGCCGACCTTGAAAATGCGCTTTGTTTTGATGTTTCCGTCCGACTTCGCCTCTTCCTCTGCTTCGACTTTTACGTTATCCCGGACACAGGAAAAATCGCCGGATCCGAGTGCAAAGTACGGCGTAGCAACACCGATCCCGTGGACGTGGATATTGTGTCCGCATCCCGCAAGCAGGGTGCAGACAAGAACGAGCAGCATCGCAACAATAGCGGTGATGCAGAACGATTGCTTTTCATACCTGGTCATAATAGGATTCCTTTTTTTTTATTTGGGGGGGTGGAGTTTTCCTATTTTTTCATTCAGCTTATCAATGTCCTTGATACATGGACAGTGATCCCGCTTTTTGGAACACTCGTCATAGGTCACACGCTTGTTGATCTTATCGTGATGACCCCAGAGCGTACCGAACACGAAGCCGCCGATCACAAGGATCATCTCCCAGAAAATATCTGACGGGATATTCATTTAGTTTTTTCCTTTCCATTTTTATATGCGCCCCACCCGAAAAGCTCGCAGAGTATCGCGCCGGAGATTCCAAGCATCGGACGGCGGCACTTTGCCGCATTGTACGCAAAACGCAAATTGGCAACAGTGAACTGCCAGAAACTCTTTTTTCCGATGGAGTATTCATAATCGTGAACAAGAGCCGGAGCCTCCAATCGGTCGCAGATATATGTGATGATGTTCCGCAGAAACTCCGGCATCCATTCAGCTCCGATGCCGTTATAAATGCGGTCAAGACGAATGCTTGAAGTCTTTTTGAATCCCGGAGGCAGAGAAAACTTCTTTGCCACTGCCTCCTGTCTCAAGTATTTGATGTATTCAATATTATCCATTCGTATTATTCCGTCTGTTTTCGTACCACTTCAACGCTCTGGATTCCTCCCGGTCAGCATCGTCCTCAATCAATGGACGGTACAGCTTTCCGGCGATGTACCGTAACGGATGCTTTTTCCATTGCCAAACGTGCCGCAGTTCGTGAATGTAGATATCGAAGATAAAGCTCGCGTCTACAACTTCCGCAAGGGTGATTTTGCCAAAAGCGTGGAATCCGACAATATCATACCCTAACGGACGGAATTTGACCGGAACGGCTCGCCAGTCAAATTCATTGAGCCAGTCACCCTCCGCTGTCCGGGAATATGCTTCTGCAAGTTCTTTCAGTTTGTCAATCATTTTTAACCTCACATACTCGCCAACCGTTCAACTTCTGCATCCGACAACAGGCTGTTATAGAACTGGAAATTTGAATAATGACCGTTTATGTAATACCAAGGTGATCCTGTATAGCCACGGCATAATCCTCCAATGAATATACCAGTAAAGTCTTCCCGTATGGTAACGCTGTAATTGAAAGCTGTTATCAAGTTTCCGTCTACATAAATCTTCCAGTCGTTTCCGCTTCTCGAAAGAACAAAGTGGTGGCTTTCGTTTGCAACCCTCACAAATACAGGATCGCTGCCACCGGATCCCCTCTCAAAATGTATTAAATTGCTTTCCTGATCCAACCATAACGCTCCGCATCCATGAGCATCATTCCCAATTGCGAGAATCGGTCCACTTCCGGAAGTGGCAACGCATCTCACAGCTGCGGTGAATACCTCCGGGACACCCCCCAATTCAAAACGACAACAGGCTGCTCCGGAAAAAAGCGCACCGTACACGCCATTGTCTTCAGCACCAAAAGTGACTCCTGTTTCGACACCATTGATTACAGCAGATACGTTACCAAATTCTGCTTGTTGTTGGCTCAATGAAGCACCGATCCGAATCCCCGGAAGATACACCCCCTGATAGAGTTTCGACACCTCAATCAACGCACCGTCATCATAGATACCTTTAACAACCGGGGTAAGTCCATCACCGAAAGTCAACCCTTCCGTAACTGCATCTTCAAAAGAATACGCTCCTCCAGAAAGGACTGCTTTATAGCCAGTCCACGTTTTGCTTGCGGCATCCACCGAAGCGCATTTATAGAACAGCATGGGCTTACTGCATACAAATATTTCATCGCCGATTTTCACGGCAAGATCACCGGGATTCACTTGTTTCTTCGGTACTGCAATCAGATTTTCTTTTGAATAATTCGACATAGTGTTTTCTCCTTATGCGACTGGCGTGAATTCATTAGCAAGTAATTGGATTTCTTCTTCTTTCAACACACGATCATATACACGCACACCTGCAAGATATCCTGTATACGGCCATCCACTCGCAGTTGATGTACCCAAGCGGAACTTGCCATTTACAGTTCTGATACCAGACACAGAATGAGTGTTAGGCACTCCGTCAACATATACAGTCAGCGTACCGGGAGTTTCAGAATTGTACACATAAGCGAAATGGTGCAATCTGTTATCTGCTGTACCAAAGGTTTTATCAATGTCATTACCCCACGCAGTAAATCCGTAATTCAATGAAGCCCCTGAGAGTCGTGTTCCACAATTAAATAATTGCCCTGAAGATTGACTTGTTCCACCAATGCTGACAGCGGCACAATAAGTACTACTGTTGGTTGGATAAGCCCAGAAAGACACCGTTCTGCTTGCTGTTCCTTCAATGCCGGAATTTTCTGCTGTTTCAATATATCCAGACTCGATCAGCATACAAGGAACGCCACTGAACGTGGTATACGATTGCGAGCCACTTGGGACTAAAGTCTGACCGGTAACTGCGGTTTCGGATGTGCTGTCCAGCGGAGCGTAAAAAACCGCACCACCCGGCATCTGCACTTCTTCGATCTCAAACAGGACATTCAGCGCCTTGTCGGACGCACCCTTGCTTGACACGGTAACGCTGCTTGCAAAACTGCCGTATACAGACGGATTACCCTTTATGACCGAACCGTCAAGAGAAAGTCCGTCCGGAAGATCGGAGCTTGAAAATTTGACCTTTCCGTTCACCGCAGAAGCGTACTCCGAAAGGTCAAATTCAATAGCGGAATACTGCATACCGGATATCACCGGAACGTCAGAAAGAGTGATTGCGTTGGTATTCCAACTGTAATATGCACTTACCGGGATAGCGATTCCTTCTGGCACTGCATCCTTACCCTCGAAGCGTACAGGCTGGAAATCGAGATCGTCATTCACCATGCCAAGCGTGACATCCGCGCCGGTCTCAATGGAATTTACTGCCTGCGTCATTCCGTCAAGGGAAAGTTTTCCTTCAACACCGCTTTTGGCACGGATCGCATCTGCGAGCGTAGTCATTTTGGAATTGACACTCATAACTTACCACTCCCCGTTTAAAATCGCCTCGTCAACATAGGCTTTGATTTCGGCTTTATCTTCATCGGTCCAATAGTCAACACCACGCTCCGGAGTATAGCCTTTCGGTCCGCGTTCACCTCTGAGAGATTCCCTTTGTTCTACTGTAAGCTCTTCAAATGATACAGTGCCATCTTTTCCCCGGATATCAATACTATCACCCCAAGTAACTCCATTGTCGGTGGAGAAGCGGATGTATTCAGCATCTCCGAAATCATTTACATTCCCCCATGTGTCAGTACTTGGAGAATAATACTGGACCTTGACTTGCGGTGCATTTCTGCCGGGGTCTCCATTTTCCCCGTCTTTACCAGTAAACAGAAATGCTTCGCCCCACGTGTTTCCACCGTCAGTGGAAAAACGCATGTATTTTACTCCATCAACCGGGGTAAGATACCACGTTGCTCCTGATGCGCGCACGCTGTACTGGACCTTGACTTGCGGTGCGTCTTTACCGTCTTTACCGTCTTTACCGGCAGTGCCAGCAATTCCCTGCTTACCTTCGGGACCGACATCGCCTTTGGACACATACCGTTTCCACACTCCTGACGAATTGGGAACAGCACCATTGGAAGATGCTGTTGCCACATAAAAAGAACCGCCATATGTTACGGCATCACCAGTATTATACTGTATCCCATCGTACCATGAACCACGCAGAGTAAACGGCATGTCTCCTTTGTCACCCTTGAACGGAATCGGATCAGACCAGTCACCGGATGTATCGCTTGCCTTGATATACACATTACCGTTATCAGTCGCAAGATAGGCGAAATCTTTGGTTTCCGTATCGTATTGAGTGCGTTCTTCAAGAGTTCCGGTTGCATCAAACTTGAATGCTTCTCCGCGCTTACCGGTCTCGCCTTTGGGGATCTCAAGTGCGATATTGAACACCTTGGCGGTATCCGGTCCACTGGCTGTAATTGTTGCAGATGCCGGATATCCAGTGGGGACAGTAGACGCAGATATGACAGGCTCGCCAAACCCAGCGGGGGTTCCTTGCTCGCCTTTTACATAGGTCGATTCTCCCCAACTGATACCCCCGTCAACGGAGAAACGGATGAATTTAGCGTTTGCGGTATTCGTTCCCCAAACTGAACCGTCAGCAGAGTACTGAATGTTGACTTCTGGAGCGTTTGCACCACTGATTACCGGAATGGCAGTTGACCATTGACCGGTCGATCCGGAGAGACGGATTCTGTACGCTCTTACAGATCTTGCGTATTCTCCATCCGAAAGATCATCGGAATTATAATCATGCCAGCCGAGAGAATCGTTCCACAGCTGTATTTCAACCCCTTTAATAATCAAACCAGCAAGTGCTACAAGGATCTCATCCGGATCTCCGGCATATTCCGGAATCACGGCACCCACTTCCGCGAGGTTCACATTCAGCGTGAATGTATCGATGAGATACGCGGGGAGTTCTCTTATCACACCATTGTCATCTGTGGTAAACGGCAGGATCTCCAATCCCTGAACGGTGATATTTCTGCCGGAAGATGTGTCGGCAAGTGCCGCAAGGCGTTTGCTGTAAGCGTAACAATCAAAAACAAATAAACCTTTGACCGGGTTGGATTCTTCCGGAATATACATCGCTTGAAATAACGGCTCCTGGGAGATGTTGGCAGAACTGCCGGCAGGGTAATTTGCATCTGCGTTTAATTCTTCTGAGAGCTGCAATATATATGCGTTTGCTGTGACGGTCATCCCGGAGTATTCAATGTCTTTCACAGATCCGCTTTCGGAATACAATGAAATCATTCCGGATTCAGGCACATCAACAGAAGCAGCAGATGTTTTGATAGTGACACTTGAAACAGTTTCACCGGCATTGATTGCAGTTGCCAGAGTACCGGTAACACGGTGTCTGAAATCGTTATCGCAAGTTGCGATTGCTCCGCATCCGGAAAAGTCTGCCGGAGTCCAGAGCGAAAGATCAACGCCTGATTCATCCGCATTGGGTGTTTCGGCAAAGAGTCTCCACTCCACAAGGAAACTTGATCGATATGATACTTGCGGTTCACTTGAGCGGAAACTTGCCCCGTCACCGTTGAAGTGTTCGCCGGTGGTAATGTTTGTGTTTATCTTAACCACTGTTTTTTTTGCCATTTTAAAACCTCCGTCATTCAATCAAATCTGTCAACAGAACTCAAGATATTTTTTGAAATCATAAATAAAAGTCGGATTGATATTGATGGTGTCCTGATACCACTGCCCTTGTTTCCCGTTCTTCGGACCGCTTTGCGGAACGGCTTTGAGCCCGGCTTCAAACACCCGGTCACACACAGAGGATAGCGAAATCATATCCCCCATTTTTATATCAGATGACAGAGCGATTTCAGAAAACAACTGCCTTTTGTTAAGTTCCAGACCAAGCCCCATGTCGTTATACCTTGATCGGAAATAACCGAGACCGTTAAAGCCATTCGGATGATCGCTTACATAAATGTATTCAGCAGATGTTTCCATCTTTTCTACATCTTCCAAAGGGAACATATTTCCGAATATCCTTGATTGTCGCGGGGTAGAATAAATCTTCAAGTCAGATGGTCCGGCAATATGATATTGGAATTGTTCAACAAATCCGACATAACGATCCAAAGTAAAATATTTTTCTTCCCCATTATCGTTGAAAGTTGATTCATACCTCACACCGATACCATAAGAACCGCTTGACGGTTGCGGCTTACTTGCGTAAAATTCCTCGTATGCTTTTGCTTCGCTATCAGCATCGAAAGCATGCCAAGTACTTGCACGCCACACCGGATTATCCCACATCGGATCTTCTGCCGCAGTGGCAATGTTGAGCATCTCATACCGCTGACGGATCCACTCATAAGTCACATGCCATATTGCCGGGATATCCCAGCCGGTCGGTAATTCAGTAAGAGGGGGTTCAACCAAATCCTGTCCGAGAGCTTTAGCAAGCGTTTCCGGAGACAATCGTTCGAAATCCGGCGTGACGCGAAAAGCCGTTCTGTTGTATTGATTCGACACATCTGTAAACATCATTTCAATAACATGAACTACCTGATAGATGGGCTTCCCGGTGAAAAACAAGTCCTCGTACCCCTTTGTGGTATACATGTGATCGAAACTATCAAGGGTACTATCCGGATCATAGGTATCATACCAACCCATGATTTTATACCGTTCAGCATTGGCGAGATATAATCCTTCCAGAAGTTTAAAAACCGGGACACCGTATATTTGCGGGAATCCGTAATCCGCCCATCTGCTCATCAGAACATCCCCCTGAGAGATGGAATTATAAAGCGATGCCGCCAGTAAACCCTGCCGGCAGTCCAACGCTGAATAAGACGTTTCCCGCTGTCGGTGATCTCGGCAAGGATCACAGAGGGTGTGTTCTCTGACGGAACAACATATTCGGCACTGAAAGTCTGCATATATTCCCGTTTGGTGCTGTCATATACAAGATTGAGGCAGATATACCTGTGTCCGGGCTGAACGTCCAGCTCGGCACTCATCACATCGTAAAGATCAGTCATGCCGGCACTGCCGGAATCCGGATCTGCTCCGTCATAGATGTGAACGCGGCTGATGACCCCGTCCGGAGTAGTTTCAACCGCGGAGACGGCAAAGTAATTCAAATACCCGGAATCTCCGTCACCCGTTCCCACACCGTCAAGACAAGTCCGGCGTTTCTTTCTCGGCATAAAGTCCGGATTAACACCCATCTGATCCAGAGCGTATTTAACCGCCTGAATCAGCGGCTGGTCAACTATCGGGATAGTTCCTTCTTTCAGCATAAATATCACCTCTTGCGCGGAAGATTAAATTTATTCCAGCTGCCGGGTCTGGACTCAAATCCGTCAATGGTGTTATATGGCTTTTCGCCACGCATAGCTTCAAGGTCTACTTTTCCATTATTCAACGGCACCGGCTCTGTGATTTCTTCCCAGGGATAATCGTTGTCCTCGCCGGTCCAGGTGTCACGGAATAGTATCAGCAACTCCATAGGTCCATACACTACATTTTCCGGTTTCAGATCTTC
>JAEIGA010000788.1_pt1 | contig 47143 bp, 58 predicted proteins | sample 9270691 | NCBI WGS metagenome assembly JAEIGA01 (sample SAMN17057246, study PRJNA624740) | gut metagenome | biome: biome; isolation source: fecal sample | host: Bos grunniens | place: China: Xizang | collected 2019
ACGAGACCACACAAGACCGCTGGTATAACCGTCTTCTATCTCAACTTTGATGATCTGTTTGATCTTATTAGCGAAGAAGTCATAAACATCGGCAGTCACATTATTACGGTCCTCAAGATAAATGTATCCGCTGGCGTCTACTCCGAAGTCGAGGCTCTTCCAGTACTTCTCCATCGAACGAGTGTTCTCCCAGATGCCGTCGCTCATCTGTCCGATAACCGAATCAAGGATGTTCTGTCTCTTAGGGTTAGCTTTAATGTGGGTTGTGATTCTCATACTTAGTTCCTCCAAAAGTGTTTCATTTGATTACATATATATTATAACATACAAATATTACCTGGATATTATATCTTTGCAAACAAATTGTAAATAAAAAAGGCACCCAAATTATCGGATGCCTTTTATGTATTTAATCACAGAAGCTGTAGCTTACCTTCTGGGTAAAGGCTTGAGAACGCTCAAGTTCCTTCTTCTGAGCGAAGTCCTCAACAGTGTACTTCTGATCAAGTACCTGTCTTACCTGTCGAGCATTGAGTCTGATCATCTTCATCGCCTTCTGGTCAGAAGTAAGTCTCTCAAAGATGTAGTAATAAGACTGATGTCCCGGATACTTAGTTCGTACTCGTCTTCCGAGACAGTCTCTCTTCTCTTTAAATGCGGGCTGCACTCTATCCACTCCTACGTGTGTACACTCCCAGTCACCAGATCTCATTCCAAGATATTTAGATTTTCTCATTTGTATTATGTCCTCCGTATAGCAAGTTATATAATTAGTTATTTAATCAGCCGGTTCCGACACAGCAGTCGAGCTTAAGCTTTGTTTTGAGATGATTATATCCCATGATCCAGCCGAGGTTAGGATCAAGCTTTTCACCTTCGACGAAAAGATACCAATTGGTATAGGTCTGAGTGTGATTGATTGCCGGATAGTAGGTCTCGGTTATTACCTCCCAGATCTCAAACTTCTTTTCGCGGTCGAACTTATACTGTGTAGGAGCATACTCTACTCTCTTGCCATGAGAATCCCAGTAGTTCTTACACTCTACCTTACAAGTATAGCCTTCGTGAAGAAGCTGACGAGAAAGTTCTTTAGTTGTAATATCAAGAGTTACACTTTTGATTTCCATACTCAGTCCTCCATAAACAGCTTAAAAACTGCTTCAGCATGCTTTGCCATGTTGCGATACATCTTTGCCATCATAACACAGTGTTCTGCGTTCTCTTCGTGCATCTGAGCTGTCTCAAAATTATCTGCACCTTTAGCCCAGAGTCTTTCGTTACTTGCAGCACAATCGTACTCTTCAGCACACTCTGAAAAATCCTGTACCATGTGAATTAACGTAAGTTCCTTATCCATTAGCATATCCTCCGTTTCTTGATTACATATATATTATACCAAAGAATTATTACGTAGGTATAACTAAATTGTAAACAAATTGTAGACTACTTAAAAATTTTGTCGGGATCGTCGGAAACACCAGTACAGATTTTCTGTTCAGGAAGCTTAGTAGCGACAGTAGGTGATGGGTACTTTCCGGGGTTGTAGATTCTATTGATTGCCCAAGTAGCATCCTTATAACTATTAGTAGTAGCGATCTCAATTATCTTAAGACGCAGAGCCCGGTCATTGGTATACTGCGTAATAGTCTTCTCAAACACCTGCACTACTGCTTTAGTAAACTTACAGTTCTGTGCGTCTACCATTCCATCTACCCAACGCTCATAGGCTGCTCGAAGTTCCAGGTCATCTTCCAAAATAGCTTTCTTCATAGTTGCTTTAATCCCGGCGATCTTAGCAGCCTTCGCATCAGCAGAGTTAGCAGACTTCTTCTTAAGCTTAGTGGTATCCTCATCGGTAATGATAGCAACCATACCATTTACTGCGATAGAAATCTTATTCGGGTCTTCCGGGTCTTTCATCATAACTCCAAGGCTTAGAAGCTTTTCATCACACTTAAGCTGCTTCGCAATAGTCAGAGTAGTTTCCCTCTCTACGTAATCCCGGTCTAGAGTAAAGAATCCCTGCTCATCTGCAGTCTGCTTCTTTACTACCTGCTTAAGGATACTCTGAAGCTCTGCCCAGTAAGCTGCGACCTCAAAACCGGCAATCTTAACCAGTCTTTTATTTAATCTGAGTTCATCGAATAGGTCAAGGTACAAAACGAAATCCTCCTAATTACATTCTTATTATATAATACAATAAAAAGAAGCCGGGTTTTAGCCGGCTTCGTAATTTTTATATTGCGTAAGATACCCTAAGGTCCGCAAGGCAATGATCTAACCAACGATAAATCTTCTGATTATTAGACTTGTCTATCACGCTAAGAACAGAGTCGAGCTTTTCTTCAGAAATGTTGTAGCGCTCCATAAAAGTCTTCTTATAAGTCTCAGGAAGCTTACTTACAATCTGAACCAGTTTATAAGGCCAGAACTCTGAGCTGTGCTCAGTATATTTGTAAGTCTCACCTTCGGAAGTAGTTGTCTTAATAACCTTCTTGGAATGTCTCTGTACATCATTGAAAGCAATATTGTCAATCAAAATTGCTTCAATAATCTTATTACGGTTTATATAGTTCTGTACGAGCATAATGACCGCATCTGCTTCTGCGCCGAAGTCTACACTATCGTCTTCGAGAGTATCTGCTAAGGTCTTCTCAGCATCATCGCTGTCTCCACAGATAGGCGCATCCATACTGGTACAGTGATTTACTGTCTTCTTCTTATCGAGTCTGAGATCGTAGTACTTCTGTAGTTTGATAGTGTCAATGCACTTGTTAATGCACTGTTGAGCATTAAGCTTCTTAGTCGGGTCTTTCCAGCCTCTGTACTTACAAGCATACTCGATTGCTTCGTAGAGCCACCAGAAGAAATCCTCATACTCAAGGCAAGGTGCTACAGTATTATTCTTGTACATCTTATCAATAGCGTACCAGAAGCGCAAAATCAAAGCAGAAATATAGACGTCCTTCAGTGTAGAGTTATTAGTATCAACTGCTTCGCAGTATGCGTCTGCGAGTTCATCGATAGTATAGCTCTCGTAAGGCTGGCTAAGCTTTCTTGCGCAAATAATTAAGTCTCTTTTAGTATCCTGTAACATAAGCAAGTATATCTCCTGTCAAATTTATCTAGTCGTAGTTTAAGTTAATATATGTAAATTAAATTTGCTCAAGCTTTACTTTCGTTCCGCCGTCGTAAGCAAGACGATAGCCAACCTTCTGTCTATTAGCGAACTTCTGAAAAGCTTCAGCAAGACACTGCAGCTGGTAAATTTCAGAAATATCTACTTCGCCGGCTTCATTAACTTCAAGCTCCTTAAAGCCAAGGTACACAAGGTCGTCTACGTAAGTGTCATTGAAGTTTTCAACAATCTTAAACATCTCTGCTTTCTCATACGAAAGCTTTGAAAGATCATTGACAAATTCTCTGATCTCATCGCAAAGTCTGTCAAAGGCCTGAACGAGCCTAACAAACTCTATGAGTTCATCGCGATTTGCTTTTACAGAGCCATAGTAATCTCTCATGTCAGCCTTATAGTCTTCGTAGGTTTCATAGTCGAGAGTATCAGGAAGTACTGCATGAGAGCCCGCTCTATTACAGAGTACAAGATATCCACCACTTCTGCCGTTAAAGCCTACGCTATAGCCGGGGTGCTCGCGCTCCCAATCCTGAATCATCCAGTTGATAGTATCATACTCTCCTGACTCAAGATGAGCAAGTGCTCGGCACCAGTCGCCTTCAAGACCCAAGTTATAAAGTTTTACGTTATGTGCGATGGAACGAGTACGGTTCCAAGAGTTCATAGTATAATATGTAGGATGTCCTGCAATGAAATTGAACATGCTCTTATCCTTAGTAATGTCAACACCGGTCTTATAAAACATAAGTAAGTCCTCCTTAGTTAAACTCTTTCTCTTCAATTCTGATATGCACTTCGCAAGGGTCTGTTCCGATAGTGTAGTCAATTTCAAAGAACTCGTCTGCCTCAGAACCGTAGACTCTGACATTAGCATCCTTAACACATTCAGGATAATCTCCATCAGGGTCAAGGTCATTCAGAATATCATTATATGTTTCATCCTTATAGTCTACCAAAGCTTTAAGAGCGGAGGCTTTATCACGATATATTCCATGAACTCCAGTGTAAGCATGAGCGTTACCGTGATCGTCACAAGAACCTGAACCCCAACAAACGATAAAAAGTTTTTCCATATTAGTTTCCTCCAAATATGTATTCGTGATTACATATATATTATAACACAAAATTGCTACGTACGTGCTATAACAGTGTAAACAAATTGTGAATTAACCGATATTAATTTGTATTTCCCAGATGGTATCGATGTTCTCGGTTCCTTCATCAGGAGCATCAAAAGGCACAACGGTCTCAACCTCAAGATTAAAGTAAGCCGTCTCAGAAATATCTGCTCCCTGTTCAGCAGCTGTCTGCAAAAGCTTCTCAAGGTCTACTGTCTTTGCATAAGCAATTGCCTCAGCCGGATCCTCAAACTCCTCAAAGTAGACTTCGCAGTCTGTGCAGTCGTCATCTTCATTGTACCCGAGGGCGCATACAAGATAAGTTACTTCTTCATTAGGATCGAAGTCCTCAAGCTCTTCAATATCAAATTCGTTAATGTTTTCATTCAACATAATAAATTCCTCCGTTGTTTTCTTACATTTATATTATAACGTATTTTGACAAAAAATGTGCTACCAAATTGTAAATGAATTTTACATAATTTGTAAATGTTTAAAAAGACTTCAGGTCATGTCTATTCAATCTCGTGAAGCCACACATGTCGCAGTAATAGAACTGCTTTCTACCATCTCGATTGAGTTCGATAACATCGCTCATTGAAAGACTGTGGCCTTTGAAGTCTGAGGGTGTACGCATATTAAATATATGGAAGATAACTTCGCAGATTTCGAAATTCGTCTTTTCATCGAAGCTCTCGAATTCCATCTCGTATCTTTCCTCATAATCCTTGAAGTTAAACTTACCGGGATTAAAAGATCTAAAAGCGTAGTCGGTATTTCCAATATCCTTGATCTGATGAATCTTAAAAGTAATCATAACTTAATCCTCCATGTAATTAGGTTTGTACTTAGGCTTTCTTTTTCGGCGGTCATCAAAGACCTGAGCCTTGTTCTTCAGTCTCGAATACTTCCGGTCCTGAGAGGGAACACTTGAAATGTCAATCTGAATCTTGATGACATTCTTAGGTTTCTTAGTCCTTACTTCATGCGTTCTTTGTCTCATCTATTTCCTCCTCATATCTTTCCATTAGTCATATCTAAAATTGTTTGCAGAACCTTATCAGACGGATTGGGGTCAAGCTCCATCCACTCGTCAGCATAGACATGAGTGCTGCCGAAAAAGAACTTATGGTCTACGTCGATATACAGAACCAGAGTTTTATTTCCTCTGTCTTCGAGAACCATATATCTTTCCTCGCCGGTTTCGCTAGGTCCGAGCCATTCAGGTTTTGCTTTGATGATATCACCTACATTAAATTTACTCATTTTAGTTTCCTCCACTCTTTAACTTACATATATATTATAACATATTTCTCTCAATTTGTAAACTGACAAAACTAACAAAGCTTCGGAAAATAAAAAAGGATAATCATGCGTAATGCACAACTATCCTTTTTGTTTTATTCATATAATATAATATCGCCGGTTCTGATGGTTTCTTTTAGGTCGATAACTCTTTGATTCTTAGATCCACAATACTTTAATCTAAGGTCCTTAAGTTCTTCTACGAATCTACCATCTACTACTACATCAATTCCTTCGCCTACCAGGTCCTCATAGACGTCTTCTAGTGAGTAGCCGGTCCAAAGCCAGACAGTCTTCTTAGGATACAAAGTCTTAAAACTTCTTGCTAACTTGAGAACCGCTTCTCGGTTCCGGGGATGTAAGGGTTCTCCACCTAGGATACTTAGTCCACTAACATGATCCGGCTTAGCGAGTTTAATAATCTGCTCGTAGCTTTCGTCTGTGAACTCCTTACCACCTTCGAAGTCTTGGGTTCCTGGATTAAAACATCCGGGACAGTGGAAGGAGCATCCCTGAACGAACAGGGATACTCTACAGCCAGGTCCGTTTGCTATATCAAGTTGTCTAATACTACTATATCTCATTAGCACCCACACTCATGACAGTCCATATGAACATATCTATCTTTGATCTCGGCAGTTCTTCCCTGGTTGAAGAACTGAGTTCCGATGTATCCACAAGTTCTTCTAGCAACATTCATCTTACTTTGATCTCTGTTACCACAGTTAGGGCACTCCCAAACTAACTTGCCAGACTCATCTTCTACGATGAGAATCTCACGATCCCAGCCGCATTCCTGACAGTAGTCAGACTTAATGTTGAGTTCCGCGTACATGATGTTATCATAGATGTACTTGATCACAGTAAGGACTGCTTCGAGGTTATCCTCGAGATTAGCACTCTCAATGTAACTAATGGCTCCACCGGAGGAAAGTCGCTGGAACTTAGACTCCACGGCGAGTTTCTCGAAAGGATCAATGGGCTTCTCTACATGAACGTGATAACTATTGGTGATATAGTTCTTATCTGTAACTCCGGGAATTTCGCCCCAGCGCTTCTGCAAGCACTTAGCGAACTTGTAAGTAGTCGACTCGAGAGGAGTACCATAGATTCCGAAGCCAAGGTAGAGTTCCTTGTTCCACTCATTACACTTATCATTCATGTGCTGCATGATCTCTAGTCCGAGTTTCTGACCTGCTTCAGTAAGCAGGTCCTTACCGATAAGTTCTACTACGCATTCCCACAAACCTGCGTAACCCAAGCTGATAGTTGAGTATCCGCCAGTAAGAAGCTCATCAATAGTCTCACCCTTCTTGAGCCGAGCGATAGCGCCATGTTGCCAGAGGATAGGAGCGACATCACTTACTGTACCCTTAAGTCTTTCATATCGGCAAAGCAATGCTCTATGGCAAAGTTCTAGAGTTTCGTCGAAGTTCTTCCAGAAACTATCGAGGTCTTTAGAGTAGTTAGCTCCGGTAGCAGAACATGCTACATCAACCAGGTTGACTGTGACTACACCCTTATTGAATCTACCGTACCACTTCTGCTTACCATTCTCATCATACCAAGGACTGAGACAAGATCTGCAACCCATGGGAGCGAAGCAACCGCCTTCTTTGAGTTCCTTCATGATCTTCTCACTAATGTAATCTGGTACTAGACGCTTAGCGGTGCACTTCGCCGCAAGAACTGTGAGGTTCCAGTATCTAGAAATCGGATGAATGTTAGCTTCTTCTAAAACATATACAAGTTTCGGGAATGCCGGGGAAACCCAGACCCCCTTTTCATTCTTGATTCCTTGCATTCGCTGGAGAAGTACTTCTTCGATGATCATCGCAAGGTCTTTCTTAGTCTGCTCATCTTCTACTTCATTAAGGTACATGAACACGGTAATGAAGGGTGCCTGACCATTAGTAGTAAGCAAGGTATTAACCTGGTACTGAATAGTCTGAACTCCATCCCTAACTTCTTCGCGAACACGCTTTTCAGTAATCTCTTCGACTAAGCCCTCGAATTCATCTTCAATCTTGCCATAGACCGGAAGTAATTCTTTTCTTACCTTGGCTCTAATCTTCTTTCTGCTAATGTCTACAAAAGGAGCCAGGTGCGAGAGGGTAATACTCTGTCCACCATACTGGTTACTAGCAACCTGTGCGACTATCTGTGTAGCAACATTACATGCAACTGAAAAACTACGCGGCTTCTCTACTAGAGTACCGGAGATCACAGTACCATTCTGCAGCATGTCTTCGAGATTAACGAGATCACAGTTATGCATCTTCTGAATAAAGTAGTCAGTGTCATGGAAGTGGATAGTTCCCTCATCATGTGCCTTAACTATATCCTTAGGAAGAAGAAGTCTTCTAGTAATATCCTTACTGGTTTCTCCTGCCATGTAATCTCTCTGAGTAGAATTAACTACCGGGTTCTTATTAGCATTCTCTTGCTTGAGTTCCTCATTACTGAGGTTAATCAAACTTAAGATCGAATCATCGGTAGTATTAGCTTTTCTAACTAATTCTTTGTTATATCGGTATCTGATAAATGCGCGAACGAGATTGTTGTAATTTCGGGAGATAAGTTCATCCTCAATCAGGTCATTGATATCTTCGACCTTAATTGCTCTCTTATACTCCTTACACTTCTCCTCCACTATATTTGCAAGCTGCTGGATCTTCCTAGGTCCAATCTGCTTCGACTTAACGATTTCTTGGTTTGCCTGCGAAATTGCCTTGATAATCTTAGCCTTATCGAACTCAACTTCTTGGCCGCTTCTTTTGATAACTCTCTGCATAAATTACACCTTTCTTTTAAATAATATATGCCTAAGAGTAAGGACTCTTCGGTAATAAATTTAGCACATTTTTAGGTCATTTTAAGCCTTAAAAAGGAGATGGACGGTAGAGTTTATCCACCGTCCGTATGCCAACAACAATCCCCGTAACACCTATAATAACCCTATAATATAATACGATAAATTATAGGTTAATCTTCTGGTAATATGAAAAATAGATGCCAAGGCCGTCTACATAAAAATAGTACTTCTCGCTATTATTAGTCTCTGAAATCACAAAGTTTTTGTACTTAAACTTATCCAAATAGAGAGCTCCTACAGGTTTACGATCTTTGTTAAGTAGTTCTATTACTGGCGGCTTTTCCTGGTCTTGCATCGCACTAAATAGAATAGTCATAGGATGGTCTATCATACTTCTCTCCTCTCACCAAGTAGTGCACCAACGAAATTTCCGAAGTTACCGAGGTATTCATCATAGTCGTCTACCATAGCTTGGATAGTCTTAAGTTCTTCTTCATAAAAGTCAATAATGTCCAGCAGCTGCTCGTAAGCCAGCAATTGGGTAATATCTGAAATTCCGGTAATTACGCCGCGACAATAATCCTTGAATAAGTTATTAGCCGAAGTTCTCAAAACTCGAATAATTATCTTGGTAGATCTAGCATATCTCTGAAAGTACTTAAATTCTCCCCAGTATCGGATCGCGCGGAAGGGGAAAGCTCTACCTTCTTGAGCTCTTGTAATAATATCTTGTATTATTAATGTAAAGTCTTGCTCTGTCATATCATTTGTCCTGTAATATTTAAAAGAATAACACCAGGATGGGAGGAAACATCCTGGTGCGTAAACAAAGGAGGAAACTTGTCCATAAGAGTTTTCTCTTATGTTATATTATACGATAAAAAATTGAAATTTTTTTAAATCGTTTTAATTTTTTCTTATTAGAGTCCAAAGACCCACTTAAAGAGATCTGCGTAAGCTTCTGCAGTCTTACTGGAAAGCTGCTCAGACTTATCAGCAGTCTTGCTGATAGTCGTCTCAAAGTCACCATCCTTAAGAGTCATGTGATAGCTCTCATACTTAGTAGTAAAATCCTTAAGCGCTTTATCGTGAGCTGCTTCGGCATCAGCGAGCTTGTTACGAATGTCCTGCTTGCCGAGGTCAAAAGCTTTCTTAAGGTTAGTTAGCGCGTCAGAATACTCCTGAGTAAGCTGAGTAAGCTTCTCCTTGTATTCTTTGCGTGCAGCATTCAAAGTCTTGAAGGTCTCTTCTACTTTCTTGGCATCAGCTTTCTTCTGAGCCGCCTTACCTTCTTTAAGCTTCTGCTCTTCGAAATAAACATACTCTGCTTTCTTGAGATCATCGAGCCTCTCGAAAGGCTTCTTGAGCACATTAGAGTAGAAACCATAATCAAGGGTTTCTTTTTCACCAGTGTTTTGTACATTCTTCTTTGTCATTTTAAAGTACCATCCTTTTAGTATTTTATTTTTATTAGGTAGCTAACGTCCTCTCATCAGCTACCTAATATATTATACAATATAAATTAATTAAATTTATTACTGGAATCCGCAGTCATTACAAAAAGAAGTCTCCGCATCAAAAGATTCATGCTTACCGCATGTAGGGCAAGCCGCCTGCTTGAGGTCCTCAGAAACACCTAAAGTCTTTTTGCTGAATTGCTTAGCATCTCCAAAGCGTCTAATCAACGCATTTGCTAAGCGATAGCAGTCAACAACTTTAGCAGAGGTATCCAGCTTCTTGCCAGACATTCTTGATGATTCGATGATATCTTGTGCGTCCTGGGAAAGTGCACTAATAGGCCCATTGAAATGAATCTTACCAGTTCCACCCCACTGAGTAAGCCAGCCGGCATTCTCATTAGGAACTCTTTCTTCTACCATATTTGCATTAACCGCATCGACGGCGAAAGGTAAGTTGTAGAAACTATTATAGATTTGATTCAGTCTATTAGCGGCCTTCTCTGCAAGACTTTCATCAGCTTCTGGATCAATATCCAAGATATCTTCTACAGTGTATTCTCCGTGCGGAGGAATATAGTAGTCAATATAATTAATGTAAGCCTTAAGCTCAGCAGCAACCTCTGGTGTCATTGTGGACACTCTCGCGGCAACTCTTCTATCATTACGACCTGATACACCAAGATTATGAGCAGCATTTACCTCGCCAGCTACTTCAGTAAGTACATTTAAGAACTCGAGTGGTCTCTTTACATCACGCACTCCGTAAGTACGCTTAAGATCCTTTACTTCAGCAATAGCTTTCTTAAGCTCCCAGTTAACATAAGACTCAACAGGAGTATCAGAACCATAGTTAAGGTGAGACTTCTTAACTACGACCTCAATCTTACCGCCAACAATAGCAATATCAGTGATCCACATCTTGACATTAAAGTTAGTTACGAGAGGAAGCATAAGAACTCCGTTTCTAATAAAACCGCGTTCTTCAAGCTTAGCTATGATCTCGCTTTTAGCCGTGCTAAGTTCCTCAGGAGTAAGCTTATCATCACCGATAGTTAGGTGGGGAAAATCGTACTTACCCTCAGTCAACTCTACATCTTCATCAAGGAAATCCCAGTAGTTACCTTCTTTGAAAGTAAGAGACTCCCCTCTAGACATTATAGCTGACTGACATCTACTGCAGAGCCAACCTAAGTCTACTTCCTTACGACACTCGCTCTTATCAAAGAGCTCTTCACACCAGGCGCACTCTACGGTATCCTCATTCTCTTCCATCTCTTCTACTAGCTGCTCGATAGTCATTCCTTCTGGAATAGGCTTTCTTTCAAAGCACTCTTTTACATAACGACCTACCTTGTAGTTTAAGTCAGCGGAGAAGGATTCAAAGGAATCATAAATACGGTCCATTAAGTTAGGTGCATAAAGGTTATCGTTCACAGTTACGGGAGCGTCCGCTTCCCAAACTTCTACCTCTACGATATCCGTACCGTTCTTACTATAAATAATATTATAGCCTTTTACGCCTTCATCTTCAAATTCACCAGCTACAGAAGCTTCAAAGCCAGGTATTTCAAATTCATTAGTAGCAAAGCTTTCAATCATAGGCTTTCTGAAATTATCCGGAATTTCATCAACTTCGAAATCTACAGAATTATCGATGGCATCAAACTCAGGGTCCTGACCATCAGCCATAAGCTTAAGATCATCTTTAGTGAAGATAGACTTAGTAGGTTCTGCCTCAGTGTATCCACCCTCATCCATCATATCTTCCCAAGACCACACGGTTCCGAGGTCGTGAGAATCGGTGCACTCACCGAAATCGTTTCTGTCTACTTCTGTCTGAGTGATAACAGGTTTCTGGCTTAAGCAGCTGAGAGCAAAATCTTTTGCCTCGTCGAAGAAATCAAAATGTTCGTCCTCACAGTTAGGACACTTTACAAAATAGATATATTGAATCATTTCATATCTCCTTAAAAATTAATTGCATATAATTTAGCACTTTACTTTTCCTCGAGAATCTGAAATTCTAATGATTTCACTTCGAAGTCAGTAGAGAGTAAGATCTCATCCTTAAGCCGCTCCTCGATATCATCTTTAGCTGAGATACCTCTAAGAGTAATTGTCCACTCCTTAGGAAGACGGGTTTTAAGATACTCTATAACTGCAGGATCCAGGTTCATAGAGCTGAAGTCATACTCTATGTTAAATGCCTTCACAGTAAGGTCCTGTTCGACTACCTCAGTTCTCGCATCTCTGATTTCTATCGCAGAATCGATAACCGCTCCTGCTTCTACAATTTCTGTTAAGGTCATAGTATTAAGCTTATGAAGAGCATCACGGCCCGAGTCAGCTTCTATTGTAAGCTCCTTAACCCAGGCAGATACTTCGAAGTCTATTTTAACAAGCATAAATAAATCTCCTTCTGTATTTTATTATATTATAACGTAAAATTATGTCTAAAGTATGAATAAATAGTTAGTCTTCCGTTAATAATCCAGAATGCTTTAAAATCTTTTTAGATTCCGAAATTAGGAAAGTTTCGTTCACGGGGCCGGCAACCAAGAAGACTTTCAAAGCTCTTCCTTTATATAATAAGCGGATATCTCTGAAATCACCATTATGAAAATACTCTAATTTCGCACCGGTGAAATCCGGAGAATCTCGGAAGTCAGTAATAAGATCTAGCTTACGATCTATGAACTTACACATATCTTCCTTATAGTAAATGTTATTAAGCCCTAGGTCAACTAACTGTCCCTGCCACTGAGCAAAGCACTGAACACCAGAAGGATCAGAAAGAAAGTTAACTTCCTGATCCCTGTATCTTATTGTATCATATCTAACTACTAATCCGAGTTGCTTAGCTTCATTGGAGATCTCTGATGATTGCGCGAAGCTCATCGGTAAGTCTGCTGTCAACTGTTCCATCTCCAACTCCGTCTACTAGGTACTCGCCTAAATCTTTCTTAGTCTCTATGATTTCTTGTACTCTCTCATCTATAGTCTCTTCACAGACTAATACTTTAATAAATGCCGGTCTAGTATTAGAAATTCTGTGTACTCTCTGGTAGCCTTGTTCAAACAGAGAAAAGGTGTAAGGGGTATCTATACAAACCAGATACATAGAAGAGTTTAGGGTAAATCCGGTTCCGCACTTACCGAACGTTCCGAGAAAGACTTGTTCATCCGGGTCTTCCTGGAATCTAGTCATATTATTGAAGGCTACAGCATCCGAGGTATCACCGGTATTTAAACTAAAACGAAATCCTTCTAATTTCGCTGCTAGCTGATTAAGCGGTTCCTTAAACATAGAGAACACTACGATCTTCTCACCTTGAGAACATATCTCTTGAATATACTCGAAAGCTCTATTAACCTTTATAGATTCAATAGCCTGAGTAGTGAGAACACTCGGGCACGCAGTAGCCTGGCGAAGTCTTGTAGTAAGAGCTAGTAAGTTTCCTGCCTTAAGCTCAATCTTATCAGCTTCTTCTTTAACTCCCTCTTTGATAGCTTCATAAAACTTCTGCTGGTCTTCTTCCATCTCTAGATACTCTACGTCTATAGTGAGCGGAGGAATGTCTTTGCGTACATCATAGAGAGTTCGTCTGATAGAACAGTTAGCTATCTCCTCTCGGAGTAATTCTAAGTTCTTACTTCCGATAATCTGCTTATTTCCATAGCCGCCGAACGCGCAGTACTGAGATTTAAAATTCGAAAGAGTTGCTGCATCATTATCAGTGAACTTAAGACTTGGGAAAGCAGAGAGAGGGCTATTAACTATTAGAGTACCGGTAGCTGCTACCTTAAAGTCAGCGTCCAGTTTCATTAAATTATTATACTGAGTAGTATCCGGCGCACCGATCTTATGAGACTCGTCAAAAGCTATTAACCCAAACTTATTTTCAGAAGTCTTAATAGCCTCGACAATCTTAGGGTCTCTTATAGACTCAACATTAATAAGAACGAAGAACTCATCTATCTTATTCTTAAGCTGCTCTGCTCTCTTAGTCATGGGTCTATATCTAGTGCTTCCGGTTCTAGTAAGGTACTTTCCGATAGTCACGACCGACTCGGTCGAAAACTTCGCAATTTCCTTTTCCCAGTTTCCCCTAAGTCCGGCAATTCCGGTAATTACGAGACAGTGGTCTATAATCCCTCTCTTCTTAAGAGTTTCAGCAAACAGGATCATCTCTAAGCTCTTACCAACTCCGCAGCCGTCAAGCAACAAAGACTTCTCCTGCTTAAGTAAGAAATCAACTGCCTCAAACTGATGGGGGAAGGGATTTGCCTTAAACGAAATCTTCTCAATTTCGGAGAGCGGCTCAAGATTAAATTTTCTATTAAAATGAAATCCGGAAGATTCCGGGGTATCTAATAATTTAAGTTGTATCTCGTCCAAGAAAGTTAGACTATCTAGTACTCTACCTAGGTAGCAGATAGGGACTTCCCAAACTTTTTCTTTTTTGTGATAATGAGCAGTAGGAAGCGTCTTAAGGGCATCTACTATGTATTGATTAAAGTCAAAATCGATTAAAAGTGAAGATAAGCCTGAAATCTTTTTTCCGGGAGCTATTTCAAAAATTCTAATCATTAATGAAATTCCTTAATTTACGGCTTAATCAATAAGTGATACATACTGTGACGAAAAATCTTTCGCAGGTTCTTCTGCCATAGTCTTATATGTAATCGTAGCTTCAACAATAAAAGGCTTATCACAATAATCACAAATAAAATGCTCTATCATATCAGGTTCCTTACCCTCGGGGTAATCTTCATATAAAATCTTACCTAAAGAATCCTTTACTATATCCTCCGGCTGACCTATAAGAGCTCCAGGTATATAAACTTCTCCTGGAAGATACTGTGCTCCACAATGTGGGCATCTGAAATTAACTGATTTTCGTGTATTATTCGAACACATTTAACTTAACAAGCTCCTAAAAATATTTTTTGTTAAAAATTATTAGCACGCGCGCACGCGTCCAGATCTATATATAATATATACTAGTGCTAGAGTATATTATATATAAATATATTATTTATAATTTTATATATATTTATATTTTTTTTTATTTTTGATCTACAGTAAAAATATAAAGCTATTGCGGCAAGCCGCTAGGCCGTTGGCCTATACAGTTTAAATATATACTATAGATCTATCTATAATAATATACAGTATATTATATAGTAATTTTAATAATTTAATAAATTTTTTTAGAAAAATTTTATTATTTTATAGGGCGAGCTATTAAATTAATAGATTAATAAATTAATAATAATTTGTGAATTTTTTGTAGACTTTTCCGTAGGCCGCAGGGAGGCCGGGCTCGCGGGAACCTCCTAGAAGCTCCAGAATCTCCTGTATCGCGTTTTAAGGTCCAGGGCCTATAACTAATACTCCTGGTATGCTAACATGCGATACAGGACAAAATAGGAGCCTCCTGCTCGTGTACTAATACGTAAGCTCCTGTCCTGGCCTGCCGAATTCTCTGCGTATCGTATTTTAAGGAGCTGGGCTTACTACTTATGTTGAAATTTCTTAACTCTCGTTATAGGAAGTTTTTGGGCTTCCCGGAGCCGCTCATCTTTAAATATATAAAGAGGACCCTCAAAAAGAAGGTCCTTAAAAATTTTTTATTCCTCGCGCGCTATAACAGAATTAATTCTTTCTAATATGTCTTCTATAATCTCTTGAGTAGCATCACTTAGATTCTTCTCAGGGTCGGCTTTAGCTTTATTAAAATAAAAATCAGAAAGTTCATTCATATCGCCGGAGGCTATAGAAAAGCTTCCCCAGTCACATATCATCTCTAATATATAGACATACGGCATGTCTTCCCCGAGCCAGTACTCAGGATGATGCTCATTATTCATCCAGTGATGTTTCCAAGCTTCCTCATACTCGAAGGTCTTCTTTCCGTCGCCGAACCACTTCTGAGCATAAGGCTCAAACTCTTCTTCTGAAAACTTCGACTCATCATGCTCCTTTATAAGTTCCTTAAAGTCTTCTACATCGACTCCCTCAAATAAGTCCGGGCAGTTAGAAAGAAGCCATTCAGAAAATTCTTCTACTCTCTCCTTATGAGAATTTATATACTCAAGATTCTTCTTCTGATAATCCGGGGCTCCCTCATTAATAGCATGTATAGCATTAAGAAGTCCAAATGCATTAATTAAATTCATAAAATATTTTCTGCCTTTCTATAAATATGAATTAGTCGTCCCTGCCTGGCTTGTCTTCGTAGGCCTGCTCCTTATACTCTGCTAGAAGCTCTTCATAGCACATGTCAGCAAAGTCCTCTAAGTTTTGTGCCACAAAAAGTTCTACAGCTGCTAAAGGCTCAGCTTCCTCGTCCCCTTCAGCTCGCCACCAAGCTTGCATGAGCTCCTTACACTTTCTCATTAAGTCAGACTCCACAGGCCCCTGAACTTTTTCCTGTAAGATATCAAATACAGTTTCATATAAACTCGTAGCATCTACGCTATAAGTAAAGTCATCAAAGTGATCAGTACCATAGTCTTGGTCATGGTCCATGGTATCATAATTCCACTTGTCTTCATACCACTCGTAGTCGTAGCCTTCATACTCAAGCTCGTAGTCCGGAAGCTGTCTTAGTATTTGGTCTACAGGATCGAGTTCTTCCCTTAAGGATTCTTTAGCGAGCTCTTCTCTTAAGGTTTCACGAATCAATTGTTTTAATTCATTCTTAGTAATTTTCATATTGTTATCTCCTTATAATAGAGAGCTCCCGAAGTTTTATGCTCAGAAGCTCTAAAAGTTTTTAGTATTTATATTAGAGTCTAACTATACCACTCAATTTTCCCATTCATTTAATTTAGCTTAAGTATTTTAAATAAATTAATAATTTAATATTTTATTGATAATTAGGATTATTTATGTAATTATCCGCAAAACTGCTTCAGCTGCGGGTATTTATATAAATTATTATAATCTTTCTTCTTATAGTAGGAGAAGCTTTAGTCTTTTAATATATGTTTAGAATAGTATTCTTTCTTTATATAATTCTATCTACCTATATTATACATTAAAAGATAAAACTTGTACATTAATTTTTTTTCACGTCGGCGCAAAAGAAAAGAGCTTAAGAAGTTATCCTAAGCTCTATAATTTTATTATCTATTCATTAAGACAGAGACTCGGTAAGTAAGCTATTATATTCTGGCGTCCCGGCATAAGGAAGTTCATCTATATAACCAACATATAATGTCTTTAGTAGCTCAGGCCAACCTTTATCTGAGATGTCATCAATAAGCTTACCGTTAACAGAGTATTTTATTTTCCAAGCTTCAGTTGTCGGGTCTATAAAAATATTAAATCTTGCCTTATCTCCGTCACTAAAGTTCTCTGTAAAATCTAAAGTATCTTTAGTAAGGAGGTTAATATATACAAAATCAACTTCAGCTGGAAGATGTTGTCCGTAGTAATTAATTAATTTATCAAATCTTTTTTTAAAACCTGTTGTAGAAGAATTTCCTGAATTAGCTGTTCCTGTAGTAGAAGCGGTAGTAGAAATTTTATTTCCTTTTGCATCTACCCATTCAATAAGCAAGTCATCATAGTCGGGAGTTCCTTCGTATGTAAGATACATATAAGAATCACCGAGCTCATTAAAAAATTCTTCGTAGTCTTTGCATTGTCTTCTGCATACTTCTTTACCATCTACAAAAATACTAAAAGACAGAGTACCTGTATTTTTATCAGCACTTGCTATGATGTCCCTATCAAATTCACTTAAGCCGGTATTATAATGTTCACCGAGATGGAAGCCGTAGTCTTTAATATCTTTTTTAGTAATGCTCTCTAGCTCAGAAGAAGCATGATCTATGTGATACTTGATAAGTTTTTCAAATCTTTTCTTATAAGAGCTAGAAGAAGTATTTGAGGCACTTACTGCTGTAGTGTTGAGATTTATTTTATTTCCGCTCTTGTCTACCCACTCGTGTAATTCGTTGTTCCAACAAGTAGGACAGTACAAGTTATTAAAGGAATCATATTGTCCTTCTTCATTAAACACGTAGTCATCACAGACACTGCAATGTGGACCACGACTTTCTAAAGCCCAAAGGTCTACACCTGGGATTTTTACTTCATCTATATATTTGATGTCTTCTATAAGAACTTGTCCATCTTTTTGGTTAAAGGCTTCATAAGTTTCTCCGTCCGGATAAATAGCAATAGCAAACTTACTGTCCATGGCTCTTGGGTCATAGTTCTCTTTTGTTATTAAGAAATAGAAGTCTACACCTCTTTGATACTTATAATCTTGCCAGTGAGAATCTCCCCAGTTATTAATTCCTGTTATACACCACTTTGTATCTCTACCATAAGCCTGAGCTGCCTCATAGGTAGTAATACTATAAACGTCCCAGTGTTGAGTGCTGCAGACTAATTTAGCTCCCCGCCCAGCCACTTCTTTTTTAATTTGAGTGTTAGACTTCTTTTGTTCTATCTTAGCTAAGAAAGCCTCGAGTTCTTCTGGCGTTTTTTTAATCCAATAATAAAGGTCATTCTCCGGTGCTTTTAGTTTTGACTTAAGGGCTAAAAATTTATTAGCTAACTCTTCGCCTGCAAAGTTAATAAGTTTTTCTGTATCAGCTTTAGCCTCGTTTAAATTCGATAGCTCTTCATATATATGTAAAAATTCTTCATTTAGAAACATACCGTAATAATTCCTTTCAATTTTATTCTCATATATAATTTAGCAAAATAAAAGAACAATACAAAGACCTAAGTCCTTATATTGTTCTCCATAATATTCTTTTTAAGAATTCGTCTCCGCCTGTTTTAATGCCACATTTTGTCTAAACAGATCATCTAAATCTTTTTTCATTTGCATATATCTGTTAGCCAGCTCTTCTATAGAATCGCATTCTTTAAAAATATCGTCAACCGTTGACATAAAATCATATCTATCCATTTAGTTAGTCCCCTTACTCCAATACAATAATCTTATTTACATTTCTGTCTTTATTAGCCACGAATCTATGATAGCCATCTATCAAAGTATAAGTATCAAAAACATCATGGAATCTATCTTTATTTTTAATACACACAGCCACAGGAAGTTTTCTATCTTTGTAGTCTTCAATCACTTCCTTGCTGAGCTTTACAAAATATTCCTTTTGAGGAAGCTTAATTTTTTCTGTGTTTACTTCTTCAATAGTGGCAGAAGTTGCGTAAAGTACCCGGTCAATAAGATAGCTATATTCAAGCTTAAGGATATACTGAATTTTCTCAAGGTCGCTCTTCAGTTTGAGCAGTTCATTATAAGCCTCAACGATTTTTTCTTCGTCTTCGAAATAAACTCCGCCGACCTCTTCTCCGTAGTATCCCCAGCAGCTTTCTACTTCATAGCGCTCTTTGTCATATATTTTAAGTGCTGAACAAATTCTATCAAAGCAGTACTCGTTAATTTCAGAGTGTTCTTTGCAATACTTGGTATACAGCTTATCAATTACGTACTTGACATTTACAGACTCTACCCAAGCCCTTTCGATAGTAGTGCAACGACAATAGTCATTACGCTCGTAAGCATCACAAGTACAAGCGCTTCTTTCATAGTCATACTCAACGTCATATTGAAGATTTGTTTTTTCAAATGCTGGAATTATTGTTTTTGTTTTGGTTATTTTAACGCTCATTTTAAACCTCCATATCTTCTAAAGTAAAACCGTAGTATCCTCTATCATCGGTCTCATAGTCTCCACCGACCCAAGAGGTAAAGGGAAGTTCGATTCCTCTTTCCTTGAGCAGAGTACAAAAGTGGAAGTCGCTCATTTCCGGATAAATTCGTTTGTCAGGAATATAATCTCGATTACTCTTGACTTCAATCTGTCGCATATTCTTAGGACGTCTGCCACCGGCTGAAAAGTCTCTCTCATAGACTACGACGTAGATTTGCTGGTTTCGTAAATAGACATGAAAAGTTTCTCTCTCACATGTATAACCGTATAGCAGGGTTCTATTATATAAGTAGGGCCTTAGCTCAGGTATTCCGATAATAACTTCATTGGCCTTATCTATTTCACTAAGTTTCTCAAACCATTCTTTTTTCATATAACTTTCCTCCAAAATAAATTATATATATTTTATAATACAATACCACAGGCAAAAGAATTTAATAAAAATAAAATTTAGCTATTTACAAATTATACCATCTGTGATATTATAAAAATGAATAAATTTTAAAGGAGGATTTTTATGTATTATTGTACTATTTACAAGCAATCAAAGCTGTCTGACAAAAACACCTGCGAGGTTTTTATCTGTTTATCTTACTCAGATAAAGCAGATGCAGAAAAGTATCAACAAAATTTAATTCAGCAAGCTCTCGAAGTCGGCGGTCGTACTTATTTAACTGAAGGCAACTATACTACCCTAACCGGCAAAATACTACTTAAGCCGACCGGTATCACAAGTAATCGAAGCGGCAACCATTACAGAATTGGCGTAGAGAGTGAGTCTACTAAATTTTCTATTATACCAGCTAAAGCAAAATCTTTGATTCCTGCTTACAAAGTAACCGACGGTTTAGCTTATGAGATTTATGTTGAAGACGCAGCACAACGTCAGCTAACAGAGCACTTAGCAAGGCAGGAAGAAGTTAGCGAGAATATAAAGAAGTTCGCCGCTGAGATAAAGCCAATGACCGACTTATATCCTGTTTTGCGATCTTTTGTTAAGTATTCTAATCAGAAGTCAGATAAAGAAATGCTCGCTGCAATAGCCATTGGAAAGATTCAAGAGCTTTCTGTTAATTAAATACATATAAAAAGAAAAAGAACAATATCAAAATTTTACTTCTGGTATTGTTCTTTGTTTTATTCCTTACTGATTCACATTAATATCGGGAAGTGCTGTATAGAAGTGTACTTTGTAATGGTAAGGGTCGGTAGCAACACCTGTGATGTCTTCTACAACATAAATAACATACTCATTAAGATATATGTAATTTTTCTTATACTCATTAGGCCCCGTCATACAAGTAACTACGAGTTCGTTTGTACTATTATTAGACAGGCTCATGTAGCCTTCCATTTCCATTACAATCAAGTCTGTTCTGGCATTGTAGACAGTAATCTTTCTGAGTACTTGAAAGTTATCTGCTGCCTGAGACAGATTGTGATTTACGTTATCTGCTGCTGTGCACGAAGCAAGGCAACCGCCAACAACTACCAATACAAGAATTAGTGCTAAAATCTTTTTCATAATTTTTACCTCTCTTATTTATTATTTATATTAGTCTATTTTAACGCCCCAAAGTTTTGCTTTAACTATTTCTCTAAGCGCTTTTTTCTTAATACGTAAATAATCACATTGCATTGTGATCGCTAGGATGCCCGCGAGTACTAACTCTAAGGCTATTATAAAAAGATAACCAATCATCTACTCAGTATCCTTTCTCTTTTTTCCTTTGTCCAAATCTCATCTCTGATTTGATATTTTATTTTAAGCTCCGTGCAGCCTAAGTCTCTGAGCTTAGTTTGAATTCTATCTGCAAGTTTTTTACCGGCAAGTCTTTCTGATTCGTCTCTATAATCGGTAGTATCTTTAGGAACGGATATGTACATGATATTACCTTCCCATTTAACTATCTCCATACCGAGGGAGCTCATTCCAAGAAGCATGCCTTCAGCTAGAAGTCTGTTATCCATTTAAGTCTTCCTCCTTTATAAGGTCTCCAAGGTCTTCAAGAAGAAGCTTCTTTGTTTCTTCGATAGCAGCTTTCCAATCAGGCTTTATATCTTCTGGATAGTTAAAGAGCTTTGCATAATTTTTGCATAGGTCTATATACTCATTTCCCTCTGCATCTTTTCTTTGACAGTACCACCTTTCTCGTCTTGGGCGAGTATGGTATACATCATCGGGAAGCGAGGCAACACGTTTCTGGTGCATTTCCTCTATTTCCTCTGGAGTGTAGATGTCAGCAAACAAATCAGGTTTACCCTCTGCTTTTCTTAGGTTGTAGTAATAAATACTTTCGTCTCTTAAGGAAAGTAAGTTGTGCTGAAAAGCTTTTCCATCAACCAAGTGTGATTTAAATTTATCTTTGTCTGCTTTTTTATATCTATCATCCGAAGATATTAATTCTCCGTTCTTCCATTTGTAGCCATTTCCAATGCATACAAAAAGATGATCAAGACAGTCAGCTCTTTCTTTAAACAGGGTAGGATATTCATCAAACATTGATTGAATAGTGAGTTCTACTTTCATATTATTCCTCCCAACTATTTACCCATTCAATAGCTTTTTGAAGAGTATTAAATCTAGAAATTTCCGGGCCAGCATATCCTTCTATTTTATATAAGTAATATGTTTCAAGCCACACCCATTCGTTTTCAATTACTACAGGAAAAAGAGCAAATCTCTTTTTTATTCTATCAATTTCAGTTTTAGGTTTATATTCCCATCTCATTTGCTATTCTCCTTATAGTTTTCACAGGCAGGATCATCTTCATAACAGAGAAAGCCACACCAAGTTCGTCTACTTTCAGGTGGGTTAGAACAGCAAAGGTCCCAATCACCACCGCCAATAAAGCTTTGACAAGTCTTACAGGTTTTATTTTTTAAGAGCTCATCCAGTCGCCAGCCACGACTATAAAATTTTTCCGCAAAGCTTTCTAAAATTTCATTATTGAAACAAGCACCAAAAGTTTGTTTGCAGAAGTCATCGAAGTCTTTCTTTAAAGCTGGAATGAGTATTTGCTTTTCTTTTTCCTGCGTTAGTCTATCTGCATCAGTGCATTTTTTCGTAGCGGTTATAGTATAATTTTCAATATGTCCTGACTTTGAGCAGTCTTTTTTAAACTCACAAGTTGTACACGTTTTTATACTCATATATCTTCTCCTCGTACATACTTCGACGGCATGTTAGTATTAAAACTAAAAATAGTTCTCCAGAATTTTGTATAGATCTTTGTAAAGTGTTCCTTATTAGTATAAGGTGAGCAGCTGGGACATTCAATAGTAAAGATACTTCTGGGTATCATCCACTTAAGCTCAAAGCTTTGGTCCCATTCATTAAAGATAATATTAATACCCTGAGAGTCCATATACTGATAAGACTTTCCGTCTTTTCCATTAAAGGTAGCCCAAAGAGTTAGGTCAAATTCTTTAGCAAGTTCTTCTATCATATTTTCTTAGCCTCCACAATAAAACATTTTTATCTATTTTATAATACAATATTACTATTGATAATTTTATCAGTATAAAAAAGAACTTAAGTATTTCTACCTAAGCTCTTTCATGCTATTTAATTTAAGTCTCAGCCGCAGCTATTTGTATACCGGTTCCAACGGGCTCATCATTAATAAATATGTAGAGTAAGCCGTCAGTATGCAGACCTAAAGTAATATTTTGCTTGTTTACGCAATTAGCGAGTGCGTTGGCAAAGTCGGTCTCTGTGCCAGAATAGCCGTTCTCTTGTGCGTACTTATAAGCAGATTTACCATCTTGACCAGCTGAGCCGGTCTCGCCTTTATCGCCTTTATCACCTTTAGGTCCTTGCTCACCTTGAATACCCTGCGGGCCCTGCTCACCTGTTTCACCTTTGGGTCCAGGTTCTCCTTGTGGGCCAGCATCTCCGGTGTCACCTTTATCTCCCTTAGGACCTTGCACGCCAGCTTCTCCGGTAGCACCTTTGTCGCCTTTTTCTCCTTGAATGCCTTGAGAGCCTTGTTCGCCTTGAATACCTTGGACTCCTTGAGGACCTTCTTTGCCGTCTAGTACATTAATAGTTTTAGTGCCATTAATATCTGTAATAGTCAGAGCATGGCCTCCTGAAATATCTTTTACTAAGATGGTTGGTGAAACCCCATCTTTTCCATTTTCAATATAGCTTCCTGTTGGGAAGAAGGGTAAATCACTAAAGCTCATTGATATGCCTTATCCTCTCTAAAGTACATATACCTGATTACTGCTTTTAGCCCAATTGTATTGAATACTATACTATGTACTTTAATACTATCGTATCCGAATTCAAGAGGTTCTTTTTCATTAATAGAAAACTTTCTGCCATTTATTTTAACGTCGCAGGCAGCATTGACTTTAATACCAAGTTTTCGAATTATTAAGTTTTTAGGCACCTCATTTAACCCTAAACTTGTTTCATACTCTTTTATTAACGAGACTACATTTTCAGAAGCAGTTTCGTTAATAACAAATTCACCATACACTCTTTGCATTTGGTGTGCCTCCTTTTAAATTGTATTGTTTTAAATATGTCTAGTCTCGCACTGCTCGGCCGATAGTAGTGTCTAACGTTGGCATAATTATACCCTCGCCTAATTTAGCTAAATACTGTAATAAAAAAATAAAGCTTGGGAGTTGTTCTCCCAAGCTTTATTTTTTTATTTAGTCTACTGTCTTCTGAAGCTTAGTCCAGTTATACCAGCCATAGAATGCGTTAATAGTCCAAGCGATATACATTGCAACCATAGACCAGTTGTCAAGAATAATAAACATAATCAAGCTGAAGGCATCAATAGCAATCCAGATAGCCCACTGTTCTCTGTATCTCCAGATCATGAGAAGCTGAGCAATAACAGCAAGAGCTACAGTCGCAGCGTCAAGGTACGAAAGAGTACTACCTAAAACTACATCACCAAACCAACCGAGAACAAGAGTACCCACTATTGTAGCTCCAATTGTTACAAGCCACTGCCAAAGCTTAAACTTCTTAGCTTTTACCTGTTCAGTTCCGTCTTCATTTTTAGCCATATTCTTTCGCCAAAGAACTACTCCAAATGCGCATGCAATAAAGTAGAATACCTGTTCGCCAAACTCAAGATAAAGGGCGGCATCCCAACAGATAAACATGTAAGTACCCATCTGAAGGAAGTTAAATATATAAGAAGAAATCTTTCCCTTTGCTGTAAGGACTACGCAGATACATCCGGCGATACCACAAATAATTCCGATAGGTGTATCAGGTACAAAGCAGTAAACAATTACCTGAAGCAAAACCATAGAAAGCAGGAAAAGCTTTTCAAACAAGTTGTATCCGTTCCAAAATTCATTCTTAAGCCATTTTACCATTTTCAATAATCTCCTTTATATTATTTAGATTTTTTATTTCTCTTGTGCTTCCAAGCATACACATTATCATTTAAGCACCAGCCTTCAACGGAATACCAGCGATACTCTTTGTGATTAAGATAACCGTAAGTGGTATAATCTTTTGTAAAGTCTGCTACTTTTACTTTTACGATTTGATCATCAAATGCCGGAATTGCCTTATCAGTACTAATCCAAAACATATTAAAATCTCCTATCTATTCAAAAGTTCTTTTACATCGTCTACAATTTTCTTAAAGTTATTATAATAGCCACCGTTAAGGATTGTTACTTTATCCCAATTGCCAGAAGCTTTAATGTTATTACAAAGAATTTCAAAGAGCTCTCTTCTTTCGTCCATACCACTAAACTCCATATAACGAGTGTGATCGTCTACAAAAGTTCCATGAGGGCAAAGAAGATAAATTCTGTCCCAACGACATTTCTTAGTGATGGCATCCGCCGCAACAGCAATATCCTTAAACTCTTCTTCTGTAAGGTCAAGCTCAGGATCCTTGCAGTAATACTCCGCGTACATACGAGTAGTCATGCTATCAGAGTCTGCAAAGAAGATTCCCTGATTACTCGGTGAGTTGATAAGTCTTTTGTTCAGCTGATACTGTCCGTCAAGGAAAGCCATGTAGTCAGCGCCGTCAAGTTCCCACTCAGAGATATAGCTCTGTTCCATGTAGTCTCTTGCATACTCATGAGAATAAGGAGCGTTGAAATACTTGCCGAGGTCTTTAGTTAGAGTTGTCTTTCCTTCGCTTGCTGTGCCACAGATAAGAATATTAGTACTGAATACTCTTCTAAAAGGGAAAGTAATTTTGTCCCAATATTTAATGGGATTCTGTCTGATCATTGTGGCTGAGATAGGATTAAGCGTTCTGTCCATAAGGACTGCTTCAAAACCTTCTTTAATGAGTCGGTCATAGTATGCCTGCTCGCTGACATAGAAAACAGCATCAGGGTTTTCTTTTGTACCTTGACGAATAATGTCTTTTACAACTTCTAAGAAGGGAAGCCATCCATTAGGATATGCAGGAATATTCTTTTCTGTCTCGTCGATAGGGTAAACAGCAACAAGGTCATCGTCCGCAAAGAACTCTCTCACATAACGATAACGAAGCTTAAGCGGCATCTTCTCTCCGCCTCTATCATCTTCTCGTCCGTCTACGATTACGATACAGCCTCCGTCACATTCCTTCTTCGCTCGCATAATAACATCAAGATGTCCTTGATGCAAGGGAGCAAATGTACCGAAGACAACACCAACCTTAGTGCCTTTAAGTTTTTTCTGATAAGTATAAATCATGTTTTACCTCCCCTTTTAATACTACTTGTGCTTCATAATTAAAATACAATAAAGTGATGAGATATTTTTAATATAATAAAAAAAAGAACTACTTTTGTAGTTCTTTTTTTTTATTTAACTATTAGCAGTACCTTTTACGTACTCAATCATCTGTTCGACCGCTTTCACCATCTCATCAAAATCTGAAGCAAGATTATTAAAATCTAGCTTCTTAAAGTAGTCTCGTTTTGCGGTGTATTTTGTTTTAAGGGTTTCTAAATGCTCGACTGTCATGTGTGATCTCCATTCTGGTCATGCAAGTTATTCTGGCGAGTTTCAAACTTTTTACCTAAAACACTAAGCCAGTAGATGATTGCATAAGGTATTAGAGAGATATTAAAAACTATGCCTAGTACCCACGCAACAAAAGGTTTAGCGCCTTCTTTAATTAAAATTTTAGGATTAAGAAGCCGTAGACCCAACCCGCCAAAACCGCCGGTTGAGCAGATCAGGGCAAAAAACATAAATTGAATTAAAATATAAGCTATGCTAAGATGAACAAAAATAGGTGGCATAAATCATTTCCTTCTTTCTTTTAAATTAAATCCAGTCTATCCAAGGATGATACCAGTTTTGGCGTGTCATAAAATGTCTCTTGGCATCGCAATGCTCACATTTGAGCCACTTCTTTGCCCCAAAATGAGGCGTAGAGAACCAACGCCAAAATGATGCAATTGTGTTAGTTCTACCACAATAGCGGCAAGTGTAGTTCATAGGTTTCATTTGTTACTTTCCTTTCATTTATTCTCTGTCGATATAAACTTTTTTATTATCTACTATTGTTGAGACGAATAAGTGTGGCCCTCAGCGTCGCCGGCATGAGAAGACGTGTCTGGAACTTTAACTACAGACCGTTCTAATTGACAGACGGGACATTTTATCATAATTATTTACTTAAATCCTTTTCAATAATTTCAATAGGTACAACAACGCAGTCGGCACCTCTTCTATTTTCTTGGTTTACTGTATCTTCTGCCATTGCTTTTATTCTATAAATAGAAGCCTGATTAAAATACATGCCCCACTTGTTTACTCCCTTGCCTCGGAAGTACAAACCTGTCTTTCTGTCTTTTACTACATAATAATTCATAATAACTTGATTCCTTTTTTAATATAAAAATAGATAACTCTATAATAATATACAATAGAGTTATCTAAGTTTTGCAAATTTAGTTTTTAAAGTTAGTTATTATCGCCACCGATTTTAGTCAATGTAAGTTGAGTAGTATAACCTTCTCTGTTAATACTGTCTATTTGTTTTGTGACTATATAAAGGCCGCTTGCTAGATGTGTATGGCCACCCGGAAATATTACATTCAACCGTAGATACTGCATCAAGGTTGCCGGGCGAAGTAATCCTTGTATTGTTATACTGGCTGTAATTGGATATTTAGTAGCTTTGGTCCACCAAATCATGTCTTTGGCTGTAGCGTCGAATTCATTAGCTCTTACCATAAATGTAGGGGAGTAGACAGTTTCCCACTCACCTTGCTTATTTAGTCTACGAACGTATTCTTCCGCGTGAATTTCATTTTGATAATCGTAGTATAATGAGAAGTTTTCATTTTGTTCAATATTAAAATTACGCACTATGGTAGACGTATTATAGCCAATATCAACTTCGTAGGCATCACTATGTTCTGCCGCATAGGATGTTTTTGTAATTTTAAAGTACGGACCACCTTTGCCTCCAAAAGTATCCGGATTGTACGTCGTGTCGAAGATAGTATCATCATGCACTGTTAGAATATAAATATCTTTAGATAGACCCGGTTTTGTTCCGGACGGAACCATACAACCAGCCAAGTAGGCAATATAGTCCAAAGCTGAAACATTTCTTTTTGAATCTAATATAACCGGTTGATCGTCTCCTGCAATAAGTCTGTCTAAATCACTCACTCGCATACCAGTAAACGTGTCTTGCAAGCTTTTATTGCTTTTAAATAGACTTTTGATTTTATCGCTCGGTTTAACTGCGGTACCGCTAGCAAGCTCAGTAATTGTGCCGTCTGCCGTAAGTGCAGCGCCTGAAACTGCTTCTATCTGATAGGAGATAGAACTAGCCTGCAAGTTAAAGTTCTGTGTAATTTTTGTAATTATAGCTTCTTCATTTTTATACGTATATGATGGCACCGATGCATCGCCATAAGAAAAAATAATTTTACGAGTACTACTTATGCTGGAAAAAACTTTTTCAAAAAAGTTTGGGTCATCAAACTGTGTGACAGGATAGATAATATTTAGTACATACTGGTTTACCTGTCCATTTACTTTTGTTACTGTAAGATCTTGAATATAGTTTGGGTATTGAACGTTATAAGTGGTATAAAAACCGTTTTTATCCTTTCCGCCTAAAGCTTTAGTTTTACTATCGAAAATACCAAAAGTATATGTACCTAGTGTAACTTTTACCCACGGCACCTGTATTCTCGTCTGACTGGAAAGTAGACTCTTTCTTTGCTGTGAAAATGTTAGTGCTGCCATTAGTTAGTCCTTCCAAAAGTGATGCTTGCCATATTAGGGATTTTAATAACGCTATAGTGGTCTATTAGTGCAATAAACGCATCTTGGATATCATTGAAATACGCTATAATCCACCAGTATGTTGGATTATTATAATATTGTAGAGCCAAGCTATGTAACGTATCTTCTGAAGTTAACTTGTGGGACACGTAGGCAGTATTTTTTAATAGATTGCTCCCTACACCATAGACCTCTCGTTGTTTTACAGTATCAAAATAGTATGGTACTTGGGTATATCTACTTAAGTAATCATAACTTTCATAGTTTTTATTTTTTAATGTATCCATTTAGTAAAGTACCTCCTATTTGAGTGTTCTAAATACATTGCTGTTTGGGCTATTGCTGTTTAGGCTATTTCTTCCCGCACCGCCGTTTCCCGGGCCTGCCGCATCTTCCATTCCCATGCCTTTTCGCATAGATGACACTAAGCCTCTAAAAGAGCCATTTGTATAGACGGTCGATGCATCATAAGGATCCACTTCAGCTACAGTAAAACCTATTCCGACAACAGCATATTTTTCATTTGCAAGGATTGGTTTTTTATAGTTTACTGTTATTCCAGAAGTTACAACTCCTTTGATAAACACTTGTCTTCCAAGTCTAATGGCAACTAGCGGTGGCTCAATAGTTTTATTTGTTAAATTATATTTTGGTAGCGCTATTGCTTGAAGCGCAGAGATTAGTTTATCAGAATAGTCTTCGCTATCATTTAATGTTACGTTACTATATCCAACATTAACATCGTCAATCATATCTCTGTGAAATTCCAAGTTAAACTGAACTGTTCTTGGTCCAGCATTGCTGAACGTATATACAGGAGCAGATCGGCCTAGGGCGTTTTGGTCACTAAAATTAGATTGCATTTGATCAGTAATATCGTCAGGGTATTGTGGTAAACGCCAATATTGTGGGGCGATACCATCTAAATGTGATATATAAATATAACAGTCAGGAAGTTCTCGATTTTTAATTTCGTTTTCAGTAAAACTTGTTGTTTGTATTGCCAAAGCGTAACCCTCCTTTAATTGTTATATAGGTTTGAGTAGATGTCTACATTTTCTAAGGTTGTTTTTGCGGTAGCTTGCTTTTTGTTTGTTTTTTCATTTGTTGTAATCACCCAGCTAGCGTAAAGCTTTTCTGCGTCCTTATCAGCATATCCTAAAACATCGTAAAAATCTGATCGCATTCTCTGGCCCATCTGTCTAAGATTGCCCGTTCGCTGATTTTCTACCTTGCCAGTAGCTATTTTATTCTTGGCCTCATCAAGAACAAAATTTCCTGCCTTATCCTTCTTAAATTCAACTGCAAATTTTCCATTATTCATCAAATAATCATAGAGAACCATCTGCATCTTGGGTTCCCAAATGCCGTCTATCTGAAAACTATAGCCACAGTCTTCCATCACCTTTTGTAGACGTTTAATGTTATCCGGTGTGGGGTCATTTGGCAAAATAACATTTGCCACCAGATATTCTACTAAACGATCTGCAAAAGGATATGAGATACCGGTATTTAAAGCAAGCAGTTGTAACTTACTTATAGGTCTAAACTCTCGTGAGTTTATATTCGGTAGAGTCGAGTACTTATAAGTTTTAGCTGTTTCAAAGTTTGAAATAGTTGAGTTAGCAAAGTACTGCCAACCAGACTTAGTACTTTGTGTATAAAGAGAATCATTGAAGTTGAGATAGTTGCCCTCCAGTACTACAATGCTAGACGTATTAGACGTAGGAATCTTTATAAACAATTTTAGTTCACTTTCTCGCATGGCAAGCTCGGCTCGTAAAAATTTAGTTGTGTCCGTCATAGTACTTTCCGGAGTATCCTCAGACGCTATGGTATTCTCGGCTTCCCAACTCCAATACTTTTTATCTAACATGTCGTAGACAAAGGGTTGATTAAATAGTGCTTTTGGAACTTTTGTGTAGGTTTTCTTAATTAGGTCTTTTCCTTTTTCGGTTATGTCGAGGCGTTCGTTATAGAGACCACAGAACAGTTCCACCCCTTGATAGCAGTCTATAGCTACAGTATAGTTTTCAAAAAGCTTAACTGGAAGCATATATATTTTGTAGTTAGTATCGTATGCATTTATCTGAGCAGTTTTTAATATTTCAGTTATTTTTTCTTTTTCCTGTGTTATAGGATTTTCCTCTTCGTAAGTCTTCTCCCAGTTCAACGTGACTTTTATGTTATTACAAAGTCTGTTACTAAAGCAGTTATACATAGACATGAGATTTATATTTTCATAGTCACGCAGAAATCTGAGATAGTCTCCTAAGTATTCGTGAGTTTGATAATTATAAAGTGTAGTGGGATTATTTAGTGTTTTAGTTAGACCTAAAATTTTATTTCCATTATAGTGAACTGCTTTATCACTTTTCCAGTACTTAACTACTTTATTACTTGGAGTAAGACCTGCCCCCACGTTCCAGTTAGCAGTGTCCCAGAAGTACTGTTGAGCAGCTCCTTCTTTTAAATAAGTGATTCCTACAGCTGCTCTAGATTGCTCTGTGCTTGGAAGTACGATCGGTAAAGAAGACTCAATGACTCTCGGGTCTTCTTTACCGTATTTTGCAGAATAGCGCTCAAACTCTGCCGTATAAATCCTGCACGTTGGCAGGTTAAAAGAAGAGAGAAACTGCTTCAGATAACCTGTAAATATATGATTATTGTTAAATTGTAACATAACTTAATTCCTCACTCTCTTCTTTTAGAATGTTAATACCCAGTTTCCATTATCAGTGCCGTATTTGCCTGCACCTGTGCCTGCAGTAGTATTACCGTCTCCTTCGTTTTCGGAGGATTGATTACCATTACTGCCACCAGATCCACCACAGCCAATATTATTTATAACTCTTACACGTAGACTTTGAGAACCGTGCGCAACCTCTTCCAGTAGATTATAAATATTTACAACAGCTAAGTTAGCCTTAGTTGCAACATCGTCGGCAGATTCCTCATCCTTTGCTTCGACCATTTGTTTCTTTTTGTCATCTTCAGCATCCTGCATGGTTGCATTTTTAACGTCATCTCCAGAGCTATTTCCTACAAGACCAGACTCAGAAAGACCGGCACCGCCGAGGTTTTGTAGTGGCGAGCCAGCTCCACGAGCAAGAACCGGAATTTTTCCGCCTTTGGTATCTATTTCAGCACGCTTAAGCATGCTAGTACCAACCCACGGGTTAACTAGGTCAACTAAGCCCGTAATTGCCGGACCAAGGGCACCTAAAGCAGTTCCAGCCATGGATGCAATAGACATAAGGTCTGCAACAGAAGTATTTAAATCTACTCCAAAACCGTAGACGTTCAAGAACGGTAGGTCAATACCGCTTCCACCTGTAACATCTCGTAATAAGTTAGCCATTTTGGGAAGCATATAAAGTATGGGATTACTTGCTTGCGTACTTGCCATGCTATACATGATATTATCCCACATGTTAGTCATGCCCTCTGCGGTACTGGTTCTCCATCTCATGGAGTTCATCATAGTCTCCAGCTGTTTAAGCATGCTATCATATGTTGCATCTTTTTTCGAAATATCTTTAACACTCGAAGACAGATTTGTAGCAGCTTTTAAGTCAGAAGCTTTAATACCGTATACACTAGCTAACTGCTGTTGAACGACTCGGCTGTCTTTAGACGATTCTGCAATCTCGGCTAAGTAATTTACCATAGCCTCCATAAGTTTATCGGTCTCGTCCGCATCTAAGCCTGCTTGCAGTATATCTGCAATAGACTGACCAGCTTCATTAGCAGCCATGATTAATAGGTTGCCAGTACCGCTTCCAGTAAGTCCACTAATATCACCGCTAGCAATTTGACCAAACGCTTGAGCAATACCTTGTACTGCATCTTGAGACATACCGACTGAATAGAGCGAGCCCATCCACTTCTGTACTTGGAACTCTATCTCAGTAGCAGCAGCACCGCCCATGAGAGCTTGCATTTCTTCTAAGCTGCCTCTAACATTGGAAGCAACATCCGACAAGTATTCAGAAGTTTCATACATCTGGTTTAAGAAGCTGTTCAATGCAGACTCCATGCCAAGACGACCGGCAGTAGTGTCTTCTTGCTGAATACGAATTAGCCTTAATAAGGTACCGTCAGCAACATTAAAAGTATTAGCAATCTTTTCTTGAATAGTCATCAAGAAAGCTCTTTGTTTAATATCAAATGAAATACCTTTTTCTACTAAGGCTTTCATATTGTCAACAAGAGACTCTTGTCTGATAAACGGAGAAGCCCCTGCAATACCTTTTGCATCCATCAAGAGTTTATTCCAGTATGAGAATACCCACTTGTCATTGACTTGTGATCCTTGTAGACGAGTATCAACGACACCTTGTACAGAAGATATTTGCTTTACGTTCGAGTCAAGAACAGCCTGCAGGCCTCCCGCGGCTTCTGCAAGTAGCTCGAACTGCGCGGACAACTTAGCAGAAGACTCATCAAGCCCAGACTCTTGTAATTCAGCAGTACGTTGACCCAGATATTCTGCGCGTGCTTGTCTATTCTCAGCTGAAAATATTTTTGATAACTGACCGCTAGCTATTGCGTCAACGGTACCACTAGTTGCTTCTTTTCTAGCAGCCTTATTGGCTTGTGCTGCCTGTTCCTTTTCAAACTTTGCCTGGTCAATAGCAAAGATACCCGCCTTTTTCTGGTAGTCTGCATATGCTTTCGCCCAGCCCATTTGTTTTTTATGGCGTTCTTGGGCCATAACCTCATCCATATGAGCCTTGTCCCAAGCAATGCCTTCTTCGATCGCGAAACTTTCTTTTAATAGACGATTTCGTTCAGCATAGAAAGCATTTTCGTATTCTTGTCTTGCTAGGTCTCTGTAGTCATCCTCATTATTTTGGATATCGGTATACTCAGCTTTAGTGCCCCTAGCTTCTTCAGTGAGATCATTGTGTTTTTTAGCACGAGCATCCGCAAATTTTTTAATATCGTCTTCTAGTAGTTTGCTCTCATCTTCTCGAAGCATAATAGCCCTAGCTAGCTCTTTATTATGCGCTTCCCTACGCTTAATTTCCTCATCCGCGTGTTGACTACGTAGCTCTGCTAAGTTTTGCTCTATAAGCTCCTTTTTATTAGCCTCAATATAATCTAGCTGCGCTTTTCGTTTATAGGCGTCTTCAGTTAGCTTATTATTTTTCTCAGCAAATTCTTTATCAAGTCTGGCTTTTTCTTCGGCAATATACTGTTCCTTATTAAGTTTTAGATCTATGCCCTTCGCTTCTGCATTAATAAGATCTTGTGTAAGCTTATTTTGCTGTTCTTTGTGACCACGCTCTAGATTATCTAGCTCTTTGTTTAAATATTCAGCGCGGTTGTGCTCAAGGTCCTTAGCTTTTTCGTCAGCTGCTAATATATCCTTTAAATACTTATCATAGTCAGTAGCATGCTGATTAATTAGCTTTTGATGCTCTATTGCTCGTAGCTCATCTTCATGTGCTTGTGTAAAAGCTATGCTTTTTTGAGTTTTATAGGAGTCTTCAGTTAACTTGTTTTGATCTTCAATAAGTGCTTTATTAAGCCTTTTTTCTTCTTCTTGGTCATAAAGCTTTTTATTATGAAGCAGATCATTACGCTTTTCTTCAGCCTTTATTATATCTTCAGCTAGCTTATTCTGTTCTTGCTCATGAGCTAGTTTTAGTGCATCCTGTGCTTCCGCTCTATACTTAGCCTCATTAAATTCAAGGTCTTTCTTCTTAGCCTCTGCTGCGATGAGGTCTAACCTTGCCTTATTTTCAATATCTGCATGGCCTACTCGTAGTTTAAAGACCTCTTGGTCTAAGAGTTCTTGTTTATGACTACTTGTATATTTTAGATTTTCTTCTGCTGCAATAAGATCTTCTGTTAGTTTATTTTTATCAGCAGCAAAAGCGTTTTCACGGGCTATTCTAGTTTCAAGCTCATAAAGTTGCTTATGGGTGACTAGGTCGTTAGCTTTCGCTTCATTGTCTATTGCAGCAAGTCTTAGCTGATTTTGCTTTTCAGCGTGGCCTGTTGCTAACTTGTCGTGAGCCTCAGATAAGTATAGATTCTTGTTAGCTCTGATATCATCAGCTTTTGCTCTTGTTGCAATATCAGCAAGCATCGTTTTATGCAATGCTTTTTCGTGTTCGTTACGAAGCTTATGACTTTCTTGTTCGAGCAGTTCACTTTTGTGAGTAAAAGCAAAATCCTGAGCCGCCTGAGTTTTAAGAAGCTCCTCTGTTAGTTTATTTTCCTCTTCAGTAAAAGCGTTTTTAAGCTTGGCTTCTTCTTCGGCAAGGTAGAGTGCTTTGTTATGCTTCAGGTCATTTGCTTTAGCTTCGCTGTCAATAGCGGCAAGCGCAAGCTGATTCTGCTTTTCGAGATGGTCTTTAGCGAGTTTGTCGTGAGCTTCAGAAAGATATAAGTTCTTTTTATCTCTAATATCGTCCGCTTTTGCTCGTGCTGAGATATTATCAAGCATTGTTTTGTATAATGCTTTTTCATGCTCAGTACGAAGCTTGTGGCCTTCTTGTTCAAGTAACTCATTTTCATGGGTAAATGCAAACTCCTGATCGGCCTGGAGCTTTAACAGTTCTGCAGTAATTTTATTTTCTTCTTCAGCAAAAGCCCTTTTGAGTCTAAATTCTTCTTCCGTGAGATACAGCGTTGCGTTCTTAGCCAGATCTTCTGCTTTAGCTGCTGCAGTGATGTTTGCTATTATACTATCAAAAGCAGACTGCTCGTGCTTTTTTCTAAGGTTTTGCTCCTCAGTTAGGAACTGAAGCTGCTTATTACGAGTATCATTTGCGTTAAATTCGCGTATTTTTCGTGCAGCATTTTCTGCAGCTTCAAAGCTCTTGAGTAGCTCGCCAGCCAGGTCTATAGAAGTTTGCGAAGAAGTGTTATCCTCCGCAGTGACTTCATTTAAAACTTTTTCTATATTCGGGTTTTGTGCCTGAATTTTTGCTAAAGAAGCAGTAAAGTTAGCTATAACCTCTTCAATTCTATATTTACCTAGGTCTTGCTCCTCCATGCCCTTGGCATCACTAGAAAATTGCCGTTCACTGGATGGTTCTCCGGTCACTTGTTTGGCGGAGCCTGGCGTACTTGGAGGCGTATTTCCTGTAGACTTTTCTTTAGACTTGCCTGTGATTGACTGTATTAAACCATTTTGCGTATTAAGCTGTGTGGTAAGGTCCGCCCGAAGGGATATAAGAGTATCTCTGATACTCTCTAAAGTATTTAACTTACTGCTGGCTTCGTCTATACTTGCGGTGAGACTCGATACTTCAGGTATATTAAAGTTGTCTCCCGTGTTGGATACCGTGTCCTGCTTAGTGGGCATTAGGGCTGTGGCGGGCTTTTCTGATTGCACTGCTTTAATAGCATTCTCTAGACCGACTAAGCTTGAGCCATTGTTGTCACTTTCTGCTACTGATGCAACGTACTTCTGAAGTCCATCAAGTAAGTCATTAAGATATATTACAGAAGATTCATCTAGAGAAACTTCTTTTAAACCGTCTAAGCTATTAGAGTAGCCTCTTTCAGGTATTTCAATTTTAGGGGCCTCGAGCAGTATTTCAGCTGGCTTAGCTGGTTCAACTACTATGTTTGGTTCAACAATTATTGGTGTAGGTTCTACTGCTATTTTTGGCTCAACTATTATATTAGGCTCAACAATAGGAGGTTCTACGACAACAGGTGGCTGTTCTACTGCTATCGGTGTAGGTTCTACTACTACCGGAGTAGGCTCGACTACTATATTAGGTTCAACATTTACAGGAGTCGGCGTAACATTTATAATAGGGTCTACCTTAGGCTCGACAATAATAGGTGTTGGCTCTACTATAACTGGGTTAGGCTCTACAATTATAGGTGCAGCCACCGCATCCTTGGGCGGCTGTTCTACTACGACAGGTGTAGGCTCTACGATTATATTCGGCTCTACTGTTATCGGAGCTTGGTCTACTTCTATCGGAGGTTGCTCTATTATGACAGGTGTAGGTTCAACAATTGGTTGTGGAGCCTCCACTGTGATATTAGGAGTGAGCTTTGTAGGATCTAGATCTACCGTCACTTCGGGTGTGGGTAGCTCTGATATATTGTTCGGCGTACTTGCTCGTGCTACGTCAGTCTGAGCATTTGCAGTAGCGAGTAGATCTTTTTCTACCTGTTGACGAATCGCTACTACAGAATCCTGTAGAGTTGACAATGTATCATCAATAGAGCGTAGAAGCTTATTGATGTCCTGTGAAACTACTTTAGGAGTAGGCTTAGTTGTGTTTGAAGGCTTTGCTTTAGTGGCTTCTGCAATATCTTTGGTAGTAGAAGGCGGCTTTTTTGTAGCTGCGTTAGAGGGTTTTTTAGCAGATCTCTTCTGATCCTCTAATTCAAATAGTTTTTCTACTGCTTTTTTAGCAAGCTGAAATTCTTTTTGAATCTCTTTTTTGCGTATATCAAACTGACGCCTTGAGAGCGTTGATTTTAATTTAGCGAGCTCTTGTATGCCTTCTTCCTCAAGTGCAATTAACTGGTCAAGCTGCTTTAGACGCGTTTTTTGTAGAGTATCTAAGTTCTTAAGCTTTATACCTAGTTGTTCTTCCTCCGCAGCAAGTTCCGCTGCACCTATCGCGGCAGTAGCTTTGTCCAATTCCGCCTGGAACTGCTTGACTTGATCAATACCATTATTCATATTAAATTGGTCCTGTTGATTCTTTTCAAAAGCCACCTAAGTTTACCTCCTAATAAATTTTGCTACCTAGCCTGTGCGTTACGCCGGGCTTCCTCAAAAGCTTTTCTAGTAGCATCATTTTTTGCATTAATATTCTCAATTAGACATACTCGTTCTGTATACGACAAATCAAGTACATCTGTGTAGCTGGTATGTAAGCTATCACTTATATACCAGCATTCTTTTACTAGTTCTTTAAAATGTTTTGGGCCGTAAGGCGAGCCATCATTAGATGTTTGTGGGTCTAAAAAACTCGGGCCCGAAGCGAAAGAAGGATGTGATTTCTTCACCGCACTTAGGACAAGTTACGTAAAGAATATTCTCTAAGCCGATAAGAGTATTTAATTTATCCACATTATTCAATAACTTCTGTAGGTCGAGCGCGGGAAGCTTCATAATAAAGTCTTCAAGTTCGTGCTCAGGCTTCTTTTCACCGTCTACATAGTCAATCGCAACAAGAAGCTTTACAAGCGCCTCAAAGTCAATTGTAGCCGTCTTATACTTACGTTTCATTTCTTTAACTTTGACTTCTATTGTTTCGGTCATTCTTGGAGTATTAAACTTCAAGGTAACGGTTCTACCGCATTTAGGAAGTACAAAAGTTCTGCAACTGTTGATCTCTTCTTCATCGAAGGGCTTCAGCTCAATGTCTCCAAGCTTTGCTACGGTTTCAACAATTTCACCGCACTCTGGGCACTTGAGTGTTACTTTGTAGTCTTCGCCATAGGTAACAATTCTTAGCTTATGAAGCAAGAACTCATAGTCACCTAAACACATGTCATAAACATGAATAGCGGGCTTCTCAATAAAACAATCTTCGATAATATCAGCAAGAGTTTTTAATGGGGTGCTGGATGGCGATAGTCTCTTCATCTCATCTCTCGCTGTCATGCTACGGAGTTCTACATGAGGATCAACCTTTGTCTCATAAATCTTACCGCCTGAGGGTAATTCATAACCCTCCATAATTGTGTAGTTTGTCTGTCTTTCTGCCATAATTTTTTTACCTTTCTTATTTTTAGATGTCACGATTTTCGAAGTACTTCTCAAGAATTTCACGGATCAACGCAGAAACTGTTAAGTTTTTACGTTGTGCTGCTTCTTTTAGTCTCGCTATGAGCGGTCGTGAAGATTCAAAAGTTTGTATTACTTTATCGCTTCTATCTACTTTTTTTCGTCCCATAACACTAGTCCTTTCAATTATTATTTTGTCCTGGAACAATCATATAATTTAGCAAATAAGTAAATAGATTTATTAAATTTATTTAAAAAAAGGTACTAGCTTGAGCTAGTACCTTTTTTTAGTTTATTTAAAATTATTCAGCTTCGTTCATGATAGCGCGGTCGTACTCAATAGTTGCAGTAATAGCGCGCTTACCATCATTCTCTCTGTCGAAAGCGTCTTCAGATAGACCCTTAATCCAGCAACCATAAAGCGTCCAAGATCTTACCTGTTCATAGTCTTGGGTATACTCAACGAGTGTACAGTTACGCTTGTAATCAGCCATACGTCCGCCTTTACGAGTGTGCACGTTGTAAGCAAGTCCCTGCCAAGCCATGAGGATGGACTTAGTATCAACACCAACAACGTCATCAACCTTCAGTGAACCTGAGTTAAATGTAGGTACACCTGCGAACTTAACTACCTCGTTACCTCTCTTGTACTGGAGAGTCTCAAGCTCGAAGTGAGGAACATCAAATGTAAGTACGTTAAGCTTGAGCGCTTCCTGTGCTTTAGCAATCTGATCGGTAGCAGGAGCACTGGCAGGATCTCCTGTATAAGTTGCTTTTATAATGTTATCAAGATTATCAACAATCAGCGAGAAGAAACCCGTTCTGGCAGCTTCGTAATTCGCAAGATTTGTACTAATGTGCTGAGCATCTAAACTATTTGACATAATATATTAATCTCCTTTCAAATTACTCTGTAATTGTCACAGCGGTATCACCGAGAGAATCTTCAAGAGAAATTTCGAGAACAAAGTCTTCTACAGCTTCAATCGGAACAATTCTTACTTTAGCTCTCAGTGTAGCTTTTTTATCAGTATAAACTTTTTCAATCTTATAGTCTCTTACACCCTGATCAGCTTTCATTCTGTCAAGCGTAGGAGTAATTGAGTTTTTGAAGTTAATCCAAAGCACGTCGCTATTAGGGTCAAATGTGAATCTACGGCAAGATACATAAAGCTGCTTCTTAATAGTTGTACAGAGATGTCTAATATTCAAGAAGTGCTGTGCGGTGAGGTCACCACCACCCGCAAACTCGTCCAAAAGGTCACAGGTTCTATTACCCCAGAGATAATAACTACCTCTAAAGTTTGCAATTACGTTAACAGCAAAAGGCATTTTGTAGTTATATGGAGCAGCTCTCTTATATCTAGGCTCAAGTGCCTGAATCGCAACTTCACCGAGTTTAACCGTTGTGTGGTCAATGGTATAACTTGAAACACCACGCGTATAGCCCGCAGCAGCATACCACTCGGCAAAATTAGAGTCAATCATTCTTTTATAGCAAGCAAGATAATGGAATGCTCCAGGGAAGGTCATATTATTACCAAACTCAGCTTTAGGAGTCATTTTATAAACAACACTAGGAACAGTGCAAGCACAGTAAGGACCATTGTCAGCTGTGATATAGCTCATTTTCTCGGCTGCGGCTAAGATTTTAGCTTCAGGACGTCCAGGCGTATCGTTAACATACTTAGCTTCATTAATTTCAACGAGTGCTACGCAGTCTCCACGTCCCGTTCCTGGAACGGCTTCATAGTCCTCGGTTTGCTTTGCATATACCGCAAGACCGATAATTGCTTCATTAGCGCCCTCAAAGTCACTCTCAGTAAAGCAGTTTACTGTAGCGTTATCATAAGCTGTTTTTGCTTTGTTGTAGGCAGTCTCGGCCTTTGTAACTGCAGTTTGTGCATCAGTCACTGCTTTATTAGCTGCCTTGGCCTCAGCCGACTCAGCATTATAGCCGGCACTCTCCATAAGCTCATCTAGTGCGGTCTGTGCTGTCTCTAGTGTAGTTTGTGCTGCATCAAGCGCATTTTCTGCCTCTTTTTGAGCTTGATCAAGTGTTGCAACATCGTGAGTATTACACGCAGAAAGTAAACCATGAGTAACAAATCTAAAGTCATAACTAGCTTTGTCTTTAAAAATGTCCCAGAAATCTGCATCAGAAATACTCTTTAGCGCAGCAACGATCTCAGCTTCTGTGCCGGGGACTATACCAAGAGAGCGATAAATTACGCTGGGGTATCCCTGGCTAAGTAACTCATATGCCATCTGGTTACCATAGTGTGCTAATGAATGGTTATCTTCACTCAAAATTGGTGATACTTCACCAATAGTATCAACAAAGTCATTCTTTGAATAAAATTCAAAAATACCGTTTTCATCAGGTAACGTGTAACCCACTGTTGGGTCCTGTTCCATTGCCTCGATAATTGCCTCGTTAGTTCTCTTGGCAAAACCGCAGATAAGAACTGTGTTATTAGAATACTCTCCCGGAGTACCTGCCGAAGTTCTATCAATTTCATTAATAAGTATCTTTGGCATAATTAAATGAATCTCCTTTTATTTTTAATTTAATTTTTATTTTTAATTATAAGCTTCTCAACTGAAGCTCAATTAATTTAGCGAATAATTTTTAACAAATAATTTGTTCTATTGTGTCAAATTCTTTTGGGTCTTCTATTTTATCACAAAGTGCAAACTCAACGCCAACAAAGCGCCAATTCTTTTTATACGGGATGCTGAACAGAAAGCCGTCCTGTAGTTCTAATTGAATGGTCCAGCGGTAGAACTGCCCAGAGAAAAGATGTGTTGGAATATCGCTGGTATCCGAGACGCTATTCAGTACTCTTAAATTTGCAGTGTGTTTAATCACATAATTATTATAAGGAATTTCTACAATAATTTGCGGGTTGTTTATCAATTTAAATAAAAACTGTCTTACATACTCGTCCGCTTCAAGCTGTCTCTTAGTGTAAATATCTAACTGATATAATGTTTTGACAGGAATAACATTCATGTGTACCGTCGCAGCACCGGCAGTATCCTTTTGAATTACTAAACCATCAAAAGACTTGTTTTGTTTGATTGCATTAGCTATTTCAATTTCTTTATTTCTGGCTATTGTTAGTAATGGTAATTTAAGCGGTGCATCCCCAGAGTCTTCAGCGTGTAATTCAATAACTTTATTTGTTTCATCTGGATTGAGCACCCTCAAATTTGAGCTATCCGCAAGCCAGCCTTTTATTTTAGCAGTAACTGCGTCATCATAATAACTTATTGCCACAGTAGCCCTCCTTTTAAGTACTTAACGCTGCTTTTAATATTTGACTGCCGGAAATATTGTCTATTCCGTAGGTAATTATTTGAGCAAGCTTAGTATATTTATCATCTTTAAAAAACATTATAATTTCATTTTCTTCCCCAGTACTAAACTGCAGGTTGGCAAGTAACAAAAAACAGGCATTCTTCAAGGTAAGTTTATAATTCTCAACTAAATAGTTATTTAAAATAACCTCAGAACCACGCATCGGATATAGCGAAATAAGTGAACGAGCCCGCACCAAAGTTTTTAGCTTTATAATGCTCACCGGTTTTTGGGTGTCTACTTTTATAGTATAAAACATTAGCTGTCTGCCTTAGCTTTCTTATGTTCTCCGGGTAAGGAGGCATCGAGTAGTTTAGCCAGGTCTTCATCACTTAGCGTATATTCAGATAGTATTTGACTACTTGTCTCGATATTCGCATCATTCCTGTTATACTGTATTTCTTCTAGCCACTTCTCAGCGGCAGCTACTTTGTCTGAATCTTCTGGTTTAAAGCTGTACTGATCTAATATGTGTCGAACCATGTCCGGCAAGGTTTGTGCTGTTTTCGCTTTACTAATAATTTCCTTAAGTATTTCCTTAAGTTCTTTACTTTCTGAAGAGTCCTCAGCATTAGCGGGTTTCTTGGCTTGCTTGGGTGCCCTATTAAATACATAACGGAAAAGCTCAGATATTTCTGGCGCAGACCGCAGCTTAGCCTCATCACTTCCGGGAACGACTACCTGATCCATTTTCAAGAGGTTATCTACTTTTTCTCTATAATTTTGATAGTCGTCCGTTGGTTGATTCTGCTGGATGAGTATTTTTGCTACAAGCTGCTCCGGGTCATGTGAGTGCTCACTGGCGTACTTTTTAGCTTCTGCTCGTGTTTGATTTTGTAAGTTGAGATAATTTACTATATCCAAACCTTTATAGCTATACAGGTCGTTACAAAATAGAATATTTTTCTCATTATAATTGCCTAGCATATTGCCTGTAATATACCCTCTTATAAAGGAATTATGAATAGCACCATAAGTGTTTGTAGTAAGCTTATTAAAGATATCTGACTTCTTTTCTTTTAAAAGTCTAATTAGGATCTTTAAAAATTGCGCTAGAGGATTTACCTCCGGATTATGGCCTAACTTATTAAATTCTTGTATTAATATACTATCAAGGCTTTTTAGCTTGGTCACAATACCATGTGTATCTTTTTCAGGTGAATCAACGCCAGCATATTCCAGACTGTAATAGTCGTCATAAAACTTAGTAAGTACTTCTGAAGTGGTTTTTTTATCAGCTTTTGCGCTAGCCAGTCGTTTAGCTTTTTCTGCAGTCCAGTCTCTTCCAGCGGTGCTTGCGTGTTTTTCATTTTCTTCCTCAGGATTTTCCTCTGGTTCTTTGTCCGGTTCTTCATCCTTGGGAGCTTCCTGCGCTTCCTGTGGTTTAGAACTGTCTTTTATACCACTTAAGCCTGCTAAGATCTCTAAAGTAGTTTTTTGAATTAGGTTTGATTCTGCGCTGGCTGGATCATATCGTCCACTTTGGTCCATTAAGTTCTTTAAAGCAAGCAGCGCGTGTCCCAGAGTAGTAAGTTTACTAGCTAGTTTATTTTTTTCAATTAAACCTCTATCTGACAGCTCGATAGTGGCTAGGTCAATATTTTTTAGCTTTTGCTGTCTACCGGCTGAGTTTGCCCAATCAGCTAGTTTTTTATAGTAGTTGTACTTAGGGTCAGATGTGTTGATTTGTTTATTTTGAGTTAGTATTCTTAGAATACTTTTATCATCTATTGCATATGCCTCGGTGAGGTATGTTTTTAAATTATTCATAAAGTTTTAATCATCATCCTCCTGGTCGATTAATAGCGGCATATCTTCTTTTTCATGCGCAGTTGTGGTTAGTTGCAACTCATCTACTGATTCATATTCAAGAGCTATTTCACAAGCAATAGAGGCCGGATAAATCATAATATTCTGCATACTAATTACACGGAATGTTCTAGGCTTGGCTTGGTCTATTCCACTAGGAACATCAAAAAGCGCCCCAACCTGAATTCCAGGTAAATCATAAGGGACGTGGATAATAGAAGAACCTTCTTGGAGTTCTGCTACCCAGCCCATTTTCTTAAGTGATTTTTGATCGGGATGCTCTTGAAAAATACAGCCAACAATAATCCCAGGCTTATATCCACTAATTAAGTCGCCTCTATTATCGTACTCTTTATTTTGTAAGGGCTCCTTATATACTACATTAATGCCATGTAGCCGAGTCATTTGTTTAAACCAAGACCTATGTAGTTTTATGTCATTTCCACGAATAAGAAAGCCAAAGTCATTTCTGGCATCTGACATTAGCAGAGCCTCCTTTTCTAAAATTTATTACTTTTTGGCGGTTTTAAAAGACTCAGTAATAAAAGTTTTATTTTCAGAGTAGCCTGTAATATAAAATTGCTTATCTGCACCGAGTTTTTCATTTAAGCCACGTAAAGTAACTTTATTGGCATCAATGAAAGCTTCATTGAAAGTATAAGTTGTGTTTCTGGTCTTGCCAGACGCGAAGTGAATTACGCCCTCTACCATAAACTTATTATCTGCATAAGAACAGTCTTTAAGTCTAAAGCCTGCAACATTGCCATACATTTCTACAAGAGAATCAGAAATCATGCTTTCGAGAGCTGTTTCTTTAAGCTCGTCTACCTCAGCAAAAACGTTATCTAGACTTTCTGCTTTTGTCTCATCTTCTGACTCAGCTGCGAGCATAGCTCTAACTTCAGAATCAGAGATTGGCTTCTGGAATTCATCAGAATTCATAAGTGTCTCAAAGTCCCCAGCCTCTTCATGTAGGGCTTCTGTTAGAGACTCATTAATATCAGACTCTTTTTCTGTTTCGTTTTCTTCGGCAGGAGTTTCATCTACTGCAACTTCGTCCACAAGAGTCTCTTCTGTGGTTGTATCCTCAACAGCGGAACCATCCTTTACGGCCTCAGGAAGTGCGTTTTCGAGGTCAGCTTTAAAGGCATCAATATTTCGCTGAATAGCTACTTTAACTTGTTCATTGGTAGTTTTCTCAAGCTTTTCTTCTTCTTGAGTAATAGCAGTTCTAAGATATTCAATATACTCATTATGAGCTTCAAGCTTATCATCAAGCTCCTTATCATCAGCAAGCTCTTCTACGAGGGCTTCTCCAGAATGAACTGAGAAAGACTCTTCTGTCTTTTCTTCCTCTGCAGGCTCCTCAAGGTCTAAGTCGAGTTCGCCAAGGTCTTCTAAGTCGCCAAAGTTTTCTTCGCCTTGGGTATCCTCTGTAGACTCTTCACTGTCAAGCTCAAGATCAAGCTCATCATCAGCCCCTTCAACTTCAGCAGGCTCTTCTGTGGTCTCAGGTTCTGCTTCACCAACTTTACCAATTAAGCTGTAGCCGCTCTCATTTCCGCAGTGTTGGCAAATCTCATTAACATTCACAGTAGACGGGTCATCTTCTGATGCAACAATATCTTCTTCGTTTTTATAGAAAAGCGTCATACACTGAGGGCATTGCATAATAAACTTACCTACATAAGAAGTAAGGAGGTCTTCAGCGGAGTCTGCCTCGAGGTCAACAATCTTTTCAATGCGAGCTAGCTTAGCTTGAGCTATTTCAGCATCTCGTGCATCTTTTGCATCTTCTAAACCAGCATTATTACTAATATCGTAATACTCTTCCATAAGAGCATCAAACTTAGTTTTACGAGAAAAAATTTCTGTAAGCGCAGGCTTATTTGCGCGTACCTTTCCGGCTTGGGGAATCTCGATTTCATCGAGGGCCTTAAATGCAGCCTCTAAGTCAAACTTTGTAATAGATTCTTTCATTTTATACTAAATCTCCTTGTATTTTCATTAGTCTAGTATGTAGACCATATTCGAGTTAATTCTAAGCATTTCACGAAGTTCTTTAAGCTCGGTATTGCCTTCTTCTAAAATCTTATCACCGTCTTGAGTCCAAAGCGCATTACTTTGAGTAAAGCGTGTTCTGATGCGGCCTAAGATCGTTTTAGTAAGTGCAATACAATATTTAATTAAAATATCAATCCAATAGTCACTTTGAATGTCTTCAACTGAAGTCAGTTTAGGAATGTATTCAATAGTGATCATAGAGGGTGCCTGATAATTATTAATATATAGTTTTTTATTATGACGATCCTCTTTAAAAGAAAGTTCTGTGGAAATAGTGTTTCTAATTTTACCTAGTGTTACCCAAGAAGCATAGTTCATGAGGTAGTCTTGAAGGTTATACATAGTTCCGCCATTACTAAAGATAGCGAACTGTGCCATATAGACAGGGTCAGCTACTGCTGAAATACCTTGGCTAGATTCACCAGTACCTTCGGTACGATATACTTTTACAATAGAACTTACTTTCTCTCGGAAAAACTCTCCATCAAGATTTATACAGCTTGCAAAAGGTACAGAAATCATAGTAGACTCATCAAAATACCTTTCTAGCTCTCTAAGTGCCTTATTCACTACTTGAACAAGAGTCTCGTCTGCTATTTCCATATCTAAGATATAGCCAGTTAACTCGAGCTTTATCTCATCTAAAATTTCTTCAAGTTTCATACTTTCTTACTCCTTGTTGGTTATCAAATAATTTAGCAAATAAAATAACAAAAAAAGAGACTTCCGAAGAAGTCTCTTTTAAATATATAATTTTAATTATGCTTCAATACGTCCACGAACAAGAAGGTTCTTGTTAAGAAGAGCCTTAGCATACCAGGTGCTGAAGCCCTGAGCCATACCGCCATCAGGAGTTCCAAGAAGCTGTGTAGGAACGATTGCCATGTAAGGTGCATATACACCAGCAGAGCTCATCATATCGTTACCATTGAGACCGAGGAAGAACTCGCCAGCCTCCATGATAGGAGATACGTAAACGTTCATACCATCAAGCTCACCAACCTTGTAAGGACCATTCATCTTAGCGTTCTTAGTAGCTGTGAAGCCGTTAACGAAACGAAGAACAGGAAGAATGTCAGAAGCGATTACCATGTAGTTGGGGTGGAATTTCTTAGTTCTGTTGTAGATAATAGTCTTAGCGATTTCAACGATCTCAAGGAAGCCGTTGTAGTGCTCAAACTTATTAACACCTACAGGAAGAGTCTTGCTCCAAGTAAGAGCCTTGAGCTCCTCAGCAGTTGTACCCTCTTTAGCACCATCCTTAAGCATTGCTACGATCTCAGTGTCGATCTCGTAAGCGAGCTCACCGCAAGCCTGCTCAGCGATCTGCTTGTCAAGAGAGAAGCCATAGTCGGTCTTAGCCTGGAAAGCAGTGATCTGGTCGTAACGAACAGC
>JAEIGA010000789.1_pt1 | contig 47134 bp, 32 predicted proteins | sample 9270691 | NCBI WGS metagenome assembly JAEIGA01 (sample SAMN17057246, study PRJNA624740) | gut metagenome | biome: biome; isolation source: fecal sample | host: Bos grunniens | place: China: Xizang | collected 2019
CGCAGGCAAATACAACGTAGTATTATCGCTAAAAGAGAATAAAAACTACAAGTGGGAAAATGGAAATAGTGAAGATATAACTATTACATTTGAAATACTTAAAGCGACAAACGTTTGGGAAACAGAACCAAGTATAATAAAAGAGTGGACTTTTGGGCAAGAAGTTGCACCAACAAGCCTTGGCAAAGCACTCTTTGGCGACGTTGTAGTTAAGTATTATCAAGGTGAAACCGAATTACAAGCAATGCCAGAAAATGCAGGCGAATACAAAGCAGTATTTGAAGTATTGGGCAACGCTAACTATACGGGCTTAAAAACAGAGATAACCTTTACCATTGAAAAGGCAAGCGTAGAAGTGCCAACTGTAAACACATACACGTTTGACGCAAATGAAAAGATATTTGTAAGTGAAACTGACTATTATACAGTAGAAAACGGCAAAGGAACAGAAGCAAAAACTTACAACATAATCTTAACCTTAAAAGACAAGGATAATTACAAATGGCTAAATGGAAATAGTGAAGATATAACTTTAACGTTTGAAATTAAGCAAGCAACAAACAAATGGGAAGCCGAGCCAAGTTTAAGTAAAGATGAGTGGGCATATAATGAAGAAAAAGCAACAGTGCAATTAGGCAAAGCACTCTTTGGTGACGTTGTAGTTAAGTATTATCAAGGTGAAACCGAATTACAAGCAATGCCAACAAATGCAGGTGTATATAAGGCAGTATTTGAAGTATTAGGCAATGCTAACTATACGGGCTTAAAAACAGAGATAACCTTTACTATTGAAAAGGCAAGCGTAGATGTGCCACAAGCACCAAACAGCAAAGAATATATTGGCAAGTGGCAAACGGCAGACGTTATAGAAAGTGAGCTTTACAAAGTTGAAAACGTTGGTGGGGAAATCGTTGGTAATTATGACGTTGTTTATACGTTAAAAGACTCTGCGAACTATAAGTGGGCAGACGGAAAAGACGGGGCCCAAAGAACTTACGTGTTCACTATTACCAAGTCTAATAATGGTTGGGAACAAAGCCCAAGTATGATAAAAGAGTGGACTTTTGGGCAAGAAGTTGCACCAACAAGCCTTGGCAAAGCACTCTTTGGCGAAGTTTACGTCATATATTACGATGCAAATGAAAACGTTTTAAGTGAAATGCCAACAAACGCTGGCAAGTATTACGTAGAGTTTAAGGTAAACGGCAGTGACAACTATTTAGGGTTAAGTGAAAAAGTTGCTTTTGAAATTATGCCTTACCAGTTAGAGTTTGAAATTTTAGAAAACAACAACGTTTACTATGAAAACCTAATAACCCTTGCGGATGTTAATAATTTTGTAAAATTGAACAGAGAAGTTGATGGCGAATATACGCTTGAAATTGCAAAAGGTAAAATAATAACTGATGGCAAAATAAACGCAATCGTTAAGTTTATCCCAACAAGTTCTAACTATGCAACGGCTCAAATAGATAACCTTTCGATAAGCGTTTATGAAGTTGCATATATTGGCGTAAATTACTATGGCTCTATTGAAAGTGCATTATCAAAAGCCGTGAAGAATGACAAAGTTTGGGTTAAGGCTGGCATATCTGTGACTATTGAAGAAGATTGCACAATTCCATCAGGCGTGACCTTAAACGTGCCATATGAAAACGATGTAATGAATTCAGATGGGAAGGCTACTTTAAGCACAACCAGTACTGATCATAGCAACGCTTATCTTACAAACTTAAACGTTTTAACAGTTATTACCATTAACGAAGGAATTACCCTAACAAATAACGGAACGCTTAAAGTCGCAGGCGAATTATCTGGTGGTGCTGGAGGGCTTCCATATGCAGGGCATACGGCAGGAGATTGTGCAAAAATTGTCATGAAAACTGATGCTAAAATTCATAACTTTGGCACGATTAACCTATTTGGCTTGATTGTGGAAGAAAATGATAATGATGGGAAAGGTAATGGCAGTCAGGTAATAGTAGATGGTGGCAATCTATATATTCCGTTTGTAGTTCGTGATTTTAGGGGCGGAACGTATATGAGGCAGTTGTATTCAAACACTTCTGCGACAGCATTTAACGAATTTGAGTTAAGGAACATAACTTCGCTTGTAAAAGTTCAAAACAGTGCAAACGTATATGGCTATGCAAACCTTTATGCAGGGTCTATGCATAATGCAACAACCATCGCATTGGTCAGCACAAAAGAAAATGCGGTTATACATTTTAAAGATAATAGCGGTTCTTTAACAGCAAAATACAATATTGTTGGTGGCTATCAAGAGCAAGAACAAGATAATATTAAGGATGCTTGGGCAGATGGCATTATGAATATAGAAATTTTTGGTGATGCGACGGCAGACCCAATGTCTATGACAATTCAACTTGTTTATAAAATCACAACGGCAACAGTGTTCTTCCCATTGACTTGGAGAATGAGGATAAGCCTTTATAATGGCGAATATACGATGGGATATAAGTATAAGTTGATGCCAGGGCACGTGTTTACCGTAGGTGCAGGTGCAAGGGTATCTATCTCAACGCTTACCGTTTACACACAAGAAGGTTTTGCTACCATAGAACAGCCGTTTAACGTTCCAAAAACACATTACATAAACAAAGCAACAGACGTTGTAGATGCAAAGTGTATTGTAGAAAACGGCGGAACGCTAAAAATATTGACTGCTGTTGGTGGGGACATCACAATTGATGAAGGCGGGCAAATATTATATTCTGCTACTAAATCAGTTTGGACGTGTAGTAGGTGTAAAAGCGAATATTACGTTGAAACAAGTAAATGTGGAAAGGACTTCTTGTGTGGCATTCTTGGTAAAATATCAAAAAGTGAAATAGAAGTTCCTGTTTTAACAAGCGTCACAAGTTATGAAGGAATAGCGTATGCAGTTGAAGATTACGACCAAGCAGAACTTGTGTTTGACCTTTCAATTAATGGTGTTAAACAATAATGCAATTATTCACAATAAAATGCCGAGACAATCTCGGCATTTTGTTTATATAAATTGACATATGTAAACATAAAAGAGTATAATAAAAAAGAAAAAAATTATGAAAAACGATATTGAAAAAAACACAAAACCAAAATATTTGCAAATTTACAAAAAAATCAAAAGCGATATTATAGCCAAAGCCTATCCGTTCAATGCAAAACTTCCGTCAAAACGCACGTTAAGTGAGCAGTTGTCGGTCAGTGTTATAACCATTGAACACGCATACGAATTGCTTGTTCAAGAGGGGTATATCGAGCCAAAAGCAAAGAGTGGGTATTACGTTATTTATAAGCAAGCCGATTTTATTTCGCAACAACCTTTTGAAGAAGATTTGGGCGAAAGCGTTGTAGAAAGGCGTGCCGTTAATAATGATAACGTCTTTCCATTTTCAGTTTTGACAAAAACAATGCGAAAGGTCATTTTAGATTATGGCGAAAATTTGCTTGATAAAAGCCATTATAAAGGTTGTTTAAGTTTTAGAAAGGCGATATGTCAATATCTAAAAAGAAGCGTGGGCATAAACGCCACCACAGAGCAAGTTGTTGTAGGTGCAGGGGCGGAATATCTTTATTCGCTTATAATTCAGTTAATAGGCAAAGATAGATTTTATGCGATAGAAACTCCATCTTACGAAAAGATAGAAAAGGTTTATTCGGCAAATGGCGTAAGGGTGGAAAAATTAGCGTTAGGTGCAAACGGAATTAAGACGGGCGAACTGTCTTCTTCAACAGCAAGCGTTTTACATACCACGCCTTATAACAGTTTCCCAAGTTTAATAACGGCAAGTGCAAGTAAACGCCAAGAATATTTACAGTGGGCAAAAAATAGAAATGGATACATTATAGAAGACAACTATGATTCCGAACTAACCGTTTCTAAAAAGCACGAAGAAACTTTATATTCGCTAACCTTAAACGATAACGTGTTTTACGTCAACACCTTTTCAAAAACAATTTCGCCATCGTTAAGGGTTGGGTACTTGGTTTTGCCAAAACATATGGTTGAAACTTTTGATAAAAACCTATCCTTTTATTCGTGCACGGTGCCCGTTTTCGAGCAATACGTTATAGAAAACTTGCTTAATAGCGGTGAATTTGAAAGACACGTTAATAGGGTTAGACGCCAAAGAAGAAAAAATATCTGACCTTATAAAAAATGTTTGAACTGATTATTTACATATATTCAAAATTGTGTTATAATCAAGAAAAACAATAAAAAGGACTGACAAAAAATGGATTATAAAAGAGTTTTAACAATTCAAGATATTTCGTGTGTTGGGCAATGTTCAATGACGGTGGCATTGCCAATTTTATCGGCTTGTGGGCTTGAAACGGCAATATTGCCATCGGCAGTTTTATCAACGCATACTGCTGGCTTTACGGGTTTTACGGTTAGAGATTTAGCCGATGATATGCCAAGCATAAATGCTCATTGGGTAAAAGAAAATATTAAGTTTGACGCTGTTTACACGGGTTATTTGGGGAGCAAAAAGCAAATTGACTATGTCTTAAACATTTGCAAAACAACCTTAAAAGAAAAGGGCTTATTTATCGTTGACCCAGCACTTGCAGATAACGGCAAACTTTATTATGGCTTTGATGATGAATACGTAAACGAAAACAAAAAACTTATAAAGTTTGCTGATTACGTGTTGCCAAACATAACCGAGGCTTGCTTTTTAACGGGAATTGAATATAAAGAAGAATATGATAGAGAGTATATCGATAGTTTGGTTTTAGGGCTAAAAGAACTTGGTGCTAAAAACGTTATAATAACCGGCGTTTCTTTTGAAAAGGGAAAGACGGGCATAATGGTTTATGAAAATGAAAAATATTCTTATTATGAACACCAAAAAATGCCAAACAGTTGCCACGGTACAGGCGATATCTATTCATCAGCGTTTGTTGGTGCATTAATGAATGGCAAGTCGGCTTATGAAAGTGCAAAGATTGCTGGCGATTACGTGGTTGATTGCATAAGGGCAACTGCTGGGGATAAAGACCACTGGTATGGTGCAAAATTTGAACCTGTGTTAAAGAACTTAATTGAAAAAGTAAGATAATAACCTACATAAAAAAGAGCGAGTTTTTCGCTCTTTTATTTTTTTACTATTTTATATTTTTTGTATAAAAACAAATTAAATTGATATACTAACCTTACCCTTGCTTTTTACATAGGGGGTGATATTATAAATAAAGTCGTTATATGTGGGGTTGACACGTCAACTCTTCCAAAACTTAAAGAAAAAGATGCTTTTGAACTTTTAAAAAGGGCAAAGGCTGGCGATGAAAGTGCAAGGGAAGAATTTATTATAGCAAACATGCGTCTTGTTTTATCGGTTATAAAGCGTTTTTGGAGCAAGAAAAAGAGTTCAGACGACGTTTTCCAAGCAGGGTGCATAGGCTTAATCAAAGCCATTGATAACTTTGACTTAAAATTTGACGTAAAGTTTTCAACCTATGCCGTGCCTATGATTATTGGCGAGATTAAAAGATTACTTCGTGATGGAAATTCAATGCGAATTTCAAGAAGTATAAGGGATACGGCTTATCAAGTTCTAAAAACAAGGGGCGAACTTGAAAAAGAAGATAAAGATGCAAGTTTAGAAAACGTTGCAAGCCAAATGAACGTTGCTTTAAGTGAAGTGGTTTATGCCCTTGACGCTATATCGGACACAGTTTCGCTTTATGACCCTGTTTTCAATAAAAATGGCGACGAACTATTATTGGTTGACCAAATAGGCGATGAAAAATGCACTGATGAAAATTGGACGGAAAAGGTTGCCATTGACAGTGCGATTAACCTTTTGGGAGATAGGGAAAGAAAAATAGTTTATTTAAGGTATTATGAGGGTAAAACACAAACCGAGATAAGCGAACAAGTGGGCATATCCCAAGCCCAAGTTTCAAGGTTGGAAAAAACCGCTTTAAGAGATATTAAAAACTTAATAAGAGTATAAAAAGAAAAACTCCATCATTCTTGATGGAGTTTTTTAATTTCAATATATGCTCATATATTACTTAATAACAGTTTGTCCGCCCATAAATGGTCTTAACACTTCTGGAATTGTAATTGAGCCGTCTTCATTTTGGTATTGTTCAATGATTGCAGGGAAAACTCTGCTTGTTGCTAAACCAGAACCGTTTAATGTGTGTAAAAATGCAGGTTTACCAGTTTTTGAATCACGATACTTGGTGTTGTTTCTTCTTGCTTGATAATCGTTTGCATTAGAAACAGAAGAAACTTCCTTATATATGCCCATACTTGGAATCCAAACTTCAATATCGTAAGTTCTTGCCATTGATGCAGAGCAATCGCCAGCAGCAAGTTTACTAATTCTAAAGTGAAGCCCCAACTTTTCAATCAAACTTGCAGCCTTGTCAACCAATTCGTTGAAGGCTTCCATAGAGCGTTCTGGGTGAGCGTATTGCACCATTTCAACTTTATTAAATTGGTGACCTCTAATCATACCACGTTCTTCTGCTCTATAAGAGCCTGCCTCTTTACGATAGCAAGGCGTGTAAGCAAAGAATTTCATTGGTAGTTTAGCCTCGTCAATAATTTCGCCTGCATACATATTAACTAACGCCGTTTCAGCGGTAGGGAGCATAAAGCGGTTTTTCTTTCTATCTTCATCAACGTCAAGCCAGTAAACTTCATCAGAGAATTTAGGGAATTGACCAGCACCAAAACCACAGTTATAGCCTAATTGGTGGGGTGGCAAAATAAATTCATAACCGTCTTTAAGGTGTTCGCTAATAAAGAAGTTAAGAAGTGCCCATTCTAACCTAGCACCTTCGCCACGGTATAACCAATATCCACCGCCAGAAAGTTTTGTGCCTCTTTGATAATCGATAATGCCAAGTTTTGTGCAAAGGTCAACGTGGTTTTGCATAGGGAAAGAAAATTCAGGCTTTTTGCCAACTTCTTTTATTACCTTATTGTTTTCTTTTTCGCCTGCAAGCAAGTCCTCATCAGGAATATTTGGCATACGAGAAAGAAGGTCAAAAACCTTATCTTCTAACTCTTTAATTTTAGCGTCGCTTTCAGCAATTTTGTCGCCAAGCGTTCTCATTTCATTAAAGATTTCATCAACAGGAAGACCTTGCTTTTTTAATTGTGGGATTTGAGCGGAAACCTTGTTTTTTTGTGCTTTAAGTTGTTCAACTTCGCCCACCAAAGCCCTACGCTCTTTATCGAGAGAAAGAACAGTGTCAAAATCAGCAACAAAACCCTTTCTTGACAAAAGTTCTGCAATCTTTTCTTTATTGTCTTGAATTTTTCTTAAATCTAACATATTGAACTCCAACAAGAATTTTTTAAGTTGTTTTAATTATAACTTTATTTTCAAATAAAATCAATAATTTTGTTAAACATTTACACAAAATATTCACAATTTACTAAATATTTAGTAAGTGCTGTGTAAAATTAACAAAAAAGTTGTGAATTTTTATCTTTAATTGTTGCTTTAAGTTGGCTTTTAGTGTAAAATATACTATAAACCAAGGAGGGAATTATGAAAGACAGGCTTTTTCATTTAAAAGAATTTATTGATAAAAACGGCAAGGTTAGCCTTCACGAGTTGGAATGTGCTTTCCCAAACGTGTCAAGCATGACTTTAAGGCGGGACTTATCAAGGCTTGAAGAGGCAAACGCCGTTCTTAAAATTCCTGGCGGTGCAATTTCTGTTGACAGCGTTATTAAGACAAAAGAGGCAGACTTTGCAAAGCGAATTAACTTTAACACGGCAGAAAAGTTAGAGATTGCTGAAAAGGCAGTTAAACTTGTTGAAAGAAAAAGTTGCATTTTTATTGACGGTGGCTCAACCACAACGTATTTTGCACGTGCTTTACCTGACGATAATTTTTACGTTTTAACCAATGCAATGAGCATTGCCGAAACCATTTTGGTTAAAGATAAGCCAACCGTTTCGCTTTTAGGTGGCGACTTAAAGAAAAACAACTTTATAACAGTTGGTCAAACGTGTCTAGACTTTATCGATAAGGTTAATATCCAAACGGCTGTTATGACGGCGACGGGGTATATTAAAGACGTTGGTGGTTTTACTTGTGGCAACCAATCGGAAGCCGACGTTAAAAGAAAGGTTATAGAAAAAGCAGATAACGTTATTTTGCTTTTAGACAGTTCAAAAGTCAACAAAAAAACGCCTTACACTTTTGCAACCTTAAAAGACGTAAACTGTATGGTGGTTGACAGCAATTTTTCAAAAGAATTAAAGCAAAGTATCGAAGAAGCGGGCGTTAAGGTTTATTAGGATTTGTGCCTTTTATCGCTTGCAAAAATAAAGGTTTTTTGATAAGATAATTTTAGTAGGATAATATGTTTTTTAAGAGATTACGTGCCGACATAAATGCGGCAAAGAAAAATGACCCCGCAGCACGCAGTAAGTTTGAAATTTGGCTAACTTATTCAGGCGTTAAAGCGTTGTCGTGGCATAGATATGCAAACTTTTTGTATAGAATAAAACTCAAACTTCTTGCTCGCATGACAAGCCAGTTTGCAAAGTGGCTTACAGGCATTGAAATTCACCCTGCAGCAAAGATTGCTGGCGGTGTGTTTATCGACCACGGTGCAGGCGTTGTTATAGGCGAAACGGCAGAGATTGAAGAAGGCGTTGTAATTTATCAAGGCGTCACTTTGGGGGGCAACGGCAAAGAAAAAGGCAAGCGTCATCCAACAATTAAAAGGGGTGCAATGATAAGTGCAGGTGCAAAAGTTTTGGGCGGTTTTACCGTTGGGGAATATGCTAAAATTGGTGCAGGTGCTGTCGTTCTAAAAGAAGTGCCACCTTACGCAACCGTGGTTGGCGTTCCGGGTATTGTCGTTAGGGTTAACGGCGAAAAACCAGATGACTTACAACAAGAAAAGAGAGACCCTTTGCAAGAAGAAATTTGCCATTTAAGAGAAAAACTTTTCAAACTAGAAGAAAAGTTGGTTAAACTCGAAAATCAAAACAAGGAAAACGAAAATGAGAATATATAACACATTAACAGGCAAAAAACAAGATTTTATACCATTAGAGCAAGGCAAAGTTAAAATGTATGCTTGCGGAATAACCGTTTCTGGCGAAGCACACATAGGTCACGCTTACCAAGCCTTGATTTACGATATTATTAGAAAATATTTAGAAAAAATCGGTTATGACGTCACTTATGCAAGAAACTATACCGACGTTGACGATAAGATTATCGCAAAGTCAAACGAAACGGGTATTCCTGCCGACGTTTACGCTAAAATGATGATAGAAAATATTGATAAGGAAATGGCTAGATTAAAGGTTGATGAACCTAACCTTTGGCTTAAAGCAACCCAAAGCATTGAAGAAATTATAGAGTTTGTGCAAACCCTTATCAACAAAGGCCACGCTTACCCAACCGAAAAGGGCGACGTGTATTTTTCAGTTGAAAGTTTCCCATCATACGGCAAATTGTCGCATAGAAATTTAGAAGACGCTATGAACGGCGTTAGAATTGATAACGATGAAATGAAGAAAAACCCACTTGACTTTGCACTTTGGAAGAGTGCCAAAGAAGGCGAAATCAGTTGGGCATCACCTTGGGGCGAAGGCAGACCGGGTTGGCATATCGAATGTTCAACAATGAACAAAAAAGCGTTTGGCGAGCAAATAGATATTCACGGTGGCGGAAGGGACTTAATTTTCCCACACCACGAAAACGAAATTGCACAAACCGAAGCGTTGACGGGCAAACAATTCGCATCATATTGGATACACAACGGTTTGATTAAAGTAAACGGTCAAAAGATGAGCAAGTCTTTGGGCAACAGTTTATTCTTAAAAGATTTGCTTGACGAGTATTCGCCAGAAACTATTAAGTTTGCTCTTTTACAAACAAACTATCGTGGCGATATAAACGTCACAGAAAACCTTTTCCCTGATGCAGACGCACACCTTTATGAATTTTATAAAGTTCTTTCGGCTGTTGAAGAAAAATTCGGCAAACTTGACGGCGAAAACGAGCAAATTGATAAATCTTTTAACAGTGCTATGGATGATGACTTTAACACGGCACTTGCAATAAGCAACTTGTTCGGCTTGTTTAAGGGCTTAAAGGCAAAGTTAAACGCTAATGATGAGAGTGCAAAGGCGGACGCTAACCAAATCAAGAACACTTATTCGCTAATTGGCTTATTCACAAGCGATGCTAAAAAGTTTATCAATTATTACGAACAAAAAAATAAGGGTGAGGAAATACCAAAAGAAGTTTTAGATCTTGCAAACCAAAGGGTTGTTGCAAGGCAAAATAAGGACTGGGCGTTATCAGATAAACTCCGTGATGAAATTGCGGGTTTAGGATACGTTATAAAAGATAGTAAAGACGGCTATTCGCTTTCAAAAAAGTAAAAAGGGAAAAACAACAATGATTACTTCAAAAGAATTAAGAGATAAATGGATAAAGTTTTACGAAAGTAAAGGTCACGTTAATATCGGTGCAGTTTCTTTAATTGGCGATGGAACAACGGGCGTTATGTTTAACGTTGCTGGTATGCAACCACTTATGCCATACTTGCTTGGTAAAAAGCACCCACAAGGCACAAGACTTTGCAACGTGCAAGGCTGTGTTAGAACGGTCGATATTGAATCGGTTGGCGATGCAACCCACTTTACCTTTTTTGAAATGATGGGAAACTGGAGTTTGGGCGATTACTTTAAAAAGGAAAAAACCAAATGGTCTTTTGAACTTTTAACAGAAGTTTTCGGCTTTGATAAAGAAAAGATTTGCTCAACCGTTTTTGAAGGCAACGATGCCGTTAAAAGAGATGATGAAACGGCAGGCTACTTAAAGGAATTAGGAATAAAAGAACAAAACATTTTCTATCTTGATAAATCAAACAACTGGTGGGAATTAGAAGGCACCGTTGGCACGCCTTGTGGCCCTGACAACGAGTGGTTCTACCCACGCCACGATAACCCTTGTTGTGATAAGTGCGACGTGAACTGTGATTGTGGCAGATACGTTGAAATCGGCAACGACGTGTATATGCAATACAAAAAATTAGAAGGCGGAAAATACGCTGAACTTGAAAATAAAAACGTTGATACCGGATTTGGATTAGACAGACTTTTACTTTTCTTAAACGGTTTAGACGATGGTTATAAAACCGACCTATTTAGTGGTGCTATCAAGCATTTAGAACAAGTATCAGGTAAAAAGTATGGCGAAAATGAAAGTGATACAAAGGCAATGCGTATCGTTGCAGACCACACCCGTACGACAGTTATGCTTATCGGCGATATTAAAGGCGTTTTACCATCAAACACAGGTGCTGGCTATATTTTAAGAAGGCTTATGAGAAGGGCGATAAGATACTGTAAAAACCTTGGAATTCCTGCAACCGAAATGTGTGAAGTTGCAAAGATTTTCATTGAACAAGTTTATGGCGAGGCTTACCCACTTTTAATCGAAAAAGAAGATTATATTTTAGATGAAATAAATAAGGAAATCAAAAAGTTTGAAGCAACCCTTATCGCAGGTATGAAAGAATTTGAAAAGTGTATTATGGGTATGCAAAGAAAGAATGCTTTTATGTTAGAAAAAGACCCTAACTACGTTGCTGAAACACAAATTTCAGGCAAGCAAGCGTTCAGACTTTACGACACCTTTGGTTATCCATTAGAACTCACAATCGAACTTGCTAACGAAAAGGGCTTAACGGTTGATGAACAAGGCTTTAACGAGGCGTTTAAGGCTCACCAAGAACTTTCAAAGGCCCAAGCAAGCAGTGCAAAGGGCGGTTTAACCGAAAGGACGGAAATTACCACAAATTATCACACTGCAACACACATTATGCTTGCAGGGTTAAGAAAAATGTTCGGCACAGGCACCGAACAAAAAGGCTCTAACATAACCGAAGAAAGATTGCGTTTTGACTTTAATTTAGACCACAAAATGACCGACGAAGAAATTAAGACTTTACAAGACTTTGTAAATGACGTTATTTCTAAAAAGATTGACGTGGTTAGAAGCGAGTTGCCATATGCAAAAGCCGTTGAACAAGGTGCTTACGGCGTGTTTAACGCTGAAAGTGATGACCAAGTTGTTTCAATTTACACTATCGAAGGTGTTGATAAGCAAATTTGTGGTGGCCCACACGCTAAAAACACAGGCGATTTAGGACAATTTATCATTAAGAAAGAAGAAAGTTCTTCAAGTGGTGTTAGAAGAATTAAAGCAATCTTAAAATAAGTTGCTAAAAAAGTTTGACATTTAAAAAAAATTGTTATAAAATGTAAAGGCTGTCGAAAAAAACAGTCTTTACAAATATGCACCGTTAGCTAAGCTGGATATAGCGTCGGTCTACGGAACCGAAGGCCAGGAGTTCGAATCTCTTACGGTGCGCCAACAAAATGACTGCCCAACAGGGTGGTCATTTTTGTTTTTATAGAAAATATAAAAAATGAATAAAAAACAAAATATTAACCATTTTTATTCAATTTTATGCAATTTTTACATATTGACAATTAAACATTTGACTTTTATTCAATAAACAAATATAATAATTTAAACTAAATTTAATAGGAGATAAAAAATGAAAAAGATTATAACTCTTTTATTAGCACTTGTTATGTGCTTTGCATGCGTTTCACTTTCAGCTTGTAGCGAAGATGATAACGTTAGGAATTTAGACGATATCGTTAAGAGCGGAAAGATAACCATTGCAACAAACGCTGAATTCCCACCTTTTGAAAGTAAAGAAGGCACTAACTACGTAGGTATCGATATTGAAATCGCACAAGTTATTGCAGATTATTTAGGTGTAGAACTTGTAATTAACAATATGGATTTTGACGCTGTTGTGACATCAGTTCAAAAAGGACAAAGTGACCTTGCACTTGCAGCACTCACTATAAGTGCAAAGCGTAAAAAAGCAATTAATTTTTCAGAAGCATATTTTGGTGCAGCACAATATCTTATTGTAAAGAAAACCAACACCGATTTTGATGCTTGTCAAACAAAAGATGATGTTGACGCAATTCTTGCAGCATCAACGAACAAAAAGGGCGTTGCTCAAAATGCGACAACTGGATATTACTATTTAAAAGGTTCAGAAGATTTTGGATTTACAGGTTTTTCTAACATTCAAACTTCTGGCTTAGAAAATCCATCATTATGTGCAATGGCACTCGTTAACGGTCAAGCAGACTATCTTGTAGTTGATAAAGAGGTTGCTGAAAGTGTTATCGCTTCTAACAACGGTGTTAAGGCTATTGAAATTGCACTTTCAAGCGAAGAATACGGCATTGGCGTTAACAAGAGCAATTCAGCATTATTAAAAATTGTAAATAAAGTTCTTGAAAATCTTAAAGTTATTGAACAAGACGGCACTTCTAAACTTGACAAAATTTTTGCAAGGCACATTAACGACTAATTAATTTACTATGTGGCAGATATTTATTGATTCATTTATAGGCGAAAAAGCCTATGTCAATGTATTACAAGGCATTGCAGTTACTATTGTGACTGCAATTTCTGCGTTGGTTATAGGTATTATTTTAGGCACTATTGTCGCCTTATCAAGGGTGTTTAAGTCCAAGAATCCAGTGATAAAGGCTCTACAAGTAATTGCTAAATTGTACGTAGGGTTTTTTAGGGGCACGCCTATTGTTGTGCAATTATTATTCATTTATTTTGTAATTTTCCCAGCAATAGGGCTTGGTCTTATGAACGTAATGGTTGTTGGTATTATAATTTTTGGTCTCAACTCGGGTGCTTACGTTTCTGAAATTATGCGTGCGGGTATTTTATCTGTTGATAAAGGTCAAAACGAAGCGGGTAGAGCGTTAGGGCTAACTTATACCACAACGCTTTTTAAGGTAATTTTGCCACAAGCGATTAAAAACGTTATTCCAACAATAGCAAACGAGTTTGTGTCCTTGTTAAAAGAAACGTCAGTATTAAGTTTTATAGGTATTATGGACTTGACAAAGGCACTCCGCGAAATAGGTGCCGAAAATTATGAGTTTACTATTCCATATTTAGTGCTTGCGATAATTTATTTAGTTTTGGTTATGATTGCGACCAGCATTGTTAAACTTATTGAAACGAGGTTAAGGCGAAATGAACGATAAAAATAAAAATGTTGTCATTTCAGTTGACAATCTATTTAAAAGTTTTGGAAAACACGAAGTTTTAAAAGGCGTTTCCTGCCAAATTAACAAGGGTGATAAGGTTGCAATAGTTGGACCATCAGGCTCAGGAAAGTCAACCCTTTTAAGGTGTATGAACTTGCTTGAAACTCCAACTTATGGGGAAGTTTGGTTTGAAGAACAACTTTTAACACCTGTTGACCCATACTTGCATTTCGATATTATAAGGCTTTCAAAAACCTATAAAAAATTAATCGAGCAAATAAAAGCTGAAGATGCGACTATTAGTGAAGAAGAGTTAGACATAAAGGCAATAACCCAAATTAAAAAGGACGATTTGCTTAAAAAGTTTGAAGGTGCAGAATATAGAAAAGCCATCAAAACTTTATATAAGGAAAAGAATTTAGACATTAACCTTGCAAGGCAAAAAGTGGGAATGGTTTTTCAACACTTTAACCTTTTTAACAACCTAACCGTATTGCAAAATCTTACGCTAGCACCTGTAAAGCTTAAAATTATGAGCAAGGAAGAGGCTAATAAAAACGCTTTATCGCTCTTAAAAAGAATTGGGCTTGAAGACAAGGCAAACGCATACCCATCAACTTTGTCAGGTGGCCAAAAACAAAGAATTGCAATCGTTCGTGCTTTGGCAATGAACCCAAAAGTAATGCTCTTTGACGAGCCAACTAGTGCACTTGACCCAGAAATGGTTGGCGAAGTTTTAGACCTTATGCGTGAACTTGCTAATGAAGGTATGACAATGGTAATTGTCACTCACGAAATGGGCTTTGCAAAAGAAGTTGCAAATAGGGTTGTTTTCATCGATGATGGCGTGATAAAAGAAGAGGCTAGCCCACAGGAATTCTTTAATAATCCAAAAGACGAAAGACTTAAAGAGTTTTTGTCAAAAGTATTATAAAAACCATACCGCTCAACCTAATCGTTGGGCGGTTTTCATTTTGGGTAAATAAACCTATGCAAAATAGTGTATTAAAATCGTTGACAAAACCTTTAAGATTATGTTAAAATTATAAAAAAATAAAGGCTTTGACGAAAAGGGGCGAAATAGACTTACCTGATAGAGAAATGACGGTTGGTGCAAGTCAATAGAGGTGGTTGTTTCGTTTGTAGTTTCCGAGTCGAAAAGAAGAAATCTAGTTTTTAGAGAGTAGAACTTTTCCGTGATTGCTGCGTTAATGACATAGGGATTGATAGATTCCAAGAGTGGCGATTTTTTCGCAATTTGAGTGGTACCGCGGGTAAACTAACTCGTCTCAAAGTAAAACTTTGGGGCGATTTTTTTATCTAATCAGGAGAAAGAGTAAATGCAAGATTTAGACCAAAAAATTAAAGAGATTTCAAAAAGAATTAAAGAGTTAAGGGAAATTGAAGGTCTTTCAACCGAACAAATGGCTCAAAAAACGGGCGTTTCAGAAAGTCAGTATATCGCATGCGAAAACGGCGATATGGACCTTAACTTTACCTTTATTTATCGTTGTGCAAACGCACTTAACGTAAACGTGACCGAAATTATTGAAGGTTATAGCCCAAAATTAAGGGGATACACTTTGACAAGAAGTGGCAATGGCCAAAAAATTTCACAAGCACACGGTATGACGTACTATAATATGGCGTATGCTTTCCAAAACAGGATTGCTGAACCACTTTACGTTAGAAGCATTTATAACGAAGAAGCGACCAAAAAAGATATAGAATTAACTTCTCACTCTGGTCAAGAATGCGACATTGTTGTTGAAGGTCACTTAATGGTTCAAATTGGCAAGCATAAAGAAGTTTTAGGGCCAGGGGATAGCATTTATTACGACAGTAATACTCCACACGGTATGATAGCCGTAAACGGAAAGGACTGTATTTTCTATGCAATCGTTCTAAACCCAACGGGAGAGGCTATACCAGAACTATCAGAAAACAAAAAAGTGGTTGACTTTAAAAAGGTTGAAACCAAAACTGACACAAAAGTTCGTGAATATCAAAAATTTATTGACGTTATTACTGATGAGGACGGCACACCAACTTCTATTAAGTTCAAAAATGAAGACAAATTTAACTTTGCATTTGACTTGGTTGATGCCCTTGCTGAAAGAGAACCTGAAAAACTTGCTATGCTCCATATTTCCAAAGATAAAACAGAGCGTAGGTTTACTTTTAAGGACATTAAAAAGGAATCTAATAGGTGTGCAAACTACTTTAAGTCTTTAGGTATTAAGAAAGGCGATAAAGTTATGCTCGTTCTTAAACGCCATTATCAATTCTGGTTTGCAATGATTGGCTTAAACAAACTCGGTGCTATTGCAATCCCTGCAACCAACCAACTTCAAGAACACGACTTTGAATATAGGTTTAATTCAGCAGGCGTATCGGCAATTTTATGTACGGCTGATGGCGATACTTCAAATCAAGTTGATATTGCAAGCAAAAAATCTCCAACACTAATACACAAAATTATGGTAAACGGAACCAAAGAAGGCTGGCGTAGTTTTGATGAAGAATATTCGTTATTTAGCACACACTTTAACCGCACAGAAGATTCGCCTTGCGGAAACGATACCTTGCTTATGTTCTTTACGTCGGGAACAAGTGGCTATCCAAAGATTGCAAGCCACAACCACAAATATCCTTTGGGGCATTTCCACACGGCAAAATATTGGCACGCTGTTGATACCGAAGGCTTGCACTTTACCATATCGGATACCGGTTGGGCAAAGTCAATGTGGGGTAAGTTATACGGCCAATGGTTAAGCGAGGCTGCGACCTTTGTTTACGACTTTGACAGGTTTGATGCAAGTGACATTTTACCAATGTTTGCTAAATATAAAATAACGACATTTTGTGCTCCACCAACAATGCTTCGTATGCTAATTAAAGAAGACATTTCCAAGTACGATTTTTCATCGGTTAAGCATATGACAACGGCTGGCGAAGCGTTAAACCCAGAAGTATATTATCAGTTTGAAAAATTGACGGGCTTACAAATTAAAGAAGGCTTTGGTCAATCAGAATCAACAATGCTTATCGGCAACCTTGTTGGCAAACCACATAAGATAGGTTCAATGGGCAAACCTGCACCTATATATGAAATTGAACTTGTTGATGAAAACTGCAACCCTGTTGCTGATGGCGAAACGGGTGAAATTGTTGTAAACGTTTCTAACGGTGCACCTTGCGGGCTATTCACCGAGTACTATAATGATAAGGAAAAGACTGACGAAGTATGGCACGATGGCTATTATCATACAGGCGATACTGCTTGGCGTGATGAAGACGGATTTTTCTGGTACGTTGGCCGTGTTGACGACGTTATTAAGTCAAGTGGATACCGCATTGGACCATTTGAAATTGAAAGTGTTATAATGGAACTTCCTTACGTTTTAGAGTGTGGCGTTTCTGCTGTGCCTGACGAAGTTAGGGGGCAAATCGTTAAGGCAAGCATTGTTTTAACCAAGGGAACAGAACCAACTGAACAATTGAAAAAGGATATTCAAAATTACGTTAAGGCAAAAACTGCACCTTATAAATACCCAAGAATTGTTGTATTTAAAGACCAGTTGCCAAAGACGGTAAGCGGAAAAATCCAAAGAAACAAATTATAAAAAAAGCCCCTTTTTTAGGGGTTTTTTGTTTAAGAATATTTATGCATAAAAGCGACATAATACTTTTATGCGATACACCAATTTATTTTACAAAAGTTTAGATTTTTTAGGAAAGAAAAAGGTTAAAATGCGGACAATTTTGCACAGCGATTTGAATAATTTTTATGCTTCGGTTGAAGTGTTAAAGCACCCTGAATTTAAGGACGTGCCACTTGTCGTTTGCGGGAGTGTGGAAGATAGGCACGGCATTGTTTTAGCAAAAAACCAAATCGCAAAAGAATATAACATAAAGACGGGTGACGTGCTTTGGGAAGCCGAGCAGAAATGCAAGAATGTTGTTGCTGTTTTGGCTGACCATTATTCATATGAGCAAATGTCCAAGCGTGTTAGAAAGATTTACGAGCGGTTTACCGACCATATAGAGCCGTTTGGCATTGACGAGTGCTGGCTTGATGTGACAGATAGCGTAAACCTTTTTGGTTCTGGCGAAGAGATTGCCGAAAAAATAAGGGTTGCCGTAAAGGAAGAACTTGGCTTAACGGTAAGCATTGGCGTTAGTTTTAACAAGGTTTTTGCAAAACTTGGCTCGGATATGAAAAAACCAGATGCCATCACGATTATAAACAGCGAAAATTTTAGAGAAAAGGTTTGGCCACTTGACGCAAGAGAACTTCTTTTTGTCGGAAAATCAACGGGTGCAAAATTAAACTCTATTGGTGTTCATACCATTGGCGATATAGCCACAACTGACCCAAAGGTTTTGGGAAGGCTTTTGGGTGTTTGGGGCAAGACTTTGTATAATTATGCAAACGGTTTAGATAACTCGCCCGTGGAAAGCAGGGTGGGTGACGTCAAGAGCATAGGAAACAGTTTAACCGACTATAAAGACCTTTATACTTTTGACGAAGTCAAAACGCTTTTAATGTTGTTGTCGGAAAGCGTTGCGTCAAGATTGAGAGAAAGTGGTTTAGGTAAGGCAAAAACGGTTAAAATCACTATTACGGACAAGCAACTTCAAACGTTTGGAAAGCAAACCAAACTTCAATATCCATCAAGCAGTGCGATAGATATAGCGAACACGGCATATAGCCTTTTTGAGAGCATTTACAAATGGCAAAATCCGGTTAGGGCGGCAGGTGTAAGCGTGTGTGACTTTACTATGAACACCGAGCAAACGTTTATGGACTTTGAAAATGATAAACACAAAAAAAATCAACGGCTAGACCAAGCCGTTGACGGTATTAGAAAAAAATACGGGAACGCTTCAATAAGGCACGCACGAATTTTGCAAGATAAAAAACTTGCGTCCACCGATATAAAGGGCGATCCTTTTGGGAAAAACACAGTTAAATAACTTTTATACAAGTTCCACGCTTTCGACAAACAAGGTTTTGCCGTCAACGTGGAATTTTATATTATAATCGCCAAACGCCATGCCGTAAGTTCTTTGGTCATCTTGATAAGCAGGGCGTGGGTCATCAGCAAGGCATTCTATAATCCCACAAAGTTTATCGGCGGGCAAGGTTTTGTCTAAATTGTTTAAAAACTCAACCGAAAGCCTATGTTCGTAAACCTCATCAGCAAAACCACCCAAAGCGTCAGTAATACACTCGGTTTTTGGCAAGTATGGTTTAATGTCGAAAATAGGCGTTTTATCAATCAAATCAGCCCCCGACACCAAAATAAAAGGTGCATCTTCGCCCGATAAAATAACCCGTTCAATTTTGACAAGCGATAACCCTAAACCGTTTGGCCTAAAAGGTGAACGGCTTGCAAAAACCCCCACTTTTCGATTGCCACCAAGGCGTGGTGGGCGAACTAACGGAGTGAACTTATCTTGTTTTACTAGCGAAAAATCAAAGAGTAGCCAAAGGTGCGAAAAACCCTCAATGCCCCTTAAAGCATCGACAGTTCGATATTGGTTAATGAACGAAATTTTAGAAATAATTGTTTTTGCTCTGCCACTCTGCCTTGGCACGCCAAATTTTTCCTTGAAATCGTTTTCAATATAAGCGATAGGCGAAATAGTTTTTTGCATACATAACCCTAAAAATTTTTAATGCTTTTATTATAATAATAAAACTCAAAAAAATCAACAAAAATTATTTATTTTATAAAAGCCTTATCAACAAATTGACAAAAAAACTTGGCTATGTTATTATTTTTATAATAAAAATAAAACAAGTCGGTTAAAGGTAAACTAATGTCGGTTATCAAAAAAGCGTTATTATTAAGCATAAGCACCGTTATATTGCTCGTGTTTTGCATGGGTGCTTTTCTTATGCCAAAAAACGCAAAAGCCACGGAAATTATCTTGCCAGACATAGAAAACGCAAGTTTTGAACAAAGCGAGCCGTTTGGTTGGGCAATAACCCCGCAGGATGAATTGGTGCAAAATCATGGCCAAACAACCGAGAATTTTTACGATGGGTTGAACGCTTATCAATTAAGCCAAAACCAATACCTTGTAGAAAGTTGTGCTTATATTTCAATCGACACTGATAGCGAATATGTGTTCGGCGTTAAGTATTATTCATTGGAAACGGACAATGCTTTGGAGTTTGCCATTCAAGCCTTTGACCAAAACGGCGAATTTTTGTATGAAAGTGAAAGCCAAGTTAATCAAGTTGAAAAAACGAACACTTGGCAAGATATAACAGTTATTTTTCAAAGCACGGAAAACGCTTGTAAAATAAAGATAAAAATTGCCGTAAATTCGATTGCTGGCACAATGCTGATTGACAACGTGTATGGCCACAAAAACTTTATCAAAATGTTGGACGGGGCATCGATTAATTTAGAAACAACAGCGTCCGCCCTTGCAGAAAAAGGGCAAATTCGATATACGGGCAAACTTGACAAAGCCGAATATGAAAACTTGTTGAACACTCGTCCGGGTGCAAGTGTTGGCTTTATCCTTGTGCCAACAGTATACGTCGACAGCGTTGGTGAGTTTACTTTTAAGGGTTTTGCCGATGCTGGCAGAGAAGAGGTGTTGTTGGTTATTGAAGTCGAGAAGTGGAGCAATCTTTATACTGCTGATGAGGACGGGTTTTATAATTTTGACTGTGCAGTGAATAAAATTGACGGGGCAAGGCTAAAAGTAGATATAAGCGTTCGCTCGTTTATTCGCTATTATGATAACGGCCAAGAAAAATATTTATATTCGCCTTATAGTGCTGACCTTAATTCCCGCTCAATTTACACGGTTGCATTAAGGGCAAAAGCCGATGCTGAAACTTTTAAAACTTACACAAAAGACCAACAAGAAAAAATAAACGCATATATTGAGGGCAGAGAGCCAAATATAGCAAATTAAAATAAACCAAAAAATAAAAAAGCAAAAATGCAGTTAGCCTTAACTGCATTTTATTTTTACTTAAAATTATAAAAAACCAACTAAAAACCTATGCAAAAATGCACAATTTTATATGTGACAAAGTGTTAAAATGTTAATTTTTTTGCCTTTAAAAATGCAAAAAGGGCTAAAAAATAGCCCTTTTAAATCGCAATTTTATATAGGTAATTTTGAAAAACAACACCTAAAAAACTAATCTTTTTTTACCGTGTGATTTTGTCGTTTTTTAGCAGGTTTTTCTTGAATTTCGCCAAAAGTCTTTCTAAAATCTGATGGATAATACCCCGTTTCATTTTTAAACAATCTATTAAAGTAAAGTGGGTATTCACTAAATCCGCTTGATATAGCAATCGAAGTGACGGAAAGGTTGGTTTTAAGTAGCAAATTCTTTGCCCTTGCAACAATAATATTCTTTTTAAACTGAACGGGCGTTAAACCTGTTGCCGACTTAAAGATTCGAATAAAATGGTCCTTTGACATAAGGCAAATTTTAGCACACTCGTCATTAGAAATGTGAGGGTTAGAGTACATCGCTAAAATAACTTCCTTAACAATGTTTTGGTAAACAGGCGTTTTAATAGTCATCTGTCTTGCCAAACTGTATAAAAAGGACTTAAACCCTAAATTTGTAAGTTCTTCATAAAAAAGGTTTTTCAATAGGAATTCCTTGGTGATAATGTCGATATAATTTATTAATTCATCGTTCTTAACAGTGCAAACTGTCTTAACCGGAATTTTAAGCGTTTTAAGCAAATTTTCCACGTCGTCGCCGTTAAAATGTATCCAATAAGAGCAAGAATTCCCCTTATAAGTCAAATTTTGCGGTGCGTTTGGCGGAAAGATATAAATATCGTTTTCGGATAAGGAATTTTCGGAATTATTGATAGAAAGTTCGCCTTTTGTTATTAAAACTAACGCCCAATCGCTTTCCCTTTCATTGAGTTGGTATCCATCGGGGAGCGAGGAGTTTTTCCAACAGTTGACGACAAAAAAAGATTCGCCCAAAATGTTTGAGTTTTTCACGCTAATTTTACTCATTTATTCCACCTCGTAAGTCAATGATAACACATATTTTGCTCAAAAGCAAACGTTTTTAGTCAAAAACGCCCAAAAATAGCCCATTTTGTCGAAAAAATCAAAAAAACTGAAAATATTTATGGAATTTTAAATGTCGTTTTTTTATATGAAATAAAGCGTTTTTTTGTATAGACAATCGCCCTATATTATGTTAGAATAAATAAGCAAAAATTTGAATTGTAGTATTTTCTACAGAAAAAGGAGAAAAATTATGAAGAGACTTGTAGCATTATTAATGGCTCTTGCTGTGTCTATCGGACTAGTGGGCTGTGTGCCAAAGACTCCACCACAAGGCGACGGTGACGACGTTGTAATTAAGATCAGCATCGTTGACAATGGTTATGGTATGCAATGGCTAAACGAAACTAAAGCAAGATTCGAAGCAGAATTTGAAGAAAAGCAATATGCTGATGGTAAATATACCGGCGTATTCCTTCAAGTTAACGAAACTGGTAAGCTTGAAGCCGTTAAGGACTTCGGAAACTCTGCAAACCACATCGTCTTTGGTGGTGGTCTTGTAAAAGAAGAAGCAAACTATGGCACCTTGTTAAACCTTACCGCGGATGAAGAAGGCGAATATGGTTTGAATATTTATGAGAAAAGCCCTTATGAATACACTGGCATCAACTCTGAAATCGAATCGGTTTATGACTTGATTAAAGATACTAATAGGTCAAACTACGTTGCAAACGACGGCGAAATTTACGGTCTTCCAACGTACGAAGTGTTTGCAGGTGCATCATACGACAAAGACTTGTTTGATAGATATGGTTTCTACTTTGCTTATCACGATTTAGACACTTTGGAAGAACAAGAAGGTAAGAATATAAGCACTGTTGAACTTGAATGCCCATTGCTTCTTGCTGATGAAACGCAACAAGCACAAGGCTATACCAATATGGTTTATCAATTAGTTAACGTTAAGAAAGATACTAATTGGGAAAATCACAGGTCAGTTGGTCCAGACGGTGTAAGAGGAACTCTTGATGACGGTCTTCCATCATCATTGCTTGAACTCATTGCTCTTTGCTGGTATATGAACGACGAGTATGACGTTTCACCTCTTCAAATCCAAGGTGAATTGATTAAAGACTATGGCGATACGTTCTTACACGGTTTAGTTGTTTCACTTTTAGGTGACAATGCTGATGTCATCAGAAATTTTGAAGGTCAAGTTGAAGCAGTTGTTGGCTTTACTGGTCACCAAAACAATGACCCAGAAGACCCAAGAATGAATTTGGCTGCAAACATTAATTATATAAGACAACCAAAAACCGAGATGTTAACAATCACTGAAGAAACTGGTTTCTATACACAATGGTCAGTTGAAAGATACTATGCAATGGCTCTTTATGAAATTTTCTTAAAGAACGACTGGTTTGCTGATGGTTCTGACCCTGTTTCAGGTAAGATTAACCACATTGAATCAGAAAACAACTTTGTATTCTCTGATTATAATGACCCATCGACTGGTGGCACAGGTGATAGAATTGCGTTCTTATCAGAATCATCTTACTGGTATAACGAAGCAACAATCCGTGGACCATTGCCAAACTTCTATTTATATAATGATGAAGTGGAAGACCGTGGTGTTAGATGGTATAGCTATCCTGTAAACATTGCAAACTCTGTCACAGGTGAAACAAAAACAGGAACAGTTAACGGAATTACTGAAAGCCTTAAGGGTGAAAGGAACGTTATTGCTCAATCTAAACTTAACCAAATCGTATTCAACAAAGTTGCAATTTCAAAGAATAAAGACGGTGCTGTTTTAGAAGCTCTTAAAGACTTTATTAACTTCTGGTATAGTGAAGACGAACTTACTGCAACAACCATTTCTCAAGGTATGGGTAGAAACATGAACTTCGTTCTTGAAGAAGCAGATAAGACAGAATGGGCTGGTTTCTATAGACACTTAAACGACCTTAAGGATCAATCATACGTTCTTCCTATGGCTGCTGATAACGACACCTTCTCATTAGGTTGCAGAAGCGAATTTAAGCTTGGTGAAGGTGGCCAATACTTCTCAAAATATGCATACAACTTGTGGGTAAATGAAAAAACTGCGGCTGAATGTTTCCTTGAATTAATGTGGACACCAAGCGTATGGAAAGGAAAATATTTTGGTAGTGCAAATAAAGATACTATTGATTACTTGAAAGATGGAAGCGGAAACCCAATCGTTTATGTAAACCCATGGGATGGCGTAGTTCAGTAAGGAGAAGACTAATGGACTCTAATGTAAATGTTGAAATCAATCTCTCTTCAAAACAAGACAAGGTTTTGAAGAGAGAAACAAAACGTAAGATATTCTTTGCTTGTGCGGTGGCATTCCCACTTTTCCACTTTGCATTGTTCTACGTTTATGTTAACTTTGAAATGATAATGATGTCATTTAAGTCATACGAAGTGGCTACAAATGGCATCGGTATTGTTGAAAAATGGGTTGGATTTGATAACTTCAGACACGTGTTCGACGTTCTCTTCCATCCTGAAAACCACTATAACCCGCTCGTTTATGCAAACATGGTTAAAGCGATTAAAAACATGTTCCCACAAACCTTTGCGTTCTTTGGTATGACAATGTTGTTCTTACCATGTGGTATCTTATTCGCTTTCTATGTATATAAGAACTATCCACTAGCAGGCTTGTTCAGAGTTGTGTTATACTTACCAAACATCGTATCAAGTATCGTTATGACTATGATGTTTAACCTTATTTTCAGTGAAATCTTCCATATTCAAATGGGCTTTATTCACTTGGTATTGTATAACTTCATAATGGGCTTTGGTTTGAACGTTGTTATGTACACCAGTGCAATGTGTGGTATTGATACTTCAATACCTGAATCTTGTGAACTTGACGGTGCGTCAACTATTAAGGAATTCTGGTTTGTCACAATTCCTATGATATTCCCAACCATTGTCACGTTCTTGGTAATGTCACTTGCCGGAATCTTTGGTCAATCAGCACACTTGTTTACGTTCTATGGTGAAACTGCTGCGGACGAAGGTTTCTTAACAATTGGTTATTTTATGTATATTAACCAAATCAAGTCAGATATTATTAAACCAAATGAACACTTTGTATCAATGAGCTATCCACAACTTTCATCAATGGGCTTAATGTTCACGTTAATTGTTGTTCCATTAACGTTAACTGCTCGTAGATTGCTTGAAAAGTATGGTCCAAGTGAAAACTAAAAAGGGGGTTATAAAAAATGGCTACAGAACTTAAAATTACTAAAAGAATGTTAAAGAAAAAAGTTAGAATAACCCCTTATGCAATTATATGTGGTATTGTATTGCTTGCATATTCATTCGTATTGTTCTATCCATTATACTTCGGATTATTGAACTCTATGAAAAGTATGTTCCAATTCTCTAAAGACCCTGTTGGTCTTCCAGATTTTGAAATGTTCAACTTGCCTGACTATAGATATCAAATGCAAGATGGAACCTACTTAAAGAGTATCTTTGCAAACTACATAATAGTTTTAGAAAAACTCGATTACACCATCACAACTTCTTACTATACAGGTCTTTTCACAAAGGTTGAAGCAACTGGTGGTTTTAACTCGATTCAATTGCAAATACCAGGCTATAGCCTAATCTTGTTGTTCTTATGGAACACTATTTGGACAACGCTTGCATCAGCACTTCTCCCAACTTTCTGGGCAGCAGTTCTTGGTTATGTTTGTGCTAAATACAAATATAAGTTCGCAGGCTTTATCTATGGTATAGTTATCTTTAGAATCTCTTGTCCTATCATCGGTGGTGGTTCATCAATGCTTGCAATGCAAAGGGCATTCGGATTCTATGATGATATGTTTGGTTATATATTCCACCATTCAAACGGCTTATCAATGTTCTTCTTGATTTTGTTTGCATATTTCCAAGGCTTACCAGATTCATATATGGAAGCAGCAGAAATTGACGGTGCATCACAATTAAGAATATTGTTTACAATCGCACTTCCACTTGCAGGAACAGTTGTTTCAGCATCATACGTTGTTTCGATTGTACAAGGCTGGAACGATTATAGTACACCACTTATGTACTTACCATCATTCCCAACCATCGCATACGGCTTGTTTGAATTTAAGAGGAAAAAAGGCCAATATGCATACGGCCCAATCGCCGTTGCATCATCTATGTACTTGGCAATCCCAGCATTTATCTTCTTCGTAGCATTCAGAAAGAAGTTAATGGGCAACTTGTCAGTAGGTGGCATCAAAGGTTAATATTTTTTGGCAACTTATAAAGAAGGCCACCCTATAATATATATAATGTATAGGGCGACCTTCTTTTAGACGAATAAAGGAGATAATTAGATGAATTTAAAATTAAAAAGAATTGCACTTGCAGTTCTCGGAATTTTACTTACAGTGTCAATAGCAATGTCTCTTTTCTTTTACAACAACACGTCTAAACTAATTGTTAGTGCAGACATTGTTGAAAAAGAAGATATTTTGCAAGACACTTCATATGCGGTCAACCAAAAGAAAACTTTCCCATTATCAGTTGATGTTGATGGTGCAGTTGCCTCTAATGGTGTTGTCGTTTATCCAAACGGCACTGCGTATGCTGTTAACGAAACTCCGCTTGTTCTTGACGTTGTTGGTGAATATACTATCAAGTATTTTACCGGCAGTTTAACTGTTTATGACAAATTCTTTGTCACAGATAAACTTTATAGTCTTTCTGACAATTCAGAAGGAAACGTTATTAAAGAATACGTCCAAGAAGCAATGGATAACCCAGCGACTGAAGGGGATTATTACCTTAATACAGATTCTGACGTGACCGTTGCAAGAGGTATCTATGGTTATAAAAATGACCCAACAAAAGGTACCAAAGGTTATGGCAGGTCAACTTATGGTGATGGCCTTATCGTTAAAATGAAACAAGGTGTTAAGTTTAGTTATGCTGAACCTATCAACTTAAATGAAACGAGTGAAGACGGACTTTCTAACATTATGTCTTTCTCATTAATGGCTGTTCACTACTATGGTAAAGATGGTCTCCATTATAGTTTACCAGAAGCGGGATTAGACGGAGCATATAAAAACATCGTGCAACACGCATACATAACGCTTACTGACGCTTATGACCCAAATAAATACGTTCAAGTATTGTTAATGCATACTGATTCTCTTTATGCAAGGGCATCTACTAACGACATGTCATCAAAAGCACTTTCTGTTGGTAATTCAAGAGCAGCAAGCGCAACTGTTCGTGAAGTTTACTATGGCTCAAAAAGGTCAATCGTATGGGAAAACTCATATGGCTCTAGTTGTGGTGTTAAGTCTAATATCAAGGGCTATAATGCAAAAATCCATTTAAGATACGATAATGAAAAGGGCATTTTATATTGGGGTGCTGAAAGAAATGCAGATATTAGAGGTGGTACAACAGTTTATACTGACACCAAGAATATCGACCACAATATTATTATGGACTTGAAAGACCCAGCAATCACTGGTGGTGCAAGTTTCTCTGGTTTTACCACAGGTGAAGTTTACGTTTCAGTTCATTTTGCAGATGCATACATTAACGAAGCAGCAAGAATGGATATTTATAGTATCGGTAATAAAAACGCTAGAGAAATCATCACTGAATCTGGCAACGTTTATTCTGATACAAAAGCACCTGTTATCAAAGTTGACGCAAACCCAACCGTAAACAACGGTGTTTACGCAAAAGCAGGTGTAGGCCAAACTTTCACTATCCCAAGTGCAACGGCAACCGACGTCAATATGAGTGGCGACGTTAGCGTTAACGTTTACCGTGGCTACACAACAAACAACGTTTCAGCTGTTAAAGTTGTAAACGGCAAGTTTGCTATTGAAAAGGAAGACGTTTACTATATTGTTTACACGGCACGTGATTCTTACGGCAACGTTAGTGAAGAAGTGTTTAAGGTTTATGCTCTTGCTAACAAAGATAACATTATCTTTGATGATAGCCAAAGAGTTCCAAACGGAACAAAGATTATGACTGAAACGCTACTTCCACTTGGCGAAAAGGTTTCAACCTTAAACAATTATGAAGACTTAAAGGTAAAAATAGAATTTATTTCTGATAGAGAATCATTTGTTTATGCAGACCTTAAAAACGGTCAAGAAATCGATGAATTCTGGGCAAATGACCATTATTTTACAACGACATATCAAGGAACATACACTGTTCGTTTCACTTGCTCTGACAACGCAACGTCACGTGTTATCGAATATAATTTCACAACTGTACCAAGTGACGTAATTTCATTTGCACAAAAACCTTTCATTGAAAGATACTTGATTAAGGATGCAACATATTCTTTCCAAACTGTTGATGCAATCCAATATGTCAACGGTATGCCTGAAGTTGCAGAGGATAAAGCAGACCTTTCAATTTCATTTGACGGTGGTGCTTTCACGCCAATCGCTGATATTAACAATGTTAAAATCACTGGTTCAAACACTGCACAATTAAAGGCTACATATAACGGATATAGCGTTTTAAGTGACGTTGCTATCATTAGAGACGTTAACTTTGCTGCTGCATTGAACTATGCGGAAACTGGCGACCCAGATGAAGAAGCATACCTTGACGGTGGAAAATACTTCTACTATGAAGACGGTGCTTTTGCAGTACAAGACAGTTCAGATTTAGTTTATATTTCAAGAAATAACGCAAAATCAAATACTCTTAAATTTATCAATATGTTAAGTATGGTTGATTTCAGCCTTGAGTACACGATTAAAGATTCTTATGCAAACTTTGAACAAATCAGCTTTATCTTTACTGACCCATACCAAACAGAAAACGTATTCAAACTTGCTCTTTATAAGAAAGCAGGTGCACCATACTTCTCAATCAATGGTGAAGAAGTTAAGTTGACTGGTGCTTTTGCAAGTGCATCAGCAAAGAGTGTTAAGTATAATGCAAAATCTGGCGTATTATCATTCTCTGGTGCTCCAGAAAAAACAACATATATCCCTGAAATTTCTTTCTCATCTCCATTTGTATATTTGGATATCGTGATTGAAGGTATTACAGGTGAGGCTGGTGTTCTTATTAAGGACATTAACGGCCAAAGAATGAAAACAGAGTTAGAAGATAGTAAAGCACCAACAATCATTTCGCCTCTCTTGATGGGTATTTATGGTATTGGTGACGTTGTGACCTTGCCAGCAGTTATGTTTGCAGACGTTTTATCAGGCGTACAATATGACACTGTTTTAACAAGCTTTATTTATGAAAGAAAAACAACCCAAACATCTATTGATGGAGTTTTATTAGATGGTTATGAGAATAGTTCAAGACAAGACTATCAAGTTGTGATAGGCGACCTTGGCGAATATCGTTATAACTATGAAGCATACGATGCATTTGGCAATAGAATTAAGAACTATATGATTGTTAATGCTATTGATAAAGATGCTCCAACAATTCAATTTAAGGGTCAAATTAAAGAAGACGTTGTTGTTAAAATTAAAGTTGGAACAACAATTAAACTCAACTACACACTTTCAGACAACATTACAGAAACTGAACGTTTAACCTCAACGCTTATGGTAAGAGATTGCAAGAATTCTATTATTCGCCCAATCAACACCAAGTCAATCAAGTTTGATACGGTTGGTCAATTTGAAGTTTCTGTTGTATGTCAAGACCTAGCAGGCAATGTCACAATTAAGTCGTTTGACGTAATTGTTTCAGCGTAAGGAGGAAATAAAATATGAAAAAATTGTTTAATTTATTTATTTCTTTATCATTGGCGTTTATTTCATTGTTCAGTTTTTCAGCTACAAGCATAGTTCTTGCGGATGATGAAGAAACTGGTGGTTTGACTGTTGCAGATAGAATTTATTTTACTGATGGTGTGCATCAATTAATTGCAAATCCTGTTGAAACTGAAGATTATATCGTTAAAAACGGCAGTTTTGAATATCAAATCGTTCTTCCAGCGATTCAAACGGCGATTGAAACAAAAGCTTATTCTGAATTTACTGTTTTGCTTAAGAGGGCAATTGGAAACGTTCCTGTTTCTCTTGTGTTTGATAGTGCTATTACTGAATTTAAGCCTACAGATAAATATATTTCTATCGGCCAAACAAAATTATTGGACCCAGAATTTGCAAACGTTGAATACGATGCTGACCAGTTGGCTAAAAACGGTGTTAGAATAAAAACTGTTGGAAAATCAATCTTCCTCATCGGTGGTGTTGATAATGGTATCCTAAATGCAGTTTATACTTTCTTTAATCTTGCTTTCAATTACGAACAATTCACAAAGAACTGTTTAGTAATTGATACAAATGTCAAAAATCTAAAACTTATTGATTTTGACGTTGTAGATTTGCCAGATATCGAGTATAATACGGCAACTTATGGCCCAACTCAATCATATACCACACCTGTAGAAGCAGACTATATGGCGTTGAAACAAGATGGAATTACTCGTGATGACATTGCAAAAGAAATTTCTATGTCAAAAGAGCGTTTAAAATTCTACGGGCAAACAAACCACTATTTGTTGAACCTTGTTTCTGGTAAGTTTGGTACACAAACTTCTGGTTCGAACCACGCAACAATGGTTGTTTACTCTGAACCAAACAAAAAGGCTCCAGGCAATGAAAACATTGAAATTAAACACGATAAGTGGTATGCTGGTGGTAATAAGCAACTTTGCTTTACCTGCCACGGTGACAAAGAAGAAATAGTTAATATGCAAAGATTTGGTGCTAACTATTTTATTTCACTTATGAAAAAGAACCCTGTTTCTAAATATCCAGGTGCAGAATATTATCCATTTAACAACCAAGACGGTGGCGGATACTGTGAATGTGAACATTGCCAAGCGTCTATGGCTGAATTCAATGGTACATATGCAGGTGCAAATATTTTATTCGTTAACGATATGTGCGATATGATTAAAGAAGAAATGGAAAAGTCGCTTAACGATGGTGATGATAGCAATGACGATTGGGTAAGACCAAACTTCAAAATCATGCTTTCAGCATACGATAGAACAAAGTTTGCTCCTGCTGAATATAATGAAGAATTAGGTAAATATGTCACACTTAATGGTTTAGAAATTCACGAGAACATTTATTATACAACTACTGCATATCCATTTGGACGTTATGAATTGTATGATGAAAGAACGATGAATCTTGTAGCAAGTGTTCAAGCGTGGGGTGATATACTTACGAACTTTGGTATTTGGGACTATGCTAACAACTATCAAGCAAGTGGCGTATTTATGGACTGCTTAAATGGTTTTAGTTCTGAAAAAGCACAACACATGGCTGCACTTAACGTTAAGTGGAGAACAACCGAGGTTGCTTCTGGTAAAGAAGTTGTATCATCATGGTTCAACTTGACCTATTATATAATCGGTCAACAATGCTGGAATTCAGTTTATGATGCTGAAGAATTAATTGATAAATTCTTTGATGCATATTATGGCCCAGCAGCTGATACAATGAAGGCACTTTACTATAACCAAAGAACCTTCTTTATGCACCAACAAGAACAATACTACATTAAAAAGAATAACTCAATCTTGGGTGTTGGTTATACTGGTTGGACAGCAACCGACTTCCCATATGATACAATTAAGGGTTGGATGGCTCAAATCGACCAAGCAATAAGAGATATTGAACCATATAAAGCGGTTGATATGGATATTTACCAAACATACCTTGATAGAGTTGATATCGAATATTTACAATTTGTATATTTGGTATATAATTATCACAAATCTGCACAACCTTATACGTTAGAAGAGAGAACAGAATTTATTGACAGAGCATTAAGAGTTGTTGATAGGTTCAAGGCAAGCATTATAACCAAAGAAGAAATGATTAAGTGGGCTGGTTAATAGCTAGGAGAAAGCGAGGTAAATTATGAAAAATTTTAAGAGAATAATTAAATCAAGTTTCGCAATAGTCTTGGCGTTAATAATGCTCTTCGGCGTTGCATGTAAAAAGAATGATTCAGGTGACTTGGATGTTTCTCCAAGACCACCTGAAGAAAAATCAATTTATTTCAACCAAAAGAATTTAGCGATGTCTGTTGGTGACATAAGTACACTTGTTGTATTAGGTTCACTTGATGGCGAAGGTCAAACGTTGATTTATACAAGTGCTGACCCAAGCGTCGCAACAGTAAGCAGTAATGGTAAGGTTGAAGCGATTGATGAAGGAACAACAAAGATTATCGCAAGTTATGGTAATCTTACGGCAGAATGTCCTGTCACAGTTGACTATGTCTATGGCGAACTTCCTACAATATCAACAAGCTTTGTTGAAAACTCAATGTTCAACATTGTTAAAGATGATACTTATAAGTTCGAACCAAAGATTAAATATCGCAATAGAATTTACGAAGATGGAACGTTTACTTATGAAATGTCAAATCCAAACGTTGTTGAAATCAGTGCAGACGGAACGGCTCAAGCATTAGCAAGTGGTCAAACTGAAATTACCATTAAGGGTAGTTGGAGAGCGTTTGATAATGAAAGTTATCCATCAATCAAAACTGTTGTGACAATTAAGGTTGTTGACGACGTTAAAATTGAAGTTGAAAACATCCAAACTGACTTCGTTGAATTGTACACTCTTGCACAATTTAACGGTCAAAATTATCAAAACCAAGTAAGTTTTGTTCCTACTGTTAAGATTAATGGTGTAGAACAACCATCAACAATAGCAGACATTACTGTTGCTAACACAGATATTGCAGTATATCAAAGTGGTAAGATTGTTGGTAAAGCATTTGGTTCTACAACCGTTGATATTGAAGTTGGCGAAGGTCAAGACAAATACGTTAAACAATACGTCATTAACGTTTTAAGACCACAAGCAAAACTTAACAAAGTTGCAAACTTCTTCTCATCATATAAAGGAACTCTCCGTGATGAAACTAAATCTTATACTGAATTAACGCTTGCTCAATTTATTTATGGCGAAGCAACTGAAAAAGATATTGTTGACGCAACTGTTGACGGTAAGCCATTACAAGTTGTTGATAACAAAGTTTTAGGCATCACTGGCACAGATAGTCAAACATATAACGTGACTGTAAGTGTTGGTTCTGCAACTGAAATCTATAACGTAGATTTAGTTGTTTATGGTGTATATATCTATTCATTAGCAGACTTTGACGTATTCGTTAGAGGCGAAGATAATAGACAACTTGATTGCTATGTTGAACTTGCAAGAGATTTAGATGCAAATAATTTGATTTTAAGAAATCACTTCTATGACAATCCAGACTCATTGTATAAACCAACAGTTAGCAAGAACTATGAAGATGAAATCAAAGGTTTCACCGGCACGTTCGATGGTAAAGGTCACTCAATCAAAAACCTTACAACAGGCGAATTTGGTTTAATGTGCGTTACCTATCACGCAACTATTAAAAACGTTGCTTTTGAAAACGTTAACATTAACGGCGGTGGCTTATTTGCTGAAAACGTTATGTTTACTGACTTTGAAAACGTTTATATCAAAGTTGCAAGCATGGCAAAAATCGCTGGTGGTTCAAACGTTATTTCAAAATTTGTTGTTAGCGGCGGTTTCTTCAAAAACATCTTTATAGATGCACAAGCAATTGCTAAAGACCAAGAACTTTTACAAGGTGCATTCCTTGCAATTGAAATAGGAACTTTAAGTGCAGCAACACCACTCTTTGAAAACTGCTTTATCCTTTCTGAATTACCAGCAGGTATAAGCACTCATACATCAACTTGGGGTCAACTTGCTATTGCAGAAAACGTTTACAATGACCCTAATAATAGAAAAGATGCTTTAGATTTCATTTGGAACAACTATGCATTTGAAGATATGAAGAAAACCATTACTTCAACCTATCAAGAATCATTCCCAGGTTCAGAAGTAACAAGTTCGGCTATTTTAGACGTTGGCAAACTTCACAGTTTATCAGGTGTTAAAGCATTTGTAAATTATGATTCAGCAAAAGCTGATTCTCAAACTTCAAAACTATTTGCAAGCTTTATTTCAGATGAACACTGGTCATTGGTTGATGGTTTCCTTGTATGGGGTCCAACAAAGTTAAATGCAGACCCAGGTCAAATCTATCTCAACGTTGGCACAGTTCAAGGCAACATGGTTAGCGGATTTGATGGAAACCCACTTACCCCAGCAATAGGTTCAACTGTAAAACTTCCTAAATTGGATTGTTTCGGTTATAAGTTTGTTGGTTGGAAAGATTATCAAACTGGTGAAATTATCAAGGCAAACGCACAAGGCGACTATATAGCGACACCTTCTTACGACGGTAAGGCTATGGAATTTGTTGCTATTTGGGAAAAGAAACCTGGCATTTCAACAGGTTCAGACGTATGGCTATAATAGACTTAAAACAAAAATCTCTCTTTCCTTTACCCGACTTTAAGGGTAAAGGAGAGTGTAGATAGGTTTTTAGAGGTAATAATATGAAAAAATTAAGTAATAAAATAAAAACAATCTATACGTTGACTGCTATTTTAGTTTTAAGCCTTTGCATGATGTTAGTTCCAGTTTCTTCAAAACCAGCAAATGCTGTTGAGATTTCGAATGCTGCAAGTTCAATAACTGTACAATCTGCTTATATTCAAGTCTCAAACGAAGTTGATAGCAATAACGAAATATCTGAATTTGCTATTATGTTCAAGGCTAAAATTAACTTGTCAGATTACAACGTAATCACTAATAACGGTCAAAGCAAGGTTAAGTTTGGTATGCTTATCGGTCCAACTGCAAGCATGGGTAGTGTGACTGACTATGCAAGTGCAATTTCTGCAGATTTTGCATCAATTTCAAACGTTGGTACCCGTTATTCAGGTGCTGTTCAACACATCAATTTTGGTGATAGCGAACAATATATTTATACCGCTGGTATAGTTTATAACCAAGAAAAATTAACACAAGCACAAATTAACCTTAAAGAGGCTGTTAATATTGAATTGACTGCAATTCCTTTCTATTCAATTGATGGCAACCCTGTTGCTATTATTGACAATCAAAAGAGTTGCACTCCAAAACAAATTTTATCAGAAACTTTCATTAAAGAACAAGATGCTGAAATTACAAACATTCCAGAAAAAGTTGTTGAAACTTACGTTGGCGAAGTAAACACTATGCCAGGCGACCACTATATTTGTAGAGATACCGGCAGATTGATGAGTTCTAGCACTGTTGGTGGCACATTGTTGCCAATCAATGCGGCTTCTGCTGGCGATACAGTTTACTTATATGGTAAAAAACAAACTTCTATTAACACTCTTGAAATTGACGACGATATGTTAGAAAATTTACCAATGTATGGTGAAACTAATTTAGTTGTTTATAAACAAGATGGCACTGTTAATAAGTATAAAGTTGCCGTTGCAGAACGTGTTATCACAAGATTTGCTGACGTTGATGCGTCAAAGATTGGCGTAAATGCTACAACAGGTGCTTTAGAATATCCAACAGGATATTCAGATATTCCTGACTATTTGGCAACAGCAAAAGTCACTGTAAACACATCTACTAATAAAGTAAGTGCACGTAGCTATCAGTCTATCTTTGAAGTTAAAAACACTTCTGTTAAATTCTTGCAAGGTTCAAAATTAAGTGATTCTTTGACGGATAGAAGCCAAGTTTATCGTTCATTAAACACAAGTTATGAAGGCTTATACGTTTTAGCAAGCAACTTAATTATCCCATCATCTCACGATTATATCGTTGATACTGGTGTTGCATTAAACAGTGGTGCAGGTAACGTTACTAATGCTACTGGTGCAGATAACGATAGAGCAAGACTTGGTATGGTTGGACCTATCGCTTGGGCAGGCTTTAACGGCACGTTAGATGGCAGAGGATATTGCATTGATATGAAAACAAGGGCGGTAAACGGCGTTGTTCCAACTGCTTTTGGTGCAACAATTAAAAACGTTGCGTTCTATGGCTTACAAGCGGGCTTAAATGGTGGTGGTATCACTTCACATGCAAGGGCAACCACTTTTGAAAACATTTATGCAGAAGTGACCAAGGCAACAAACAACAATGCTGACCTTAACAAGGCTCTTCTTATGAACGTTCAAGATTGTGACTTTAAGAACTTTGTTGCAAAAGTTGATATTATTAATGATACCGTTATGACGGGTACATTACCAGACTATAAAACTGGCAATGCAGGTACTGGTGTTGGTCAAGGTGTGACAACTTCTGGTGTATTCACTTTTAGAGCATATACTGATTTGTATTTTGATGGAACTAACGTTCGTTCAACATACTCTTCAGCACAATTTACAAATGAAAAAGGTGAATTCTTTATCGATAATATTTCGTTAAATGACGTTAAAAAACTTTTCCCAAGTATGATTGATACAGAAGGAAAAGCTGTTTATAATTTATATAACGTAGCAGACCAAAACAACAGTATGGCTGCACCACTTGCAAGCAAATACGCTAAAATGCAAGATAAATCACAAGCAAGTGCCTTCACAGGTACAACGGGTGTAAACGTTTATGCACTCGGCACGTCACCACTTTACGTTGGCTATGACTATTTAGGTGAATATTATGCAAAAGGTTCTACTGGATACTATGGTGCACAATTAGGTGCAACAAGTTCGGCAACCGTTTTCGTAAATGAAACACCAAAATTAACTAATGGTCAAGATGCAGAAGTAAACTGGAGAGTTTCAGGTGAAGATTACGTTGCTCCAAAGACATATAAGATGAGCGAAATTGCTGGAAGCAAGTTTGCATTCAACAATGATAACACTTATACTTTAGGTGAAATCATCTATCGTGGTAAATTATATCGTCACGGTGCAGCAAGAATGAACACTTTACTTAACAGCAAGGCTGCAAACGAAGTGTTAGAAGTTAGATTTATTAATCAAGAAGGCTTCTATGACGTTGCAAACACAACAGAAATGGCAACTTACGTTAAACAACAAACAGTTCCATTCGACAGTGCATACTGGAACGTAAACAACGGTGTAGTCACTTGGAAAAATGCATTATAATAAACCAAATGCATAAATAAACAAAAATAAAAGAACATTGAATTTTTCAATGTTCTTTTTGTTTTTTTTATTAAATTAAAATCTATACATTTTTAATGTGTTTGAAACTATTTTGACGTCAAACGGCATATCTTCGTAAAGTTCCCCGTCCACGTTTATTGTGCAAGGTTCGTCAGTTTTAATATTGACGCTTTGGCACTCAAAATGTTCGGCTTGTTTAAGAGATAAAACCTTTCCCTTTTTAAGTTTAAGAAAAGCCCCGATAATTTTTATTTTAGCCATAGACTTAACGGCAACAAAATTGAGTTTATTATCTGTTGGGCTTGCTGGTGGGCAAATAGGTATTCCGCCACCATAAACGTTTCCGTTTGCAATGCAAGCGATAAACGAGCGGTAATCTTTTGTATTTTCATCAATTCGTGCTGTAAAATTGGTGTATTTAAAATTAAATAAAGTTTTAATTAAACAACCCGTATAATTAAACTTGGTTTTCTTTTTAAGTTTGTTATATCTTTTAAGAACGTCAACGTCAATACCCGTTCCAATAATGTTAATACCCCTGATTTGGCCAAGTTGCATAAAGTCAACGTATTTCGGTTGTTGTTCCAAAACGATATTAAGTGCTTTTTCGGGGTCTAGGGGGATATTAACGGCACTAGCGAAGTCATTGCCCGTCCCACAAGGAATTAAGCCTAAATTGACCCTTTCAAAGTCTGAAAAGCCATTTACGACCTCGTGCAAAGTTCCATCGCCACCGACAACAATTATATCGGTTGCACCACAGCTTATCAAGGTTTTAGTAAGTTCTTTTGCGTGTCCCTTTTGTCTGGTTAAGTGAAAACGGTATTCAACGTTTTTGCTTTTAAGGATTTGCTCTAAAACCGAAACAACCTTTCGTGTTTTTTTGCCCTGTTTTCCACCAGCAATAGGATTGATAATAAAATCTAACATATTTTATCCTTATTTTTAAATTACATTATAAATTTTACTATAAAATTGTAAAAAATTCAAGTTTTTATGATATAATAATTATATTATGTATGAATTATTACCAAAGCCATTAATAGAATTGGCAAAAAATATGCCAAAACCACTTTATATCGTTGGTGGTGCAGTCAGAAACTTTTTGATTGACCGTTCACTTTCAAACGATATTGACCTTGCCGGTGCAATCCCTGCCGACGAGTTTTTAAGTGTTTTAAATAAATTAGGTATAGAAAAAACGGCTGTTTATCCAAGAACGGGAACGGTTATGTTTAAGGTTGATGAGTATAATTACGAATATACTGCGTTTCGCCGTGAAAAGTACGTTGATGGAAACCACGTTCCAGAAAGCACGGAATTTACCGAAGATATTGCTGAAGATGCCGTACGCCGTGATTTTAAGTGTAATGCTATTTATTATGATATAGTTAATGCAAAAATAATAGATATTTTAGGTGGGGTTAGCGATATTGAGAACAAAACGCTTGATACTGTTTGTGACCCTGATAAAGTGTTCAGCGTTGATGGGTTAAGGTTGATGCGTTTAGCGAGGTTTGCGGGCGAACTTAACTTTAAGCCTACGCAAGCGGTAATGCAAGCGGCAAAAAAATATGCTGACAATATTTTAGACATTACGCCTGAACGCATATTTAGCGAATTAAAAATGATTTTAGTTTCCGATTGCAAGTATGCATTTTCGGATAAAATAGGGCATTACACCGCATTAAAGATTTTGGATAGGACAAGAGTTTTGGACAGAATTATTCCTGAACTAACCGAAGGGCGTGGAATGGTGCAAAGAGCGGACTTTCACAAGTATGACGTTTTAGAGCATAGTATAAGAACTGTTTTATATTCGCCAACAAAAATAAGGCTTGGTGCACTTTTTCACGATATAGGAAAGCCTTTCTGTTTTATAAGAGACGGATATTATTATCATCATTTTGATGAGGGTGAAAGAATAGCCGAAAAAGTGTTAAAACGCTTAAAAGCAGACAATAAAACTATTGCTCAAGTCAAGTTTTTAGTAAGAGAACATATGGTCGATTTGGATTGTTCAATGAAAGAGAACAAGGTGCGAATGTTTTTGGTTAAAAACAATAAAAACCTAAACGATTTACTTATGGTAAAACAAGCCGATTTTAGAGCAAGTCTAGAAATAGAAAGCACAGCCCCAACCCTTGTAAAGTGGAAAAAACTTTATAACGAAATGAAAAAAGATGGAACGCCGTTTTCAATAAAAGACTTGAAAATAACCGCCCAAGACTTGATAGATTTGGGCTATAAGGACAGCGAGATAAGTAAGCAATTAAAATGGTTGTTTGACTATGCAGTGTTGCACCCTGACAAGAACAAAAAGGAACTTTTGATAAGTCAAGCAAGAAAGAAAATAATGAAAAAAGCATCATTATAGGAGCAAAAAATGGCAAAAAGAAGGTTTACAAAAGCCGAGAAAAAGCAAATAAGAAAAGAGCAACGCCAAAAGGACGCATTAAGGTCTTATAGGTTTAGGCCGTTAAAGAACTTTTTTATCTGGCTAACGGGCGTAGTTTCGTGTTTGGTAATTTTGGTTTCAGCACTTTTTGTGGGCTTTAAATTTGTGCCTATTAGCACCTTTACAGGCGGTAATACGGGCGAGATTTTTAGTGAGGATATAAGTTCAAAAAGCATAATTGATGCTTTGTTGGCTTATAACACTTACGATATGTCCGACTTTCCTATTATCACAAATTCTATTAAAGATTTGGCAGAAAGTGAAGACGTTAAAAAGTTTGTTAATATCAACACGGAAAAACTTTCAAACTTAAAGTTTGACAACAAATTCGCTGATGAATTTGCCTCTTGTTTTGAAGTGACTGCAACCCTTGAAAGCGTTGGGGCAGTTCAATTTTTAGATAATATAGGCGGGCTTACTATTTTTACAACTTGGGAAGAAGTTGAAGTTGAGCCAGAAGTTGACGGGGAAAACGTTATCGTAAGTGAAGAAGGTAAGTTTAAGTATAATCCGCATTTATATTACTACGAAGTTTCTGAAACAAATTATGCAAGGGCGTTTGATAATAGTGGTAAAAGGGTAGAGCAATCGTTGCAATCAAGCAAGTTATATTATCCAAACTTGTCGCAAATACCAGTGCTTGAACTAACAAACGTTTTGGCCGATAGTTTTGGAAGGGTTGAGGTAAGCGGGCTTATATCCCTTATGGGCGGGGCTTTACCATCTGATAGTGTGTTAAACAAGATTTTAGATGGTAAAACTATGAACGACCTTAATAACTTTAGTGAAGAAGAAATACTCTTAAAAGATTTTAACCTTGCAGGCGATATTCTTTCATTATTATGCTCGATTATAGTTCCTGCAGAGGGTGAAGAAATAACCGAAGCCACCCTAAACTTAAAGCATTTAGGCAATAGTATGGACTTTGGAAGATTGCTTATAAGTGATTTTGATATTGAAGAAGAAATCATCTCATTATTATGCTCGATTATAGTTCCAAACAATGGTGAAGAGATAAACAAAGACAATTTATCATTTGGGCATTTGATGAATAATGAAATTAGCACAAGCAACTTATACTTGGTAGATTTCTTAAAAGGCGAAAGCGAAACGCCTGAACAACATTATGAAAACAACAAAACTCTTTACGATATATTGTGCTCGGCAGTTAAGTTAGGTGCAGGCGAACAAAACTATGAAAAACTAACAATTCAGCACTTGCAAAACGGCTTAACGTTTGACAACGTTAAACTTGTTGATATTTTGTGTCAAAAAAACCAAACTGTATTAGAGCATTACAACGCTAACAAAATGCTCTATGACGTTTTGTATTCAGCGGTGACAGATGCCCCAAGCAGTTGGCAAGAATTAACGGTTGGGAATTTGCAAGGTGGTTTATACTTTACCAAAGTTCCATTAAGCACGTTGCAACTTGATAATCCTACGCTTGATATACTTTTAAAAGCGGCAAATGCATCAAGAACGCAAGGTGAACCCGAGTTAAAAAAAGAAGATTTGACTATATCACATATTACTTCAAATATTTTTACATACGTTTGCCTTACCGACGTGTTGCCTTTTGAAGGCGGGGAAGACGGCAACGTTCAATTATACAAAATCTTATTGCAAGCGGCGGGGATAACTATTGAGGACCCAGATGATGAAGATGAGATTGAGGAAAAAGCATTAAGCCTCAACATTAACAGCCTTGAAAAATTTGACGTTGATTTGGTAAATTTAAGCACGATTTTGCCTGTTAGCGATAACCCAAATCTATATAAAATTTTAGTTGATGCAACCGGTATTCCATCTGGGGAAATTAAGATTGGCGATTTTGCGAGGTTTAAGATTTCAGACGTTAAGTTAAACACGTTCATAACCCAAAGCGATAATAAAATTATCAAAGCATTAATTAAAGCAGACTGCACGGTTGGTGCAATAGGCACAAAGATTAACAGCCTAAAACTTTACGATATTTTTGGTCAAACATGCTTTATGCCACACGACCAAAACGTAAACACGCCTAGGTACAGTTTTGATGAGGAAAGCAGGGTTTACAAACTTGATAGTGCTGGAACTTATATGATAAACAAAAAGGCAGGCATTTGGCTATTCTTATGTTTTGATGCAGGCGAGATTGAAGATGGAACAGAGTTTTCTAATGCGATAGGTTGTGCAAAAACTTATACGATTTCACAAGCGACGATGGGGCAATTGCAAAACCAAAAAGAGCAAACTGGTGAAGAACTGCCACCCGATTTTAGCGAGGGAGAAGAAAATTTAAGTGGCGTAAACCTATCAAGCAAGATTACGTCTGCAACAATTCGCCAACTAGTAGATGCAGGTATATTAGCAAGTGCAAACGAGGGGCTTTATACCATTAAGTTAAGTGTACTTGCAAACTTATCACTTACGGGTGGGATACCAAACTTAGGTTAATAGGTTAAATATTGTAAAAGGTTAAAAAATCGTTGACAAAATTGCAAAATTTTGATATTATATTCAAAGTTATCTAATAATTTTAGATAAATTAAACCTTGCTTGCATTAAATGGCAAGCCGAATAAGTCCGGGAGGTAAAAAAATATGACGAAATATGAGATGCTTTATATCCTTGATGCTTCACTTTCAGACGAAGCAAAAGACGGGATTATCAAGAAAATCGAAGATTTGGTTAGTTCAAACGGTGGTGCAGTTGAAAAGACTGACCGTTGGGGTGTAAAGAAATTGCAATACCCAATTAACTACAAGTCTGAAGGTTTTTACGTTTTAACAACATTCGAAGCAGAAAAAACACTCGTTGTTGAACTTGAACGTATTATTGGCATTACAGACGGTATCATAAGAAGAATGATTACCAAAATCTAATTAGGAGAAAGATTATGAACAAAGTTATCTTAGTAGGAAATTTAACACGTGACCCAGAACTTACTGAAACCCCAAGTGGTGTTGCAGTATGTAGGTTCAGCATTGCCGTTTCAAGAGATTATGCAAATGCAGAGGGCAACCGTGATGTTGATTTTTTCAATATTACCGTTTGGCGTGGAAGGGCAGAAAATTGTGGTAAATATTTGAAAAAAGGTAACAAGGTGGCAATTGTCGGTAGCATTCAAACACGTTCATATGAAGATAAGGACGGTATAAAGAGAAACGTGACCGATATCGTTGCAAACGAAGTGGAATTCTTAACGCCAAAGGGCAGTCAAAGTGAAGATGGCGAAACCATCATTTCATCAGGTGAAAGACAACGCCCACAATTAGAGGCGATTGATGACAATCAATTACCATTTTAAGAAGTTCCAAAAGCAGAATTAAGGAGTTAAAAAAATGGAAGAAAATACCAATATGACTAATGCTGTTGCTGAAAACGCAACTGCAAAAGAAGGAAAGAAATTCGTTAAGAGAATGCCTCGTAAAAAAGTATGTGCTTTCTGCCAAAACAAAGTTGAAAACATCGATTATAAAGATGTCAACACTTTGAAGAAGTACGTTGCTGAAGGTGGCAAAATTCTCCCAAGACGTATGACAGGCGTTTGTGCTAAACACCAAAGAGTTTTAGCAACGGCTATCAAACGTGCTAGATTGGTTGACTTATTACCTTTCAAAGGCGAATAATTAAAGCAAAACGTAAAACACTCTGTAAAAATACAGAGTGTTTTTTTATTTTTATACACCAAAACCCTCTTTGCTATAATAAAAATTGTTTCAAAAGCAACAAAATTGTAGTATAGGGTAGGTGTCCGCTTGCCTTTTACTATCAAATATGCTATACTATATAAAAAGTAAAGGGTTTCAAACATATATTTGAAATATTACTAAAGATGGAAAAAGATTATATTAGAGAGTTTAGGAATAGAAAAATCAAAAAGCCAAACGCATTTATTGCACGCTTGGTTCAATTTGTCTTTAAGTGCATTTCAAAAAAGCGTAAGGTTGATTTTGTATATAGTGACGAATATTTAAAGATGAAAGATAGTCAAGCAATATATTTATGCCAACATAAATCTTCACTTGACTATATTTATTTTTTTGCGGGCATTAAAAATTTGAACACGCATATATTATGCGGGTATCAAAACGTTTTTAACAAAAACGTATATAAAATGCTTAAAAATTTGGGCGTTATTGCAAAGATGTTGTATCAACCTGACGTGCAAGCAACAATGCAAATGATGCAAGCCATTAAAAAAGGTGCAAGCATAGCCATTTTTCCAGAAGGCATACAATCGACTTCCGGTTCAACGCACCCAATAAACCCAGCAACACAACATTTTATTAAGAAGGTTGAACTTCCTGTTGTTTTGGTCACTTTTAAGGGTTCATATTTTTCAAGAACACGCTATTCAAGTGACGTTAAGAAGGGAAAAATAACCGTTAAGTTTGATAAAATTTTTGATAGTGAAGATATTAAAAATCTTTCAAGCGAACAAATATACGAACAACTTTTACAAAAGTTTAAGTATAACGAGTTTGAAGAATTCAGTGGCGAAAGAACGGCTTTTTATGGCAAAAAGCCTAATATATATGGTTTAGACAACATAATTTATAAATGTCCAAACTGCCAAAGCGAGCATTGTTTTTCAACTGAAAACGACACGATGACTTGCAGTAATTGTAATTTTTCAATCAAAATGGATGAATATTACGATATAAAAAGCGTCAATGGTAAATTGCCGTTTAAAAATATTGACGAGTGGTATAAGTGGCAAAGAAAACAAGTCGCCAAAGAAGTTTTAAGCGAAGAGTTTAGACTTTCAACAAGGGTAAAAATTAGCGATATAAACAATAAAAAGTTGGATAACAACTATTCTTTGTTGTCGCATGGTGAAGGCGTTTTAACTTTAACAAATAAAGGGCTAACCTATAACGGCACTTTTGATGGGGAAGAAGTGGAACTGTTCTTTGAGCCAGAGCAAGTTTATTCTTTAACAATGTCACTTCAATATGATTTGGACTTATATTACAAGAGCAAATACTATAACTTTAAGTTTTTGCAAGATGAGAAGCACGTGGTAAAGTGGATGCTTTCAGCAGAAGAAATCCACAACTTGTATGATAGCGTGTGGAGAAAGTTTAGTCGAGAGGTTTATGATTATGAAGATTAAAAAAGAAAGAGCAATAATATTTGCCACTTTGCTCATTTTAACAGCAGTTATAATCTTTTCGGTATTGAATTGGGATACTATAAAATATTTGTTCAGTCAAGTTTCTTCGGGAACGGTTGTGGTAAAAGAATATGTGTTATCATTGGGGCTAACGGGCTTTATTGCAATGACAATCGTAATGATAATTTGCTTTTTCTTTCCGTTCATATCATCCGTTCCTATCCAACTAACGTCTGCCGTCAGTTATGGGCTTTGGGGCGGTTTAATCCACGTCGCCCTTTCAGTTTTTATGGCAAGTCAGTTGGCATACTTATTCACAAAAAGCACGCTGGTTTTAAGTTCTAACAAGAAAAAAGAAGAACACCGCTTGATGGAAGAAAAGATTAAAAACAGCAAAAGAAGTATATATTATTTTTTATTTTTGGCTTATTTAGCACCATTTGTTCCATTTTTGATAATACATATGATTGCCGCAGACAGCGGTATGAAGTGGTGGAAATACGCACTTGTGACGCTTATTGGGCCTATCCCAGACATAATAGCAACGCTTTGGGCGGGCGTTAAAATAACAAGTTCGTCTTCGCCAATTGTTTCTTATATCATTTTATTAGTTATAATAACTATAGTTGTTTTATCTATGCTTTATAAAAAGAAGATAGTTGATTGGATTTTTGCACCAAAGGAGAAAAATGAAAATGAACAACAAGGAAAAAACCAATAAGGGAAAAGAGTTGAATTCAGACCTTAAATTTGGTCTTAAAAGTTTTATAACAATTTGTTCTATTTTATTTGGGATAATGATTTTTGTGGGGATTTTAACATACGTTGTTCCTGCAGGTCAATATTTGGTTGATAAACAAACGGGAAAAGTTATTCCAAATTCCTTTTCATTTATCGAAAGCACAACGACATTACCGGTTTGGCGTTGGCTTACCGCACCAATAGAAGCACTTTTGTTCGGTGAGGGGAACTTTAATATCGTTCAAATCATAGCCGTGCTATTAGTTTTGGGCGGGACCTTCAAAGTGCTTGATAAGGCGGGATTATTGGTGGCAATCGTTCACATTGTGGTGGACAAGTTCTATGAAAAAAGATATTTGCTAATTTGGATTATAACCCTTGTAATGATGTTGCTTGCATCTTGCTTTGGGCTTCAAGAAGAACTTTTAATCCTTTTCCCAATTTTCTTGGCAATGTCAAAGGCGATGGGGTGGAGTAAAGAACAAGCCGTAAGTTTAATTTTAATCACAACGGGCGTTGGTTTTACAACTGCGATGTTCAATCCATTTACAGTTGGCGTTGCATCAGACCTTGCTGAAATATCTGTTTTAGATGGGCTTTGGTTCCGTTTATTGATGTTTGTGGTTTTATATTTCTTTACTTGCATTTACTTAACGCATATGGCAAAGAAAGATGAAAAACGCAATGTCAAGATTGAAAATGACCAACAATTCACCCACTTAACGCAAGAAGAAAAGCAAGAATATTCTAACAAGGCAAAAATGGCGTGTGCATTGTTTTTAGGTGCATTGCTTGTAATTGTTATCTCATCAGCAATACCTTTTCTAGCAGATTTAGGGTTAGGTATGGTATTTATGGCGTTGGCATTTTTGGTTGGCACGTTTGTAATAGGCAAAAAAAGTTTAGGTTCAATTAAACAAACCTTAAAAGCATTTTTAACTGGTGCAAAAGACTTGTCACCATCAATAGTAATTATTTTGCTTGCGTTTAGCGTTAAATATATCGCTGAAAGAGGCAATATTTTACACACCACTTTCTATTATTGCTATAATTTTATGAGTGGACAATCGCCATATTTATCAGTCGTTGTATTGTATTTGATAATTTTAATATTTGAATTTTTTATTCCGGGTTCGCTTGCAAAAGCATTGCTTTTGATACCGCTTTTAACTTTATCGCCATTACCAGGAATAAGTGCGAATATTATAATTTTAGCCTTTTTGTTTGGCGATGGCTATACAAACGTTTTATACCCAACGTGCGGAACGCTTGTGGTGGGCTTAAGTTTATCAAATGTAAGTTTTGTAAGTTGGCTAAAACGAACAGGCTTATTCCAAATACTATTATTTATCATCTCTGTTGCATTTTTAATGTTCGCAGTTTATATCGGACTATAATTTAATTGTTGATAGAAAAAAAGGATTGCTTAAGGGCGTCACTCTTAGGGATTTTTATTCATAACAAAAGTGTAGCACACTACATTTCACTTTTAGTGAAGTATAGTGTGCTTTTCTTATCCATAAAATCAATATTAAATTAGTGATATTTTTAGCCTTGTGGCTAAAAGTGATATGCAAGGTGTTGCGTTATATTTTGACTTGCTGTCAAAG